>Ga0307489_10000325_pt1 | contig 27760 bp, 53 predicted proteins | sample SB12metaG_FD_202247 | JGI IMG/M metagenome (GOLD analysis project Ga0307489, IMG submission 202247) | Sea-ice brine microbial communities from Beaufort Sea near Barrow, Alaska, United States - SB 1.2 | ecosystem: Environmental > Aquatic > Marine > Coastal | place: USA: Alaska | collected... | reverse complement strand
TGAGTACTTTGTGGTGAAGAGGCCGGGGGAGTCGCACGTTGCATCAAAGGTGGGAACGTCGACATGGCTAAGTCGTAATCGGGCGGACCGGCTTCTGCCCGACCGGCCTCGTATGTCCCCTCCGAAAATCTGTCTTCCCCCCGGCTCCCGCGTCCCGACGTTGCCGCGCTGGGAGGCTGCGGCCCGCCATAAACGCACCCGCCCGCCGACCCCACTCGCCGGAGTATCGCGCGGCCCCGCTCCGGGCCGCGCTCCCACGTCGGCAGCGCGCGGAGTACTCCCCCTCCGTCTCCAGTCGAAACGAACACGCCGGCCTCATCCAAGAACGAAGAACAGTTTCATACGCGTAAAGATGAATGACCCGTACGCGGCGGTGGATGAGTCGGGCTCCACGGCAGGGGCTTACACTCGTCCACTTTTCAGCTCAACTTGAGCGCTACCTGTGTCACAGGGGGTGCGTTTAGGGGTTGTATAGGGGTTGTTTGGGGGATGTTAGGGAGTGTTGCGGGGTGAGTAGGGTGTGTTTTTGTGTCAGAACAGCTCAAGTTGAGCTGGGAGGTGGACGAGTGTAAGCCCCTGCTCCACGGCGTCAAAGAAGATGAACGGGTACCCGAGCAACTCAGAGTTCTTCGAGAGCTCGGGTAAGCAGGGTCGCAGCTCCGTCGAGGTGGGGCCGGGGCCGCAACGCCACAGAACTTCGATACCCAACTTGTCGAGCCGTGATGGTTTTTGTCCTGAATCCTCGGTGCGTTTGTTCCCTCCCTGAGATGCTTGGGCCTGACGAGGCGTCGCAGCTGAACCGCCAGCCGTCATAGCCGCGGGTGCTGTGGTTCCCATTTAGCATTTACATTTGTAGTGCCAGCTGCCACAGCTACGGGAGCTGGGGCCGCAACGCCACTCCCCTTTGTCACCTCAACCTCAACTGAACGCGTGATGGTTTTCCCCTGATTAGTTGGAGGGTCAAGGTTGCCGTGCTCAGTGCCGTTCCGATGCCGTGCCGCGTGCCGCCTCCACACACATACAACGACAGCGCGGTGCCACCCGCCGCCGCCGCCGTAGCCACCACAAGCCACCTCTGCCGCTATCATGCGCGCAGACGACCACGTGCCCGAACACCTGTTCTGTTGCGGCTGCCTCGACGCGCCCACCGCACCACAGTACCTGCTGTGCTTTTTATATTCCCTCCCGATGCTTGGGCCTGACGACGCGTCGTCCCCTTTCCAGCTCGGCTGTCAGCCGTGACACCCGTGGGTGCTGTGATTGGCATTTGTGCCAGCCGTAACAGCTGCGAGGGCTGAGGCTCCGTCCCTGAACCCATCGGCAGCTGTCGTCACTTGGTACGAGTACCTCCAAGATGCTTACAGGAATAAAGTCAAGTTGTTGCGTGAAGATGCTTGGTCCTGACAAGCTTCCCCTTCCGGCTAAACGGTTAGCCGTCATAGCCGTGGGTGCTATGGTTGCCATTTAGCATTTACGGCTGCAGTGCGAGCCGTCACAGCTGTGGTAGTTGGGGTTCCGTTCCTGAGACCACAGGCAGTTATTCCCGCTTGGTACCTCCAAGATTCTTAAGAGTACGAGTAGTCAAGCTGCTGGGCAAGCTACCGCTGCTTGTGTTGAGCTACCGCCACTTGCGTTGAGCACCGCGGAAACTGGTACACGGCTCTGCGGTACGGTGGAGCGCGTGACGCCCGGCATCGAGATCGAGCGGGAAGCCTCTGCTAAGGCCGCCGTCGGAGGGGACATCCTGCCGCGCATCTTGGACGCGTCCGGCGTCCTTCAGGTTGGGCTTGTCAGATACGTTGCTCGCCACGTCATAGGCTGCCAACTATCTCACGAATGAGGGGTGCAAACGCGTTGGATGACGTGGCGATGGGCGAACACGAGTCTGGCATATACCGCTATTGCTCGCCACGGCAGAGGTTGCGCTGGGGTAGTGGCGAGCAAATTTTGGCAGCCCGTTGCTCGCCACGCCACAGAATGCTAAAAAAACTCAACAAGCGAAGGTTCAAATGCGTTGCACGACCTGGTGAGCATATCTCGTTGCCCCTAATTCATCATCTCTCGCCACGCCATACAATGCCAATTAACACTGGACAAACGAGGAATCAAAATGCGTGTCGATGACGTGGGGAACAACATATGATTCGTTTTGTTGTCCAGTGCTCGCCACGTCATAGGATGCCATTTAACCCAAGAAACGAGGGATGCAAGTACGTTTAAGCACGTGGCGAGCAAAACCTGCGCGGCCGTGGGTTCAGGACGCTGCTTCAGCCATCATCGACGACACGTTCAACAAGTGCTTTTCGGACCGCAACGAGGTGCCATGGAACTGGAACTTCTACCTCTTCCCGCTGTGGTGCGGCGGCGTCGCACTGCGCTACCTGGCATGGCCCCTCCCCCTCCTGACAGTGTGCTCATAGTGCACCCACCTGTACACACTTCTACCTCTTCCCGCTGTGGTGCGGCGGTGTTGCCCTGCGCTACCTGGCACATCTTTCACTGAAAGTTACAGCGATTTTGTTCGGCTGCAGTCGGTATCGTATCAGCCAGCCCGCGTCTCCATTGTAGAGGCTTCACGTCTCTACAGGACCCCGCACCATGTAATTTGATAAAGTAACCTGCCGACAATGAACCAGTCTGACGTGTTGCTTGTCAGATGTACTCATAGTAGCCTAATATTCAGTAGTCTACAGGTACTACATTGATTCATGGGGTGCGGGGACCTGTAGCTGGTCTGCTCCACATTTACCAACAAAGCTGCTTCGATATGGCAACCTGACTAAACACTTTGTGTCGACATGGTCACCATACCAAACGTTATGTGTCGACATGGTCAATTAATCACACGATCCATGTGCGTCTCGCCACCCTACCCCCGGGTGTTGTTCCCTATCCGGCTCTGCATCCTCCTCATGGCGCAAATACTTTTCTTCACGTTCTTCCTCCTCGTGCACAACTGCATGCGCAAGAGCGACTTCCGTATCCGCATCGAGCGTACAATGGTGAACTGGTAGGGCGGTGCAGGTTGACCCTATGACACCCATATTGAAACGGCCTGGATCCAAGCGCTTGCAAACAGAACATGGATACACTGCTTTCAAACTTTGCTTTCAATTTCAACTTGCGCCGCTACAAATTGGTACGCGGCCGCGTATATCGTGAGCTGGACAGGTGTCATCAAGTACCACGGGCCCAGGCCGACGCAGCGCGCGGGGCAGGGGCTTACACTCGTCCACTATTCGGCTCAACCTGAGCCGTTTTGTCGCTGGAATGACCCAACGTATCTCACACAAAGTGCTTATGTTGAGCTGAGAAGTGGGCGAGTGTAAGCCCCTGGCGTGGGGCATGTGTACGTGGCGAACCACACCAGCATGATCGACTACATCGTCCTCACCGCGGTGACCCCCTTCTCGGCCATTGCACAGCAGAACAAGGGGTACGGTGAAGAGAATATGTGCGGAGCCACGTCATCCACCACTTTTGACAGCGTCTAAACACAGTGTCTATTCAACCAAACATACCGTTCCGGTCCACACCCCCTCAAAGAAATGCACTTGGTACACTTTGGGAGCCGTCGTCCTCTCGACCAGTCGCTCCAGGGTGTATACAAAGGCACATCGCTCCAACATAAGATTTTACTCAACAAGCGAGGAATTACTATGACATGGCGAGCTTTTTTACTACTGGGCCCTACTGCGGGGTGGGTGGGGGTGCTGCAGAGCACGGCGATGGACGCCATCGATTGCATCGCGTTCAACCGCACCGAGTCCAAGGTAAGGTGCAGGTTGACCTCGGGGGGACCGCGCTTGATTTCAGCGCTTAGAGCTAAAGTATGCTGGACCGCATAATATTATCATCATTTCCTTTTTTTAGAATGCAAACTTTGCTGTCGATTTCAACTTGCGCTGCTGCTCCAAGGACCGCGAGATGGTGCAGCGGCGCCTGAGGGAACACGTGCTGGACCCGACGCGACTGCCGCTGCTCATCTTCCCCGAAGGCACCTGCGTCAACAACGAGTACTGCGTCATGTTCAAGCGCGGCAGGAATTTTCAGATATTGCCAGCCAGGTCATCCAATGCATTTTGAACCTTCGGCTTTTGCGTAAAGCCGCATCCTATGACGTAGCTAGCAATGTCCGCAAGGTCAATTGCCCGTCACCTCATCGACCCGCATTGTGAACCCTCGTCTATAGAGTCAAACAGCGTCCTATGACGTGGCGAGCAATGTATGCAAGACTTCCTCAGTCATCCAGCGCATTTTGTACCCTCAGTGCTTGAGCTGTATGGCATCCTATGACGTGGCAAGCACTATCTGCCAGGCCCTAAACTTCGGCGCGTTCGACCTGGGGTGCAAGATCTGCCCGATCGCCATCAAGTACAACAAGACCTTCGGTGACACGTTCTGGAACAGCCGGCGGCGGTCGTTCACGCAGCACCTCATGGATTTGATGACGTCCTGGGCGGTGGTGGCGGACGTGTGGTACCTGGCAGGGGGGGTGTTGAGAACAAGCATTCGACCGACGTTGCATCTCCTCCTTTTCCACCTCCTCCTCCTCATCCTCCTCTTCCTCCTCCTCCCGCCTCCCCCTCCTCCTCCTCCTCCTCCTCCTCCTCCTCCTCCTCCTCCCCCTCATCCTCCTCCTCATCCTCCTCCTCCTCCTCCTCCCCCTCCTCCTCCTTCCGCCCCCCTCCTCCGTGCGTCTATTCGACCATTTGCCATGAATCTAAGTCATGCGGGCACGTCCGATATCGGCTCGAGTGCGTGTTCAGAATGACCCTGCTACGTAGCAGGGGAAGGGGGTCATGGAGATCAAGCAGTCGACTCTGAACCGAATCTGCGCGTCTGCATGAGCACTCAGGCTGAACTCGTGTGCCCCGATCTCAGTTGTAGTGCTGGTTCTGAACGACCCTGGGAGTAGGAGCCGCAGGAGATGCTGCCCGGGGAGGACTCCATCGCCTTCGCGGAGCGGGTGCGGGAGATGATCTGCAAACAGGTCGGGCCCTCACTGTCTGCGCATAGTGTACCGGTACACATGCACCTCTCCCCAGCATGCAACTAGTTTCGGAGCGGGTGCGGGAGATGATCTGCACACAGGCGGGGCTCAGGATGGTGCCATGGGACGGCATGTGACTGATCGCTCGGCGAGCACTGATACTCTTGAAGGTCGATGAAGTGGGGAGTACCGGTGCAGTACGTGGTGGATGATGTGGCGGGCACCGGTGCACTGTGTGTGGGATAATGTGGCGAGCACCGGCAAACCATGTGGTGGATGACGTTTCGATTACCGGTGCCTATGTGGTGGATGACGTGTTGATTACCCGTACGCTACATGAGGTGAATGGTGACTTGACCATACACTCAATACGGCCAATATATCAACTGGCTCCATTCGATACCGCACCTTACGAACAGGCGGGGCTGAAGATGGTGCCGTGGGACGGCATGCTCAAGTACTACCGCCCCAGCCCGCGGATGTGTGACAAGCGGCGGGCCGAGATCGCGTCGAGCCTGGCCAAGTTGTTACCGCTGCGGGAGGAAGACAAAACGGCTCCGGCGCCGGCAGCTGCGGGATCGCCGGCCGGGGGGGGTGGCAGTGGGGAGGGAATTCGGCAGCGCGCCGTGGAACAGGAGTGAACGCGTGAAGGAGTGAACGCGTGCATTCTTAGATAGCTGGGGGGTATATTGGGACCTGTCTGACTGTTTGAACAGTAGACCCTATGGGATGTGGACATGTAAATCACAAAATAATGAGACAATATGTAACGGGTGGGGTGGTACCAGGTAGCGGGGAGGGGAGATATTTTGGCAGCGTGCGGCGCGGTGGACGTGAAAGTGCAAGCGGTATCAGGATGTTATTTTCCGTTGTGACATATTACAAGCAGACGAGCCCTGGGGTGCTAGATCTGTTTAATGCTCACCATGTGAGCACCTTGGGGCTAGATGAACGGTAGTGAAAAGAAAGAAAGGTCGAGCTAGCTCTGGTAGTAGTCGAGTTGGCTTGGGAGGTGCTCGCGGCTAAGCGCGGCTCTACGTTGTTATATGAGTGCATTTGATTGGGGTTGGTCGAAACTCAGTATTCATGACGTGGGTGTGTTCGGGGTGTGTGTACGGGGAGCAAGGCGGCAGCCTGGTGCCTCCTCTACACACTGACGCTGACGCTGACGCTGACGCGTCTCTCTCTCGCTCTCTCTCCATATCTCTCGCTCTCTATATATCTCTCGCTGTCTCTTTCTCTCTATCTCGGGGTGTGTGCGCGGCCCGGTGCCGCGTGGTTGATGATAGCTGCTGCTGCTGGTCGCCGCGGCGCATCGTCGGTGGGCGCAGGAGCGCCTACTCCTTGATGTAGCGGCGCAAGTCGAATTTGAAAGGAAACGTTGAAAGCTGTGTATGATGTTCCAGTTTCCAGCGCTGGAACCATCGGTGGGCGCCTACAACACAAGGTTCGATACTGTCAACCTGCACCCCCCTACCTTGCGCGCCTGTTTGGCTGCCTTGTACGCGCGCTGCCAGCATGCGTTGCACTGCGGCTCGCCCAGAGTCTCCGCGCTCTTGCTCTTGCACCACTTGGCGATCTCCAGCGCACACCCGGGCTCGCAGCACTTCGCACCGACGTAGGGGGGCTGTACGTGATAGAACAAAGATACACATCAACTCAATATTGTTAATTTGTGTTGAGTGAGCACACAAGAAATACCGGCGCAGACAAATGCAACGCGAGCACACGTACCTCAGCCTTGCTGCACTTGCTGAACATCAGCGGGTTGCCCGCCTTGAGCTTGCTCCGCTGCCACCCGCAGCGCGGGTCCTCCGACTTGCACTCCTCGCACTTCGTGCCCTCCGGAGCCTGCGTGATGCGTGCACATGGTGAAGGCAAGCACACATATGTCAGTAAGCAGTGTGTTTGTGTGAAATGTGTACAGGTACCTCCTTGGCGCCGCAGGGTGCGCAGAGCAGCACGTCCTCCTCCAGCTTGCTCTTGACCCAGCTGCGGACCTTGTCCGCGGTCTTGCCGCACTTGCACGTCGTCCCCTCCGGAGCCTGCGTGAGACGCAAAATGTGGAGTCATTCACTCACATTTCAGTGGGCGGGGTGTTCGTGCGACATGCGTACACGTACCTCCTTCTTGCTGCAGGGCTGGCAGAGCAGCGCGTCCTCCACCAGCCTGCTCTTGCACCACATGCTGACCTGGCTCGCGGTCTTGCCGCAGCTGTGGCACGTCGTCCTCTCCGGCGCCTGCGTGAGACGCGCAGTGTGACGTAAAGTATATCTGGTCATCTTTATGGGAATGTGCGAGATGCGTACCTCCATCTTGAAGCACCCGTCGCAGAAGATCTCGCCCTTGGTCGTCTTGCTGTTGTACGTGCAGCTGGTCTCGTGCCGCTCGCACCCGCACGTGGCGCACGCCCACTCCGGGCCAACCTGCGAGACGAGCACAGCCAATGCGCAACTGGATTAGGAGCATCACTTAGCATGAATTATCGCAATCCCCACCTTGACTCCCTTGAGCGGCTTCGCCGCTGCGCTGGCACCTTCGGAAGCCCCCCTGATAATCCACAGCTGCGGGTCAGTGGCAGGAGAGCAGATATGGGACAGTCACGAGACACGAAATAAAGACATCCCTCACCCGCCGCGCTTGAACGGCAGCTTCGTTTAGTGCTGCTTCTTGTGCACGCCGCCGGTGACACCGCGGGGGTGCACCGCGCGGGTGTCGCGGCGGGTGGCCAGGCCGCCGCGGCTGCCGCCCGAGGCGGCGCCGCCGAACAGGTCAGCGTTGGTGGCCGCGCTGCCGCCGCTGGCGGCAAGGGCGGCGGCGTCCTCAGCGGCCTCGGCGGCGCGGCGGCGGCGGCGCTGCAGCACCCAGTGGCCGCGGCTCTTGTCGATCCACGCGGACACGTCCGCGTTGTACAGGGACCGCAGCCAGGGCCTCACCAGAACCCACTCAAGGCATCATCATAGCTCAAATCAACTCGTGTGAGGGTAACACAGAGCTTTGCACAGCTGGCAGTGGCTGGCTGCGCAGCCACGATAAATGCAAACAGGGGACAAACGTCAAGCAAGTGGTGTGCGTCGAACATAGGACACGGGGGTGCGTGATGGATGAGAACCAAGACAAAGCATTGCATGTAAGGGTGCTTGACGGAATGCATGACGGGGTGCGTGACGGACTGTTGCACTGGTGCTTCGTGGTGAACGAAAGGGCACCGGGAGTGCGGGCAGGGGTGCGTGGATTGGGGGCGGCGTAAATTGGGGGGTGGAGGGGTGTGTGGAGGGGTCCCTGCCGCCAGGCTGCGCGCGCGCTCGCGCGACTCAGGGTTGGCCTGGTACATCTCCTGCGTGTGATGGTCCAAGTTGATAGGATGTTAGTACACCTGGGATTCGATCAGATGGGATGTCAGCACAGTCCGCGTCCACGTTAATAGGATCTTAGGACAGACGGGTAGGTCCTGAACTGGACCGGCAAAGCGGGACATTTGTCGACACCGAAAGCGAAATCAGAGCGAAACGATTATCTGACTGTTTGCCCATAGGGGGGAGTCAAATTGATGCTGCATTTTTCAAGAGAATCTTGATTTCGAAACTCGAAGTCCAAGGAAAGGAGGCAAATCACTTCGATTGAAGCGGCCGGTCGGACTCGCGAGTGACCTCGCGTATGGGCAGACAGTCAGAAATCAATTTACTTTCGGTGTAGTCCGTCCATGTCCCGGCTTGCCGGTCCAGTTCAGGACCTAACGCGAGGCAGGCTGATGGGGAGGTCCGCACAGCTGGCAGGAGACAGAGAGCCACTTTGACGGGTGTAAGGAGGCACAAGCCTGTTTTCGCCTCAGCCCCCATACAGCTGGCGTTCAAGTTGACAGGGTGCTAGATTCAAATGGACGGGATAAAGGTATATTGGCACACAATTCTCAAGCTGACGGGGTTCTCACCTCCAGGCTGGCGTAATCCTCAGGGGACACGTAGGGCGGCTCCACGCGGCCGGCGCCGGTGCCACGCTGCAAGGCCTTACATCAATATTCTTCTCAGCGCAACTTATGAAGTATTTGGAGGCATTCACATTTGGTTGTTACAGTGGGGGTTCAGGGACAACAGCTCAACGTGCCAGCTAATCCAAGTAATCAGAAGCGACTCTGCATGGATGCAGTGAGAGTGTGCAGGTACACTGGTACACGATGAGCAGACAGTCAGGTCGAAATACATACGTAGGTGAGGCCCTGCCGCCCTGCGCCACCTGGACGTGGACGTTGCCGAGCGTGGAGGTGCTGGCGAGGCCGTGGACGCCGAGGGCGGAGTGGATGCTGAGCGTGGTCAGCTTCACGACGTAGGGGCGCACGGCGCGGCGCGGCGCCTTGGCCGAGGGGCGCATGTTGAATTTGAAAGCAAAGTTTGGAGGCAATTCATCGTATCTCAGTTTTAAGCGCTAATACCACGCGCTTTCAACGCGGGGTTCAACACAGGGGCCAACGCAGTTTTTAACTTGCACCGCCTCAGGCCTCACCTTGGCGGGGCGGGACTCGGCGGGGTCCGCCACCTCGCGGTAGTCCACCCACGGGCAGGGCCTCACTCTCACTCCCTCACTGTTTGCTCATAGTGCACCAGTGTACGTGCAGGTTGAGCAGGGAAAGTAACGAGGGGCCAGGCCAGGGAGGAGGATGCGGCGAGTGTCAGTAGGTACACTGGTACACTACAAGCAAGCACTCAGTCAGGGCACGAGGAGGGACCAGGCTAGGGAGGAGGATCTAGTGAGTGTGTATAGGTACACCTTCTGGTACACTACGAGCAAACAGTGAGTCATGGAACGAGTGGCCAGGCCAGTCAGGATGACGTGGCAAGTGTTCACGAGTTTAAACATGTGCACTATGAGTGCGCTATGAGCAAACAGCCCAGGAACGTCGGGGAACTTACCGTGGGGCGCTGGCGGAGCACGATGCGGAAGGGGGTCGGCTTGCCGCCGTCCGGCGCAGAGTAGTGCCTGGCAGGTATTGCTCGCCACGGCATAGGATACCATTCAACTCAAGAAATAATGGTTACATGTGCGTGTCCATGAAAGGGCGGGCAATGGGTATGGCAAGTGTATCCTACCACGAAACCAGATGCCATTGAACTCATGAAACGAGGGTTCAGAGTGCGTGTCGATGACGTGGCAATCGATATCTGCCAGGCCCACCTTGGGCTCCTTCTTGCGCTTCTTGGTCGCGGGAGTGCCAGCCTCGCGCCCGCCGTCGCCGCCGCTCCCGCTGGCGCCGTCGGCCTCGAGGTCCTTGACTGCCTGGACCACGCCGAGCTGGATCATCTTCCTGCGGTTCTCCGCGGAATAGGGCCTGGCAGATATTGCCCGCCACTTCATATGATGCCATTTAGCTTAAGGAAGGAGGGCTCAAAGCGCGTGTCGATGACGTGGTTTCCGCGTGGCAGACATTGCTCGCCACGTCAGATGTGTTGCCACGTCATTGCAGAAACGTGAGTTCAGCATGCGTTGGACGATATGGCGGGCAATATCTGCGCGGCCCTGCCTTGATGCGCTCCTCGCGCTCGCGCTCGTACTCGGTCAGCACCTGCGGGCAGGTGGCGGCGGGAGGGGGTGGGGGGGTTCCCTTGGTGGGAGAGGGAGAGCGGTCAGTCCAGAGGTGGACGGAAGAACGTGGCGGGCAAGCTGTCAGTTGGGAGAAGCTCGTTTTCCTTGGGACCGTGAGCGGGGAGGAGCTCCGCAGGAGGTGAGGCGAAACGTTGGTGCCCCCGCACACGGCGGTGAGAAGGCATTTGGGGCTATGTTGGGAGAGCGGGGGCAAACGCAACACATAGACACAGCTGGCGAACGCCTCGAACCATGGTGCGGATAATGCCCAGACCCAAGAAGCGAGATGCGGAAGGGGCGCTTGGTCTTCAAAGGGGGCGTTGCGGGTGCGCGTGTGTGTGAGCGCACGCGTGGCGGCGCGACGGCCGCAGACGCGGGGTTGAGGGGAGGCAGACGAAGCTTTGCCTGAAAAGAAATAAAACGAGGCAACCCAAGGGAGAGGCTGGGGCGCCGGGTTTCGGACAAGCCGAGGCGCGACACGAGAGCGCGCTTAGGCACGCGCGTGGCGGGGCGCGACGTTAGGAGGGTGGGCTGGAGGACGGGCCGGAGGGAGCGGCGGCGCCAGCGGCCAAAGAACAGAGGAGAGCAAATACGGGCCAGAAAGAGGTGGAGGCGAAATGAGAGCCAACGGACATATAGCGGACGAAAGCTTCTCGAAGTGGCGGGTTGAGGCCGAGCCGCGCGCCCGCGGGCGTCAAGGCGCTTCAGGCATCATGATGGGCACGGCCTGAATAGAACAGGGGCACGCGCGTGGCTATGGGGGCGTCGCAGCGCACGACAAGCAAGAAAAGGGTTGAGAACCAGCACCGCAGTTTTGGGTGCTTTGCGGGCGTGATGGCGGCGGGTTCACGCCTGCTGCTGGGCGAGGGCGTCGTCGAACTCCACAGGGGTTCGCGCGGGGCTCCCGTGCGTCGTGGCCCCACCCAAGAAGAAGGTTGGGCGGCCCAAACGAAGGGTGGAGTGACAGGCGCGAGCCAAGCGGTTTGGTGGGATACGCGGTTGTGTATCTCGCGGCGGCGCGTGTGGGGCAGGTGCTTGCCTCCTCCTGCGGCGCGTCGTCGTCGTCCATGTCAGACATCTTAGGCGTGCGGCGGCGGGCGAGGTGCGCGGCGTGGGGGGGTGCGGTGGTGTGTGCGTGTGCCGGGGCGGTGTCGCAGGTTGTGTGAGGAGGCCGAGAAGCCGGCTGCTCGCTCTGGAGCAAAATCGTGGAAACTGACAGGCTGAAAAAATGCGACAGCTGTCAGTCCAGGGCCTTCCAAGTTCCATTTCCAGCTTTACTTAATCACCTTAAACTTCAGAGGGATCACTGCCAGCGGGTGTCACGGACACATCAGCCTAAGTTGAGCTGCAAAGCGGACGATCATAAGGCCGTGTCTCCCGCGTCTTGGTACAGCCTAACAGCATTGCCGGCAAGTGACCACACCGTGGGCAACACAGCTGACCGACACAGCTGGCAACACAGCTGGCACCGCATCTGGCAGGTGTTCACACAATTGGCAACATAGCTGGCCAACCCAACACAGCTGGCAAGTGACCCCACAGTTGGCGACACAGCTGGCCAACACAACAGGCAACAAAGCTGGCACCTCCGCTGGCAAGCGACCACACAGTTGGCAAAACAGCTGGCCAACACAGCTGGACACAGCTGGCAAGTGACCACCCAATTGGCAACACAGCTGGCAGCTGGCAAGTGACCGCACAGCTGGCCAACACAGGAAGAACCTTCGATGATAAACAGGCAATGAACCTGCAGCGAGCAGCGATGATATGTGGAAAACTTGCTACGATAGCGGGTGTTACCTGACAGACCACAGGCTTTTCTGCGAGCAAAATTACAAAGGTGACACAATCACACTCCCTTCTAGACGTCTAGAAGCGTCTATACGCGGCACGTGTAGGACGATGACTTTGTGACGTATCGCACCCACCGATGCGGCCCCTTGCCCCCCCCCGGTCCCGCGCCCCCGGCCCCGCCGCCGCCACTCGCCCCCCCCGCCCCCGCCCCGTTGGACTTGTTCCCGCCAATCTGCAGGTACCTCACCATCAGCCGCGACACGTTGTACATTGGAATGGTGAAACCCAGGCTTAGGGACGTAGCATATCTTGCCCGCCACGTCATCGACACGCATTTTGAACCTTCGCTTCTTAAGATAAATAGCCTCCTATGACGTGGTGAGAGCTGACGGACCAGGGACAGGCACACGTTGCCCGCCACGTCATTGACACGCATTTTTCACCCTGGTTTCGTGAGTCAAACGGCATTCGACGACGTAATGATAATTTCTGCCAGGCCCTACCGAGGCTGACGGGCCCCAGCTCCTTGCGCACGTTGGGGATCCGCTCGTCTTGCAAGGATATCTTGATCCGCAGCGTGTGCTCCTCGCCGCCCTTGACCTTCTTGAATTGCCACACCACCTGCCGCTCCATGGCCGTGTACGCCGCGTGCTGGCTGCCAGGCGTAGGGACAAACGCATATTGCCCGCCACGTCAAAGGCACGCATTTGCAACCCTCATTTCTAGCGCATAGTGTATATCAGGTACCACCTGTAGAATTTGGTACCACCATTAGGTACCAGCTGAAGTACCTTTGAGTTTGGTGATTTCGCCAGAAATCAAACGCGTATTTCGATAAATTAGCAAACAAACCGGACGCATCAAGGTACTACAGTACAGACAAGGCACCAGAGTTGAATGGCGTCCTATGACGTGGCGAGCATTAACTGGCAGGCCCTACCCAGGCGGCAGGTTGGGGTCCAGCGTGGTGCTGGCGGAGAGGCACCCCTTGGGCACCGGGAACTTGACCACCAGGCCGGTGCATGTGTGCTTGGACGGAAAGTCGGCCTTGATCGTGCAGCAGGGTCATTGAGAACGAGCATTCGGTCCAGATCGGAGCATGACTTACCTCAAGTGTGAATGCTCACACAGACGCGCGAAGTATAGGTAGGAGAAGGTCATGCACTCGGTCGAGATCGGAGCATGAGTTACCTTGGGTATGAATGCTCACACAGGCGCGAGAAGTGTAGGGAAGAGGAGGAGGAGGAGATTCAACGTCTGTCGAGTGCTTCAGTAACCCCCCTGCCTTAAGCGTGATTCCGACCTTGAAGGGAGAGGTTTCGTCGATGGTGGTGGTCACCTTGAACGGCGGGTTGAAGTCGTTGGCACTGCGGTAGTTCATGAGCGAGAACTCCCCCTCCGGCACGTTGTCCAGCATGATGGTGCGGTCGCTGTCGAAGTCCGTCAGGTAGGGACTAATGGATAGTGCTCGCCACGTCATCTAATGCATTTAGAATCCTCGTTGCCTGATTTAATCGGCATCCTATGACGTGGAGAGCACAATCCACCAGTCCCCACCGTCAGGTTCGCCGACTCGTGGAAGTTGCAGTCGTCCAACAGCACCCCGACGCCGTCGCCGAACGCGTAGTCCCCGGCGCCTGACAGGTCGCGCCCGCCGATGGCCGGGCGTTAGGGTCATTGAGAACAAGCACTCGGCCGAGATCAGTTAGCGGCCGGGATCAGTCCAGGGCTCGAAGCCGTCCCCTCCTCGGATGAATCAGAGGCGGCGGCGCGGCAGGTTCCGAACGCGCCACAGCACGGCGGCCGGGGCTCGGAGTGCCGGATGCATTGAAAGTTCATGCTGATACAGACGCGCGGATTTGGTTCATCAATTCAATGTCGGTCGAGTACCTGTCCTCAATGACCCCCCTGCCAGGTCCTCTGGGAGCGCCAGGCGGATCTGCGGGTTGCCGTGCAGGAAATTGCGGATCTGGATGTGGCCGTCCACCTCCGAGTAGGGCCAGGACGGTCATTGCGTGCCACGTCACAGGGTGGCACTCAACTCAATAAACGGCGGTTCAGAAGACGGATAATGTGCATGCCACGTCACAGGGTGGCGCCTGACTCAAGAACGAGGGTTACAGAAGGGTATGCGTGCCGCGTCAGACGCTGCATGGTGGCGCTTGACTCTATCAGCGGCGGTTCAGAAGCGTGTATCGGCGTCACAGGGTGGCACTGGCCTCAATCAATAGGGATTCACAGCTGCGAGAATGACGTGGCGGTGGCGAGGTCCTGCCTCGGACGTGAGCAGGTGGCCGGATGAGTTGAAGGTCACGTTCAGCTTCTCGATGACGTCGACAAAGATTTCGTTGCGTGCGCCGACGCCGCCGCCCGCCCCGTCGCCTCCCGTAGCCAGCACCGATCGCTGCACCGCGTCCCGCTTCGCTGCCCCCATCCCACTGCCGCCCGCCGCCGCGCCCGCCGCGGCCATCGCCGACGAAAACACGCCGTAGTTTCCCCGCGGTTTCTTCCCCGCCGTCTTGACGTCTGACGCCGGCGTGATTGGCTCGTTGAAGATGTGCACCTTGCAGCAGGGTCATTGAGAACAGCACTAGATCCGAGATCGGAAGTGCCCGCATGACTTACCGTCAGGGTGAATGCTCATACCGACGCGGGCACTCGGTTTGTCGGAACACATCGGTCGAGTGCTTGTTCTCAATAAACCCCCTGCCTTGAGCGACTCCGTCGACGTGCTCTGCGCGTACCCATAGTCCAACATCTCGTCCAGCAGCTCATATGTCAGAATGGAATTCTTGCGAAGCGCGTCCTCGTTCCAGAGCCTTCCAAAAGTATAGTTCCCAGCTAAGCCGCTTGTTCCTCAAAGCACTTGATCATCACACTTGACACCTTTAGAAGCCGCGTAAGTGCTAGCAGTAAAATCTACTTTATGGAAGGCCTTTGCCGCGGGCATCACACCGCAGCATTGGTACACCATGTGGCGGATGACGTGGCGAGTACCGGTACACTATAGAAGTCAGTAAGGCCCGTGCCTCATTCATGACGCCGCAATAGTCTTTGATGACGCGCGCGACGCGATGCAGTAGCTCCAGCACGTAGGGCCCCACACGTATCGCCGGCCACATCATCCAATGGAATTTTAACCCCCGTCTCTCGAGGTGAATGGCATCCTTTGACGTGGCGAGCAACGTCTGCCGGGCCCAGTGCCCACTACCTCATCCAGTGCATTTTGAACCCTCGTCTTCTAGGTTGAATGGCATCCTATGACGTGGTGAGCGATGTCTGTCGGTCCCTACCAGCACGTGCGACGCCGACACGTTCTTGCGCGTCGTCGCCGCCACGAACAGCCCGCCGGCCTGCGGGATGCGTCGGTTTGTCGAGATGCGTTAGCAACGAGGCGGGGTGCGGAAGGGAAGAGAAGAGACGATCTGGGAGGCTGTTTGGCCGCTGCTAGCCTGCTGCGAGGAGCACAAGAGGCAGCAGATAGCATACGCTCGGCTCGCTGCGCTTATACAGCGCAGCGAACAGTGATTCGCGTCGCGGTGCTCAAACTTCGCTTGTCATGCCATATGCAGAGAACCTCCAGGGAGGGGATGCGAGAGCGGGGCTGAAGAGAAGGAGCCAGGGACGGGGGTGCCCACACAGGTTGATAAGGTTCAGGATGGAGGAGGGAGGAGGGAGGAGGAAGGAGGGAGGAGGGAGGAGGGAGGAGGGAGGGAGGAGGGAGGGTGGAGGGAGAGAGGAGTGAGGAGCGAGGGAGGAGGGAGGGGGACGCACCTTGATGTGTAGGTAGTTGACGCCATCTTCGCAAAACACGGCAGGCGCCTTCTCGCCGTGCTTCCAAAACTTGACGGTGCGGAAGAACACCTCGGGCGCCGACTTGGGCACGTCGTACCGGAACTCCTTCTTGATGATGGTGTCGCCTACACGCAGGGCCGCGGGCATCACAAAAGTTCGACGTCCCCTGCTGTTTCCTCATAGAGTACGAGTACGACGAGTCCGACGGTACCTGTGTACCCATACACACTCGCCGGGCCACAAGCTCCCTGTGCAGTTCGACCTGGCTGTTCGCCCATAGTGTACCAGATTACCCGCATGCACTCGCCGCATCCTCGCCAGGTCGACCATGGAGACGCACGGCCGCGGGCATCTAATAAAAGTCCGCGTCTACCTATACGTCTTCAACTCAAGTTCGTCGAATCTACTCGTGTGTACCTGTGTACCCGTACACACTCGCCGCATCCTCCACCCTGGCCTGACCAATCGTCACCTTGTCAGCTCAGCCTGACTGTTCGCTCGTAGTGTACCAGTGTACCCGCACACACTCGCTGCAGCAGGGCCGCGTGCATCTGCAGACGAAATCCGACGTCTTTATACCTTTTACCTTTCTGAAAAATGTAAGACGTTGTGTTGCTTGCCACGCACAGAATGCCGTCTCACTCCATAAACGAGGTTTACAGTGTGTGCCGGTGATGCGCTACGCCGGGCCCTACCGCGCGGGCTCAGGATGAAGAGCTGCGAGATCGACATCGCGCGGGGCTTGTTAACGGCAACGGTGACGACGACGACGCTTCGCTGCTCTGTTCTCTGGCCCTAAATTCTACAGCGATTATTTTGGCCTAATGCTGCTGCCACTGTAAAGACTCTTCGGCAGCGCTGGACTGGTGGCTGATTGGCTGTGGGTCGAGGGGGCGACGGTCCCTCTCTGGCGGTTGTCGCGTGCGCTGCACACTACTTCCGTCCCGCGGTGGACACCGGAGAAAGACAATCTCAGGACTTTCGCAAAAGTACTTCAGCGCCTGAGACGACTTGCTGCGCGGATCCGATGGGGGTCAAACGGTTGATTACTGCTGCTACGCGATGATGACTGATGATGTGATGTGATTGTGACCCCCCACCGGATCAGCGCACAAGCATAGGATCAAGACAGACGCGCGCCCACTGCGCACTTGGTTCGCGCGAGAGCCAGCGAGGCGAAGGATGATACGCCGTGTCGCGGGGAACGTCTTTCTGGCCCTGGGAAGGCGCGACGCCGGGTTTGGTCGCTCGCGCCTGCCTCATCAGCTGCCGCCAGCTGTAGCGGTGGGACTGGAGGTGTCGCCGTCGGTGACGCCCCGAGAGCGTTGGGATGGCTGGGGCTCCCCTCGGCGTCGCGACGCACGCCACCTCGAGGCAGGGGGTTACTAAGAACAACGACTCGACCGCAGTCCGAAGACGACTGATATCCAGGGTGGATGCGCGGACTCGGTTCGTGGTGGGTTACTCCAGATCGTCGTATGAACGTGCAGCCCCGGCCCGGACTAGTGGTTTTTCGTCCATTCAGCGTCGGTCGAGTCGTTGATCTGTCACTGACCCTCCTGCGAGGGGCTTCCAAGCTGCAGCCGCGGGTTCGCGGCGGGACACCGAGGGCGCCACAGCGGCGGCGGCGGCCGCGGCCGGGGTGAGGCCGGCGGGGGCGGGCCCCGCAGCGGCGGCGGCGGCCGCGATCGAGGTGGTGGGGGGGGCTGGGCTGCTCAGCTGACCAGCGAGATCTCGGGCGCTGTCCGAGCGGAGGACATTCTGGGTCTAGTGACGAGTGGAGCGAAGCTGAATTCAATCCACGTCGCGACCGCGATGAACAAATTAGTGAAGGCCGCTAAGCGCGGGACACAGGTGCGAACGTCGTGCACGCGCTGGGGGTGATGCACGCGGATCTCGGCGCTGCGGTAGTCGACGAGAAGCTGGCAGCGCAACTGGGAGAGTTTGTGGAACGAAAAGCACGGGACATGAACCCGTATGACGTCGCCAACACGCTCAACGCACTCTGCAAGCTCGAGGCGGCGGCGGCGGCGGTGTCGCCGACGGGGTGGAAGCGTGTGGCGGAGGCGGCGGAGAGAGCGGCGCGCGAAATGAACCCGCAGGACGTCTCCAACTCGCTCAACGCGTTGTGCAAGCTCGAGGCGGCGGCGGCGGCGGTGTCGCCGACGGGGTGGGTGGGCCTGACGGAGGCGGCGGAGAGGACGGCGCGCGAGATGGACCCGCAGAACATCGCCAACACGCTCAACGCGCTGTGCAAACTCGAGGCGGCGGCGGCGGCGGTGTCGCCGGCGGGATGGGCCGGCCTGGCGGGGGCGGCGGAGAGGATGGCGCGCGACATGGACCCGCAGAACGTCGCCAACACGCTCAACGCGCTATGCAAGCTCGAGGCGGCGGCGACGGCGATGTCGCCGACGGGTTGGTCGGGCCTGGCGGGGGCGGCGGAGATGACGGCGCGCGGGATGGACCCGCAGAACGTCGCCAACACGCTTAACGCGTTGTGCAAACTCGAGGCGGCGGCGGCGGCGGTGTCGCCGGCGGGATGGAAGATACTGGCTGACGCGGCGGAGCGGATGGCGAGTGAGATGACCCCACAGGGCGTCAGCAACTCGCTCAACGCGCTGAGCAAGCTCGAGGCGGCGGCGGCGGCGCTGTCGCCCACGGAATGGGCGGGCCTGGCGGAGGCGGCGGAGAAGACGGCGTGCGAGATGAACGAGCAGGAGGTCGCCATGACGTTGGATGCGCTCGGGCTTCTTCCTGCGGCGGCGACCGAGTTGCCGCCGTCGGCACGAAAGCATCTCGAAGCCGCCGCGGAGAGGGAGGCTCCCAACATGCCCTCTCCCCCAGGGACGCCGGATGACACTGCGGGGGTGCGAGAAGCTCGAGCTGAAGACCCCATCCGCGTTCCTCAAATAGTGTTTCATTGGGACGTGTGGCTTGCATCGATATAAAGTCCTTCCTTGTTGCAAGGGCTCATGGCGACTAGTATTGGTAGCCACAGGGCGCTTGCCAGTAATTGTAGATGCATGCCGACGCTCTCTCTCTTCTTCTCACACAAAGCGAGTGGAATCGAAACTCGCATTTCAGCATCGGCGCATTTTTACCAGCAGCCGATCTACTGTTCTTTACCGCGCCTCGCGCCTTTCTCAGTTATGATGCCCCCACCAGATCCGCGCATATAGTTGACATGAGAGACAGCTCACATCCGTTGATTGATTGATAAAGAAAGGAAAGAACGCGCGCGCCGCGCCGCGGCGCGCCGCCAACGGGCAGCGCCCTCTCAACGGACTCCCCGACGTGTGCGTGGTCCGCGGCGTGTAAGCGCGCCCGGTACCGTACCTAGCGCAAAGTGTGAGTGGGTGGAACCCCGTCGGTCTACCACCGAGTTGTCCTCCTCTTCGTTGTGTGCCGTCCACTCGACGGGCCTACGTTTAGTTTTGGGGGGGGTTGTATCAGTGGGCCTACAATGAAGTAACACGAAAGACGCAGTAACACGAAAGACGCCGAAGTGCAGGCTGCTGCGGAATTCAATATATTGAGTTGACATGCGCGCTGATCCGATGGGGGTCGAACGGGTTTGCCCCCCACCGGATCAGCGCATGGCAACGAACAAATAAAAAGAGCTGGATGGTAAGAACGGCGCTAGTCTTGCGCGCCGCTCATCGCGGTATTTAATGGCCGACAGCTTGTCCAACAGGAACAACCACTCAGGTGCGTGCCCCTGACCCTGCCTACGCTGCCGCCCCGTCGTTTGCTCTCTCTCGAACTCGAGCTCGGGCACAGACGCGTCGTACCAACATTCAACACTTCCAGGAACACTTCCACAGTGTTCAAAACGATTCGCGCGCCGCCCTCGCGATCTTCGCGCGTCCCGCCGTGTTCTCGGAGTGCACCCGTACACAATCAACTCCTCATCCACATACAATCCAAACGGCGCCGCCCCCTCGCCCAGTGCTCTCTCTAGCTCTACAGTCGCCCACGCTCGTCCACAGACAGGCCCACATGGTACGAGTATACGCTGCCCACCTTTCGTATCATCGCATTGACGCGCCGTCGCCCGCCCTCGCCCTCCTCTCGCTGTCCCGGCAGGCAAGAGCATCCCGTCCGCTGACACGTGGGGCGCCAACTCGCTAGCTCTCAAGGCCGACGACAGTAAGGTAGGGCCTCACGCGGCGTCCCCGTCCCACCTCAACGCACGCATCGTCCAGCTGTTTTACAGCTGTGAAACCTGAGAGGGGTCTGGGAACAGCCAGGGGACGAGTGTGAGGCCAGGGAGGACGATGTGGCGAGTGTGTACGGGTACACCGGTACGCGACACGCACACAGGCAGGGAGGGGGATGCGGTGAGTGTGTACGGGTACACCGGTACTCTATGAGCAAATGATCACGGAGGAGGATGCGGCGAGTGTGTACGGGTACACTGGTACACTATGAGCAAATAGTCTCGGAGGAGGATGCGGCGAGTGTGAACAGGTACACCGTTACTCTACGTGACTAAACACCACAACAGCAGCTGTGGCCACGTGGTCTGCGCAGGGCATTACTCGTACCATGTGTCAGCATCTGAGAGATGAATATGTGGACATGAACAAAAATATGAGTGGATTCGCGGTGTGCGGCCCTGCAGCACGGGTGGCAAGAAGCACCGGGGCGACATGATGGACATGGGCACAGTGGGCGCGCTGTCCCTCTCGGTGGCGTCCTCCGTGTCCATCGTCATCGTCAACAAGTACCTCATCAGCTCCCTGGGCAGGGCCGTCGCCATTCCTGACCGCACTGTCTGTTCCTAATGCCATGGAGGAGGATGCGGCGAGGGTGCACGGGTACACTGGTGCACTTTGTGCAAACAGTCAGGGAATGAGTGGCCGGGCCAGGGTGTAGGATGTTGCGAGTGAGTAAGGGCACACCGGTACACTGGTATACTATGAGCAAACAGTGCTGGAACGCGTGCCAGGTCGTACTTTCAGGGTACCGGTACGTGACGTTCCTGACGGCGATGCATCAGCTGGTGACTGCTGGCGCACTCCGCGGCGCCGCCAAGATCGGTCTGCTGGAGCCCAAGGCGATTGAGCGCGGCGCGCTGCTTCGCTTCAGCGTCCTCAACGGCGTGTCGATCGGGTTCCTCAACCTGTCGCTGGGGTTCAACTCCGTTGGATTCTATCAGATGACCAAGTTGGCCATCATCCCGTGTACGGTAGGGTGGTGCATGTTGAACCGATGAAACCCATGTCGGAAGCGCCTGGAACTCAGCGCTTGAGACTATACCATGGTGAACTCCTTTCACGTTTCGCTTACAAATCCGCCTTGCGCCTCTATAGCACGGTGCTCATTCAGACCTCCTTCTACGGCAAGACGTTCAGCACCAAGGTGAAGGCTGCGCTCGGTGTGTTGCTCGGCGGCGTCGCCATTGGTAGGCTCTTTACTTGGCTTCGGTGCTTCATCCCCCTCCTCATCGTGTTCCCGTATACCTTAACCTCCTCTTGCTCCTCCTCTTGCTCCTCCTCCTCCTCCTCCTCCTCCTCCTCCTCCTCCTCCTCCTCCTCCTCCGCTTCTTCAATGTACCTGTACACATTCGCATTCTCCTCCTCATAGTGTACCCGGACATGTTGACCGTCGCATCCTCATCATGTGTTTACTGGCGTTCATCAAATCCCAAGGCACTCACATGATGAGCCTTAACCAACCCCATGGATGAGCCACAACCAACCCCGGCCATGGTTACGACCCTGGGCGCGGCGACGGTGACGGACCTGGAGCTGAACGCGCTGGGCGCCACGCTGTCGTTCATGGCCGTGGTGACGACGTGCATCAGCCAGATCTGGACCAACACCATGCAGAAACAGTTCGCGGTGGGGCTGGCGCACACTCCCCCTCTTTGTGCCTCGTCTGCAAGGCTGCTTTGCTTCACCAACTGGCCTTCAAATCAGCAAGTTGTTTACCCCTGGCAACCAGCCCCCAACACCAGGTCCTTGCCCATGCCAAACAGTTTCTGGTTCACTAACTGCCCTGGTCCGCGTAACTGATAAGGCCCTGGTTGGCGGTGTCGTCCACGCAGCTGCTGTTCGCCTCCGCGCCCTTCATGGCGCTGACGCTCGGCCTCATCTCCATCCCCCTCGACAACGCGCTCGTCGGTGAGGCCCAGCATCATCTCATTGTGCACCCGTACACATTCACCTCCCCCTGCTCCTCCTCCTGCTCCACCTCCTTCTTCGCCTCCTCCTCCTCCCTTCCCTCCTCCCGGTTTTCCTCCTATGTCTTCTCCATCCAAGGCTCAGCATCATGCCTCACGACAGCATGCACGTTGGTAAGGTGGACATTCACCGCGTTGTAGACCCTGGCTCATTGACTTGAATGTATTCGCATGACGTGGGAAGCATCAGCCGGATGACCGTGCTCACCAAACTGACGTGGATCAAATTGTGGCCGCACCGGCGGGCGGCACGCCGTTCGAGTTCGACTACACACTGGGCGTGGCGTCGTTCGCCATCCTGTCGTGCCTCATCGCCATCCTCGTCAACTTCAGCACCTTCCTCGTCATCGGCAAGTGTGACGCCGTCACATACCAGGCAGGGGTGTTAGGCCACCCCAAGTTGACTTCGAGATCCGAGCAACGTTTTGGGTGAATGTTCGGCGGGGCGGGGGGCGAGTCGGGTCGGCGAGTGGGTCTCATTCGTATGGGCAGAATGACCCCTGACATAAACCCTAAACTCACTCTACAACCAAGATAGACTGCGTTGTATGGGCAAAATGTCCCAGAAAGCGATCTGACTAATCCGAAATCGCCCAAGATCGAGGGGGCGGGTTGAGGTCAGATCGGGCTGGCCTTATTGAGAACAGCGTCTCGACCGCGGGACGTTGGTCAATGCTCATAGGGTCGGTCGCCCACCACGAGTTGTGACCGCGCAGAAGGTAAATCATGCTCCGATCGCCATTCGAGAAGTTGTTCTCCATGACCCTCCTGCCAGGTCATCGGCCATCTGAAGACCATGCTGGTTCTTGCCTTCGGTTTCCTGGTGCTCAACAACCCTGCAAGCGTTCAGAACATCGGCGGCATCGGCATAGCTGTGCTCGGCATGATGTTCTACGGCTACGCTGAAAACCAGGACAAGGTGGCGGAGGTACGCCTATCAACCACATCAGCTTGAACCTATGAACCACAACAGCTTGAACTTATGAACCACAACAACTTGAACATATCCACGTCCATGTAAACCCACCACCGGTGCTTAACACACTTTCCATGTGAAGCCATCGACGTCCACTTGAGCATGCAGCCGGTGCTATGACATGCACACGTCAATCCTGTATGACCGGCGGTGCCATCCTCTCAGCTGGAGCCTATCCTCGTCTACTTGAATCCACCGCCGGAGCTAACACCCTTTCAACTTGATCCCCGGACAGGCGGCGAAGCCAGTGCTGCCCAGCAACGACAAAGCCAACAAGCCACTCCTTCGGGAGTAAGTTGTTTCACTTCCAAGGTGGTGGGCGCGGAGCTGCCGCGCCAAGGAGGCCTATCAGGACAGTAGAAGGGGCAGAGCGAGAGGCCAGTGCTTCCGTTCACATAGTGTATTGGTGATTGCCACGTCATTGGGCCCAGGGCGAGAGCCTGGTGCCTCCTTATGCACAGTGTATCGGTGCTCGCCATGTCACGGGGGGGGGCAACAGGAAGTAAACCTGTTGCTACACTGAGTTTGTCGAAGGCGGGCTGGCAGGCAGGGAGAAGGAAAGTGTGCGTGTTATTGTTTTTATAGGAGCGAAGCTTATTTTAAGGTCTGGCGGATGGGGTTGGTTTGATGTTCACATCGTGAACGTTAGTTTAAAATAATAATAATAATCAAGTGCCTAAATGGTCTTGATCAAGATATTGCTACAGGTAAATACATCGGACGACCCTGTCGAGGTTTAAACATTGCCCCTGGCCCGCCCCCGCCGCCTCCTCCGGCAGGGAATCATCTTGAGAGGGTGTTGTGGTTTCGAAGCTCCCATGGCCAGAGATGTCGTGCATGATGCTCGCCTTCTGTCCTCGCCCCCGTCCTCGCCCCCGCCCCCGCCCCCGCCCCAACCCCCGCTGCCGCCGCCACCGCCGCCTCCGCTGCTGCCTCCGCCGCCGCCTCCGCCTCCTTCAGCGCCAGCTTCTCCTCCTTTAGTCGCGCTCTCTTCTTGTCTTTCGCAGCCAAGACGTAGGGACGCTCACCACGTCACGGGCGTTTGGTTGACTAAAAAAACCAGGGTTTGAATCATATGTGACGCATGAAGCTAGGTAGTTTTAATAAACTCCGCCGGGCCCCAACGCAGGTCCTACCTTGAGAATATCTCCTGCCACGTCTTTCGCGGCGCCCCCCCTAGCAACCCCCTCGCCGCCTCCGTCACTCCCTACAGCGACCCCCCGCTCCTCGCCTGCCCCGTCACGATTCAAAATCTCCGTATCAATCGCGTGGTGCTTGATGTGCCCCGCTGCCGCATGCGAGGGACAAGCAGACATGGCCCGCCAATTGATCGGACGCATTATAATTGGAGTGGGATCCTGTGACGTGGCGAGCAACCTCTGTCAGGCCTTGCCGCGAACACCAACGCGATGTCGTGCTCGAACTCGAACGAGTGGTGCGGCTCTAAGCCAAACTCGCGGCTCGCCTCGAAGTTGCGCCGCTCCCAGTAGTGCCACGATGAAGTCGATGTGGCGCCGGCTCCCACCCCGAACACGTCCACCAACTAAGGCCTGGCATATGTTGCTCACCACTTCACAGGGTGCCGCGTTTAAGTCGAGCGACAAGGGTGCAAAGTGCGTTGGATGACACGGCGAGAAAGATCCGCCAGGCCCTACCACCGACTGACACAATTGCATCAGAATGAACATGCCAACAAACCCCGACGATGGCGACCCTTTTCCCGGATACTCCAGACCCCGCATTGCTTCCAGCTTCGCCTCCAGATAGGGCTCAGCGGTAATATATCGCTCGCCACTCAAATGATGACGTCGAACTCATTAAACGAGGATTGCCACACATACCTTGCCACACATACCTTGCGGAGCAGTTGACATCTGTATGACGTGGTGAACACTATGCGATATCCGTGTAACGTGCAGAACATACATCCAGCTTACCCTACCTTGAGAGCGCGCAGGACGTCACCGATCTCATTCACGCCCGGGCGCGTCAGCAGCAACGGCGTAACGTCGGGACGCAGCCGCGCCATGGACGTGGCGAGGCGTGAGAAGTGCCACGGGTCCGTCCTCGACCCCAACAGCGTCACCCCCTCCTCCTAGGGCCTGCGAGAGATTGCTCACCACGTCATAGGGTGCCATTTGTCTCAAGATTCGAGGGTTCAAAGTGCGTTGGATGAAAGGGCCTGGCGGACATCGCTCGGCACGTCATAGGGTGCCATTTGATTCAAGAGATGAGGGCTCAAAGTGCGTTGAATGACTGGGCATGGGGGATATTGCTCACCACGTCATAGGGTGCCATTTGACTCAAGAGACGAGAGTGCAAAATGCGTCGCATGTCGTGGCAATCAATATCTGCCAGGCCCGACCTCCTCCAGGGTCAGCTTTCCCTTGGCACCCTTGTGCTCCACGTCGCGGCTGTAGCTCTGCACCCAAGCTGCGTTGATGAGTCGCATGGACGTCTTGTTCCCGACATAATTCTCGAACCCCTCCGTGGGTGCCTGCTCGAAGAGCCAATGAATCATCGTCGCCAAGTCATATAATGACATTCCACTCAATGGCCGAGGATTTATGATGTGGTGGATGACGTGGCGAGCATTCACTGAGGGCTTTACGGACGCTTCAGATTGGCTTCCCATCGATGTTCAAATGATGGTCATCTTTGTGCGTGTTCGTTAATACACTGAGTTTGATCGTGTCGACTTCCAATGGGAAGGCAGGTTAAGTGATTGCATTTGACCCTACCTGGTTGAGGCGCATGACGAAGTCGAAGGCGTCGATGCGGGCGCCACGCGTGGGATCCGTTAGCTGCTGCTGGCTGTTTCCCACCAGGGCGCACTTCTGCAATGGCATCTTTCCAGGCCCCACGGTGTAGCGGCGCAAGTTGAAATGTCAAGCACAACCTGAAAGCAGTCCATCATATCATAGTTCAAGCGCTGAGACCGTAGGCACTGTCAACACGAGTTTTGATACAGTCAACCTGCACCGCCCTACCGCGGGCTGTTGCAGCGAGTATAAGATGGGGTTGGAATTGCGCAGCTGTGCACTCGTGGCGGGAGACCCCTTGAGCATGGTCCCGGGTCGGTGCCCGGTGACGCCCACACCCTCCAATATGCGCCTCGCCTTGCAGAAGGGTCATTGAGAACAAGCGTTCGGACAAATATCGGATCATGACTTACCTGTAGCGTGAACGTTCATACAGACGTGCAGTGCAGACTGGATTCATCGACGATTCAACGCCGTTGCAGTGCTTGTTCTCGACAAACCCCCTGCTTCGGCGTTCAGCGCGGCGTAGAACTTAGCGCGCGCCGCCGCCGTCAAGATGTCGTCGCCTTCGTCGTCTCTGCGATCCTCCCATCCAGGATCCAGCGCCGCCGCCTCCTCCAGTGACGGGCCGGTATGAACATAATACGGAAGCTGAGCAAACGGTTGGATGACACCAGGCTTTGAATGGACAAAACAGAGGCAGAGGAGGCGGCGGCGGCGGAGGTGAAGGAGGCGAATATGTACAGGTGCAGGTGCACCATGGGCCGACAAGTGGTCATCCGAAGTTAGGCCGTGCCTCCAGCTCTGCTACCCGCTCCGGCGCCACCGTCTCGTTGTTCATCTCCGCCCTATCCGTCTCCCTCTCCAGAGTTTTCACAGCCTTGCTCACCTCCTCCTCTATGAAGCCCTCGCCGGGGGCGGGGGCCACCAGTGCCTCCACCGAGGGCCTGCCAGATTCTGCTCGCAATATCATCAAACGCATTTTGGACCCTCGTCCTACGATTTAATGCCATACTATAAGGTGGCAAGCAACATCTGCCAGGATTCACGTCGCCCAACACATTTGGCACCATTCTCCATGATTCCAATGGCATCCTACGACGTGGCGAACAATATCTGTCAGGCCTTACCTCCACCGCCTCCACCGCCGCTGCGGACACCGTCGTGCCGTTACTTTGTAACTCCTCCGCCGCCTCCAGCAGAGCGCGCAGCAGCATTTTGCCCGCCTCGCTGGCCTCCAGCCGCCGCTTACCCGTTTTCCCAAGGTCACCAAGCACCGGCGTCTGCCCACTCGCCGCGTACTAGGGACTGGCAGACATTGCTCGCCACATCATCCAATGCATGTGAACCCTCCTCTCTTCATTCAAATGACGTTTCATGATCCGGCGAGGAACATCTGCCCGCCCCGCGTCCGGATTGGGTTGAGAGCGGCAGCGGCGGCCTCGTCAGCTTCGAGGGTACGAGTGGGTGTGCTGCCGGGACCTACCGCACACGCACCCGCCATGGTTTTCGTCTTGGTTTCCAGCGCCAGCGCCATGACACCCATCAGCCGCCCCTCCAGCTACGGCCCGGCGTATTATGCTTGCCACGTCACAGGTTGGCACTTCACTCAAGATGCACGAAACTGCGGACCAAACTGAGATGCATGACGTGGCAGGCATGTTTCGCCAGACCCA
>Ga0307489_10000324_pt1 | contig 27764 bp, 42 predicted proteins | sample SB12metaG_FD_202247 | JGI IMG/M metagenome (GOLD analysis project Ga0307489, IMG submission 202247) | Sea-ice brine microbial communities from Beaufort Sea near Barrow, Alaska, United States - SB 1.2 | ecosystem: Environmental > Aquatic > Marine > Coastal | place: USA: Alaska | collected... | reverse complement strand
GTAAGCGTTGAACACCGGATACAGGTACGGTGCGTTGGTATATGCACCGCCTTGGTGTAGGGCCGTAAATTGAAATTGAAAGCACACCTTGTAGTATAACGTTGAAAGCTGATTACGAATGTCATATTTTAGTTCCACGCACCGAAGCATGCGCTTACAGATTTCAGCACGGTTTTCAAATTCCACCACCCACCGTTGTTAAAGATGTAGTTGTTGCCGCCGTTGTTGTAACCGCCGCCGCTTTGGTAGCCTGGGTTTCCGATGTATCCGCTTTGGTAGCCTGGTTGACTGCCGTACGGGCTACCGATGTATCCGCCGTTGGTGGCTGGGTTACCGATGAATCCGCCGCCACCGCTGCCACCGCCGCCGTATCCAATTCTACCGCCGCCGTAGTAGCCAAACTTGATGACGAAGAACCTTCCGTCGGGCGAGTCCGTCGGGTTGGCGGAGGGGGCCTGGGTCAGCAGCCCGGTCTCCAGGCAGGGGCTTCCACTCGTTCCGATGTCAGCTCAACTTGAGCTCTTCTGTCCACCGTATAACCCAACTTAACACGTGAATGTGTCCCAAATTTGCTCAAGTTGAGCGCCAACGTGAACGAGTGTAAGCCCTTGCCTCCAGGCACTGCGCACACATGCACGCGTGCTCCTCCCCGCAGGCGCCACGCACTAAGGCCAAGCAATATGCTCAATAAATGCTCAACAACTGCTCAATAACTGCTCAATAACTACTCAATAACTGCAATGTGCTCAGTAACTGCTCAATAACCGCTCAACAACTGCTCAACATGTCATTTGACACCTCTGCCAAGCCTCGTTTCTTGAGCTGAACGCCACCATGTGCTGCTGTGCTGCTTTGATCGTTTTTGAGCGTTTCTGCCGGGCCCTACTGCGCAGGGCGCCAAGCGGCACATCCGTGGTTCCCGCCGCGGAGGGCCTGGCGGATGTTGTACGCTGCCTCATCCGGCGCATCGCCAAACCCCGCTTCTGAAGTAAAGAAAATTCAGTGACGTGGCGAGCAACATCTTGGAGGCCCTACCGCCGCCGCCGCCGCGTCGCCCACGCACTCGGCGCATACGCTGCCGCACACGGGGCCGCCGCAGAGGGACAGATGTATAACGCTCGCCACATCACAGGATGCCAGTTTACGCAGTGAACGAGCGATTGTACAATGATGATGATGAGCGTGCGACCATTTCAAAGGATGCCATTCACACAAGATACCAGGGTCTAACAAAGAATGTATAGGTGACGTGGCGAGCATTGTCAGAGGATGTCATGTTATTGATTAAAAAAACATAAAAAAACCAGGGTACTTCTTGGCCCTACCGACGCACGTCGCCTGCGCGTCTTCAGCTTCGCCAAACAGCCCGCCGCCGCTGCAAACGTCCTCGGGCCCTTCGGCCTCGCACGGAATGCCGCAGAGAGCTTCCACGTCACGCTGGGTGGCGTCCGCCTCAGCCGGCGCAGCGATCATACCCCGCTCTCGCGCCTGCCTCGTCAGGCGCGACACCGCCGCGGTCGGAGCCTTGCAGAGGAACGCCGCCGCGGCGCACGTACACGCGCGGGTCAGCTCTGTGGAGTCGGCATCGTCCCCGCCCGCCGCCTTCGCCGCCGCCGTCATCGCCGCCACGCCACCCGCGGCGCGCGCTTCGCGCAACACCCTCGCACGGAAAGGCGCGACGGCGACGCGTTCACGTAGCTCGTCCAACCCCGCGCACCGCTTCCCGCCAGCCGTCGGCGTCGGCGCCTTGAGCCCGGCGTCCTTCCCCCCGCCGCGAGCGTAGGCGGGTCGGAGCCCAACCCCCGCCGCGCGCGTCTTCACAACTCCCCCAGGTCGCGCGACGACGTAAGCCTCAGGAGTGGGAGTTGGGGCGGGGGACTCCGCTGGCTCGTCCCAGCACAGCTGTTGTTGCACCGCCAGGGCTCCCCCCGGGACAAGGCACACTAGGAGCAGCGCGAGCGCCGCGGCCGCGACCGCAGCCTCGCGCCGCGCTGGCGCCATCGCGTTGGTACCACTGGCGTCGTGTACTGGAACGGTTGTGAAGCCTAGTAGGGCCCGTGCGACTGACGACCGTCCGACCGTGCGACTGACGAACTTTCATCGTCTCGCGCTGGTGGTGTGCGCGGTAGGCCTGGGGGGCGGCGCCCTGGTCGATGCCGTCTCGGTTTCGCAGCGCCCGGTATTCGCGCCGCCGGAGACGCCGCTGTTCGCGGGCGGCAAGGACGTGTTCGGGCGCCCGCCGCGCTGCCGCACCTGCCACCTGGTCGTCAACAACCTCAACCAGCGCCTGGTTCCCGGCAGGGGCTTAGACTCGTCCACTTTTCAGCTCAACTTGAGCGCTTTGTATGGAATAGGGGGTGCGCGGAGGGGTTGTGTAGCCCGTGTTAAGGAGGCGTCAGGAGGTGTTTAGGGTGTGTAGGGTATTTTCTTGTGACAGACACGGCACAAGTTGAGCTGAGAAGTAGACGAGTGTAAGCCCCTGGTTCCCGCGCTACTCAAAATCAAAGCCAAGGAGGAGAAGCGGTTCGCCGGGAAAGACGCGGCGTCGCGGCGGGTCGACTTCGGCGTGTACGAGACCACCATCGAGCAGTACATCGGTTCCGCGTGCACAACGCAGGCAGGGCCGCCACCTTACCAAACCTAGCTTGGCAGAGCTGGCATCGTTGAAAAGCCCCAAACACACCACACCTGGCACCTTGAAGTTCCAGCTGTTTGCGTTCACAGAAAACAGAGACTGGGCGATGATGAGCGTCGCCTGACCGATTGAATATCGATTTGCGTTCGCGTTTGTTGTTGGCAACCCTAACGCTAGGACCTGTGGCACACTAAGTCGATCCGGCACAACTGCGAGAAGATGATGGACGACCACGAGGAGCAGGTGAACGCCGCGTACTCGCGGTGGCTTAAGAAGGGCGCGCCGGCAGGGGCTTACGCTCGTCCACTTTTCGGCTCAACGTAAGCGCTTTCTGTTCGATAGGGGTTGCACTTGGGGGTTGTCTAGGGGGTGTTTTGCAGGTGACAGGGGGTATTAGGGGTTGGCTGGGGTGTGTTGTGTGTCAGGAACAGCTCAGGTTGAGCTGAAAAGTGGGCGAGTGTAAGCCCCTGCGCGCCGGACGCGAGCCCCGGCGTCACCAGCGCGTGGAGCTGGAACTGGGAGGTGGCAGGTGGGGGCATGGGCACCACGGATGCGTTCCCCCGTGTGCTCGCTCTCGCCGCATCATCCACTACGCAGTGTAGACCCTCGTACATTGAGGAGGTTAAACTTGAGAGTGCCCGATTACAGTATGCGTGTGCTTGCACTCGCCACGCCAACCACCACGCATTCTTGCAAACCCTCGTATTCTACGGCGCGAGTTGAACTTGCAAGTTGCATCCCACGACGTGGTGAGCATGTCCATCTGGCCTCCACGTCATCTCCCGGTAACCCTCGCTGTGAATATCGGCTTAAACGTTCTGCTGTGCCGTTACGAGCTATTGGGTCAAACGTCATCCTTAGGCGATGCTCCCCCTGGCTGGCGGCAGGAGCTTGCACTCGTCCACTTTTAAGCTTAACCTGAGCCGTTTCTGACATAAACTACACCTTAAACAACCCCTTATACCCCCTAACACACCCTACATCGCACCATCAACGCCCCCAAACTGCATTCCCTATCCCACAGAAAGCGCTTACGTTGAGCCGAAAGGCGGACGAGTGTAAGCCCCTGGGTGGCGGTGTGCCACAAGGCGACGCAGAGCTGCAGCGAGGAGCTGGCGATGCACGCGCTGCACGAGTTCGACGACGACGGCAGCGGCGCCAGCGAGCGCAAGTACCGCTCCGAGCCGGTGCCGCCGGAGGGGACCAAGGTGGCCGGCCTCTACCAGGTGGTGGCCGGCTCCTTCTTCGACGTCATGGTGGGGTGCTGGGGCTTACACTCGTCCACTTTTCAGCTCAAGCTGAGCCGTTTCTGACACAACATACACCATGTACAACCCCTAACACCCCTTCATACCCCCTGCACAACTTGTAAACCACCCCCAAATGCACCCCCTATCCCGCACAAAGCGCTCACTTTGAGCTGAAAGGTGGACGAGTGTAAGCCCCAGGGTGCTGCCAGCTAATCCCGTTTTGAAATCGCCTGGTTGCAGTGCTTAAACTATGATATGGTCAAGTGCCTACCAGTTGTGCTTGCGATTTCAACTTGCGCCCCTACGTCATGGTGAAGGACGACGCCATGGACACCCTGGCGTACACCGCGTTCCCGTCTGCCCTGACGAACTTCCACTCCAGCATCATGCCGGCGCTGGTGCGGCTCACCACGCAGCACCCACACCTTAAACCCCAAACCCTACATCCTCAACCCTACACTCACACCTTCCCCTCACACGCCCCACACCAATCGCACTGTCTGGCACTTTTCACGGACTAATTTCGGTCACTCCCCAGACCAACGTATCCGTTTTAATCATGGTAACCTAACGCGATCTTGACGCGAAACCCTAAAACCTAAACCCTAAACACCAAACCCTAAACACTAAATTCTAAACCCCATGATCGGATAGCGGCCCTGCACGGCGGTGAAGGTGCAGGAGCTGTTCGAGCAGAACGCCACGTTGCGAGGCACCGTGATGGTGGGGATGGTGGACGCGGACACCAACGACGTGCCCCCGCCGTACGGCACCGGCGGCGTCAAACCCACGCTGGCTGTGTACCAGGCGGGTAACAAGGGGTGGCCGCGCTACATTTCGGTAGGGCACGACGCTCGCCACAGCATCCACTCCACCGCATTTGATCCCTTAGCTTTCAGGTCCGAGCAAGGGAAGGTTCAGTGACCCCAGAATTTACCAGTCAAGAGGGGTATATTTTGATTTTAGGGGGGTATTTGGGGGGGATTAGGCAGTTCGTCAGGTGAAAATAAAACCCTAAAACCTGAATCCTAAACCCTACAGCACTTTTACGGTCTGTTAACTGGTAAATTCTGGGGTCACTTTACCTGCCCTGGCTCGGACCTAGCTTTTACAGGTCCAAATGTCATTGTATTACTCATGACGTGCTCATCGCATCATGGCGTGTCGACGGTACGACTAGGAACTGAACGACGGGCAGCTGTCGCATTACGACGTGCTGTTCTTCCTGATGAACACCAGCAGTCGCCGGACCAGCCGGGCGTGCAACGCGTTCATGACCGACCTGCCGCAAGAGGTGTTGCACAAAAAATCATGGGATGAAGACCACAATGAACTTTGAATTTTGTAGAAAGCAGCCGTGGTGGGGCGCGACGTGCGGAATTTATTTTGAAATTAATCCAATCTTATTAACAATAGCTCTAATGTCACGAGTGTACAATGTAGTTGAGAGAATTATCTTGATATACTTACAACCCCCGTTCGTCGGGCGTCCTACTCAGCGTCGTCGGCGTCGTCGGCGTCGCCATTCCAGCTCGGCGCCGGTCCCGGAGCCGGCGCCTCCGCCGGTGCGCCGGCGAAGCCATCAACATACGCCCCCTGCTCTGGCTCCATCTCTGCTGTGTTATCAGTCGTGTCGTCAGTGTCCCCGTCTGCGCCAGGAGCGGCTCTGCCAGCTTCCGCCAACCCCGAGATGTGGCGGCGCAAGTTGAGGTTGAAAGCAAAAATTGAAAGCAGTTCATGATATTGCACTTTCAAGTGCTGAAACCGTAGGCGCTTTCAACACGGGTTTTGATACTGTCAACCTGCACCACCCTACCGAGACTCTGCTAGCTTCCGCCAAACCCTGGGCGAAGCCCGTCGCAGCTTCAGCCACGGGCCGAGACAACACGCCGAATCTGTCGACAACAGGCAGCGCCGGCGGCGTCGGTCGCAACGATGAGCGGTCACGGACCCGCACTGGGATCGTCGCCGCTGGCGGCGCTCGGGAGGCGCTGCCGCGGGTGCCGCTCGGAACGCCGTTGCCGCCGCCGCCCGTGATGAGTTGAAGCGTGGTGATCGCGGCGGGCCGGCCGAGGTGTAGAGGCGCAAGTTGAATTTGAAAGCAAAGTTTGAAAGAGGTCCATCATATTTTAGTTTCAAGCGCTTGGTTCCAGGCGCTTTCAACTTGAGTTGGATAGGGGCAACCTGCACCGCCCTACCGAGCTCATTGGCCCTCCCGCCAGTCGTCCGCACGTTGCAGCAAACAGCCCGGTCGGCGCAGCAATCGCCGAAGTCCGTGCAACCCGCGTCACAGCTGAGGCGGGCAGAGGAAATTCATTGATGGGGAGAGCGGGGAAGGCAACACGAAGGTCAGAACCGGTAGCACGCTAGCATGTCAGAGAGACGAAGGCATCGCGAAGATTAACACCAGTGCTAGCAACTAGCACGGTACTGGTAGAGAGAACATGACACAATCATACTGTCAACAAAACGGAGGATGTAAACGCTGAGAACTTACCAGCATTGGGGAGTACCCGTTGTGCACGTGGCTGTGCCCTCGCAAGGAATCCCCTGGCACGTCAGCGACGCGAGCGAGCCGGCCGGCACCTGGCCGCACGTGAGACCCCCCACCGTGGGCGTGGGTGTAGGCGTGGGCGTTGGCGTAGGTGTGAACGTGGGCGTCCCGGTGGGCGTCCCGGTGGGCGTCCCGGTGGGCGTCCCGGTGGGCGTCCCGGTGGGCGTCCCGGTGGGCGTCCCGGTGGGCGTCCCGGTGGGGATCGGGGGGAGTGGGGGGATGAACGGCGGGAACGGCTTCAACGGCTTGAGGCACGCCGGGAGGTAAGGGTGCCATAACCCAGGGCCTGGCAGATATTGTTCGCCGTGTCATAGGTTGCCAGATAACTAACAAGGTGAGGGGTCAAGTGCGTTCAATGACATAGCAAGGAATGTCTGCGTGCCCAGTGCGTTACATGACGTGGCGGGCAATGTCTGCGTGCCAGACCCGACCAGAAGCAGACCTTGTGGTACAAGAAAGAATGGGCGATACTGTACACCTTGACGGCCCACGCGTTGAACACCGGATACAGGTACGGTGCGTTGGTATATGCACCGCCTTGGTGAAGGGCCGTGAATTGAAATTGAAAGCACAACTTGTAAAAACGTTGAAAGCTGATTACGGATGTCATATTTTAGTTCCACGCACTGAGTGAACCATGCGCTTACAAATGACTTGCACCACCCACCGTTGTTGAAGATGTAGTTGTTGCCGCCGTTGTTGTAACCGCCGCCGTTTTGGTAGCCTGGGTTACCGATGTATCCGCTTTGATAGCCTGGGTTGCTGCCGTATACACCGCTGTCGTATCCACCGCCGCCGTAGTAGCCAAACTTGATGACGAAGAACCTTCCGTCGGGCGAGTCCGTCGGGTTGGCGGAGGGGGCCTGGGTCAGTAGCCCGGCCTCCAGGCAGGAGCTTACACTTGTTCACGTCCAAGCTCAGCTTGAGCAACTCCAGGACACATGCATGAATGGAGTTGGGTTATACGGTGGATAGAAGAGCTCAAGTTGAGCTGAAATGGGAACGAGTGTAAGCCCCCGCCTCCAGGCACTGCGCGCACATGCACGCGTGCTCCTCCCCGCAGGTGCCGCGCTGTAGGGCCTGGCAGAAACTGCTCAATATGTCCTCTCAGCACCTCTGCCAACCCTCGTTTATTGAGCTGAACGCCACCATGTACTGCTCTTAGCGTTTTCGGCCGGGCCCTAGTCAGGGGCTTACACTCGTTTACTTCTCAGCTTAAGCTTAGCCGTTTGGTCACGCCTCCCCGTGTCTCCCTGTCTCATAGACTGGGGGGAAATCATGCACCCAACGTATCCAACAAAATGTGCTTACGTTGAACCGAAAAGTGGACGAGTGTAAGCCCCTGGCCCTACTGCGCAGGGCGCCGAGCGGCACATCCGTGGTGCCCGCCGCGGAGGGCCTGGCGGATGTCTACGCATTTTTCCAGGGTACCTCAAATGGCGGTCAACGCGTCTCGAATTTGAGACCTTGAGTAGATAAACTGTCAGATTTGCCATACATTGGTACAACATGGCGATTCGACCGTCTATTTATCAAGAATTGTCGACCGCCATTTGAGGTACCCTGGAAACCTGCGAAGGTTGCACGCTACCTCATCCGGCGCATCGATCAACCTCGCATCTTGAGCGAAACGGAATGCTATGACGTGGCGAGCAATATCCTTGAGGCCCTACCGCCGCCGCCGCCGCGGCGCCCACGCACTCGGCGCACACGCTGCCGCACACGGGGCCGCCGCATAGGGACAGATGTATAACGCTCGCCACATCATAGGATGCCAGTTTGCTCAATGAACGAACAATTACAATGATGATGATGACATGCGACCATTGTCAATGGATACCAATCCACTCAAGATACGAGGGTCTATTAATGCGTAGGTCACGTGAGTGTCATATTATTGTTTATAAAAAAACCAAAGGGTACTTCTTGGCCCTGCCGACGCACGTCGCCTCAGCGTCTTCAGCTTCGCCAAACAGCCCGCCGCCGCTGCACACGTCCTCGGGCCCATCGGCCGCGCACGGAATGCCGCAGAGAGCTTCCATCTCCCCCTCAGCCGGCGCAGCGATCATACCCCGCTCTCGCGCCTGCCTCGTCAGGCGCGACACCGCCGCGGTCGGAGCCTTGCACATAAACGCCGCCGCGGCGCACGTACACGCGCGGGTCAGCTCCGTGGAGTCGGCGTCGTGCCCGCCCGCCGCCTTCGCCGCCGCCGTCGTCGCCGCCACGCCACCCGCGGCGCGCGCCTCGCGCAACACCTGAGTGGCGACGACGGCAACACCTGAGACGGCGACGCGTTCAAGCAGCCCGTCCAACCCCGCGCACCGCTTCCCGCCAGCCGTCGGCGTCGGCGTCGGCGTCGGTGTCGGCGCCTTGAGCCCAGCGTCCTGTCCCCCGCCGCGAGCGTAGGCGGGTCGGAGATTTTCCCCCGCCGCGCGCGACTTCACAGCTCCCCCAGGTCGCGCGACGACGTAAGCGTCAGGAGTGGGGGTGGGGGACTCCGCTGGCTCATCCCAGCACAGCTGCTGTTGGAGAGCCAGGGTGCCCAACGGAAACAGGCAACCTAGAAGCAGCGCGAGCGCCGCGGCCGCGACCGCAGCCTCGCGCCGCGCTGGCGCCATCGCGTTGGTACCACTGGCGCCGTGTACAGGAACGGTTGTGAAGCCTAGTAGGGCCCGTGCGACTGACGAACTTGCAAAATTGACCACGTGCGACTGACGAACTTTCAACGTCTGGACACCGTGCGACTGACGACCGTCCGACCGTGCGACTGACGAACTTTCAAAATTGAACTTCCCCTGACGGCACTGAGGCCCCAGCCCCCACCGGAAGAGGGGCGTTGAGGTGAGGCGCTGGCGGTGGCGCGGTGGCGGCGCGGTGCTGCTCGTGTGCAGCGATCTCCTCGGGCTCTTTCCGTCGCGGGCCATTCTCCGTGCGCGGCATCCCTGACGCCCGGCGGCGCGGCTGCGGCAGCGGGCTCGCGCGACAGGATAGCCCCCTTCAGCGAGAATTATCACGAGTTTCAACTTACAGCGTCAATCAGCCAAATCAACGCCAGCGCAGAGGCAGCTAGGCTCGAGACTGACTTCCGAGGGGGGGAATCAGGGACAAGCAACCGTGTGATGACGTGGCTAGCACTATCCATCAGTCCCTAGGCCCCGCGTCACGTCATAGGATACCATTTATATCAGGAAACGACGGTTCAAAATGCGTGTGATGACGTGGCTAGCACTATCCATCAGTCCCTAGCCCCGCGTCACGGCATAGGACACCATTTAAATCAGGAAACGAGGATTCAAAATGCGTGTGATGGCGTGGCTAGCACTATCCATCAGTCCCTAGGCCCCCGCCACAGCTGCGGCTGGACGGCGAACTCCACCAGCGCCTCGCTGTAGCGGCGCAAATCGAAATTGGAAGCACAACTCGCGCAACCAATTCATCATGTTTTAGGTTCAAGCGTTGAAACCGATCGCGGTCAACCTGGGGTCAATCTAGGTGCAACCTGGGGTCACCCTGGGGTCAACTTGGGGTCAACCTGGGGTCACCCTGGGGTCAACCTGGGGTCATCCTGGGGTCAACCTGGGGTCAACCTGGGGTCAACCTGGGGTCAACCTGGATTAACCTGGGGTCAACCTGGGGTCAACCTGAGGTCAACCTGGGGTTAACCTGGGGTCAACCTGGGGTCAACCTGGGGTCAACCTGGGGTCAACCTGGGGTCAACCTGGATTGACCTGGGGTCAACCTGGGGTCAACCTGCACCGTCCTACCTCGTTGATGTCGGCCCAACTCATGGGGCGCGTCAGCGGCGACTGAGAGTCCGCCGCGGGTGCCGCGGGGTACGGCCTGCCAGATATTGCTCGCCACGTCATCTGACGCATATTGAAATATCGTTTCTTGAGCTGAATGGTAGGGCCTGCCGGATGTTGCTAGAGCTCTAGACACGTCATCTTACGCATAGTGAACCCACTTTTATGTGATCATGACCCCACTTCCGCACGCGGCGGTGTTGATTCGGGTTTCAGGGTTTAGGGTTTAGGATCATTGGTGGTGTGGAGGCGACACTCACGTTCTAAGTCGATTAACATTGTTATTTGCTTATTTCTTGGATTGCCGCCAAGAGCTGCTGGCACCGGCGGGGGGGGTCGCTACGCCGAGGCGGGAGCATTCACACCCGCATCCTGCAGCTTCTCCGCGATGTTCTGTTATTCTCCGCGCTCCCTCTCAGCTCCGCCCATTCGAACCACGGCACGGAGACAACCGCGTGGTGGCGCCTCTCGAGGAACATGTCGCGCAGCTCCGTGCGCGCCCTCCTCGTCGGGGTGCGAGACGCCTCGCCCGGTGCAGCCCCCTCGCCGCTGACGGAGGTTTTGATGAAGTGGGACGGCCCGTCAAACTCCAGCGCGACGTTCTACACTTGATAGCTATCAGGCTTGGGGGGGTATATTTTATTTAAATTTGGGGTATTCAAATTGGAGCTAGCGGTCGGTTGTAATTAAACTATTCATTCATCACCCACTGCACGCACGTCACGTGTCCTCCCAAGCTCGAGAATCGCGGCGCGTAGCGCGCAACAGAGCAGCAGAGCTCTCGCTAGAGTGGGTAGCTGCAGGCTGGTTTGATACTTGAAAGAAAAGGAAATGGACGTGTTATTACAAGACTTTGCAATCCTCCATACGAGTGTTGTGGACGGGAACGCGTCCGGTTCATCTGTACATGTTTCTCATTCGGTGCCGTCGCTGCTTCTCATTCGGTGCCGTCGTGCGATGGGTCGTCATCGTGTAATCTTTCATGCTGGCGGTTTTGCTCCACATGTGTCCTCCTCATGCGTCAGGTGCCTCGGTACATGCGCTGCTGGTCATCATTCGGCGGCGTTACACCGACGTTCGTCAAGTTCCACTCGACGAGGCAGGCGGGGATTTCCCCCCTTTCCCCCCCTCCTTTCCCCCCTTTCACTCTCTCCTTTCTCCCCTTCCCCCCCCTCCTTTCCCCCCGTTTACCGCTTTCGTATTGCTAAGAGGGGGCGGGGGACGGCGCGGCTCAGCGTTTCGAGAGTGTCAGTAGAGCGCGCCGTTGGTGAATTTCTCGACGAGCGCGAGGGCGACGAGGCCGACCATGGCGGCGCGCCCGTTGGTCAGGGGCTTACACTCGCCCACTTTTCAGCTCAACGTAAGCACCTTTTGTGAGACACGTTGGGTACCTTCAGCATATATGTGGGCAGGGTTTTGATCGTTAGACTTGAAATATAAGACGGACACATATATATATGTGGGTCACAACTGGTCACAAACTGGACACACAACATCTCACTGACGAGAACGGCTGAGGCTGAGCTGGGAAGTGGACGAGTGTAAGCCCCTGCCGTTGGTCATCTCCGACTCCGCCTTGAACACCCAGAAATCCTTGGGCGCCTGGTTGAGGCCGTTCTCGGCAGCGCCGCGGAGCAGGGGCTTACTCTCCTTCCACTTCTGAGCTCAACCTGAGCCGATTTTGTCACTGAAACTGGTGGTTTTTGGTGCGCAGCGTAGTTTACGAAGCGCGCCCGAAAGAGAGGTTTTCTGGACTACAAGAGCGACGCCAGTCGAACGGCGCCGCCCTCTTGTTGCACCCAAAGCAGCCGATTTTGTCACTGAAACTGTATGACATCACACAATGTATCCGCAAAGAGTGCTCACGTCAAGCCGAAACGTGGACGAGTGTAAGCCCCTGCCGCGGAGCGCGGGGGCGAGGGAGGCGGCGAGCACGCCTAGCACGGTGAGGAGCACGAGGAACACGCCGGCGGCGGGCTCCGTGGTGTGGTGGCGCAAGTTGGATATGAAAGCAAGGTTTGAAGGCGGTTCATCATATTTTAGGTTCAAGGACTAAGTTCCAGGCGCTTTTATTTCGGGTTTCATCGGGTCAACCTGCACCGCCACACCGTGGTGGTCTTCTCGACGCCATCGGCCAGCGTGAAGGTGCGCGTGTTGAGGATCTGACGCATCAGGCTCTGGTCGTTGGAGACCTCGGCGCCGAGCGCGAGCATCCAGCCCATCATCGCCGCGCGCCCGTTGATGATCTCCACGGCGCGCGGCTCCTCAAAGCCGGGCCGGGCAGATATTGCTAGCCGCGTCAACGTCATTCAGTCACACCTAGCCATACGACTCGATGCCAATTCCGCAGCTTGCTGCCGCCATGTACCGGAAATTGGACGTCATTTTGTCACGCTAGTCTCTCGCTTTTCGAATCAATAGACCGTAACGAAAAGTGAAGTGGGACGAGAAGAGTCACAGTTGTACCTCGGTTCTTCGGATCAATAGGCCATAAAACAAAAATATGTGACGAAAAATACGAAGGGCGCCGAAGGAAGCCGAAGGGCACCGAAGGACGCAGCGAACGAAGCGAACGAAGCGAACTGCGCTGCGAAGCGAAGCGCGGCGAAGCGTGGCGATGCGCAGCGATGCGCAGCGATGCGCAGCGCCAGCGCGGTGGCAGCGGCAGCGCAGCGCAGCGCAGCGCAGCGCAGCGCAGCGCAGCGCAGCGCAAACTCAAGCCGAACTACAAAACAAAGAAACACTTGTTGTAAAAAACTATTTATTTCTGCCAAGCCCCGCCTTGAAGGCCACCCAGATGGCGTTGGTGAGCATGGAGTTGTCGTCGCCGAACGGCGCGGCCTCGAGGAAGGAGCCGTCGCCGCGGTCGATGATGTCGGCGCCGGCGTCGCGGACGATCACGCCGCGGCGCGTGGCCGCGGAGGCGGTCTCGTCCCAGTCCGCTTCTCCCTCCAGCTCCTCCCTTTCTCCCTGCGAAAGGGTGGTGTCGGTGTTGCTGGATTCTTCGGCGGGGTCCGTCGTACTCGTAGCGCGGACGACGGAAGTGGCGCGGCGGCAGTGGCGCGCGTGGCGGGCGCGCGGCGCGACGCGGAGCGCCGCGGTGGCGGTGAGCTGGGTGGCGGCGAAGGCGAACATCTGGGGTACGTTGGAGGTTCCGTAGCGTGTGGGGGAGGCTGCAGGCGCAGTAGTATGTGAGCCGGAGGAAAGAGGCGTGTGGAGCTGATGCGATATTCATCAGCTTCTCTTCATGAGATCGCTAAGCTATGCTAGGCTGGTGTCTAGTGATACATGTGGCTCAATGGGGAAGGCGGCTGCAGTCCGTGTCCACGTGCCGGCGCCGCGCAGGATGTGCGGTGTCCCCTGCGAGAAAGAAAAAATCGGCGCGTGTCGTCGATGGACTCTCGAGATGTACGACAGGGTCGCGCGACGCCGGACGGCTTCTGCAGGGTTCGCTTGAACACGAAGAGGCGTGCGCGTGCTGGACGGATTGAGCCTGGGAAGGGGAGCGACGTACAACGACGCTCCTCTTCAAGGGTCATGGTGCCGAGTGGAAGGAATCACTGCCACGACACCTCTGGTCATGATGAGTGGGAGATTCGCTGCCACGTCACCACTGTGGATGTGTGGTGGAGCAACTGCCACGTGGTCAGTGAAGACCCAGCTCATCATATCCCTCTTGTACTGGGGACCAGTACAGACAAGAGTTGTTGCTTGTGGAGCGTTAGAAGTCTTTGGAAGGTCCTGGAAACTTGCTTCACTTGAAATCCAAAACCGAGGCGCTTTGGAATCCCGTGCTCCCGGAGAACTCCAGACTGCCAGCCTCCAACACACGACCGGCCGGCGGCAACAAAGACACCCGCGCGCGCGCCGCACCCGGAAGGCTGCTCGGATACCGACTAAATGAGCGATTACGGCGAGAGCCGCCGTTCGGGGGCTCGCGCGCCGCGGCCGCAGCGACCGCCCTCGCGACTCCCCCGCTCGGGGACCCCCCGGAGGAGGGGGAGGACACCCGAGCAGTGGCCAAACCAAAACCCCAGCAGGGCACAACTACCGTCGCTGCCCCCGGCCCGCCGCCGCCGCCGCCGCCGCAGTGGCTGGGGTTTGGCGGTTGCGGCGGATACCAGCAACGCGGCGCACCCGTGCAGGACTGGGGGCGCGCACAGGGACACACACACCTCTGGCGCCTCCTGTGTACGCGTATCGCGCGGCGCCCCGTGCCGCACTGCCAGTATCAAGCGGGATGGGAAGGAACAAGACTCCAATGAGGGAGAAGGAGGAGGAGGAGGGGGAGCGCGGGCGGGGGCCGGAGGTGTGGAGATCGAGGGGAGGAGATCGAGGGGAGGAGATCGATATTGGGGGAGATGTCGACGCAGGCGGCGACGTCGGCGCGGAGGACAAGGGCAAGCGTAAGCGCAGCGGCAGCGGCGGCGGCGGTGCACGCAAGAAGGCGGCGCGCGGCAAGCAGACGCCCGCCACTGCCGCCACTGCCACCCTTTCCTCCAAGGGGTTCACCTCCAGCTACCGGGGAGTGACCTGTTTGCCTGGTGTCACCCGGCGGTGGGAAGCAAGGTTCACGCGCGACGGATGTACTTGGGTATCTTCAACACCGATAAGGGTGCAGCGCGCGCGTTCGACCGCATGGCGGTGTGGAGCCACCTACACGGGCTCGAGAAAAAAAGGGTCAGGCGGCAGGGGCGGCGCGCATACCTCCAGCCCCTTCGAGCGGGACCTCAACTTCGAGTACACCGAGTACAAGGGCGAACTGGAGGAACTGAGTAGAATGACTCAGGAACAGCTGGTGCTAAGACTGAGGCGGGCGGGGGGGGATACACGCGATCCCACCTCCTCCAAGTTCCAGGGCGTGTGCTGGGTGCGTGACCGCCGGCGATGGCAAGCACATTTCAAGCACAACGGCAAGACGGTAAAGTTGGGTAACTTCGTCACTGAAGATGGCGCCGCCCGCGGATACGACCACATGATGTTGTGGTTCAAGCTGCGCGGGGTGGAGCGGCGGGGGGGATGTCAACTCAACTTCGACTGCGCTGAGTACGAAAGCGAGTTGGAGGAGCTGGGGCGCATGACGCAAATCGAGGTGGTGGCGAAGCTGAGGCTCCAGGCGCAGGCGCAACTTGGGGCGCACCGCGAGGCGGAAACCAGCGGGGAGGGAGACGAGGCCGGCGAGGGCGCCGGATGGGATGCCGGGGGCATCGAGCTAAGTGGCGCCGGGCATGACGAGGGCGACGGCAAGGGTGAGGGCGAGGGCGACGGTCTCCCTCTCGACGGGGCGCCCGCGCCTCACCCCAACTTCCTCCGCTGGTGGAGGCTGGGGCCTCTAGGTTGCCCATGAATGAGGAGGAGGAGTTGGAGACTCTGAGATTACTGCAATTATCCTTCATCTCACCATGTCCATGAACGCACGGCGGCAGGAACCTTAGACGCGGGGCACATCGGCGTGTGGCTGCTGGTCGCTGCTGCCAACCCAAAAACGAGGTATACCTTGCTCCCGCACGCACGCTTCATGGCACCGGTCCAGTATCCAAGCCAAGAATGAATGATGTTTGCCTGAGTTTACGTTTCCGTGATTAATACAACGACGAAATGAACGGAGTGCTCCAACCTATCGCCCAACTCAACCCCCCCTTCCCGATACGCTGTCCCGCTTCCATTTCAAGCGAAAACGGAAAAAACTTTGCCGCCTTTGCCGCCCCGGCGCTGAAAACCTAGACGGCCATGTCGAGGCCGCTGACTCCGTCGCGCCGCAGCTCGACGTTCTTCTCGCTCTCCAGCTCGTCTCCCTCGATGACCCATCAACAGGGTCATTGAGAACATCACTCGACAAGCATCAAATGGACGAACCAAGTCCGCACATCTGTGTGTGAGTATGAGCATTCACCCGGAAGGTGAGTCGTGCTCGGATCTGAGTTAAGTCGTCCTTCTCAACCGTTCTCAACAAGGCAATAACCCCATACGCAATTTCCAGGGTACCTCAAATGGCGGTCGGCGTGTCTCAAATTTGAGACCTTGAGTAAATCGACGGTCAGATTTGCCATACAATGGTACCATATGGCGATTCGACCGTCTATTTCTCAAGAATTGGCGATCGCCATTTGAGGTGACCTGGAAAAATGCGAAGCCCCTGCCTTGTCGAAGTACGCCAGCCAGTCGCTGCCCGTGAGCACGCTGGTCGGGTGCGCCTCGCTGCGCCCCATCAGCGCCTGCACCACCTTCATGTCGCCGTCCGACGCGTGCAACCCCGCGCCGGTCAACGCGTTGCCCAAGCTCGCGCCGCCGCCGCCAAGTAGGAACGCAACCGCATATTCACCGTTCGCTCAGGTGCAGGCGACCATCATGTACTCCACGCGTCCATTTCCATTCGGTAAATACAAATGACCTTCTCGGGGCGATGCTTCTGGTCTGACGACAAAGTGAGGGGTAGACTAGAGCCAAAGCTTCTCGATTCTGGTGTCCTCTTCGTACCGGTATCCGGTACCGCCGCCAAAGCGTTCGGGGGTGCCAACTGTGAAGTGCGGGCGGGTACTGACAGCTTTTTTGGCGCAGAGCGCGCGGAAAGGACGTGTGTATGGGTATAATGACCCCGTATTGACTTTGAACAACCCCACCCCCAGAGCCGGTCCGCTGGTGACCGGATTGGCGCGCCACCTGCCGCGCGAACTGCCCAACCACGACGTCCTGGAGCAAACCCAGCTGCAGGGGCTTACACTCGTCCACCTGTCAGCTCAACGTAAGCGCTTTCAGTGGGACAAGGGGTATTTAGGGGGTATTTAGGGAGTGTTTAAGACGGGGGCACAGGCAGTCCCACGAATCTACGAAATTTCGTCGAGACGGGCTCCCACTTTCGTATGGCCAAATCACGAATTCTGCCAGTGCCGATCCCAACACGAATTGCTCGTACGAAAGCTTTCGTATGGGCAAGTCGAATGCGCCCGATCCCTGCGCGAATTGGCCATACGATCGCAAAGTGGGAGCCGTCTCGACGAAATTTCGTAGATGCGAGGGACTGACAGGGGTCGTTTAGACGTTTAGGGAATGTGTTGAGTGTCAGAAACGGCTCAGGTTGAGCTGAGAAGTGGACGAGTATAAGCCCCTGCCCAGCTGGATGAGGGCGCTGATGGAGTCCGAGTTGATCCACGTCTTCAGGAACTTGCCCTCCTCGATCTCCATCACTGCCGTTCCGGTCCACCGCGCTTCTTTGCTGCCCAGCAACAAGGCCAAGCAAATATTGCCCGCCACGTGATTCACCGTATTTTGAACCCTCGTTTCGTGAGGAACATGGCATCCTGTGACGTGGCAAGCAATACTCGCGAGGCTATTCTATTAAAGTGCTTGACTCAGTACAGAGTGTAGGCGCGCTAACCTAGCTAAATGCTACAGATGAAATGACAAGAGCATAGTAGAGCACACTCACATTTATAAATCCAACATCCCCCTCGAAAGGATTTAGGGCTAGGGTAGCGCATGCCCTACCCCAGGACGCCTTGAAGGACAGCTGCGCGACAATCTTGAGGCCCTGGCCCGCGACGAGGTCGTCGAGGACGATGGTCACGTTGGGCAGCGCCTCGCGGAGGGCGGCCACGCCCTCCATGTACGCGTCCACGCCGGGCTGGGGGTTGGGGTGGCTGCGACGAGAAGAGAGGGGAAACAAGGAAAAGAGGAGGAGAGGGTTGAGGGTGGAAGTGAGTTGAGAGAAGTAATCCGCCTGGCAGTTGGCGCCTCGCCTGACGGTTGGCGCCTTGCGTTGCTGCTCAAATGTCGCGCGTCATCCCATCACCCTGATCTTCGTCGGCTTTGTTGATAAACACTTTGTCACGTTCACGTTCTCGCTGAGGCCCACCACATATAATCTTGTCAGGTGCCGGTGGGCATCCCCAAATCCTATCCAAATCACTTTTGGAGGGACTTGCCTCGGGTCGATGAGGATGTGTTCGTCCGAGATGTACTTCGCCGCCGCCTTCTTCGCCTTGCCCAAGTCCTTCTCGTTCCACACCTCGCGGTACGTCGGACAGGGTCCAGCTTCACCTTGAGAGGTTCGTTGAGAGCGTTTCTCGAATTCATCCCGGAGACGAGACGGACAATGCAATGTTTCCTCTCAGATGAAAGAAGGTTTTGCACGACGAAGCGGACCAGGTTTGACGGAGAGGGTCGAGGGCGTCGTGGGTTGAAGCTCATCCCTGCCAGCTTGCGCACCAGGCTTTTATTCTCTGCCATGTTGTTTTTCCCGCCCAGCCCCGTCCGCTGCATCGCCGCCACCGCGGCACCCGAGGAGGCCGCGGCAATCACGCCCACGATAAGTTTGTCCATTGTGGAACCGCTTCGAGCTGAGTGTTAGCTTGCGCAAGGCGACGGGAGGACCGCTTCAATATATAGCACTGCTGTGAGACCTGGAGGTGCGAGACCCCGCTGTCAGATGTATCGTCGTCGACCTTGTCGGCTCAGCGTGGAGTGGGGGGAGGACGGGCTCTTGCAACGATCAAGTACAGCCCTACGAAGAAACTATCCTAACGGAAGTGCTATGCGTCAACAGTCGGACACGTGTCGCATTCTCATGGGGCAGCAAATCCGATGAACATCTCGCTCTGTCGCTCACCGTTGATTTCAAGACTTGAAGACTGTACTGCTGTCTTCATGTTAATGCCCGGCCCGGGCCCCACAACGTTGCCCTCAAGGTAGGGGTCGTGGCTGAGTGCCGCCGCCGCCGCGCCTCCACTTTTCCGTCTCCCAAGTTTTATTAGTTGGAGACCAAACAACTTACTTGGTTCGACGCGCAGGCGCAAGTTTCCGCCGTGGCAAGCGGCGCACGGAGTGACGCCGACGCGATGTTCTTGTTGGAAACAGTATCTGTTATTTGACTAAGGTGACACTGTTTGCAGCGACGGCACGTACATCTTGTGCTCGACGTTGTAAAGAATCAGTAAAGAAGGTTTACTAGACTCCACTCGACAATCAGCCGACGGTTTGAAGCGAGGGAACGTACAGCTTCTGCCCGACGTTCTTGAGGTGCGTGAAGTGAGCGGTGAGGGCGGACCAAAAGGTGGGGTACACGCAGTACTCCAGGCCGTACTCCTTGGTGTAGTGGCGGAAGTCGAATTCAAAGCATAACTTGAAAGCGGTATATCCCAATTTGGTTTGAAGCGCTTAGTTCCAGGCGGTTTCAACTTGAGTTTGATAGGGTCAACCTGCACCGCCCTACCTTGGCCACCTTCATGATAATGGGCGCAATCTTGGGGTAGTGCACGTGGCACACGCCGGGGAACAGATGGTGCGCCACCTCACAGTACGGCCAAAACCAATATACAACATTCACCGCGTCATACCCTGGCATGTGGACGTCACATAATTCCATAGAAATCCTCACCGCGCCATTGTCTAGGATGTGGATGACATTGAACTGAATGTAAGACGACCAATGACAAACGCGGGAAAGAGTGCGAGTGGCGAGCAGCTTTATTTCATTTTAGGCAGCAGAGGGTTGGTTGAGCTCATCATGCGAAGCGCCTTGGAGGCACGATGAACGTTATACAAATATGAATAAAAGTGCGCCCTGCCTGATAGTTGAGGCCGCCGCTGAAGTGGGTCCAGAACCAGGACCCGTGCGCGAAGTCGGCGCTGCTGTACAGCTGCGACTCGCCCCACCCCATGTTCACCTTGCCCTCCGCCGACAGCTGGAAGAACCGCACGTCGCCGACCACGTGCGCTACCTGGAACATAAACGCCAGCAGCCACCCAGTAATAGGGCCTGGCAGATATTAGTTGCAACATCAAGTGATGCCAACTAACACAAAGAAGAAGGGCTCTTAATACGTTGAATGACGTGGCTCCCGGGGGTTCAGGGTTTGAGGTCGTGGGGTTTAAGTTTTAGGGCTTAGGGTTTAGGGTTTGGGGTTTGGGGTCATCTGGCAGACCCCACCCGGTAATGACCTCCGTGATGGACCACAGCGCCACAAGCTTTAGCGCGCTGTGCTGACTGTACACTGCTGGTAGGCACAGGTAGTAAAACGCCCACATGGCTTTGCTGCCCCAGAACGCCAGAGCCTCGCCCGGCGTGAACTTGGCCACCTTGACCCAGGGGCTTACACTCGTTCATGTTTCAGCTCAACTTGAGCGCTTTGTACGAGATAGGGGGTGCGCGGACGGGTTGTGTAGCCCGTGTTAAGGGAGTGTTAAGGGGGTGTTTAGGGTGTGTAGGTTGTTTTCTTGTGTCAGACACGGCTCAAGTTGAGCTGAATAGTGGATGAGTGTAAGCCCCTGCCTGGACCCACCCGATTGACCCGCTAAAGCGCGCGTTGAAGTCATCAATGAAGCAGCTCCGGGGCGAGGGTCCGATACATCATGAGGAGGGCATAAGTTTATTAGTCGGATATATGACGCTTGGCGCGTCATGTGCTGCGAGTCATCTCAAGACACGAGGCTCTGCGTGGTGTGGACGGCGTGGAGAGCAGGTTTAGTGTTTAGAATGTAGAATTTTGGATTTGGGATCTATGATTTAGTGTTTAGGGTGTAGGGTTTTAGGTTTTAGGGTTTTAGGGTTTAGGGTTTTAGGGTTTAGGGTTTAGAGTCTAGATGAAGTTGTCCCCACCTTGAAGGACAGCAGGCCGTACGCGAAGAAAAGGTAGACGTGCTGAAAGGGGTGGTAGCCCTCGTGCGGCTGCATTTCGTTCACGCGGCGGATGTCCTTCTCCGGCGCGCAGCGGATGTCGGGGTCGACGCCCTCCACGTTGGTGTACGCGTGGTGCCCCACGACGTGCTGCTGCCGCCACATGAAGCTGCTCGCGCCCACAGCCAGGGGCTTACTCTCATCCACTTTTCAGCTCAACATAAGCGCTTTCTGTGGGATAGGGGGTGCACTTAGAAGTTGTTTAGGAGGTTTTTAGGGGTGTTCAAGGGATAAAAGGGGGAGTTAGGGTGTCTTTTGTGTCAGGAACGGCTCAAGTTGAGCTGAGAAGCAGACGAGTGTAAGGCCCTGCCCACGGCGTCCAGCGTGAGCTGCATGGCGTGCAGGAACCCGCGCGACTTTCCGAAAGCCCCGTGGTTTGCGTCGTGCTGGATGGACACCCCCACCTCCGCCTTGAACATCCCGTGCAACGCAGCGAACACCGCCGACACGCAGGGTCTGCCAGACTAATCGCGCCGCGTCATAGGCTGTCATCTACCTCAAGCAACGGGGGTTTCAAACGCGTTGGATGACGCTGCGGGCAACGGGCCTCCCGGATAGGTCTGGCGCGTGACAGGATGCCAATTTAGCTCAACGACCGAAGGTTCAAAGCTCAACAAATGAGGGTTCCAAAGCGCTGGAATGACTTGGCAGGGAACATGTGGCAGGCCCCGCCGAGACGGCGAAGCTGGAAGTCAAGAAGAAACTGCAGTAGTTGCAGATGGCGACGCCGACGAGAATGACGGCGGTCTTGATGTACATCTCCCGGTGCACGCGCGGGTCCAGCTTGTTGTCCTCTACCCAGGGCCCGCCAGCTGCTACAGGGTTTAGGGTTTAGGGTTTAGGGGGGCTTAGCTGCGAGCCGCGTCATATGATGTCGTTTAGCTCCAGAGGTGAGGGTTGGGAATACGTGGGGTGACGTGGTGGGTACCGAGCCTGGCGGATTATGTTCGCTTCGTAATAGGATGTCATTTATATCGAGAGACTAAAAAAAACATTGGAGGACGTGGGGGCACTGGGCCATGGGCCTGGCAGATGGTTCTCGCCACGTCATAGGATGTCATTGAACTAGAGAAACGAGATTTGAAATGCGTGGGGATGATGTGGCGGGCGATGTCGGCCAGGCCCAACCTTAAAGTACTTCTCCACTGCAACCTTGGTGTCCATGTAGAATTTCCCCTTTTTCATATCGTCGACGTATTCGATGATCTTGTCTTCGTCACCTGCCACGCGCTGCAGCTCGCCGATGTAGAACTTGTCCAGCGTCGCCTGCGTGCGCAGCGGGTGGTAGGAGTCGAAGAGCTGCGTGCAGTCGCCGCCCGCCTTGACCCAGGGGCTTACGCTCGTTCACTTTTCAGCTCAACTTGAGCCGTGTCTGAGACACAAATACACCCTACACACTCCAAACACCCCCTTAACACGGGCTACACAACCCCTGCGAGCACCCCCTATCCCATCAAAAGCGCTCAAGTTGAGCTGAGAAGTGAACGAGTGTAAGCCCCCGCCTTGACCCAGATCATGTTCCCGCCCGGGTGCCGCGGCACGAAGGGCGTCACGTCATACACCTCATCGCAGGGCCTCGGCGGTGGGGGGGGCCATGCCGGCTCAACTGCGGTACCAGGTACGAGGATGACCACTGTACTCCAGTCAGTCTCTTGAATATGAGCAGCGGGGATGACTTGAGTGGTACCAGACAAAAGCATAGCCACCACAGATGACAGCTACAGTTGAGCTGGAAGGGGGAAGGGGTCGCGTCTCTATTTATCTCTCAATAATTTGTTCAAACTTGTGGCAAGCATTGTGCACGGACCTCGTCGTCGTCAACGCGGGATGTGGCTTAAGGTGTAGGGTTGCCGGAGTGATGCGCTAGCGAGTGCACCCTCCGCAGTTGGAGCCGGTGGCGGCTCGCGGGTTCACCGCTCTGACCATGTAGTTGCCATGTCCGGGAGCCATTCCTCGCAGTGCCCTCAGTGTCAGGCCCTGGCCCCGCCTTGTTATGCACAATGACCCAGACGTCCTCCGGAACATTGTGCAGCTCAACCTCCGCGGCGGTGAACTTGCGAGGCGCGCCGGCCGCGAGGGAGGTGATGCGACCCGCGGGGTCCGCGGCGACGCCGCCTGACGGGGTCGTGGTCTCGCGCGGGGGCATCTTCCTCACGCGTCTGCTCGGTCCGAATTGCCCTCGAACAACAGACGGCCACGTATACGAGGCTGGAGGATACTATCGACGGCGAGGCAGCTCGCACCGCTGCGCTTGCTCGGTGACCGGGGTTGCTTCCCTTCTTCGCGAGGGTCGCGGCTCGAGGCAAATGACGTGCCGGGAGAGGAGCGCGCCGCAAACTGTGGTGAGGCGCCGTCCCCTCGCGCCTCGGGATGGCTGCCACGCGTCCCCCGCCCGTTCACTCATTTCATCCGATGAAAATGTCGTCGGTCGTCGCTGACCGTCCGACCGTCTGAATCTACGAACAAACGATTGATCGTGATCGTGAGCGTTGACCGGCTGCAATGCACCGGCGCCGCGGCGCCCCGACGACACTTCCGCCTGTGCACGCCAGCGCCACGGTACATACCATCCCTCACTCCTGTTCACGCCAGTAACACGGCGGCGAAGCGAGGCTCGTTCAGTTCGTGCAAGCGACGCCCGTGAAACCGACAGCGGTTCCTCTCGATCCCGAGCCCGTAGTCGCGTTATTTGAGTTTGAAGTTTGAAGTGTAGCTTCCAGGGCATCCAAACTCTGCCAAGATGGCCGCCGCCCTGCGCGACCTGAAGAGCTATGTGATGACGGACACGGGCGCGGCGAACCAGGCGGAGAGCACGGTGCTGCTCATGGTCACGCACTCCAATCTCTCGGCGCGCTTCATGGAGATCCGCTTCGACCGATTCATGACGGTGCTCCGCGTGAAGGAGAAGCTGATGACGCACTGCGGGCAGGGGGATTCACTCGCTCACTTCAGAGCTCAACTTGAGGACCTTCGGGAACGCGTCGCTCACGTTAGGGCTCAACTTGAGCACCCTCGGGACACATCCACGGGTTAATCTGGGTTATATGGGGGACGTAGTAAGCATAAGTTGAGCGGAAAGGGGCGATGTAAGCTCAAGTTGAGCGGGAAAGGGAACGAGTGTAAGCCCCTGACTGCGGGTCCAACGTGTCCACAATGCGGCTGCAGATGAAGGACTGGGACGGCGCGCTGGTAGCGGGCATGGATGACGACAGCAAGATGCTGGGGTACTACTCGCCCGAGGATGGGTGGACGATCCACATCAACGACGTGGACGCGAACAGCGCCAGCGCGGGCGGCTGGCAGGGGCTTACACTCGTTCACTTCTCAGCTCAACTTGAGCGCTTTTTATGGGATAGGGGGTGCGCTTAGGGGTTGTGTAGCCCGTGTTAGGGGGGTGTTAGGGGGTGCGTAGGGTGTGTAGGGTGTTATTGTGTGTCAGGCACAGCTCAAGTTGAGCTGATAAGTGAACGAGTGTAAGCCCCGGGCGGCTGGCTGGAGCGCGTGGACCTGGTGAAGAAGTACGAGATGTCGGACGAGGAGTACCAGTCGCGCGAGGGGCAGGGGCTTACACTCGTCCACTATTCAGCTCAACTTGAGCCGTATCTGACAAATTTGCATACCCTAGACACCCCAGATACCCCGTACCACCCCCTAAACACCCCCGAAACAACCCTTAATTGCACCCCCTGTCACGCAGAAGGCGCTTAAGTTGAGCTGAAGAGTAGACGAGTGTAAGCCCCTGGCGAGGGGACGTACCGGTCGTGGAAGATGGAGCAGCTGCGGAAGAACCCGAAGTGGACGGTGGAGCAGCACATGGCGGAGAAGCGCGGCGAGGTCTGGGTGGGGCCCAGACAGAGGCAACAACACGGGGCCGCCACGTTGTCGTCCTTGAGCTCTTCAGTCCTTCTGTCCCTCAGTCCTTCAGTCCTTACATACTTCAGTCCAGCCTTGAGTCTTTGCGGTCTCGGTTCCTCCAGTTCCTCCACTTCTTGGATTGAGGTGGCCAGCATTACTCTCCCGGCCACATGCCACGCTGTGACGTGGCTCCGCATTGATCAGCCGGCCCTGCGCCCAGGTGCCCAAGGAGGTGATCACGGACGAGGAGCACATGGCGGCGGAGGCGGCGGCGGTGAAGGTGGGCGCGCGCGTGTCGGTGAACCCCGGCGGTAAGCTGGGCGAGGTCATGTTCGTGGGCAGGGGCTTACCATCGTCCACTTTTCAGCTCAAAGTGAGCCGTTCCTGACACAAAATATACCCTGAGCACCGATTTAAACCCCCTCATACCTCCTACACACCCCCTAGGTAACCCCTAAATGCACCCCGTATCCCACAGAAAGCGCTTACGTTGAGCTGAAAAGTGAACGAGTGTAAGCCCCTGCTCCTGGGTAAGGTGGAGGGGCTGCCGCTGGGGTGGTGGGTGGGCGTGCGGCTCGACGAACCTAGCGGGAAGAACGCCGGGAGCGTGAAGGGCAAGAACTACTTCGAGTGCCCCGACGGTTACGGGTCGTTCCAGCGCCCGACCAACGTCACCGTCGGGGACTTCCCGCCCGTCGACGAGTTCGCGTCCGATGACGAAATCTAAGCACCCACATTCGATTCAATAAACAACGCAAATAACACAACACCCAGTTTCAATACAAGCTCGATAGCGCGACTGCGGCGCTACGGAATGACACGCGACGTGGCATGGTGTTGAGCTCGGCTTCGCAGTACTCTTATTTGAACGCTGTTTAATTCACTTTGTGCGGTGTTAGCGTGGCACTGTGTGCGGTGCTTATCCGCGCGTCATATGCAGGAACGAGTTATCTCGAGGCCTCAGCCTGTTGTGTTCCACCGCTAACTAATCAAACGAACGATTAGTACACTGTGTCTATCATCATCGTTGTGTACGTAGCTATTCCCCCGTTAATGACTCCCCCATTCGCCAAACCATGCCCCCCCCACTCTCCCCTACGTTGTGGCAGCCAAGAGGGCGGCGGCGGGGAGATGTGAGGTGGCGGCGGAGTCGTCGTGGCGGCGGGGGGGAGGAAGTGACGCGACGCGGGGGGGGGGGGGGTATAGAGAATGAGAGAGGAGTGTATCATAACATAACACGAGGAGGGTGTGTATCATGACATAGGAAAACGAGAGAGGAGCTGGGAGGACGTAACATACCTTCTCTTGGTACGAGCTCTCACCACGCCTCCTCCAATCTTTCAAATCTACGCGATGATATCATCATGCCACTCCATCGGGTTCAGAGTGTACACCCGAATGAGTGAGCGTCCAGCGACTCTACGGTCGCGACGTGTTTTTCACGGCCCCGGCGGCATTCCAGAGGCAGAGCACCGTACAAAGGAGAGACGACGCCACGCAGCGGTTTACTTAGTGGCGGAGGCGGCATCCCAAGCACATGCGGCTGATGTCGAGGCCGCCGCACGCCTTGAGCTCCTTCAGGAATCCGATGGCCGCCAAGGTACCTGAGTTGCCAATGTTGCCTTGCCTGGCGGCGGCGTTCATGTAGCTTTTGCCAACCATTGCGCAGCGGCGCAAGTAGAATTCGAAAGCAAATTTTGGCAGTATTTCATCACGTGTTGGCTTCAAGCGTTGAAACCAAGGGCGGCCAACCCTGGGACAACCTGGGTCAGAAAGCGAGTCAGAGGCGCTTCCGCGTGTATACGGAGGTACCAGGCTTTCGCCCGGCGCCCGTGGTCAACCTGGGGTCAACCTAGGGTCAACCTGGGGTCAACATGGGGTCATCGTGCACCGCCCTGCCTTTATGTCCTTGGTCAGGCCGTGTGTACCGTACATGTAGCAGTGGCCGAGGTAATACTGGGCACCGTCTTGGTCTTGCGCGGCGGCTTTCTCCCACCAATACACCGCCAGCGCGTCGCTCTGATCCCCGCCCTGGCCAGCGTAGTGTTCCCCGATGTGTGGGGGCGCAAGTTGACATCATGCGCAATAGCTGAAATAAGTTACCACGTATGTTAGTTTCGAGTGCTCAAACAAGGCGCTTTCAACACGGGTTAAACTGGTTTTAACCTGCACGACCTGCCCCGCGTGGGGCCAGGGCGGAAGTATCGTGCCGCCGTATTCACGCGGAAGCGTCTCTCCTCTCTCTGTAGCTCGCTCCCCTGCTCACTCTCTCTCGCTTGCATCGCCCCACCGAGGAGACTCTGGCCAACCATGTCCCCCTGCTTTGACCGCCTCCCAGGGTCCCAGTTGTCCCAAGGGCGACGGCGGGTACGACCTGGTCACCACCGGGGGGATCGACCCCGGCAGGGGGGGTATTGATAATAACGTCTCGACACACGTTAGATCGACGATTAGCCCAACTCGGGGCGTGGGTAAATGCGCATAGGTCGGTCGTCCACCACGAACCGTGTCCTCACGTCTGTATGAGCAGTTACCCTGAAGGTAAGTCATGCTCCGATCGCCGTTCGAGACGTTGTTCCCAATGACCTTTCTGCACGGGCACGGCAGCGCGCCGGTGGCGCCCGAGGGGGGCAAGTGGGACACGAGCGTGGGGTACCCCATGCGCAGCGCGTACGCGGTCAAGAACGGGCGCGAGCCGAATTTTACAAACTTCGCGCATATCAAGGTAGGGAGGTGCCGGTTAGCTATTGTCCTACTATCGTTCAGATGCACGCTCTTTGCGACCGCGGACGGCTCGCTGTGTCTAACCCGTACCATAACATTAAATCGGCCGTGTTCGTCAAGGGACCAACGGAGCCAATTCCCACGGAAAACATCCTGTCAAAATCTGTATTCTTTAATGGCAACGGTCCTCATGGCCTCAATACCATCGCCATGGGCGACGGCGGCGACTTTGGGCCGTTCGCTTTTATCCGAGACTTCGGCAAGTTCCCTT
>Ga0307489_10000323_pt1 | contig 27773 bp, 15 predicted proteins | sample SB12metaG_FD_202247 | JGI IMG/M metagenome (GOLD analysis project Ga0307489, IMG submission 202247) | Sea-ice brine microbial communities from Beaufort Sea near Barrow, Alaska, United States - SB 1.2 | ecosystem: Environmental > Aquatic > Marine > Coastal | place: USA: Alaska | collected... | reverse complement strand
TCCACAGGGATATCGATGGGATTTTGAGGGTCTATAAAATCCACAGGGATATCGATGGGATTTTGAGGGTCTATAAAATCCACAGGGATATCGATGGGATTTTGAGGGTCTATAAAGTCCACAGGGGTATTGAAATGCGCGTGAAAGTACCAGTCCCGTTCTGGAGTTTTTTTAGGTCACAAGTCTATACGGTGTGGTGGCTCTAAACTTGTTCATGATGGATTACCTTCAGGTGTAAACCTCTTGAAGTATTCCCTGTTTTCTTCTATTGAAAATTCTATTGAGGGTGAATAGACTGTCCTAAGTTGATCAGCATTAATTTGTGTGAAATCTGGTTCCACAATAGAATTTCTTGTCCTTATACGAGGGGAACTTGTCGGCTCTAGTCTTAATGAAAGGAGGTGCTCCGTCGAATTCTCTTCAGGTATGAATCTCCTGAAGTATTCTTTGTTTTCTTCTATTGAGGGTGAATAAGTTTCCGCTAGTTGATCAAGGTAGGTTTGGATAAGGGTTGGTTTCGCAGCGGGACTAGGAGAGATTGTTAACTCTAGTTTTTCCGGTAAATTGTCGTCTAAAGAAAATTTCATAATATTAAATTTTAGGAGAGGGTTGCATGATATCGTATTAAATTAAAGTGGATGCGCGTGGTAAGGAAACCCGTGTGGGCTGGACATTTAAGTGTACCCAGGAGTCGAACCTGGATGAACTGAAACATGAACTCAGCGCTTTACCAATTAAGCTAGTTCACCTCACGAAAGACTAATAACGCTAGATAGTTTGTAACGGTATGGAATGAGAGTGTGTTGCGTATTCAGGAGGCTAATTGAGCGTAAGTGCACTTGCAAGTTCTAAAGGAATATCCCAAAGGCTAAGCCTATAGCTATGGCGAGTAAAGCTAGGTGGGCAAGTCGTAGAAAACGTATAACCGGTATTTGTCACCCTATATACGAAAATAAAACTGTGTAGCCGCGTCGTAAAAAATTTCTCAAAAATGAAAACAAAGCCAGAATAACTAGGCTTGAGCAGACTAAGCTAATCTTAACCCCCGCGCGTTGCGCAGCGAGTTTAGAAATGAAATTACTAGTATTACTAGTATTAACTTTCAGGAAAAGAAATAGCATACAGAAAGCACCGCTGTGATATCAACAAGAGACGTGCTCTTACTATATGAATAAGTGTGCGTATATTTAAGGTTAAATAGGAAGGACGCAGCTGATGTCGAGAAAAACAAGATGAAGAAGAAAATAGCATCGCCAAGAAACGCGTTCCCACTATCTGTCATGAAAATAGCATGCGATTTCACAAAGACGAAGACCCCCGACGGGATTAGATCCGCTAGTGTATTATAGTTAAAGGTCATCAAGAGTAGGCTCTCTCCAAAGAAGAAGAAGAAGCACCAGAACAAGACGAGTATGTATACAGTTAGGCGGGAGGTTAGAGCCGTGTGTTGAAATCTATAGAAGTTATACTGGTAAAAGAATCTTAGTCTAGGCGAGCGTAGGTCCTTTACATTTACTAAGATTGAGAGGGATTGCGAGTAGAGAGAGGTCCACATCGAGGAGTACGCGCCTAGAGTACCTTTTTTTGTGCCGAATGAGACTACAAAAACGAGTATAAACATATATATAGGCGTGAAGAAAAAGCTAACCAGTCAGCAACCTCTTACAAATAAGGAAACGAAATCGTCTCTAAGCACCTGAAAAAGTAAGAACTCTTTACCTATAAAACCGGCGCTATAAGGTAAGCCGGCTAGATTAAAACAAGCACCCATTAACAGTACAGTCACGTCGAATGAGTAGGCATAAGCACCACCCATTTGGCGCATATCAGTATTCCCACTAAAGAAGTGCACTATATACCCCACAAGCACAAAAAGAAAAGCCTTATTAAGGGCGTGTACTATTAAGTAGACTAAAACCTCTTCATAACAACAGAAACCGCAGCCGCATACTAAGTACCCTATTTGGCTTATAGTTGAATACGCGACTAGTTTTTTAATATCATTTTGGAAAACTGCCGTTACCGCCCCAAAAGACAGTGTTAGAGCTCCGAGTAGTATTAAGAAATAATTGGTGAAAAGTGTGAATTCAAAAAGTACTGAGAATCTAATTATTAGGAAAACTCCAGCAACGACTAAGGTAGAGGAGTGGATGAGTGCAGATGCCGGAGTGGGAGCCTCCATAGCATCAGGTAACCACACATGGGCAAAGAACTGGGCCGCTTTTATACCACCCGAAAGTACCAGTGTCATAGAAAAAAAAGTTAAGAAATGTCAAGCTGAGCTACCTATAAACATAAAATGAAAAGCCATAAACGGTATTTGAAGAAATATAACAGAGAGGTCAGTTGAGTTGAAAACCACTATGGTTAGTAGGAAGGATATAAACATAAACATGTCGCTTACTCGAGAGAATACAAAAGTTTTTTGGGCAGCTTTTATGGTATAGATTCTAGTCGAGTAGAAATTAACCAGTAGTAATGAGAAAAGACCTATACACTCTCAAGACAGCATAATTAGGAAATAATCATAACAGAAAAATAAAAACACGACACTAGTAGCAAACATATTTAGTAGGTAGAGTAGTCGGTTTATAAAAGCCTCCCTGTACATATATTCAACTCCGAAATAGAGTGCAAACGCGGTGAGTGTCAGTACAAGAGCAGAAGCTGTAAGAGCAAGGCTATCCACACAGAAGACGAGGTGCGAATCAATTAGATCAAGGCAGAAGAATCATCTTCCTAAATCTACGTAATAGTAATGACCTTGGCGGAGTATCATGTAGAGTTCATTAAGGTTGCAGATTAGACTAGAACCGAATACGGCAAGAGAGGAGTAGAACGTCCCTACCGGGCCAATTCATTTTTTAAAAAGAAATATAAAGGAACAATGGAGTATTAAGAATGCCGGATAAAAGGAGAGTAGGTCTAAAACGAATGCTATTTATAACTAGGTCGGCACCTTCCCGTCAAATATTAAAGATAGAATTGACTCGGGGTTAGTTAAACATTGTATATTTTAAAGTAGTATTTATTTAAAAATCTTAGGAAGTTTCATTGAGAGTTTATACTGGTGTAATGGGCTAACAGCTTAAATTGCTTCGGTCAAGAAAACCAGACGTTTAAAGACATCCTTAGCATCTTATAAAACGTATATGCAAAGGGTTTTTTAGCTATGGGAGTTATTGCAATAGGGATTCCATTAAAATAAGGGTTTGTCAAGAACCTATTAGTTAGTTGTAGAGACTGCTGAGGCTTACCATGGTCTTGCATTAAGTAGTCTATATTGAGTAGCGCTCGGTAACGTGCCGAAAGGGGGAAATTTATTCCTATGGGAGTGTAGCGTAAAAGTGTTACTTTTGGAAATAATACCCTAACGAAAGCTCGGAAACCTATATTTGCAATCTTTAGTAGGTATCTAGAGGAGACATGAGAAGTAGCTAGGGTGTTGAAGAGCTTCGAGGAATTCGAAAACAATGTATATATTACAAGAAAGTTTCTCGCGAGAAGTGCAGACTTAACTCGTAGGTTTATTCGTAATGAAGAGGTTGGGTAGTAAAAGTTTTGTATTAAATAACTCAAATTGTAAACTACAGAAGTAGCCACATTACTTGTAATTAGGAATAGAGGGTGAGTGAATTTCGGCTGCAGAATAAAAGGGTATTGAAGTGCCGACTCGGGTTTTTGTAAGATTAGAAATCTGCTCTGTACGAATCTTAGTTAGGAATGTGCTGTCAGTGTAATTAAGGTGGTAGTCGCCTACGGCGTCAGTGCTACGCGTTTCCAAAGATTCGCTGAGGGGACCCCTAAGATTTAGGGCTACAGAGGCGTCCATATCAAATAGGATTGATGACGTGTTTAGGGATTCGCTTAAATTAGAGCCTGTAGATGACAAGGGTTTAGATAAGTTTGCGGTTGAAATAACTCCACTCGCAGAAAGGTTATTAAGCTGATAAAAACGTTGGATAAACCAGTGGTAGCTTAATTCGTAAAAGCCCAGTGAACTAGAACGCGAAACGTTATAAAATAATTTGCTCGGTGCAAGTATCGAAGAAGCGGTGGTGGCTAATTCAGAAAAATTCCCGTAAACAGCGGTGCGTATACTGGAAACGTTAGGCAACACACCGTTAGAGAAGGTGCGGGAGGCCCATATATTTCGATCGGAAAGAGATGAGCTGTAAAACCCAGGACTTAGTAACCCCTTTGTAGAAGTTAAGTACCCGGTATTTTTCAATACGGATCTATGTAAGATATTATATTTATACAGTCAGCGCTGTCAACGAATTACCCGTAGTTGATTCTCAACTGAGGTGCGAACAGGGGCGAGTTCTGGGAAATTAGAGGATCTGCTGTTTAAGATTGAATGAGAAAAATCGCTGGTGTAAAAAACACCCTTAGTGGAATTGAGTTCACTGCTGTAACGGATTAATTCTGATTGGATAGTATTTAGAGACCATTGCGAACACTCACTAAAGAAGGGCACGCCGGTGTCTTTAGCAGTCGGGTACAGCAGGTACTCTAATTTCGATATACCTCCAGCTATATGAAAAGTTGAGTGAGGTAATCCCGTACGTAAATACGAAGCTAGAGAAAGAGTCGTAGCGTCGTCCAGTTTTTTAAGTGTCTGAGAGATTCGTAATAGAGAGTGGTTGGACTGCCGTAGTAGACTAACCGATAAGTAGAGTGGCTTAAGAAGTAGAAATAGATCCCCAGAATCTTTCTCGAGTGAAGAGGCGTCCATTAGATCCTCCAAATTTAACTTGGTAGAGGACTTGGTAAGCCAGCTGTATAGTATTGGTTTGTGTAGATGCTTAGGGAAAAAGATAGGGGTTGCCGCATCTCGTGCTGCAGGTTTAGGGGTGCGGGTATTAACAAAGTTAGAAAAGAGTTTAGATTGTATCGAAGAAACAGTAATTTGTAAAATACATAACAGTGAAGAGCCGAAAGCAACTTTTAGGTAAAGGTCTGCGTCAAATATAAATCATAATAAAGTAAGAAGAGGGGTTGGGGTTAAGTTCGTATTGTAGTACACAACAAACGAGGATACGAGTAAAGGACAAACTACTATTAGCAAAAGCTGAAGCAGTAGCTTAGAATAGTTTGTCCTGTTACTCGAATTAACGTTTACTCTCGCGTATGTGGATCACTTCGAGTTTCTAAATGTTAATCCTAAATTAGAAGTAACTCTCCTATGTTTCGAATCTCTCTCAACAAAGAGCCTGTTGGCAAATAAGACAGAGGGTGGTAGGGTCTTATATTTGATTCAATTGTATATTCGGCTAAAAAGCATTGTGTTCTTCTGGCGTGCAAAGTTTGGTTGAACAGCACTTGGCTATATGAGTACCGTGAGGTTACTTACAGGTTCAGACGTTGTTTAATGTTTGGAAAACAGTAGCGGGCATCTTCTTCTTAGTTGCCCACTTATAATTAGGGTTGTTTACTGACCTCACGTAGACATGTCATCTAAGCTTTCGGTAAGATCGGGAGTAGGGGGGGGGGTTGTATACATTAGGGGGAAGTGCCTCCGTAATAGAAGGCGTAGTGTTTTAAGACATCTAGGTGGTGGACAATTCAAGCTATAAAGAAATGCGTACCGGTACGAGAACTTAACTCAAGGGTTTCCAACATAGCCCCCTTCGGGATCATAGTAGTAACGCCTGCGTGGGAGCGTACTGGCAGGGCAGTACGTCGAGAGCACACAGACAATAAAGGCTAAAGTCTGGGCCGAGGAAGACTGCATAGGGATAACAGGAAAGTATTTTAGTCCAGAATTATAGAAGGAGCTTACCGGAGGGAGTGCTGCGAGGAGGGCGAATCGCATGGATATTCAGACTAGACCTTCGTAGTGAGGGGGTGTTATAGTAAGGAGGCCCGTGGGTAGTCTGAAGTACTGCTGGGGAGCTACGCTAGAGAATCTAATCCCGTCAAGTGCAGAAATGTTCCACCTTTCGAGGAAATAGTAGTTTACTGTCGAGGCGTGGAAACGGTGAGTTACTCAATAAATGAAAAAAACCGGCTTCAGAATCAAGCGCCTTGTATTTCTTTGAGAAAAGCGTCATAGAATCGAGGCACGTACGCTCCTAATTTGTCTTCGAGAGTGTTCTCACCACTATCGGTATCCCAAGATTCGTGACAGAACATCACGTAGAGTTGTACGAGGTACTATCGAAGTGTAAGGTAGTGGAGCACTATTAACCTAGTTAACCGGTCAGTGTCGGTAAAAATTATATAATAAGTCTTATAAGCAAAGTTCAGCGGTGACCAAAGAACGTTAGCGCTCATTGTCAAAGTTAAATCACTGGGAGGTGGGTGGCGCTTAATGAGATACCAAGGAAGACAATTACATACAATCAGAAGGAAGCATATCCTCCCAGAAGCAAACCGCCTGACTCAGAAACAATATAGTTTTACGAAAATTTTCTTAAGAATGTGGAGATAAGATAGTGCTAAAGGTACGTCTACTCCACGAGCACGCACGTAGAGTACCTCTGCGCCGAATCTAGTGCAGTTAAACACTTCTTCCCCGAGTTCAATTACAAGGCCGGGCTCGTGAATATAGGACCGTCCTAGAAAGAATCTAGAAGCTAGTTGAAGGGCTACGGTGAGTAAAAGCATGAAACCTATAATTGAGGCGGTATTCGAGAATGGAAGTAAAAGTTTGTTTACGTAGTGATTCATATGCGAAATTATGTTACTACTAAGGTAGATTAGACTCCAAGTTCGATTATTAGCGGCGTCGAGACCTCCAAAAGAGGGTAGAGAGCCTTAGGTCGTGGTTCGGATTTTAAACATCAGGCATTGCGTGGATTGGGCCTTTACTTGTTAGATCAAGAGCTACTGAGGCTCTTATAAGCTGTTGAAGAAGCGAGTCTAGCGGTCACCCTCGTACTTAACGCGGGGCGTGCTGTCCTGCTCATCTTGCCGAATGACTTAGAGTAGAGGGTCGACGCTCTGAGAGCATAAGTGTTTGCGTACTGGAAGGCATAGTGTTCTAAGACATCTAGGTGGTGGACAATTCAAGCCATATAGAGATACGCGTACTGGTATGAGAACTTAACTCAAGGATTTCCAACATAGCCTCCTTCGGGATCATAATAGTAACGCCCGCATGGGAGCATACTAGCAGCACAGTACATCGAGAGCATATAGATAATAAAGGCCGAAGTTTGTACCATGGAAGACTGCATAGGGATAACAGGAACGTATCTTAGTCCAGAGTTATAAAAGGAGTTTATCAGGGGGAGTGCTGCGAGGAGGACGAATCACATAGCCATTCAGAGAAGACCTTCGTAGTGGGTAGGTGTTATAGTAAGGAGGCCCATGAGTGGCCTGAAGTATCAGTGGGGGGCTACTCCATAGAACCTAATCTCATCAAGCTCAGAAATGTTTCACCTCTCGAAAAAATGGTAGTTGACCGTCGAGGCGTGGAAATGATGGGTTATTCAATAAATGAAGACAAACTGGCTTCAGAATCAAGCGTCTTGTATTTCTTTGAGGAAAGCATCGTAGAATCAAGATACGTACGTTCCTGACTTATCTTCGAGAGTGTTCTCACCGCTATCAGTATCTCAAGATTCGTGGCAGAACATCACATGGAGTTGTACTAGGTAGAGGTAGTATCAAGGTGTAAAGTAGTGGAGCATCATTAGCCTAGTCAACTGGTCAGTGTTTAAGTGTTTGTTGGTAAAGATTATATAATAAGTCTTATAGGCGAAATTCAACGCTGATCAAAAAATGTTAGCGCCTATCGTCAGGGTTAGATCGCTGAGGTGAGTAGCGCTTAGTGAGATGCCGAGGAAAACGATTATATGAAATCAGAAAAAAGCGTACCCACCAAGAAGTCAGCCGTCAGACTCGGAAACGATGTAGTTTTTTATAAAAATTTTCTTGAGAATGTGTAGGTAGGATAGTACAAAAAGTACGTCTACTCCGCGAACGTGCATGTAGAATACTTCTACACCGAATCTAGTATCGTTGAACATCTCTTCCCTGAGTTCAATAACGAGGCCAGGTTCGGGGATATAATATCACCCTAAGAAGAATCCAGAGATTAGTTGGAGGGCTATAGTGAGTAATAGCATGAAACCAATAATTGAGGTGGTACTCGAGAAGGGGAGTAGGAGCTTATTTACGTAGTGATTCATGTACGAAAATATGTTTCCGCTGAGATAGATTAAGCTTCAAGTTCAGTTATTAATAGCGTCGAGGCCTCCGAAAGAGGGTATAGAGCTTCAAGTCGTAGTTCGGATTTTAAACATACGGGGTTGCGGGGCCAGAACCCCTACTTTCGGGATCACGAACCGCCGAGACTTTTAGGAGCTGTTAACGAAGTGGGGGTGCTGTCTTGCTCATATTACAGGATGATTTAGGGTGTAGAATAGATGCTCCGGGAGTATAAATGTTTACGTACCAAAGGGCGGACGATTTAAGCCGCATGAAGGTACTTGTACTGGGACGAGAATTTAACTCGGGGATTTGCAACATAGCCTCTCTCAGGATCGCAGTAGTAACGTCTGTGTGGGAGCATACCAACAGCACAGTACATCAAGAGCATATAGATAATAAAGGCCGAAGTCTGGACCACGGAAGACTGCAGAGGGGTAACGGGAACGTACCTAAATCCAGAATTGTGGAAGGGGTTTAACGGGGGGGGTAAGCTACCCAATAGAGTCTAATCTCGCTAAATCCGAATAAATTTCACTTTTTCGAAGAAGTGGAAACGATGAGTTATTCAGTAAATAAAAATAAACTAGCTTCAGAATCAAGCGTCTCGTATTTCTTTAGGGAAGGCGTATCATAATTAAGATGTACACACTCCTGACTCATCTTCGGGAGTACTCTCAGCACTGTCGGTACCTCAAGATTCGTGGCAAAACATCACGTGAAGTTGTACAAAGTAAAGATAGTACCAAGGTGTGAAGTGGTGGAGCACGGTCAGCCCGGTCAACCGGTTAGTGTTTGTTGGTAAAGATTGTGTAGTAAGTCTTATAGGCAAAATTCAACGTTAATCAAAAAATGTTAGCGCCTACCGTTAGAGTGGGATTGCCTAGGTGTGCGGCGCCTAGTGAGATGCCGAAGAAGGCGATTATGCGGAGTCGAGAGAAAGCATATCCGCCCAGAAGTCAACCGTCTGACTCAGGAACAATATAATTTTTTATGAAAATTTTCTTAAGGATACAGAGGTAAGATAGTACGAAGGGTACGCTTGCTCCACGAACGTGCATATAGAATACCTCTACGCTAAATCCGGTGCCGCTAAACGTCTCTTCTCTACGTTCGATAACGAGGCTGGGTTCGGGAATATAGTATCGACCTAAGGAGAATGTAAAAGCTGGTTAGAGGATTAGAGTGAGTAAGGGCGCTGATTGAAGTAGAGCTTGAGAATGGGAGAAGAAGCTTATTTGCATAGCGATTCACACACAAAATTGCATTTCCGCTGGGATAGGTTAAGCCTCAGGTTCCGTTATTAATAAGGTCGAGGGTCCCGAAGGGGGGGGGGGTATAGAGCTTCAGTTAAAGGTTGGGGTTTTAAACGCGTAGGATACCTAAGGCACTATTTGCGTCTAGAGAAGATACATGCCACAGCTGCCAAAAGTTGACGAGTAGTTAGGAAGTTGTAGATCTTGTTGAGAAATGTTTTAGTTCTATCGAAGAGAATAGGAAGCGGCTGGGCCGCAACCCTCACCAGTAGCACTAGTATGTCTCTGGTGAAGGTGAAAAAGTATTTAGGGCTGAACGGCAAATACGGCGTGTTATCTCTTGAGTAACAACGTATAAGGGGCATAAGAGGAAAACAGGCGAATACCACGTACATAAGAGCATTGTAGAAATCCCCACTGTCAACTAATTCGATTCCAAACTTTTCACTGATTAAAAATCCTATAAATCCAGCAAAAAGGGCTGCAAATCCTCCTGAGACTATGTCGTACTGAGGGCATCTCGAGTACTTAAGTTTGGCGTAGAGTCTTTCTTTTCGTAGATAATGTATAACGAAAATTAAGTGTGCTAGAGGCCGAGGATTCGCTATATTTCGGCTAATTGTACTCGTATGGTGGAAACCTGCTTGGGGATTGAAACTTAGGTTTGCAGTCGGGCCGATCAATAAGCTTTTAGGTATACCAGTTGAGGTTACGCGAAAAAATTCACCTTGCCAATTACTACGTTCGGTGGAAGAGGTGCGGGTCTGTAGGTCTAATATAATGTGATCGGGATATTTCATACTATTATAGCAATTTAATGTTTTTAGACATGAGCGCGTCGGTAAGCCGTAACCTATAGGAAGACGGAGATCTGGGAAGGCCCTTGTAACTAAGTGGGAGTAGGCGTAGGTTCAATAAGTAAGTGAGTGTTAATACATTGATAGATGCTAAAAACTTAAAAAGTGCGTGGAGATCAGACCAAAGACTAGCTCATGGACCACGTAGTGATATACCCACACAGGTGTTAAGAAGCACACTAGCTAGGCCTTTTGAATAGTTACTCATGGCAATCAGCAAACGGTTTGAACCGCGAAACGAGTATTTAAATAGTTTGCGTTTAATATGTGCTGACTTAGTTCATGGTGAATATACCTCCTTTAGTACTAGCCTGCATCGAGATCATGCAAAAGATCGCGAGGCGTAGTAAGTAGTCGGGCCAATGACTAAGTCTTCGTAACCGGGGGTTTTAGTTTTTAGAGTAAAAGAAAATTTCATGAAAATACAGAATATTACCGAGTTACTAAGCGGAATAACCGAACTCGTTGAGTCAGGACGACTTGTCATACGAAGCAAATCTAATAAAATTTGCGAACCTGCGATCTCCTATCTCCCACGTTTCATTTGGAGTTGGAACAAACACGAAATGCGTACATCATAGGAAGAAAAGGTCGCGTTTCATAAAATACACCACTATGGGCATTCAGTGGTGGTATCGACCACATATCTCTTGGCATTGTCCTCAGTAAACGCCGGTTAGTAGAAATTTCATCATTCGGTGGGACGTGTATCCCGGTACACAATCAATTTTAACACAAGCAGAAGGTATTGATCAAGAGTGAATAACGTCACGTGAGGAAGCGAGCACCTGAAGTCTTATCTCAATTGGCATGGCGACAGCTCCAGTAGCGTGTAAACGTAGCATACTGCTAATTCCCTTTTTGAGTGGCCTGTATTGGCTCTTGTAAAGTTCCGTATTCCGGCCTAGATCACGCGAGTCGGATCCAAAGAAGTATAAGAAAACGTAGTTAGTTAAGAGATTGGGGTTGATAGGAAGTGGAGAAACAGAGTCGTTCATAGACTGTGTCAAGTGTTTAAGGTAAACGAATTTAAAATAGGAAGAGGATGTGTGAAGCAACTCTCTCGAAAACTCGGAGCTGTAATTGGCTGGGTCGCTGAATAGAAAAGATGACTTTAATTCTACAAGTAGTGGATTACTAGGAGTAGCGCAGAAAGACTTCGGGATGTGTACCAACGACCTAGAGTTCTCAAGATACTGTCTATAGAGGTGCTCACGGCGGCTTAGTATGTCGACTAACTTGGATACATTATAATAGTATGATCCTATGGAGCTTCGTGGTCGTCAAGTTGACTTCCCATAGACGTCGTTACCAGAAGAAGAGTAAGTTACCTTATTAGACCCAGAGTCAGTAAGCCCCAGTCTGTACCAATATCAGAACATGGCCCTACACGAATGTACAGCAGAATCGGTGGAGACGGATGAATTCAAGAATATGTCGTTAAAATCCGATAGGGTATTTCAGAGATATGATCGGTTGTACATAAAAGGGGAGTAGGATCAGTTAGTTAAATAGTTTCGTCGTGACCGAGCTACGCGAGTAAAGTAGAGCTCAGTGTCTTGGAATTTGTCTCCAGTAGTACTATTAAAATCGAACGGTTTCCTAAGGTAGGGTACCCCTAAGGTTGAATACCGTGAAATAGACGAGGGTTGAACTTCTACGTGTTTTCACTTTGCAAATCAGTCAACTCATGTGAACTTTATAGTGTCGCTGGTCTTAGCAAGTAGGAACGGAAAGTCGTACATAGGCGTGTTGAGGGAGTCTAGTAGTGCAGGGGCAGCATTGAAGTTCCTGTGAGTAGACGCGTAATGAAGGGGGGTTTCGAAAAAGCTGTCCCTATTCTTACCCAGGAGTTGAAGGTAAGGGACCTTAGAATCCGAAATAAACGGCTGTTTGAGACCTAGGTCAGCGAATGTAGAGCTTTGCACATGTGCGCGTCCTTCATCCAGACGAGACTTAAAAACCTTTTGGAAAGCGTTATAGTTAACAATCGAATTCCGTACTGAGGATCTGAGAGTTACGGGGTTCGAGAGGCGCAGGTCGGAGCCCAAGGACAGACCGTCTTGACCGGAAACGAGGCTGTCCACAATCGTTGAGCTGTCCGAATTTTGGAGGTTAGTGGAAGTTATTAGGTTTAGTAGAGGGGCTAGAGCACTAGTGTTTTCAGATCTTTGTCAATTAAAATCCGAGTAGTCACTCCTGAAATGATTGAATGCTGAGAGGTAAGATCGAGGGGCGAGGCCCGAGTTTGCGACTAGTAAAGTTTCCGTAGAGAACTTATTTGAAAGGGCAGCAAGAGATTTAAAGTTCGTAAACGAGTCATCTATTTCGTTTAGTTCCGAATAAATAGGTAATAATGAAAAATTTAAGGTGGAAAGAAGAGAGGGCACAAGTGAATAATCCTCAAGCTGAACACTATTGGTATAGAAACTTCCTGTTAATGAGAGGTCTTTTGCAGCGGCGGAAGTTAGATACTTAGAATTGGAGTCTAGTCCCAGAGTCGGGGAGTAAAAGTGTTTCTCTAAACTAAATTCTTTGGGGGAAATGATCTGTGGACTCGACGTGTCTTTCCCTATGGTTATGTAGTCGTAGAAATTGTAACCCGAGTAATTACTTTCCCAAAACAGCTCCTCTAGCATATCGAGAGCTTGATCATTTCTGAAATCGTAGTCGGCATAGGTTGAGAAGACTGGTAAGTAAAAATTGGACCGTTCGAGATTACCCTTGAGTACTTCTGAAACCCTGTGAGATCGGTTAGAGGTGGACCAAAAAGTTGACCAGTAAGCGGTGTTTATGAAGCGAGGTGTTTTTTCCCTTGATCCTACAAAAGCCTCAGCTACTGGTAATTTTTTGTAGGTGGCGGGTTCTGTGGTTTTGTTACCGGTTAGAACTAGTGGATTGGAGTAAGAGTAGTCACTAGGTTTCTCTTCTGATACGGAGTTATCGTAGTTTAAAGAGTTAGAACCGTGCACTGACGAAGACAAAACGGCCGGATGGGACGAAGAAATAAAAGACCTGGAACTGCTTAAGTTGTTAAAGAGTGCGTATTCCAGGTGGCCTACTTGGGATGCTAAAGCGGACGAGAAGGGGGTAAGGGGTTTATTACTCCTGTTGGAGAAGTTTATGTTCGAGGTTACGGCGTTAACATCGGTAGAAAGATTTAAGTTAGACTTATTAGGTGACAAGTCTGGTAAGCTCCTGATTGATTGATCCCCCAGCAAGACCTTAGAGTTAGGGCCGTTTAAGTTAAAGAGCTTCGCGGTAGAAGAGGTATTCAAGACCGATAAAGCGCTATAATTGGACGTCGCTGAACCGGTTTCCGATAAAGTTGACTGCGAGAAAGTCATTTTATTATTTTGAAGTGAAGCTATAACCACGTTTGGAGAAGTTAATTTTGTAGTTGGGTAAGACAGGCCCCCCTTATCACTATTATCATTAATGTTTTCAAGTAAGGAGGGGTACTGAGAAAGTCGAGTTACTCCCGTCGAGGTAACCAACTTGTTAGTTTTTAGTAGAGATGTAAGCCTAGCTGAGTCGGCACTCGGTGAGAAAGTGTCCGATTTATCTAGTGAGAGTGCAGAAAGCGTCAAGGGTAAGGCTTCAGAAGTGACCCCATTAGATAAACTTAGATTTGAGTTTAAAAACCTATTAAAGCTGTTTGTATCTAATAACGTTGAGGAGGACGAATTACCTAAGGCAGAGGTCGCATAAAAGTTGTGCTGTTTTTTAACGCCGAAAGACGAAGTAGTCAGGTAACTGTTCTCATCCAAATAGAGTGTGTTCAGCTTGTTGTACTTTCCAGTAAAAAGTGATGGCGTATGGACCAGATGGGAGTTGTACACTTTAGTAGAATTTCGAATTTTTGAAAAGGCCGAAGACTCGCGTAAAGTGTTGACTCCTATATGGCTGAAATTGAGAAAACTTACCGAGTTACCCGAATCAGAGGGTATCACCAGCAAGTGGGCAGGAGTTATTACGCTGTCTTCCGCCTTATTCTGATACATACGTCAGAGTGAATTTGCAGACAGATTTTTACCGGATGAAAAATTATACTTCAAAGAGTTTCCTATAAAAGTTGAATAACTAGGGCGCACGTTATAATTTAGATCTATCGTGCGCGGATAATAGTATTCTCAGCCTCACTGGTAAGCACGAACGCCTACTATAAGTTCTGCAGTGCCGAACCCGTCATTAAGATCGGTGGCATCGGTAGATTCGTGGACAATAATAGAAATGGCTCAAGAGACGGGAACACAGGCAGTGATTAGGTCACCGCATTTCGATCTACTGACCCCTCTAGTTTCTCGCCTGGGTCGGACTCTCGTAGTACATCACCGAACAGTGCATACAAAACTAACGAAGAAGAAGCAAATTAGGAATATAAACATAAATCATATTCAATACCAGTATTGAAAGATATGAAGGTAAGTTAGGTCTGAGTGTAGATAAGAGGGTGAAGCTATGAAGGGTTCCGGGTAAAATAACTTACCATCGGGAATTGTGAACTGCAGCAGACTCCTAACATTTGCAGGCGAGCCCTTCGCATTGAGCAGTGAGACATCGGATGTTTCCATTAACATTTCTAAGCCCTGGGAGCTTTTACTATTGGATGGTTGGAAATTAAGAACGTCGGTCGTTGTTTTTAAACCCCAGTTATCGAGGAGTGGACCGTGTGAATCTAATAGTTCTTGTAATAAAGAAAATGTCATGAAATTGCGAAGCATTAAAATAAGTGCGTGTGGCGGAGAAATCACTCTTAGCCGTTATATTGACGGGTGCCAGTGATCTAGCTCAACAGCTGAGGAAGGAACTGAGGTGGATAGAAGGGGTCGAACCTGCAGCCTCTGGAGTCACAATCCAGTGCTCTACCAATTGAGCTATATTCACCAAACTAGAAGTCTATACAGTAGTTAAACTATACTAGGGTTTTGAAAAGTGACTTAAACTTTTTTCGGTGTAAGTGGTAGGTAGAGGGCCCTTGAATGTACTTGGATTTAATATTTTGTTTTTTTTTTATAAGTATACCGTTATTAATCGGAAAGGATGAGACTGAACCGTCGAATCGCCGCAATGGGAGAACGCAGCGTACTAATATAGCTCTACAAATATCTCCTTTCTTATTGAATTTAAATTTAAACCCTTTATACTCCAGTCTAGGGGGTTCTACTATTCGGGCAGATCCTTTGAAAAAGAAACCTATGGTAGTTGATAAGCGGTTGAACCCTTTATACAAGTGGAAAGTTCTTAGTCAGCGAACGTTTGTGTTGTCTGAGGCGTGTATTCAAGTCTGTTTCATTATCATTACTTAAATTTTGGGGTTTTTTTTCTTAAGCCAAACCCTAGTACCTGCTGATGTGGATTGCTGTTTTAAGTAGTCCTGGTTTCTTATAAAATAAGTGGCTCTAGACTGCTTTAAGAGATCGTGATCGTTAAGTTGGGAGTAATTCATCAGGTTAAAAATTCTTTTGACTAAGAATGACATTAAAATACTGGCAACTATCCCGTACAATAAAAAGAAATTTATCAAAAAGAACTCGAAGGCGTTGTTCGTGAAGTAAATTTCGTGTAATAAATTTAAGTCAGTTACGACAGCAGAGAAAAAGAAATCATAGTAATCGTACCAACTCAACGCAAAGAATCATATTTTTGTCAAGGCAGAAGTTGGAGTGTTGTCAACGGGAGTTGCCATGAAAAAGAATAGGGATAGTAAGGTAAGTATCGAAAGCGCGGCAAAACTGAATTCACGACTTGTTTTGTCTAAGTTTGACTTCTGGTGTAAGAAGGTTGAGTAGTGCAAAACAAATATAAAGAAGATTAGGCCCACTCCTAGGTCTATTACTCACAGGAAACCTACAAATATATCGCCGTCGTCAAGTAAGAGTCATCAACCAAGGAGGACTAAGTAAATACCCGCTAGGTACCAAAGAGTTAATATATTGAAAGTGTTTACAAAGTAAAACATAGTTATAATCATTAGAATCTGTAATAGTATCATCTCATTAAGCAAGTGTTATACTGGGGGTACTATTTGTTCAAAATTACGTAGGAGTATAGAGTTGTTTCTAGGTACTCATTGTTAGCGTAGTTTAATTCATTCATACGAACGGAATTATGCCTATTAAATCTCGAGAGATATCACCCTTTGCGTTGCAGATATCAGGTACGAGCGGCTTCGTAGATATAAAAGTTTAACCTTGTGTTAAATCGAGCGACGCCGAGGGAGTTTCGTGTAGCTGCTCGGCCGTGTCTAATACTATCGAAGATCATAATGAAAAAAGCCATCATTCCAGCAACGCTAAGCATATGACCGGCTGACACGATAGCGTGTCAACCGCCTAATGCTGCAGGGTAGTCCAGGACTCGTCGTGGCATGGCAGCTCAACCTAATCACATCATAGGTATAACGGTCATAAGCTGGCCAGTTAGATAATATACGGCGTGTAGATACCCGTATATGCGGCTGAATTTGACTCCGAAAATTGCCGGAAAGTAAAAATAGAACGCCCCAAATGAGGCGAACATTACGCTTCCCGCAAGCAATACATGAAAATGCCCTACGACGTAAAACGAATCGTGGAATAGTATATCCATACCCGTGTGAGCTACGGCCATTCCACTGATACCTCCGCTGACGAAGAAGAAAATAAAGAGTAGTTGGAAGAACATAGGTAGTTCTAGAACAAAGGAACTGTTTACTAAAGTTACGCACCAATGCATTAACTTAGTAGCTGCGGGCACCGAAATCATAACAGTGAGCGTACTAAAAAGCATTCGTGTCGTATGGGCCAAGCCTACCATGTACATGTGATGACCCCATACAAAGAAACCGAGGAAAGCGATAGTGTACATTGAGTAGAGTAAACTCGCACGAGCAGAAACCCTTTTACGTAAGTAATAGGAAAGTATCGTATTGTTGAATCCAAAGGCAGGAATCATGATAACATAGACCTCAGGATGGCCGAAAAATCAGAACATATGTTGGAAGAGTACGGTATCTCCGCCCCCTGAGTAGTCAAAGAAGGAAGTTTGTCAGTGGCGGTCTGAAAGTAACATGAGTATCCCTATGGCAAGCATAGGGTTAGCTGCTATCATCATTCAAGATGCAACCATAACACCTTCCGTGAAAAAGGATCTAGCATCACGCATCTTGCGGTTGTTTAACGACGATAGGTATCTGTAAGTTACCAGGAAGTTCGCCGAACTCACAATAGAAGAGTTTAGGACGAGAAATACTCCCATAAGACCTATGTCGACTTTTCCAATTGCGGTAAATCTCGACCTGGCTGAAAATGGAGTGATCATAGCTCAACCCGGAAGGACGTCCTTAGCATTTCGTTCAACTGCTCACACCACAGAGTCCTCGTTGAGATATCTTTTATAGAGAGTATTCTGGTGACGGGCAGCTAGAAGTTTGCAACGTCAGGCTTCCCGAGTAAATTTTAGCTGCCGTCAGTTGGCGTGAATCCTTTGTTGCATTGAACTCGTCGCAAACAGTTTATAGATTTTTTGATCTAGGGCGCTGACCGCGAGTCACCTAGTGTTGAGGATTTCGGACGAGGATGACATGGTTATGAAAAAATTATAGAATCCTCCAGGGAACGTAACGTTTGCGGAGTGCGGTGAATTGGCATTGAAGTTGGTGTCTAGACTAGAATTAACTGATATCAACGCTGACCTGTTTGCACTAAATAGAGCAGAGTCACTAAAGTACATTACGTGAGAAGACATGTTGCTTTTTAACATTCTTGAGTAGTCATCGGACGCAAACCAAGCGGACTTCCTGATACCCGTGGTTATGTCTTTAATTGTGTTAAATAGGTGGGGGTTCATTTTTTGTAAGTCGTCGGGCAGGTAGTTACCGACCTTGAAATCGTACTGGAAAACAGGGTTGGTAAATCTCACGAATCGCTGATCAACGGTATTCTCTTGTAGAACAGAGACTGAGCGGCTTAAAGCACTGCTTAAGTCAGTGTTTGAAGTTACGTAATCTGAGTTAAGGAGTGCTTCTTCTTTAGGTTCTAAAGTGTTAGGCGATAGTGAGGTTAATAATAGGAAATATAAGCTAGAGACGAACGCTACCACTTCAGACGATACGGGCGATTTTGGCATACTAAGGGAACTTAAGAAGTTGGACGCTAATTCGAGAAGTGTGTTGCAGTTAGTTTTGAAGTTAGACAGAAGCGAACTAACTCAAAGCTGAATAATGGATCCCAACGTCTGGAATACCAGAAAGCAGACGGTTCTAAATGCCGGTAGTGGATACTCAATTCTCAGGCCTGAGACTAAAGCGTTGTTGATAAAAGCGCCGAATACCTGTGCGAAGAGATTAAAACAGTACGTGTTGTTGAATAAAATTAGGTCTAATCGTATTTGGGGCAAGAAGGGTGTTTCTAGATACGATATATAGAGTGCCCACACTGCCTTTTCAAGGAGACCAAAAAAGTACCCGTCATTGAATAAAATCCGGTCTCATCGAATTTGGGTTAAGAAGGGTATGTCTAGATACGATATATAGAGTGCACGTACTGCCTGTACAAAGAGATCAAAACAGTACGCGTTGTTGAATAAAATTAGGTCTCATCGAATTTGGGGCAAGAAGGGTGTTTCTAGATACGATATATAGAGTGCTCACACTGCCTTTTCGAAGAGATCAAAAAAGTACCCGTCACTGAATAAAATCCGGTCTCATCGAATTTGGGTTAAGAAGCGTGTGTCTAGATACGACCTAACAAGTTCATTAAACGCGTTTGAACCTTCGGGGTTGCCAGCAATAAATATTCCGGGTGCACTAAAGAAGTCTGAGGAGCCAGTAGGAGTTTCGAATTCTCATCTAATAAGGCGCGGATCTAAGCTCTTACCTTCATACATAATCTTAAGCACGCTGAACATAAGCGATCCTTTGGCCATAAAAAACTTGACGGAGTCGAGCTCTGAGATGGGTTTGTGTCAGAACTGGTGTACAGCCCGGTAGCGGGGGTGGGTAGTAACGGTATTACGATAATACATAAAAAGAGTAGGGCCTAGAAGATCCGAACCTCCCAAGTTATAACGTAGTCCGACGGCAGTATCGTGGAGGTTGAATCTGACTTCATCGAATTCGAAGACGTTTGGAGAGTATTTAGACTTGAGGACTGTTTGTATCTCCCGGATATTATAGCAGTTCATGCGCTGGTATCTTCGGTCGAGGCAGACTAGTTGTACAAGCATCAGTAGCCCGGCAGGAAGGAACCAGAAGGCGGCACTGTTTAGTCTGGGGAAAGCCACGTCATGGACTCCTAACTGGGTCGGGAGTAAAAAATTTCCGAAGGCTCCGAATAGAAGGGGCATAATCATAAAAAAGACCATTATAACTGCATGTGCAGTTACTACACTAAGGTATTGTAAACTATCGCCTGCTAGTATTCCGACTCCCGGGTAAGCCATTTCGAGCCTTATAATTGTGGCTAGTGCCATACCACATATACCTGAAAATATTACGAATCAATAATAATTTACTGCTATACGTTTATGATTTGTAGTGTAGACTCAATTAGTTACGTAGTACATTGCCCTTGTTCTTGTTCAAAGAAAGATCTCATAGTACTCCATGGGGGTTTCTGGCGTAGACATTGGTAAGCTACTATGGTCAGCGGCGGTAGAATTATCAGTTTGGGGTTGGGGGTTGATATTACCTATTGGATGAAATAAGGCGAGAATATTTCGGGCTATAGTCATATCGGACGTCGTTAGAATTTTCAACTTAGATTATTAACAAATAAAGCTCTTGACGTACCTGATGAAAATTTAAAGGGTACATTGCCCGATGCATCTAGACTAAGTGTACGTGTTAGGAGGTGTTGCACTAATAACAGTACTAGCCCAATTCCGAACTCTACTGCCGAGAAAACCAAGAAGAAGAAAGTTAGAGAAAGCAGGTTTAGGTTATCGTAGGCTATCCCGATAAGGAGAGTCAGGGCATAAAGGGTAATCCATAACAGTTCCGCGGTTAGGAGAAGGTGCAGAGAGGTGTTCGTACTAGTGATTAGGGTACTAAAAGAGAAGAAGAAGAGTATGAGTAAGACATTAGTATCTCCGAAAAACAAAATTAAGTTAAATTAGTTAGTACTCCGTTGCAAAAGCTATACACGCAGTCTACCTGTTGGTACGGGCGTTTCGTGCTCGCTTAACTACAAGGTATCTGTCTTCGACGTAAGACCTATTAACAGCGTTGATTTCAAAAATTAGGAGGTAGGTTACGTAGAGAGCTAGACTTACGCGAGCAATTTCTTCCAGGATAAACATTCAGAAATAGGTAAACTTACCCCACGCAATGAAGTACGTGGCGAATAAATCACCCGCAAAATCCGTTTCATCCTCAAGTAAAAATGACCTATCGTCGTTTACATCTGTGTCGAAAGACATAGCAGAAAACAAAGAGAAGAGTACGTCCGCGGTATATTCTTCCTCCTCAAAGTCGGCCATAAATATATAATAACTGTCCAATACGTCGTCAACTGAATCGTATATGTTTAGTCGGATCATAAGTACAAGGAATCTTAATACGAAAGCAACGGTATTAAGGGAATCGAATAGGAATTGACTGAACGGTGCAACTGCTTTAGACTCTCCCTTAGCAGCTTCTAGGAACGAGAAAAAGTGTATTGAGTACCTGAATAAGTAGTAAATCAGCGTGAATAGAAAAAAATAGTAACACATGGTGTTGAAGAACTCTAACAGCTCTTCTTGATCGTCGTCGAACGTCATTATCATCATAGAAGTGTAAAGGAAGACGAAAAAGAATACCTGTAAAGAAGCCTCAAATTGGAATCGGACTTCGGTTGATAACGAGTACAGGTAGAAGTAAGCGCGTGAGGCGTAGGTGTCAATAGCGTTAGCTACCGTTATGATCCTAGTAATTGTTACCAATAGAATTACTTCTATGATGAAAGAATAGAAAGCGCTAAAATAATCAGAAAACTCAGCGGAATTGATTCCGGTTAGATCTTGGTAAGAATCGAAGACTGCACACGGGGAGTACTCAAATGACGCATTAATCCAATAAACCGCAAGTGAGTCTCTCATACCAAAAGTAAGTTCAGGGCTGAAGTAGGCGAGCATGGTAGTTAAATCTTGGAAGTCTGAGTAAAAGAGGGATGGTAGGGAAAAAAGAACGCCGGAGAAGGTTAGTGAGTAGTCCCACACCATGCTTGAGAATAGGGTTTTGGGTCGTAAGTCCGAGTCGACCTCATGCATAAAGAGGAGGTCTAGCGTAGAGAGCTTGACAAATCAGTCTAGGAAATGGTGGGTGTTAAGGAAAAAAGCTGTTGTGAATATTCCGAAAATATTATACTCTGAAGTTGCGAGCTCAAAGACATCGTCTCAGTTTATAACGTCTTCGAGTCATAGCATGTCGGTGTCGATGTAGGATGTGTATCAGTTGTGTTCGACTGCGAATTTCATAGTGCGGGATATTTGTGGACCCAGGAATATAGTGACAACCTGAAGGTAGAATGAGGGTAGAAAAGAAAGGGGTGGAGTATAACAAGAACGAGTAGTACAGATTTAGGAAAGCAATCGTCCAAAAAAGTTTTTGTCGTGAACGGGATAAGATACCTCGTAGCTCTTCAGAAAAAGCATATTCGTTTCGAAAACAGGGAAAAGCTCCTTGGTGATACTTAAGGAATGGGCTCCCTGAGATATCGTCGCTGGAGCAAGCTTAGGGTTAGTTTTCAAGCTAAAGGAGAACTTAAAATTGTAGAATTTGAACAAGAACTGCTCCTTTGAATTTGTCTTGTGGGCCATGGGAGCCTTCGTCAACGTATACATTGACTTTGTAGGTGGTAAGATGGCAATCCGCGGCCGTTTTCGGCTTCTAAGGGATAGATCTGTCGTTGTCATATAGTAAAGTCACGACAGTATTAGGTAAGATCTTTTTACTAAGAGGCGTTTAGGAAGGGGGGAGTAGGGACTGACCGTGGAAGAGAGCTCATTGGAAGAAGTAGAAGGGGAGACAAGAGAAACGAATCGGAATGAGTACCTGATAGCACTCCTCTGATCCATTTTTTTCGTTAGGAGCTGTTGAGTTGATTCGAATTGTCATGTATAGGTTATACTCAGGCTAGTAGGAATCGAACCTACATTGTTAGTGTGAAAAACTAAAGTCCTAACCGTTAGACGATAGCCCGCTCAGATTTTAATAAGTGGGGGAAATAAGGCGGATAGATTTATATTTGGAGGGAAACTGGAACTTGGACGAGCGTATCCGTCACGGAATCGTAAAAAATTTCTTTTACCCCTATGGAGGGGTAAGATTTCCTAAAGGGGGCGCTAGCATCTCCGTACTGTAACATTAAGTTGCGTAGATCTTTTTTGCCTTCGAAGCAGATTCCGTGCATTTCTCCGGCTTCTCTCTCTAACCACGCAGAACAAGAAAAGAGTTCTCCTAGAGACTTGGGAGTTGAAAATCTAGAGCTCTTGAGGCTAGTTGCGAATACAAAGAGTCTTTCCTGCGAAAAAAGGTTGTGAAATTGGTAAACAAGCAATGAGTTCGAAGGTCTGGCGTAGAAATGTTCTGTTGAGGGCATAACCGGATTTTCGTAAGCGAATATTTCTATAAGTTGAGATGACTTAGCAGGAGAAGACAGTTTTATATGTAGGGCTAGAAAATAGAGGAGATTGTCAGGTATGAGTAACGAGAGTCCTTTAGTTCTGAACGTTTTATTAACTAAGAATAAGTGGGGCATTCCTTGGAGCATTTTAGTAAAAAGCAGTTTAGTCATTTTATGTCTTAGGTTGGATTCGAACCAACGACCCCAGAGTTTTCAGCCCTGTGCTCTACCAACTGAGCTACTAAAACTCCCGAAGTCAGAAGGAGCGCATTAGTAGGGCTTACTGTCTTTCTCATTAAATTCTCGGTGTGCTAATGTGATAAGCAAGAGACAAGGGGCGGTAAGTTAAAACTCCATTAGGAATACTTAGAGAGATTGCGAGCTTCGGATCGCTTGTACACGAGTTCTTGTATACAATTAACTTTTTAGGCTGATTCTTACCTAATTAAATCGAGGTAGGAATATGTCCATATAAGGGTGTCTAGACCCCCCCCCCCTCTAGACACCCCTAGATAGAGTACGTGTATATCCGCACATTTTTATCCATTTTGTGTGTCTAGTCTATTTACTCAACCCATCTAATTTGTTTAACATCTATTCGTTTGTGTACAATTTATTTATACCGAGTGTATCTGATATATACATATATAATTCACAAGGTTCGCACAGATCGCGCTTACACATACTTAATACGCCTCGTGCGTCCGGTGTACAGTTATCTGGTATACGAACAGCTAATTTTTGTAATTTTGCTGGTATTCCTTGAGCGCCTACCGAATACGTTGCGCCCAGAGTACCTGGTATATCCAATGTGTACGTGTCTGCCGCTCACGTGATGGCCGGCCCGGACGATTTAGATAGCTATTTCCCAGATGGTATTCGGTTAGTACGACAACTCCGGTAATTGTAATGTTACATATTCGTTTAGCACTGTGCGTTATTTTCTTTCCCCTACTGCCCTGCGATATTATTATACGCTATATGATGTCTTTAAGAAAAAGTGGCCGAGTGGACGAAGGCGACAGACTGTAAATCTGTTAGTTAATAGCTCACGTTGGTTCGAATCCAACCTTTTTCACGTATAATTGGAATCCATAAAAACTACTCAACTGCCCCAAAACAGATAAACTCCAAGATGCTTAGAAAATTACGCAGAATAACTAGTGGCAAAAACCCTTCGAATACCTTTTTGAAAGTATCTAATAAAGAGCTAAAACTGTCTCCTAATTACACAAGATTTAATGTTCGGGCGAAGTCCGCGGCGGGAAAGTATTTTACTAGGCTTATTTATTCACAAAATCATGCTAAATGTGCAAAACCGAGTACCTTAAGAGTTTCGGCCCTCACCCGCTCTTGAGGAAACTCAATTCTACTTCTACCGGGCCGTTCAACCAGAGGATCGCTTGTGCCGCGCTCAAAACTTTCTAGATCTAGGTTCTTTATAAACCTCAATAAGAGTCTCACGGGGCGCCGAATCTATACGTCCCTACGTAAGTTTTACCCGGTTAAATTCTCGAATACAAGACTCCTAGGGTCACGACTGCCCTTTCTAGGAACTAAATCAGCCTACATGCTATCCCAATTAATTGAATCCAATTGACCGCGAAAACTTTCACGTAAACGAGCGATTGGGGCTCGTAAATTGTACGATCCACGCCGAATCTCTTCTAATTTTAACTCTTATGTGGGTAACAGCAACAGACCTAAGAAGCCCTTCTCCTTAAACTGATCCATTAAGACTCCACTGACGCTATTGCCTATCCTAGAACAGCATAATGTGCATAGTTACGTATGGGAAAGGTACGTTAACTTTCCGGATGCCTTGAGTCCACTGAACCTGTTGATTTATTTGCCGTTCAGGCGACCCGTATTCAAGCTAATTCGGGGCTCAACTCTGAGTTTCGGCAATTCTTGACTACCCGCCTGAGTGCGATTCACCTCCCTTTACACCCACTTTGGGTTCGCACCTCGCGCTGAAATTTACTTGCAAGTTAGAAAAGCTAAGCGTCTCACGGTCACACATGACTTATATATGCGCTTTAACAAGCACAGGCTCATAATAGCCTTGGCAGATGAGAAAAAGTGTAACACTCATTTTTTCCTTTCTACGGGACTTCTCCTAAAGCACTTCCAAAGGAAAAAGTCCATTAAAAAAAACAAGTCTATGAAGCTTCTAATGGCTAGATTCCTCAGAAAACTCCTTATACTGCTCCGACTCCGTAACATCATACTTAGAATTCGCGGTGTCCCTCTATACCTCGATATTATGTTAGCCATGCTTTTCAGACCCCTATCCCACTTCTTTACTGATCCGTTCACTGGTCAGGAGATAGACGAGATTCAGAAGAAAAAAACCAGGCTTAATTTTTCGGCCATAGTCTTCACACGTTTCAAACCTTTTGGATACCAAAAGGAGAAAAAGATGGGTAGAGTAAAACGTAAAATCAGAAGAAAACTGGTAAAATTAAACGCGGTAATAGATTAAACTAACTGACAAACTTTAGCGATTTCACGCAAATACATCGTGGATTATACTTCTAAATAAGTATCATGAGTTTGACTCTGGCTCTGAGTGAACGCGAGCAAAATCTCTTGACACATGCGAATCTTGCTTGGTTAGCTTTTTAACTTGGCGGTGTAGGGGTGAGTAATGTAAAGACAAACTGCCTGAAAGATTGCCTAGCTGGCAAATATTGCTACGGTGGACAGCGGGTAATTCTCATGAGTTCTTGCGCCCTAATCAAGCTGAGGACTCGTAGAAAGCTCCAATTCTCGAGAAAGACGGCTGCGTTGCTTGCAACAAATCTCCCTGTGTCTAATCGCTGACCTCGAAAAAGAAGCTGCTAAGCCTCTTAATCTTGTAAGGCTGGTTCTTAAACCATAGGGAGCGTCCTTCCGAAAGATACCAAGTGCAGACAAAGGACGACCACTTTCAGATGGAACTTTACTAGGGTAGGTAGTTGTTTAGACAAGGATTTAACAAGCCGTCAACCTTTAGCTGTATTGAAAGATGAATCAGTCACACGGGGAATGAAAAATACCCCGCCGTTGGCAGCAGTGGAGAATACTGGTCAATAGGCGAAAGCCTGAACCGGGGTTTTGCGGGGATGAGAGATTAGAATAATCGTGAAGGCTATGGTAGCTGTAAAGTTCGTGCGCAGGGTAGAATAATGAAGTTATTTCTGAAGAGAATCCCGGGCTAACGACGTGCCAGCAGCTGCGGTAATACGTTGACGGGGGAGCGTTACTGGTCATTACTAGGCGTAAAGTGCGGCTAGACCGTTTAAGAAATTACCATCTAAATAGAAGGAACAGCGAAACTTTTGGTAAAACCTTAATACTAGGGACCGGGGGAGGTTAGCAACACGTATGACCTAGAGATAAAATGCTAAGAGGTTATAAGGGTTCTCAAGTGCCGCGGCAGCTAACCATCCCGTGTCCGACGTTGAACCGCTAAAGTACGAGTATCGAATAGGATTGGAGACCCTAATAGTTCGTACCCTGAATCAATGGGCATTTCATGTCAGAAATTTAATTCTGGTGTGTCAGCTAACGCGTAAATGCCTCGCCTGGGGAGTAAGGCTGCAAAGGCAAAACTTAAAGAGATTGGCGGGAGTTTGAATGAACGGTGGAGCGTGTGGTTTAATTCGACAATCCGCGTGTAATCTTACCAACGTATTGAATAGCTAGTTAGGTCCCGTTTGATTTCAAATGTCGAAATAGCTATTTAGTGGTACTGCATGGCTGTCGTCAGTTCGTGTTGTAGAACGTAATATTAAGTTATTTAACGAACGCAACCCTTATCACATGTTTTCTTATTCTATTGAATGTTAAAGATACGGGACTCCAAACCTACGCGAAACCCTAATTTAGCCTAATAACAAATTCTACAAGTCTCCAATTTGCTCTAAAAATTACTTGGGATCGCAATACAAGCTTTTTTTTGTAATTTGGCGACGAACTTTACGATTTGTGTTGCGCTATATGGACTGAGTCCGTTGTAGATAGCCGGTTGGCGTAAATAAACTAATTTGAGAATAGTAATTAACGCTTACTTCTACCTATAAGGACTTAACGGTTTTGCGTGGAGACCGCTTAACGATATGAGTATTTCTTGTGTTACTACTGAGCAGGTTCGTGATCTTTGAGGCTCTCGACTGTGTTAACTACGGCATTGATTGGACTAGTGTTCGTTAGACGTCCTCACGGAACTTTAGCGCTTCGGCGACCGCTCCATGAGCGCAATCGAAAAACACCGGTATGCATGAGGCAGATAGCGCCTAACCTGAGTACTTTGCATCAGACGATCAACGAACTAGCCTTTTTATTGAAAGAAAAGAAAATCTGTTTAGACCGTATAAATTGAAACGATGGTTAGCTCTTACCCCTCACTTAGATTGTGGCACACCGGTGCTGCAATCTAAAATTGTGCCTACACACCCGCAGATTAGCAGCGCACTGTTTAACTTTCGCGTAAACTAGTAGAAAAATAAACTATTTCTTTACAAACGAAAGCGCTAGGATTGGTAACTTAGTGAAAGTAAACTAGCAGGAAGAACTTGCAGTTACGTTTAAACGTGCGCACTACGAACACGTAGTCAGTCACACAACAATATATGTCCTTATATAATAATATAACATACAATATGTGTGGCCAATCACGGGTTCGTCGTCAGTTCAGTCTTGGAGTTAACTGGCTTTTTGGAAGTTAGGGAGAAGTCAAGTCATTATGGTCTAAATATGTTGGGCTACACATGCGCTACAAAGATGAAGACAGTGGGACGCGACTACGAAATTGGAAGCAAATCTCTAAAAATTATCTAAGTTCGGATTGTAGACTGGAACTCGTCTACATGAAGTCGGAATCGTTAGTAATCGTAAATCATGACGTTACGGTGAATGACCTATCAAAC
>Ga0307489_10000322_pt1 | contig 27856 bp, 32 predicted proteins | sample SB12metaG_FD_202247 | JGI IMG/M metagenome (GOLD analysis project Ga0307489, IMG submission 202247) | Sea-ice brine microbial communities from Beaufort Sea near Barrow, Alaska, United States - SB 1.2 | ecosystem: Environmental > Aquatic > Marine > Coastal | place: USA: Alaska | collected... | reverse complement strand
CTGTTTGAGCTCTGTCTGCTCGGTAGCACAACTAATAAGCATTTCAGTTAACAGGAGTAGGTATACGATGAGTAACATCGAAGAACGCGTCATCAAAATGGTTGCAGAGCAACTTGGTGTAAAAGAAGAAGATGTTAAAAGCACGTCCTCTTTCGTTGAAGATCTGGGTGCAGATTCCCTTGATACAGTGGAGCTGATTATGGCTTTGGAAGAGGAATTCGATGCTGAGATTCCTGATGAAGAAGCAGAGAAAATTGCTACTGTTCAAGATGCGGTCACTTATATCACAGCTCACGGCTGATATTTGAACGTATTCAAAAAGACCGCTCCATTGGGGCGGTTTTTTTATGCGTGGAATTTAGGTTTAATAGCGGCTCTACTAATTTAACCAAAGGGTTGGTTAGCAATATGACAGCAGCCAAATGTCAGGCTTCAGTTCCAGCTCCGGTTCTCATTAAAAGAGCGTCCCGATGATTCTTTCTGTGGTTAATGGTATTGCGGCAGATAGCCTGCCGTTGACAGATCGTGGCGGCGCCTACGGCCATGGTTTGTTCGAAACCATACTGCTACACAATGGCGTCTTGCCGTTGCGGCAACTGCACTCTGAGCGCCTTCTTCGGGATGCGCCTACTCTCGGTATCAATATCACCGCGGAGCAGCTAGAGACCAATTTAGAGTGCAATTTAGAGTGCAATTTAGAGACTCATTTAGAGAGCAATATAGCCAGCTTGCTCCATGGGCTAAATCCAGAACAGCGTCAGTCTGGCATTGTGAAGATGATTGTTACTGCAGGCAGCGGGGGCCGAGGTTATGCATCGCCAGCAGTGGCTGAGGCAGCTCCACGCATTATCGGGCAGTATTTTTCCTTGCCACATGATCTTCAAATCCAGCGCCAGCAGGGCATAAGCCTCACTGAATGTGATTACCGCTTGCCACTGAATCCGTTTCTCGCCGGGATTAAACATTTAAACCGCTTGGATCAGGTTATGGCACGAGCGGAATGGGCTGATGAATATGACGACGGCATGATGTTTTCTGCTGACGGCAGTCTTATTGAAACAACCAGAGCCAATCTCTTTATTAAGCTTAGCGGCGGCTGGGTGACTCCTGGTCTGGATCAAGCTGGTGTCCGAGGAGTGATGCGCGAGTTACTGATCAACAGGCTATTTACCAGCGCCGGCTTAAACGTCATGCAAACCACGGTAAGTCGAGAGCAGTTGTCGACTGCCGTCGAAATGTTCACCTGCAGTTCAGTGCGTGGAATAGTGCCAGTGATATCGGCAGCGAGCACTGGTACCCTAGCAATAGGCAGTGACACCAGGTTACTGCAAAGCGCCCTACAAAATAACTACCAAGGTTTCCCATGCTGAAACGATTGTTAGGTAGTCTAGCGCTGCTCACCGCGATTCTTGCCTGTGCTCTAGGGCTTTTTCTGGTGGGCTATTACGAGCTCAGGGAGCCGATTAGTCTCCCCCAAGGGCAAACCTCTTTTGTTTTACAAGTGGACAAAGGCAGCAGTCTGAGCCAAGTGAATCGTCGACTGCATAAGCTTGAGATCCTCTCCCATCCCAAACTGCTCAGTCTTTACGCACGAGCCTCTGGGCGCACTGCAATACAGGCTGGCCACTATCAGATCGAGCAGGGTGAAACCGCTCTACAGCTGTTGGAGAAAATTAACCGAGGCGCTGTTATAAGCTATCAGATTACATTCCCTGAGGGATGGAATTTTCAACAGTGGATTACGCAGCTAGCCACTGTTGAGCAATTTGCTAAGATTGGCGAGCTCAGTCAAGGGCAGATAATGGCTGCGGCCAATATTGATAAAGCCCATCCAGAAGGCTGGCTATTCCCCGATACCTACAGCTATACCCATGAGGATAGCGCTGTGGATATAGTCGCTAGAGCTCACCGCAAAATGCTGCAGGTACTGGATCAGGCCTGGCTGGGACGGGAGCAGGGCCTACCCTATGCTAATGCCTATGAGGCTTTGATTATGGCGTCTATAGTGGAAAAGGAGACCGGTCAGGTATCAGAGCGGCCCACTATCGCCGGGGTTTTTGTTCGTCGTCTTAACAAAGGTATGCGCCTGCAGACCGATCCTACGGTGATCTATGGGCTGGGTGACTCCTACAGGGGCAATATTACTCGCAAGCACCTACAGACACGGACCCCCTACAACACCTATAGGATAAATGGCTTGCCGCCGACGCCTATTGCCATGCCCAGTGCTGCAGCAATCGAGGCGACGCTGCATCCTGAAGACGGCACTAGTCTTTACTTTGTAGCCCGGGGCGACGGTGGGCACTATTTTTCGGATAGCTTGGAAGAGCATCAAAGGGCGGTTCGGCAATATCAAATAAACCAGCGTGCAGTGGACTATCAGTCCGCGCCAAAAACTAAAAACTAAAACCAGGGCAGACAGTAGGCCCTCAAATCGTCACAATAGGGCGATCAAAAACTAGGTGCAGGGTCAGAAATCAGATGCGTGGAAAATTTATTACCATTGAAGGCACCGAAGGCGTCGGCAAGACCACCAATATCAAATTTATCCAGGACTGGATGGACGGCAAAAAGCTCACCTATGGCTGCACGAGAGAACCCGGCGGCACGCCACTGGCTGAGCAGATCCGCGAATTGCTGCTGACCCCGAGAGAGGAATCCGTATCCAGTACCACCGAACTGTTGCTGATGTTTGCCGCCCGCGCACAACATCTTAATCAAGTGATTGAGCCTATGCTCGGTGAGGGCGCCTGGGTACTCTGTGATCGTTTTACCGATGCCACTTACGCCTATCAAGGCGCTGGCCGCCATATGCGCCAGGACCTCATTAGAGAGCTTGAACTGATAGTGCAGGGCAGTCTGCAGGCTGACCTAACCCTTATTCTCGATATCCCGGTGCAGATCGGCCTAGCGCGGGCCAGTGAGCGCAGCACCCCAGACCGTTTTGAGCAGGAGCAGGTGGAGTTCTTTGAGCGCGTGCGCAATCGCTATCTGCAGATTGCTCAGGACAACCCCCAACGCTGTGTAGTTATTGACGCATCCCTAACCTTGGAAGGCGTTCAGGCTCAGATTACTCAGACCCTAGAGACTTTTTGGGAGAGCGTTTAATGTCAGCTCTGCCATTGCCTTGGCACGAGAATGCCTGGGCTTCCCTCAATAGCAGTATCGATAGCGGCCGTCTGCCCCATGCAGTATTGATCAGCGGCGATCAGGGTATAGGCAAGTTGCGCCTGGCAACGGCTCTTGCCCAGCGCCTCATTTGTTCCGCAGAGATGGTCAAGTACGCCTGCGGTGCCTGCAAGAGCTGCAATCTTTTTAGTGCTGGTAGTCATCCCGACGTCACCTATCTTGAGCCCGAAGAGAAGGGCAAGGCGATTAAGATTGATCCGGTGCGCAAGCTCTGTGAATCCCTGAGTAAAACCGCCCAGCAGGGTGGTTGGAAAGTGGCGATTATTGCACCGGCAGAAGCGATGAACATCAATGCTGCCAATGCACTATTAAAAAATCTTGAAGAGCCTCAGGGCAAGACACTGTTAATTTTGGTGTCTCATAGGCCCAGCAGATTGTCTGCCACCATTCGCAGCCGCTGCCAAAAGCTTAGTATGCCGACCCCGGAAGCTGATACTGCCCTGCAGTGGCTCACTGATGTGACCAATGACCGCAGCGCCGCGGAGCAGGTTTTACCCCTCGCCGGTGGGCGACCACTGCTGGCTCTGGACTATCTGCAAAGTGATAATTTGGAGCAGCGACAGCAATTTGAAAAATTGGTAGCCGAGGTTGCTGATGGCTCTGTGTCACCGCTGGCTGCGGCACAGCAGTGTCAAAAGCTCGATGGCGAGCAATCGATTGATTGGTTTAGTCGCTACATTCATCGCCTGGCAACGACGGAGCTAGCGGATAAACCTAACACTGCAATATTTGGTTTTTCCGATAAGTTGCTGCTGGCGCGCAACTGGATACTCAGCGGCAACAACCCCAATCCGCAGCTGCTCTGGGAGGAGCTGTTTATGGACTGGGTGATGGTGTTTAAGGCGCGTAGATAGGCTCGCTGGGATTTCCGATCATCCTGTGACAGCGACTTAAGATGTCATCTCGGCAGAGGCCCTTAAGATGTCATCCCGGTAGAGCCCCTTAATATGTCATCCCGACAAAGCCCCTTAATATGTCATCCCGACAGAGCGCAGCGACGAGGGATCTCCCTGCCAGCTTCTGAGATCTCTCACATGCGTTCGAGATGACAGGTGTGGGCGCTCGAGATGACAGGGTGGGCGTTCGAGATAACAGTTGTGGGTGCTCGAGGTGACAAGCGTGGGTTTTTGAGATGAGAGGTTTGAGCATTCGCTATGACAGCTCTGTGCGCTCGATATGGCACACAAGCTAAGTCGCACTAAGAGTACAAAACTAACCAGCAGCACATTATCAGTGCTTCGAAGTTTTTCGTGCTAAGCTCAAAACAGCACTGGGATAAGAGGCGATATGGATGTTTAAAGGCGGCAAAGGCGGTATTTTATCCGTAGAGATACAGAATGAAGATGCACTGTACGAACATTACATGGCATTTGTTCAAGGGGGCGGTGTATTTGTCCCAACGAAAAAAAGTTACGAGCTTGGCGATGACATTTTCTTTTTGTTAAGTATCTATTTGCGCCCCGAGCCAATACCTATGACAGGCAAAGTGGTCTGGGTTACTCACAAAGGATCTGCGAGCTTTAAGCAAGAGGGTGTAGGTGTTCAATTGAGTCCCGAGCACGAAGAATTAAAAGTTGATATTGAACAGGCTCTTACGGGTACGGTACACTCCCACAAGCCTACACTAACCATGTAGTAATCAATCCTAAAAAAAGACCTTTTACGCTATGCTGGTAGACTCTCACTGTCATCTGGATCACTTGGATTTAAGCGATCGAGAGGGCGGGCTGAATGGCGTATTAGATGCAGCTCAGGCTCGCGGCATCACCCACTTTCTCAGCGTCGCCGTGGATATGACAACCTCGCGCTCGCTGATCGATCTCACCGCACAATTTGACAATGTCTACTCCTCAGTAGGCGTTCACCCCTTACAGAAAACCTCACAGCCGGTGCCCAGTATCGAAGAGCTGGTGAGCTTGGCGCAGCAACCCCGAGTGGTTGCCATAGGGGAAACCGGGTTAGATAACTTTTATAGCAGCGAGACCATTGACTGGCAGCGCCAGAGTTTCGTCAATCATCTACAGGCCTGTCAGGAAATTGCTAAGCCGGTGATTATCCACACGCGCGATGCCCGGGAAGAAACCATTGCGCTGATGCGTAAACACACACCATCCGCCGGCGGCGTGATGCACTGTTTTACTGAGACCTGGGAGATGGCTCAGCAAGCCCTAGAGCTGGGTTTCTATATTTCCTTCTCAGGAATCGTCACCTTTGCCAATGCCAAAGACCTGCGAGATGTTGCAGTAAAAGTCCCATTAGATCGCATCTTGGTTGAAACCGACTCACCCTGGTTAGCGCCGGTTCCCCATCGCGGCTCACAGAATGAACCCCAGTATGTTCGTGAAGTGGCTCAGTGTATGGCCGACCTGCGAGGCATTAGTTTAGAAGAATTGGCCAGTGCCACCACGGACAACTTTAACCGTCTTTTCCAAATACCTGCCCAGAGATAAGAGATCGCCACCATGACCGAACTGACTAACACTAATGCTCAGAGCTCAAATACAGAGCAGTCCAACTTTATTATTCGCACCTTTCCGGTAGGCCCGCTGCAATGTAACTGCTCTGTTATCGGCGACCGACTAAGTGGCAGGGCGCTGGTGGTTGATCCCGGTGGCGACGCCGATAAGATCTTGGCCCTGTTAAAAGAATTAAACCTCAAAGTGGTGGCGATCATTCATACCCACGCGCACCTGGACCATATTTTGGCCGCAGGAGAAATCAAGAACGCCACTGGTGCGCCGATCTATCTGCACAAAGGCGATCAGTTTCTCTGGGATATGGTTGAGCAACAGTGCGCCATGTTTGGTGTACCCACGGTGTCTCTGCCTGAACCGGATCACTATATAACCGACGATCAGTCTTTCGACTGCTGCGGTGCTGTGGCCATTCATACCCCTGGACATACACCGGGCTCAGTGAGTTTTTGGTTCGATGAGTACAAAACACTAATCGCTGGTGACACCTTATTTCAGGGCAGTATTGGTCGCACTGATTTGCCCGGTGGAAATTTTGATGAGATAAAACAATCCATCAGCCAACGACTCTACACACTGCACGATGATGCGATTGTAATAACCGGTCATGGGGCCAGTACAACTATTGGCTCAGAGAAACAGAGCAACAGCTTCGTTCGCGCTTAAACAATGCGATCCACAGCAGCAACCTAGAATTGGGAACTACAGATGAAACAGCAACAACTATTAACCATGCTTGAACTGCAGAACGATATGAATACCAAGGTCCATGCCGAATGGCAGACGCAGAACTTTGAGTGGTATCGCGCCATCTGGGTTGAATGTGCTGAATTGCTCGACCACTGGGGCTGGAAGTGGTGGAAAAAGCAGAATCCGGATATTGGTCAGATCGCCCTTGAGTTAGTGGATATTTGGCATTTTGGTCTGAGTATTATGCTGTTGAAGGGCGACTCTGCTGAGTCCATCGCCGAGCAGGTCACGGCAGCATTTGCTACGTCACAGGAGACCGGTGACTTCCGCATTGATCTAGAAGACTTTACCGAATACACCCTTTCCAGCAAAAGCTTTGACGCCGTGCGTTTTGCCAAGCTGATGCAGGGTATAGATATGGATTTTGAACGGCTCTATGTAGGCTATGTGGGCAAAAACGTGCTCAACTTCTTCCGTCAGGATCATGGCTATCAGGATGGCAGCTACCAGAAGCAGTGGGGCGGCAAAGAAGACAACGAGCACCTGGTGGATATAGTGGCACAGCTGGACACCTCAGCCAGCGACTTTAAAGATCAGCTCTATGCCCGTATGTTGGCCACTTATAAAGAGCTCTGCGCCTAGCGCAGAGCGCAACTGACGCCAGCAAAGCATCCAGGATGGGGTTATTGTTTTTGAAAATGATCCCCATTAGTCTGGCAATGATGCATTTTTGCTGTGCATCCTTATAATAGCGCCCCGAAATAGGCCTACATTTTTGTGGCTCTAACTCTTAATATTGATGTTTATCGCAATTAAGCGCACTCACTTATCCGGAGAACCATCTTGAAATCACCCGTTCGCGTTACTGTCACAGGGGCCGCAGGCCAAATTAGCTACTCTCTATTGTTCCGTATTGCCGCCGGCGAAATGCTTGGCACCGATCAGCCGGTTATTTTACAGATGCTCGAGATCACTCCAGCATTGGAAGCACTGAAAGGTGTTGCCATGGAACTTGAAGACTGCGCATTCCCGCTGCTGACTGCTATGGTTTGCACCGATGACGCGGCAGTGGCGTTTAAAGATACAGATTACGCACTCTTAGTTGGCGCCCGTCCCCGTGGTCCCGGCATGGAGCGTAAAGACCTGTTGGAAGCCAACGCAGCGATCTTCTCTGCCCAGGGTAAGGCGATTGACGCCAATGCATCAAAGGACATCAAAGTCTTGGTCGTCGGCAACCCAGCTAACACCAACTCATTGATTGCCCAGCGCAATGCGCCGTCGATTAACCCGCGTCAATTTACTGCTATGACGCGTCTCGATCACAATCGCGCACTGAGCCAAATCGCCGCTAAGACTGGCACCACGATCAATGACGTGACCCACATGACCATCTGGGGTAATCACTCAGCGACACAGTATCCAGACATCCACCAGACTAAGGTCAATGGCAAAGCTGCCATCGATATGGTTGATCAGGACTGGTACGAAAACGACTTTATCCCTGTTGTACAGCAGCGTGGCGCGGCGATTATTAAAGCCCGTGGCGCTTCAAGTGCCGCTTCAGCAGCTAATGCGGCTATCGCCCATATGCGCAGCTGGGCTCTGGGTACTGCCGATGGCGACTGGGTTAGCATGGGTGTTTACAGTGATGGCAGTTACGGCATCACCGAAGGTCTGATCTACTCATTCCCCTGCGTTTGTAAAGACGGCGACTGGGAGATTGTCCAGGGCGTTGAGATCAATGATTTTTCTCGCGCCAAGATGACAGCCACTGAGCAGGAACTGACAGAAGAACGCGATGCGGTTCAGCACCTGCTGCCATAGACTGTCTGGTTAGACCTGTTAGTGAGCAATATCGAAGGGCCGTTTATTCTTCATTGAGTAAGCGGCTTTTTTGTAACTGCAGGTTTTGTTTTTTTACCGCTAAATAAGCCCTCAGGGACACTTTTACTGGTGGCTGGGACAATAAATTTGCTACAGTAAGCGACCTTAAAAACAGCCTCTTATTGGGAGAGAAACATGGCATTTTCTGAAGTTGGAACTCCGGCGAGCGATTTTTCGCTTTTTAATCAGCGTGGCGAGAAAGTCAGTCTGGCGGAATTCCGTGGCATTAAGAATGTGCTGCTCTATTTTTACCCCAAGGCAATGACTCCCGGCTGCACTGTGCAGGCCTGTGGTATTCGCGATAGCAAAGCTCAATTTGCGGAGCTGGATACAGTCGTAATGGCTGTGAGTCCAGACTCAGTGGACCGGTTGGTGAAGTTTGAAGACAAGCAGGAGCTGAACTTTACCTTGCTCTCCGACGAAGATCATCAGGTTACTGAAAGCTACGGTGCCTGGGACATGAAAAAGTTTATGGGCCGCGAATATATGGGCGTGCTGCGCAGCACATTCGTGATTGGCAAAGACGGTCTGATTAAGCACGTGATGCCAAAGGTGAAAACCAAAACCCATCATGACGATGCATTGGCTTGGATTAAAGAGAACTTATAAAGCCTTATAACGTATAAAGCGTTAGTCCAACGCAAACCATTTTTTAACTGAAACTGCCAAGACGCAATAATGTCGCGGCACTAATACTCTAACTTTAGTATCTTAACTTTAAGGATTGACTATGTTTTTTATCTCCAGTGCACAGGCACAGACTGATGCCGGTTCAGGCGACCCAGGTATTACGGGCTCGCTGATTATGTTTGGCGGACTGTTTATCTTTATGTATCTGTTTATTATCCGTCCCCAGCGCAAGCGTCAGAAAGAGCACACAGATTTGATCACTGGTCTCGGCAAGGGCGATGAAGTCACTATGACCAGCGGCATTCTCGGCAAGATCGTTAAAATCGAAGGTGAGTATGTAGTGGTTGAAGTGAATGATAAACTTGAACTTAAGTTTCAAAAGTCCGCGGTTCACGCGGTGCTGCCAAAAGGCACTATCAAGGCGATCTAACATCGCAACCGAAAAAGGCCGCTCACGCGGCCTTTTTTGTAAGTGGCTTAATCAGCATGTTGTAGAGAGCTAGTGTTAAAGACTTGTTTTAATGGCTTGTTATAAAGGCTTGTTATAAAGAGTGTAGCTAAATGATCAATTATCCAGAGAGACTCAATCTCGCCCAGACACCGACGCCGTTCTATCCCTTAGATCGTCTGTCTGAGCAGCTTGGCGGGCCGCGCATCTGGATTAAGCGCGACGATCTCACTGGAGCTGCTACCTCTGGCAACAAGATCCGCAAACTTGAATTCTTACTTGCTGAAGCTCTGGCCAATGGCTGCGACACATTAATTACCTCTGGCGGTGTGCAGTCCAATCACTGCCGCTCGGTAGCGCTACTCGGCGCTCAATTGGGCCTTAAAGTTCACCTTTTATTACGCGCGGATATTGAACCTAAACCAGTGGGTAATCTGCTCTTGGACCATTTGGCTGGTGCAACCATTAGCCACTACAGTCTCGAGGAATATCGAAGCTTGGATCAACTCTTTGCCCAGTGGCAAGAGCACTACGCTGAGCTCGGCAGCAAAGCCTATTCAATCCCCACTGGTGGCAGCAACGGCACTGGTATGTGGGGTTATATAGCGGCTGCAGAGGAACTCTCTCAGGACTTTACGCGCAATGACATCTCGCCCCAGGCTATTGTTCACGCCACAGGTTCTGCGGGCACTCAGGCGGGTTTAATGCTGGGTTGTCAGTTGCATCAGATCAATACTCAGGTCAAAGCCTATGCGGTCTGCGATAACGCGGCCTATTTTTCGCGCAAGGTACGCAAAGACCTGGAGCAATGGCAGACTCAGTACAGCCCAGCAACCGATATTTCAGCCCTGATCACGGATACCTGTGATGATTATGTTGGCCCAGCTTACGGTGTTGCCGATCAAGAGGTGTTTGACTGTATTAAGCAGGTTGCCGCTCTAGAAGGTATTTTGCTCGACCCAGTTTATACAGGCAAAGCATTCTTTGGCATGATGGAAGATATTAAAAAAGGTAAGTTCTCCAGGGAGCAGGGCGAAGATATTGTCTTTGTTCACACCGGCGGACTATTTGGATTATTCGCTCAGCAGGATCGCTTGGGCTACTAATAATAAAAATAAAATAAAGGGACTGATATGTTTGAACAAATAATCGATACCATGAGAGATGTGATCTGGGGCCCAGGTATGCTGGCACTGCTGCTGGGAACCGGCATCTACCTATCAATAGGCCTTAAAGGAATCAGTATCACCAAGATTCCCTATGCCTTTAAACAGCTTTTCAAGGGCCGCAAAGGCAGTGGCGAAGGGGAAATCAGCCCTTTCAATGCATTGATGACGGCACTCTCATCCACCGTCGGTACAGGTAATATTGTCGGCGTCGCTACGGCCATCGCTCTCGGTGGACCCGGAGCACTGTTTTGGATGTGGTGTGCCGCAGTAATTGGCTTGGCGACCAAATATGCTGAGGCGGTACTGGCCGTTCACTATCGTGAAACCGATGAGTTGGGTAAGAAAGTCGGTGGACCCATGTACTACATCAAGAACGGTCTTGGCGCCAAGTGGAAGTGGCTCGGCATGCTGTTCGCCTTTTTTGGCGCCTTGGCTGGTTTTGGTTTGGCCAACACGGTGCAGTCCAATGCGGTATCTCAAGTCTTAGAAAGCAACTTCAATGTACCCAGTCTGGTCAGCGGTATCGTTATGTCGATACTCGTGGGCATTGTCCTGCTCGGAGGTATTAAGCGCATTGCAGAAGTGGCTGGCAAACTGGTCCCCCTGATGGCGATTATCTATTTGTTGGCTACCATGAGCATTTTGATTCTCAATGCGGCGGAAGTGCCTGCTGCGGTGTTCTTAATAGTTGATACAGCGTTTAACGGTGCTGCAGCAACTGGCGGCTTTGTCGGTGCCACCATCATGTTGGCTCTGCAAAGTGGTGTAGCTCGCGGCGTCTTTTCCAACGAGTCGGGCCTAGGCTCGGCGCCCATCGCTCACGCTGCTGCTGAAACCAATAGCCCAGTGCGTCAGGGCTCAATCGCCATGCTCGGTACCTTTATAGATACGTTGATTATCTGCACCATGACCGGTCTTGTTCTGGTGGTTACAGGTGTCTGGGATGGTGAGTTGCATGGCGCTGCCATGACTTCTGCTGCCTTCAGTTCACAGCTGCCCTTTGGCGATATTATCCTGACCCTCTGTATTATCCTGTTTGCCTTTACCACTATGTTGGGCTGGAGCTATTACGGCGAGCGCTGTGCTGAATTCTTGCTCGGGCCCAAGGTGATAGTGCCATTCCGAGTACTCTGGGTCGCGGGTATTTTTCTTGGCACACAGATGAGTTTGGAGTTGGTGTGGAAGATGTCCGATGTGCTCAATGGCATGATGGCCATTCCAAACCTAATTGCCTTGGTGTTCTTGGCGCCGGTTGTGTTTCGCCTGTCCAGAGAGTACTTTGCAGAAGAAGAGCAAGCTGAGAGCGATGCTGCGGCTCAGAATGCACCTTAAAGAAAAAATTAGAGAGCAAGATAGAGAGATTAAGTTATGTCTGAATTAAACGGCCCTAAACTGGTTATCGCGATTTCCTCGACCGCACTGTTTGATATGCGCGAGAGCCATGAGATCTATGAAAGCCAGGGCGTGGCCGCTTATGCTAAATATCAGCGTGAGCACGAAGACGATATTCTCGAGCCAGGTGAAGCCTTTCCCCTGGTTACCAAGCTGTTGCGAATTAACGAAAAACTCGGTGGTGAGCCTCGGGTAGAAGTGATTCTGCTCTCTCGAAACTCGGCTGATACCGGTCTGCGGGTATTTAATTCCATTGCTCACCATGGATTGAATATTACCCGGGCGGCTTTCTCTGGGGGCAACTCGCCCTATAGATATGTCTCGGCCTTCGCCTGCCATTTATTTTTAAGTACCAATGCCCAGGACGTTCGCAGCGCTCTGGATAGCGGTATGGCGGCTGCCACGCTGTTGCCATCCCAGAAGAGCATCAGTGAGTCCGATGAGCTGCGCTTTGCCTTTGACGGTGATGCGGTACTGTTCTCAGACGCCTCGGAGCGGATCTTTAAAGAGCGCGGCCTAGACGCCTTTACAGCCAACGAAAAAGCCGAAGCCCGCATGCCATTGGATGCAGGCCCGTTTAAGAAATTCTTACAGACACTGCACTCCCTGCAGGCTGAATTCCCAATCGACGAGTGTCCGATTCGAACTGCTCTGGTTACGGCGCGAGCCGCCCCAGCTCATGAACGTGTTGTGCGCACATTGCGAGAGTGGGGCATTCGCATCGATGAAAGCCTATTTCTCGGTGGGCTCAGTAAAGGGGATTTTCTCAAGTCTTTCGGTGCTGATGTATTTTTCGATGATCAGCAGGTTCACTGCAGCTCCGCCAGCGAGCATGTGGCCACAGGTCATGTGCCTCATGGTGTTGCCAATGAGCTTAAAGAGTAAGGCGTGGTTTGAAGTGGGTATTAGAGTGCTAGGGTACTAGCTATGGCGGTTTTACGATCTCGAAAATACCTTCAACTGTCGGACGCAGAAATACTCAAGCGCTATAAAGACCAGCCCACTGGTGAGGACCTGTACTTCCTACAAATTGAGATTGAGCAGCGTGATCTTGCTGAACAGGCAGGGCAGGTGTTGAAAGAGGTGCATAAAAAAGCGCGCCACTCGCTGCTCTACTATCTCTTTTACGCATTGATGTTTGGTTTTTTTGTCGCTCGATTTGGCTCAGACTTCATCTAGGCTTTAACGTTACCGCTTTTTAGAAAACCGCAAACTTAATACCCATCCCGAGAAGTAGGGTCGCGATTGCGGTCTGTAATACATTGCTTGGAATTCTCCGCGCCAGTCGCGTACCCAGATGAATCGCCGGCAGCGAGCCGATCAGTAGACAGCCCAACAGCATAAAATCAACATTACCCAGCCAGATAAGATGCCCGAGACCGGCCACTAGGGTTAGGGGTACGGCATGCGCTATATCGGTTCCAACGATCTTCAACGCCGGCATATGAGGATAGAGCACCATCAGCACAGCGGCACAAAAAGCGCCGGCACCCACCGATGAAAGAGTGACAAAAACACCCAAAAAGATACCCACCAAGAAAATTACCGCGTCGTTATGCCGACTAAAAAACCCATTACTTGCCTCAGGTTTCACTTTAACTGTCTGTCGCAAGCGCCCGTTTAATAAGATTACCGTCGCCGTCAAAACCAGCATCACTCCGAGGCTGCGGGTCAAAATGGTCTCGTACTCGGATGAGTCGTTGAATACCTGACTAAGGAATAGGGCGGTAATCACCGACGCCGGAACACTGCCCAGGGCCAGCATGCGCACAGTGCGCCATTGAATGGTTTTCTGCTTCTGGTGACTGACAACACCGCCAGCCTTAGTAATCGCCGCATAGAGCAGGTCGGTGCCGATGGCGACATTGTAGGGAAAGCCAAACAGGATCAGCAGCGGTGTCATCAGCGAGCCTCCACCGACGCCAGTCAGGCCTATGGCCAGACCCACAGCTGCGCCAGAGGCAATATAGAGAATCAGATCAATCATTGAGTAAAGCTGTCACTTATAGGCTGAATAATTGCGCCACTTTAACAAGCTCAGGGTATTCTAAGAAGGAATAGTTTTGTATATTTTTATAGCTTTATCGTATAAATAGAGTTATGTTTGATAACGCCAATGTATCAGAATAAAGTCGAATATCAGGCTAAGCTGTCCTGGGATCGCCGAGGAAATACAATGAAATTACAACAACTCCGCTATATCTGGGAAGTCGCCCATCACGACCTCAATGTTTCAGCCACCGCTAAAAGCCTTTACACCTCTCAGCCGGGCATCAGTAAACAGATCCGCTTGCTGGAAGATGAACTGGGTGTGGAAATATTTTCTCGCAGCGGCAAACACCTGACTCGAGTGACGCCCACTGGAGAAGAGATTCTTAAAATCGCCGGGGATATTCTGCGTCAGGTGGAAAGCATCAAACAGTTAACCCAGCAACATAATAGTCCCAATAAGGGCAGCCTTTCGATAGCCACCACCCACACTCAGGCACGCTATGCATTGCCCACAGTGATCCAAGGATTTATTGCCAAGTATCCAGAGGTCTCCCTGCATATGCACCAGGGTACGCCGGTACAGATTTCCGAGAAAGCCGCAGACGGCACTGTGGATTTTGCCATTGCTACCGAAGCCATGGAGCTCTATAACGACCTGCTGATGATGCCCTGTTACCGCTGGAACCGCTGTATTTTGGTGCCGAAAAATCATCCGCTGGCGCAGCTGGCGAACCTAACTATTGAAGATGTTGCTGAGCACCCCATTGTCACCTACGTGTTTGGCTTTACCGGTCGCTCGCGCCTGGATGATGCCTTTAGTCAAAAGCATCTGGAACCTAAGGTGGTGTTTACCGCCACTGATGCCGACGTAATCAAAACCTATGTGCGCTTGGGGTTGGGCATAGGCATAGTCGCCCATATGGCCTATGACCCCGTTTTAGATACGGATCTGGTAGCCATAGAAGCAGGGCACCTATTTGAATCCAGTGTTACCAGCATAGGATTTCGCAAAGGCACTTATTTGAGAGGCTATATGTATGACTTTATTCATGCCTTTGCCCCGCACCTGACCCGCACTGTGGTGGACGAAGCTATGGCACTGCCGAGCAAAGACGCGCAGTTAGAATACTTCGCCAATATGAAGTTGCCCATCTGCTAAAACAAAAAGAATTTATAACGGTTTACTGAAGCGCCCACAGCGGCAAGAGACAAACTGCGCAGCAGGACTGGCTCTGAAAAAGGGAAGCGCCCGCAGCGGCAAGAGACAAACTGCGCAGCAGGGCTGGCTCTGTTAGAAGGGAAGCGCCCGCAGCGGCAAGAGACAAACTGCGCAGCAGGGCTGGCTCTGTTAAAAAGCCTCTCTTAAAAAGCCTCTGTTAAAAAGCCAATCTATAAAAAATCCAGATCCACGTCATTCATAATCTCAGCGATCTCGTCCTCTTCGCTGGTCTTTGCATTGAGCACTTCTTTGACAAACTTAAAGTAGACTGTATAAATCTTTGCTGGCTCACCATCGCGTTCGACGATAAAGAACGGAGCGCGGTCAACTGCATGCTCTGTTGCCAGCAGCATTCCCTCTGACTGATCATTCGATTCATCGGCAATAACAGTGTGGTCGATGCGCTCGAGCTGTCCCGCCGCGCGCATCTTCTCTTCAATTTCACCACATTTCTTGCATGGAGAACCATCGGCAAAGATCTTTTTGACCATGGTGATTTTCATACTTATCTCCTCTAGGTTGCTATTATTTACTGATGTTAACGGCATGCAGACCACATTCTTTCATAGTCGCTTCTTCCCACCACCAGCGTCCCTCGCGCTCATGCTGACCGGGGCCAGTAGGGCGAGTACATGGCTCACAGCCAATGCTTACAAAGCCTTCGTCATGGAGTTCATTATAGGGAACATCGTTGGCACGAATATAATCCCAGACCTGCTTTGAGGTCCAGTTGGCCAGGGGGTTAAACTTGGTCAGGCTGTCATCTGGGCGGGCAAAGGCTTTATCGTCCTGGATCGCCGGTACCGCAGCGCGAGTGCCGGGACTCTGATCGCGACGTTGTCCAGTGATCCAAGCATCAACCGTCAACAGTTGCTTGCGCAGAGGGGCAATTTTGCGTACGCCACAGCATTCTTTGTGGTCGTCTTGATAGAAGCTAAATAGGCCTTTTTCTTTTACCAGCTTTTCGACTTTGGCGGCTTCTGGCATGACCAGATCGATCTTAATGTCGTAGTGGTTGCGTACGGCTTCAATAAAGCGATAGGTCTGAGCATGTAAACGACCGGTATCCAGAGAGAAGACCTGAATGTCTTTGCGGATTTTGTATGCCATATCGATCAAGACAACATCTTCCGCACCGCTGAAAGAGATGGCAATATTGTCAAAGCTCTCAAGAGCGTAGCGAAGGATTTCTTGTGGTGACTGGGTGGCCAGTTCACTGTCTATATCAACGATGTTGGTGATCGAGCTCATGTAGGGATTTCCGATAGTTTGTAAAAGGCGGCACTATAGCAAAGCCGGCTAATTAGTAAAAATAATAAGAGGCTATAGCCTTATAACCGTTTATCCGCACAGTTGCTAATTGCGCCGGTCTTTGGAACCACGTAAAGTGCATCCAAAATAGAATAATTAGGAGCTACATCTGTGGAAATCGCATGCCTTGATCTGGAGGGAGTTCTGGTCCCTGAAATTTGGATCGCCTTCGCTGAAAAGACTGGTATAGAAGAGTTAAAGAAGACAACCCGCGACGAGCCGGACTACGATGTGCTGATGCGCTACCGTCTGAATATACTGCGCGAGCAGGGTCTAGGTTTAAATGAAATCCAAGAGGTGATTGCGACCTTGGAGCCGCTCCCTGGCGCTATTGAATTTGTCGACTGGCTACGGGAACGTTTTCAGGTGGTTATTCTCTCTGATACCTTTTATGAGTTCGCCAGCCCGCTGATGAAGCAGCTCGGCTATCCGACTCTGCTCTGTCACAAGTTAGAGACAGCTGAAGACGGTACGGTTATCGACTATCACCTGCGCCAGGCCAACCCCAAACGTCAGGCTATTGTCGGTTTTAAAAGTATGTACTACAGAACCATCGCCGCCGGTGACTCGTATAATGATACTACGATGCTGGCTGAGGCCGATGCGGGAATTTTGTTCCATGCGCCTGACAATGTGATTGCTGAGTTTCCGCAGTTTCCTGCCGTCCAGACCTTCGCAGACTTGAAGAATGAGTTTATTCGCGCCAGTAACCGCGAGCTGAGTCTTTAGAGATTGTCTTTGACAGGCTTTAGGTTTTTAATAGCAATCCACCGGGTTGAGAGAAGATCGTCGTTATATGAATAGCAAATCCTCCAGTGCAGATAGAATTCGCGAAAAGAAAAAGATTTTTCTCAATCGCGAACAAAAGATTATCGACGCTGCGCTGTCGCTATTTTTATCCGACGGTATAGACCGGGTAACCGTGTCCAGTATTGCAGCCAAAGCCGGAATAGGTAAGGGCACTGTCTACAAACACTTCCTCACTAAAAACGAAATTCTTGTTCGCATTATGCTCGATTATGAAGAGAGCATTACTCAGCGCTTGGCGGAAGGTATAGCTGAAGCTGAGGCCGGTGAGTCCGGTGCTGCGGCCAAAGCCTATTTCGAGTCGCGTCTGGCGCGTCCTGAACTTGATCGACTGGTACAGCATCTTGAAGTCCGCTTGATCGATGCTGCCGATGTTGCAGTTCAATTGGATCAGCTCCATGCCATGCGTAGGTCCAATGAAGATTCTCTCAATAGCATGATCACTCGTTTGATAGAACGGGGTGTGCTTGAGGACGTTCCACCACATTATCACTACCTAGCTTGTTGGGCCTTGGCTCAGGGTGCTGTTGAGCTTTGCTTTAGCCGCAGCTGGAACTACCGCCTCGACAGTGCTGATCTGATGAAATTTATCACTGGCGTTGGCGTCACTATTGGCAATAGTGGTCAATACCGTGATCCCACCGCAACTAAGTCCTCAGCTAAAGCGCTCAAGTCACCTGACTCTGGCAAGCAGTAGCGCCGCCGGTGACTGATCAGTTAGACAGTCTATTCGCCGATTTACTGGCCTCTCAAGACACTGCCTCGGCTTCACTTCCTCCTGTGCATCTATGGAATCCACCCCTTAGCGGTGATATGGATATGGTCATCGACCGTGAAGGTCGCTGGATTCATGAGGGCGGCGAAATTAAGCGTCCGGCAATGGTTAAGCTTTTCGCCTCAATACTGGTGCTTGAAGAGGGGGACTATTTTCTCATCACGCCAGTGGAGAAGTGGCGTATTCAGGTCGAGGTTGCACCGCTATTTGTGATTGCCGCGGAGCGTCAAGTTCGCGATGGCCATCAGGTGATTAAACTCACTACGCTCACTGACGATGTGGTTATCGTCGACCGCCAGCACCCTCTGTCTATGCAAGTCTTTCCCGGTTCCGACGATCCGCTGCCATTGGTACTAGTTCGGCGTAATCTACAAGCTCTGTTAAGCCGCAATCAGTTCTATGAGATCGTTGGCTGGGCGACAGAGTCTGAGGATAGCGCGAGCAATGAGCTGAGCATTAGCAGCATGGGCGAACGCTTTATTCTCGGCAGCTTCTGAGTCTCTATAAGTACCTTCTATAAGTACCTTCTATAAGTACCTTCTATAAAAATCATCCATGAAAAAATCTCAATAAAAAAATGCCCGCATCACTGATACGGGCACTGTGTTTTTGAAAATATCTTCTCAGACAAACTTTCGAGACAAGCTTTCAAGAAAAGCTTTCTAGCTTACATATTCGGGTAATTCGGCCCGCCAGAACCTTCTGGCACAACCCAGTTAATATTCTGGCTAGGCTCCTTAATATCACAGGTCTTACAGTGGACACAGTTCTGGGCATTGATCTGGAAGCGCTGGCTACCGTCATCGTTCGCAACTACCTCATAGACACCAGCAGGGCAGTAACGCTGCGCTGGCTCATCGTAGAGCTCAAGGTTTTTGCTGATCGGCAGATCCGGATCAGCCAACACCAGGTGGCAGGGCTGATCTTCTTCATGGTTGGTATTCGACATAAATACCGATGAAGCCTTATCAAAACTCAGCTTGCCATCGTATTTGGGATAGTCAATTTTAGGACATTCACTGGCTGGCTTTAGAGTCTCGTGATCAGCAACCTTGTCAGACAGCGTCCAAGGCAGCATGCCATTAAAGATATTGATGTCGATAAAGGCGTAAGCCGAGCCAATAATATTGCCAAATTTGTGCTGAGCTGGACCGAAGTTACGCTGCATATGCAGTTCTTTGTAAGCCCAAGAGCTTTTATAAGCCGCTGCGTATTCCACCAGATCCGTATTAGCCTTCTCAGCCGCCAGAGCTTCGGCAACAGTTTCAGCTGCAACCATGCCAGATTTCATCGCCGTATGACTGCCCTTAATCTTGGCAAAGTTAAGTGTGCCAGCATCGTCACCAATCAGTATTCCACCGGGGAATGACATTTTTGGCTGAGACTGTAGGCCGCCTTTTAACAGTGCCCGGGCGCCATAGGTTATGCGCGTTCCGCCCTGCAAGTATTTGGCGATCTCAGGATGGTGCTTGTAACGCTGAAACTCGTCGTAGGGGCTGAGATGGGGATTGGTATAGGACAGATTAGTAATCAAACCCACGGCAACCTGGTTGTCTTCTAGGTGGTATAAAAAGCCGCCACCCAGTGACTTGCTTTCATCTAGCGGCCAACCGGCGGAGTGAACAACTAGGCCTGGCTTGTGTTGATCTGCTGGAATGGTCCAGAGTTCTTTAATACCGAGACCGTAGTGCTGAGGGTCTTTGCCTGCGTCGAGCTGGTACTTGGCAATTAACTGCTTGCCCAGGCTACCGCGACAGCCTTCGGAAAATAGCGTGTACTTGCCGCGCAATTCCATGCCCTGCATATAGGAGCCTTTCTGCTCGCCATTGTGACCTATACCCATATCACCGGTGGCAATGCCCAGCACTTCATTGTTTTCGCCGTAGAGAATCTCTGCGGCAGCAAAGCCTGGAAAGACTTCAACCCCAAGATTCTCGGCCTGCTCGGCCAACCAGCGGCAGAGTTTGCCCAGGCTGATCACGTAGTTGCCATCGTTGTGCATAGTTTTCGGGGCAAACAGACCCGGAACCTTGATGCGCTTAGTGGCGCCGGTGAAGACAAAGATATCGTCTTCAGTGACTGGGGTTAGCAATGGGGCACCCATTTCTTTCCATTCGGGAAAAAGCTCATTGAGAGGCGTGGGTTCGAATACAGCTCCGGACAGAATATGGGCTCCTACTTCCGAACCTTTCTCTACCACACAGACTGATATATCAGCGTTAACCTGTTTTAGTCGGCAAGCTGCAGCCAGGCCTGAAGGGCCGGCGCCAACGATGACGACATCGTAATCCATATATTCCCGTTCCACACTTATTCTCCCGAAAGCATTAATATTGACAGGCGTTATGTTACAACCATCATATGGGCATAGCTATAGTGATTATTGATAACGATAATTTATAACAATGACCGGCGGTCCGAGCTGACTAGCTGGTCGCGTTAGGCCACGCGGTTGCTTGATTTATCAGGCCCAGCTAGGCACTATGGCAGACTTGAAATTTGACCCCCCGCAGGCTCGGTTTGCGGCGCTTCAAATCCCCCATTTTATTCAGCCATGTGGAAGGAATACCATGAAAATACTGGTCGCTGTAAAGCGCGTTGTAGATTACAACGTCAAAGTAAGACCCAAGTCTGACGGCTCAGATGTTGATCTGGCCAATGTCAAAATGTCGATTAACCCGTTCTGCGAAATTGCTGTTGAAGAAGCAGTACGTCTCGCCGAGAAGGGCATAGCCACTGAAGTGATTGCCGTTTCAGTAGGTCCTAAGCAGTGCCAAGAGCAGTTGCGCACGTCGCTGGCTCTGGGTGCAGATCGCGCCATTCTGGTTGAAACCGATGAGTCTCTCGAGCCACTGGCGATTGCCAAGTGCTTGAAAGCGGTTTGTGATGCAGAATCTCCAGACCTTATTTTAATGGGTAAGCAAGCCATTGACGGTGATAACAACCAGACCGGTCAAATGCTCGCAGCACTCTTAGACTGTTCACAGGCGACCTTTGCCTCTGAGCTGAGCTTGGACGGTGGTAAAGCCACAGTTATTCGTGAAGTTGACGGTGGCCTGCAGACTCTTGAGTTGAGTTTGCCAGCAATTGTTACCTCCGACCTGCGACTGAATGAGCCGCGCTATGCCTCGCTGCCAAATATTATGAAAGCCAAGCGCAAGCCATTGGATGTTAAAAGTCCGGATGACTTGGGTGTGGATATTGCTCCTCGTGTCACCTTGTTGGGCGTTGAATTGCCCGCCGAGCGTCAAGCCGGTATCAAGGTTGACGATGTAGCCATGTTAGTAGACAAACTTAAAAACGAAGCGAAGGTGATCTCATGAGTATTTTAGTTATCGCTGAACACGACAACAGCAGCCTCAAGCCTGCTACTTTGAACTCAGTTACCGCAGCCCAAGCTATTGGCGGCGATATTGATATTCTGGTTATTGGCAGTGACTGCCAGGCTGTTGCTGAACAAGCCGCGCAGGTTGCTGGTATCAATAAAGTATTGGTTGCAGACAATGCCGCTTACGGCCACCAGCTGGCAGAGAATGTTGCGCCATTGATTGCTGAAGTGGGTGCCGCTTACAGCCACGTGCTGGGTACTGCTACTACAACCATTAAAAACATATTACCTCGCGCTGCCGCGTTGATGGACGTTCAGGCGATCTCTGAAATTAGCGCAGTGGTTAGTGCAGATACGTTTAAGCGTCCTATCTATGCGGGCAATGTGATTGCCACAGTGCAGAGCAGTGATGCGATTAAAGTCCTGACCGTTCGTGGTACAGCCTTTGACGCTGCAGCTGCTGAGGGTGGCTCTGCCACTATAGAAGCAGTTGCCTCGGCTCACGATGCCGGCAAGTCTGAATTTAAAGGCGAAGAAGTGGCCAAGTCAGACCGTCCAGAATTGACCGCAGCAAAAATTGTTGTATCCGGTGGCCGCGGTATGGGCAACGGTGACAACTTTAGTATGATCTACAGCATTGCCGACAAACTCGGCGCTGGCGTTGGTGCATCTCGCGCCGCTGTTGACGCAGGTTTTGTACCCAATGATATGCAGGTGGGTCAAACCGGTAAGATTGTTGCCCCAGATCTCTATGTTGCGGTTGGTATCTCCGGTGCGATTCAGCATCTGGCTGGTATGAAAGACAGCAAGGTGATTGTTGCGATCAACAAAGACGAAGAAGCGCCGATCTTTTCGGTTGCTGATTACGGTTTGGTTGCAGATCTCTTTACTGCACTGCCTGAGCTTGATGCGGCGCTCTAATCAATCTGATTATGCATTTAGTTAAGCAGTAATAAAAAAGACCCCATTGGGGTCTTTTTTTTGTCTCGGGTTTTACAGCTGATTATTCTGCTTTGTTAGATTTTTTATCTTGGGGTTTGTTGTTTTCGGGCTTTTTATTTGCAAGCTTGTCTAATTCAGCTCGGCGCTCTTCCGGCGGAAGGTTGCTCAGTTCTTCAAGCAGGCGATGGCGTTGCTTGGGCGGATAATGGCTCAGTGCCCGGCGTGCATTAATCGCTTCGCTGCGTTCGCCTTCAGACATGTTCTCCCATTGCTGTCGCAAAGCTTTGCGCTTTTCCGGGGGCAATTCCTTAAAGCGTCCGCGAGATTGCTTGATTCGTTCGCGCTCCTCTGGCGAGAGCTGCTTCCAGCGGTTGGCACCCTGTTTAAACTTTTTGTTGCCGATCTTGCGCAATAGACGATGTTGCTGCTGTGGCTTTAGTTGGTTCCAGCGATCCTCCATTGGCGCCAGTGCGCTGCGGGCATCGGCCGGTAGCTCTTGCCATGGGATCGGTTTGTCGCTGTGCTGATCAGCCGCGACGGGCAGGGCGAAGCAGGCGAGTGCCGCCAGCAATGCTAATGTTGTTAGTCGCTTGTGTTTCATTATCTGTCTCTTTATTAAGGGCTCTTTGTTAAGTGCTCTATATCAGGCTACGTATTAAGGTTGCTGGCTAGGTCTCTATATCCGCTAACCAATCATAAAATTCTAGGTCATCGTAGAGATCGAAGTTTTCCTCGGCAATTTCTGAGTAATAATCATCCCCAACGATCTCTCTTTCTGGGGACATTATTGAACCTGCTGGAGTATAGAGCAGGGCGATTAACAGTGCCGAACCCATAGAGGTTGCCAGTGCCGGCCAGAGTATTCGGCTGGCTTTTCTGCGCTTTTGCTGCAGGGCATTGTTGCGCCCCTGAGCCAGGCGAAACAGATCTTCGTTGGCGGTGTCTTGCTCCAGCGCTACAAGCTGCTCCTGCAAGCTGCGCTCTGTATTGCTATTCATGTCTGTAATCCTCCAGTGAGGCTCTCAGTGAATGTATGGCTCGGGAGTAGTGGGTCTTGACGCTACCCTGACTGCAACCCATGGTTTCAGCTGTTATGGCGGTGCTCATTCCGTCCCAGCAGCGCAGCATAAAGGCTTGTCGCTGACGTCCGGGGAGCTGGGCAACTGCCTTGGAAAGTATTTTCATCTGTAGCTCCCGAGCAACAGTCTGATCCGGGGCGTCGCTTTTACGCGCTTCAGCGCGATCAATTAGGTCGGCACCTTCATCGCTAGATTTCATGCCAAAGCTGGCGAGACTAAAAAGCCGATTTTTCACTGCGTTGCGACGATAGTGATCGGTAATTTTGCGGTTTAATATTCGGTAAAACAGTGGACGCCATTCACTTGCGCTCTTGGCTGAGTATTTCTCCACCAGCTTGAACATAGCGTCTTGAACTATATCCAGTGCGTCATCGCGACTACCTGTGGCCATTCTTGCCATATGGAAGGCGCGGCGCTCGATACTCTGGAGAAATTCATTCATGGACACTTTATCCATTGACGCTTTATCCATAGACACTTTATCTATGGGCGATTCATCTATGGGCGATTCATCCCCAGACGTAGCCATTAACTCAGGCATCGTTTTGTCAGTATTAGCTTGCTCAACCTTATTTTCCTCGACGATGGCGCTATGGTTTTTACACCGGCCCCTGTCGCTGACATTGATCTCAACATAACTGCCCTCTGGGTTTGCCCGAGCTGTCTGCGGTTCTGGTTCTAAAAGGTCTAGCTCCAGTTCCGCAGCAGTAAACTCAGGGTTAGCGATAGTCATCATCTAACAGTTCATTCAGCAGGAGCATGGTGGTTACCCATTCCAGGTAATTATCGTCGTGCTGGTGATGGCTACGTTTATGACCACGATGATAGCGCAGATAATGTGTCCTGTAGCGATCGTGATTGGGTCTGTAATAGTGTTTACGCAGTTCTCTATCGCCATGACGGTCTCTGTAGCTGCTGTGCTTTTTATAGTCGCGACGCTCGCGCCAGTGATGATAATTATTATCGTTAAAATGCCTGTAGGCGGAAATTCTATCTTGACGTTTTGTTGCCAGCTTGTGCTGCCTAATGGTCTCGGCGCGATACTTTTTGTGCTGGTATTTTTTGTGCTGATATTTTCTATCTGCATGTTTTTCAACATGATGATTTCGATCAGCTTGCTGACGGTGATTGTCATAGTTATCTTTATTGTCACTATGCCTAGATTCGGCTCTATCTTTATCCCGGTCGGCCATGGCTGTTCCCGGCAAAGCCAGCAAGCCAACACTCAGGGTCAATATGGTTAGAATTCTTCGCATGTCTATCTCCTTATATGACTGTCGCTCTGTTAAACGATGACGGGGGAGATTGGTTGACTGGCGAAGTAGCTAAATTAGCAGCTCTAAGAAAGCTTAGAGATTCAGATCAGCCCAAATAGGGCAGTGGTCTGAGGGTTTTTCAAAGCCTCTGGCCTCGGTGTCTATACCTGTATCTGCAACTACTTTCATCAGTGATGTTGAGGCCAGAATGAGATCTATGCGCAGTCCGCGCTTTGGCTCCAAATCAAAGCCTTTGCTGCGATAGTCAAACCAACTGTAGCTATTGTCTGTGGCATTTTGCTCTCTGAAGCTGTCTCGCAAACCCCAGTCGAGCAAGTTCTGCAGCCATTGCCGCTCTTCGGGCAGAAAGGCGCACTTGCCAGTTTTGATCCAGCGCTTGGCATTTTCCGGCTTAATACCCACATCTATTTCATTGGCTGCGACATTCATATCACCCATCACCGCAACTAGATCGTCGGAGTTAAAGCTGCTATCCAAATAGGCTAGCAGGTCAGCATAGAACTTTTCTTTGGCGGGAAATTTTGTTGGGTGAGCGCGACTCTCGCCCTGAGGAAAGTAACCATTAATAACGTGCAGGGTTTGGCCATTGATCAGATACTCACCGTGAATCATCCGTCGCTGAGCATCTTCTTCATCTGAGGGATAGCCGCGAGTAACGGCGATGGCGGGGGCCTTGCTTAGCAGGGCAACGCCATAATGGCCTTTTTGCCCATGAAAATTTACCTGGTAACCGAGGTCCGCAATCGCCTGATGGGGAAACTCCTCATCACTTACTTTGGTTTCCTGGAGGCCGATAATATCTGGCGAGTGCTGCACAATCATCGCTTCAAGCTGATCTAGGCGTGAACGCAAACCATTGACGTTAAATGATACTATTTTTGCCGCCATAACTATTTCTCGGCCTTCTGTGAGTGGACCATCATTTGCTTGCCTGTGGGTTTTGACAGCAGGCGAATTTGATCCGCAAGAATATGGCCGGCCTCTTGCAACATGGGATCGGTCTCGGCTATATCTTCCTCTTCTTCCTCGGCCTCAGTCTTGGCTTTCTCTGTATCAGCTACTGAGCTGTCTTCAGAGCTGCTTGCAGCGCCATCAGTCTTTGTCTGATCTTTGGTTGCAGAATCTTTGCTGTCAGCGGTTTCGGCGTCAGTAACGGTCTCGGCGACAACTTTTTCATCGTCGCTATCTTCATCGCTACCTTTGTTATCGTTTTTCCAGGCTTTTTGATCCGCATAGAGCTCAAGGCCCTTTAACTTTCGGCGTTTATTCTCAAGTAAAAATCGCTGCTTATCCCAGTCGCCACTGCGGGCTCGGCGCTTTTCAATATTTAACGAGACAGCCTTTTCAGAATCCCAGTTATTGCTCAGCTCCAATGTATCCACAAGGTGGACAAAGTCAGGATCACTGGCGATACGCATCTCATGCTCGGCAGTCAACAGCGGCACAAATTGCTTAACGCCGGGCATGGCCTTAAACGGCACGCTGTGAATATTATCCCAGGGCAGGGCGTTGTCCTGCTGACTTTCACCCACTTCGGTTTTGTCATAGAGGGAGGGGAATTCAATATCCGGTACCACGCCTCTGTGCTGTGTGCTGTCACCGGAGACACGATAAAACTTTGATACGGTGAGCTTCAGCTGGCCACTACTGAGGCCAGTGACATCTTGCACTGTACCTTTGCCAAAGCTCTGGCTACCAACCACAACAGCGCGGCCGTAGTCCTGTAACGCGCCAGCAAAAATCTCTGATGCCGAGGCGCTGAGGCGGTTGATCAACACCACCAGAGGCCCGTTGTAAGCGGCACGCATCATTGCCCGCTGATCACGTGATACCTGTTGGTAGGCGTTGCGAATCTGTACCACTGGGCCTGTATTAATAAACAAATCGGTGAGCATGGTGGCTTCATGAAGCGAGCCGCCGCCGTTGTTACGCAGGTCTAAGACAATGCCATCAACCTTCTCTTCGCGGAGCTCGCTGAGCAATTTATACACATCTCGCGTGGTACTTTTATATTCGGGGTCGCGTTTGCGGTAAGCATCAAAGTCCATATAAAAGGCGGGAATGTCTATTACGCCAAGCTTCAAATCGACACCATTCTGATTGATATTGATGATCTTGCTCTGAGCGGATTTCTCTTCCAACTTCACCTTATCCCGGACAATGGCAATGATTTTGGTACTGTCTGCGGAGTCGCTGCCACCTTCAATTAGCTCTAGTCTCACTGTGGAATCCTTCGCGCCACGAATCAGATGCACTACATCGTCAATGCGCCAGCCAATCACATCCACAAGTTCTTCCTCGCCCTGGCCGACGGCAATAATCTTGTCCGAGGCTTTTAATATGCCCTGCATATCTGCTGGTCCACCGGGAATAACCCGAGCAACCTTGGTGTACTCATCTTCGGTGCGCAGCTCGGCGCCAATGCCTTCAAGAGACAGTGACATATTAATCTGAAAGTTTTCCGTGGTACGAGGCGAAAAATAAGAAGTGTGGGGGTCATAGAGGGAGGCGAGGGCGTTGGCATAGAGCTGAAAGACATCCTGGCTATCCCGCTGTTCCATCTGGGTTATCTGGTTGTTAAAGCGCTTTATTAGCAGTTCGCGGGCTTTAGCCGGCTCTTTATCGTTAAGTAACAGGCGGATCATTGAGTCTTTGATACGCTTGCGCCAGTAATCGCGCTGTTCAGAAGCGCTCTGTAGCCATTGGCGTTCTTCACCGTCGAGAACAATGGTCTCGTCGACGCTGTAATCGAATTCATATTCGCTTTCTAAGAGTTCAATATTTGCCGTTAACTGCTCAAGCAGGCGATCACGAAGACGATTGAACATCTCAAAGCCTGGCGCTACATCACCGCGACGGGCCAAATCATCCAGCGTGGTGGACCACTGATTAAACTCTTCAATATCAGACTGTAGAAAATAGCTCTTTAGGGGATCTAGCATCTCTATATAGGTTGAGAGATAGCGCTGGGAGAGTTCGTCGTTAATATCTTGGCCGCGGTAGTGGCGTGTGGCTAGACGGTCGAGAATCTCACGATAGAGTGCCGTCTGATCTGATTGCTTTTCGATTGGAGCAATGGCTACAGCCGTTATCGAAAATGAAACAGTGAGTAGGAATGCGAGAATAGCGCGCGACATAATGTTTGTCCTTATCAGTGTGGAGCTAGTTTAGCAGAAGTCGATTTAACTACTATAGACATCTTGTTTGTTAATTCGCTCATTAAGCTTGGTATTCTCTGTGGGTCAGCCTG
>Ga0307489_10000321_pt1 | contig 27864 bp, 45 predicted proteins | sample SB12metaG_FD_202247 | JGI IMG/M metagenome (GOLD analysis project Ga0307489, IMG submission 202247) | Sea-ice brine microbial communities from Beaufort Sea near Barrow, Alaska, United States - SB 1.2 | ecosystem: Environmental > Aquatic > Marine > Coastal | place: USA: Alaska | collected... | reverse complement strand
CATCCACTTCTCACCTCAACTTAACCGTTTGTGTGATATACGTTGAGGTGTTTTGGTGTCGAAAACGACTCAGGTCGAGGGGCTTACACTTGTTCTCTTTTCAGCTCAACTAAACCATGTTTGGGTGTGATGCGTTGTGTGGGACACGTTGGGTGGCATCAGTGACGAAAACGGCTCAGGTTGTTGAGCTGAGAAGTGGACGAGTGTAAGGCTCTGCCACCAGCCCAGGGGGTGAACTTGGCGGCCGGGTCGTGAGCGGCGGAGGAGGATGCCGGCCACACCACCAGGCTCACGCCTCCTCATAGGGACTGGTGCATAGTGCTCGCCACGCCATATTTTGACATGAAGATCAATAAACGAGGGTTCGAGATGCATTTAATGAAGTGGCGATGGCGAGCACTATTAATCTGATGCATAGAGCTCGCCACGTTGTATCATATCAATTGAATCAAGAAACGAGGTTCGAAATGGCGTTTGATGACGTGGCGAGCACTACCCATGAGTCCCTGCCACCTGGCCAGTTGAGGGCGAGCAGGGCGCCGGCGGGGTACCCAGCGGCTTCAGCGGGGGGCGGCCCGTCTGCGGTGGAGGGTGGCAGCGAGAACGACAGAGTCTGTGGGGTCGCGCCGGGCCCCGGGCCCTGCAGCGTCAGCGTTCCATCCCCCTGGACGTTGAGCCTGCAGCCAGGGGCTTACACTCATTCACTTTTCAGCTCAACTTAAGCGTCTTCTATGGGACAGGGGGTGCGCGTAGGGGTTGTGTAGCCCGTGTTAAGCGGGTGTTAGGGGGTATTAGGGGGTATTTAGGGTGTGTAGGGTGTTTTCGTGTCAGACACGGCTCAAGTTGAGCTGAGAAGTGGACGCGTGTAAGCCCATGCCTGGAGCCGCCGTCTGACACCGACCACTCCTGATGAAGCTCGGCTGCCGAAGCCGAGGAACCGAATGATGAGAAGAAGTCTAAGTGCGATAGTGACCCGGCGGCCAACGTGCTGAGCGCACAGGTACCGGCTGTCGCCACCGCGCCTCGCAGCAGGGTCGTTGAGATGAAATGGTGCGCTGAGCAAACAGTCAGGGAACCAGTGGCCAGGCCAGGAAAGAGGATTCGAGGATGCGGCGAGTGGGTAAAGGTGCACAGATGCATTACGAACAACGACTTGACGACTCGACCGCCGTTGAACGGGCGAAAAACCGAAACCGGGCCGTGCGAGGGTACACGCTTAAATGCTCGCTCATACGACGGTCTGGAGTACTCCATCACGAAGCGGGTCCGCGCGTTTTTATGAGCATCCACCCGGCAGGTGAACGCCCTGCCTCGGCGCGTGAACATCATTCCGTCCATGGTGGAGGCAGCGGGATTGGTGGGAGCGGCGGCGGCGGGCGCGGGCTCGTCCGGTGATGTTGAGCTACCGTTATTGACGTCATCGCCCAACCCGCCGCGCACAACGTTGCACTCCAACCCTCGGGGAAGCCTGCAGCGCCATCTCGACGCGCTGCCGTGAATGCGAAGCCGCCGTCTCGCCTCGCTCACCGCATTCCTGGTTCCCTGTGCGCTTGGCCCCAGGCCCACCACCCGCGCACCGGCGCACGCCTGCATTGCTGAAAACCAAGCTGTTATCCTATCCACTAAATCGCGTGGCGTGTACGAGTATGGGATACGCTTTATATCGGATGCAGTAGCGCACGAACTACTCGTTTGACAATGTGTCGGAGTGCACGGCGGCCGCACGTGCGCGGAGGGGACGAGAGGCGACACGTAGCAAGAGCAATGCGGCGCTCACAATTCCTTTCGTGCATCGTGGCAATGTCGGTAAAATGGTCTACGTGTCATGAACCTCAAAGTACAAGGTGCCGTCTGTGACGTGGCTGCTTTTGGACTTGGCCACTTCCACGCGCGCGCTGCGCGGCGGCATGAGCGACGCGCCGGTGTCGCCCGGCATCGCGCGGTACCAGGCGACGATGCGGGGGCTGCTGGAGGCGCGCGAGGGGGTGCCCCCCGCGGCGCCAGCGGCTTCGGTGGGGCGCACTTCCGTTGGGTCAAGCACGGTGGACGGAAATGTAAATGGGAGTGCCGTCCGCGGTGGCAGCGGGCAGAGACAGCGCCGGGACCCGCTGGGCGGCGACCGAGACCGTGGCGCAACGTCTACCCGTGGTGCGCCGGTACGAGAACCCATCGACAGGAGCAACAGCGGCGGCGTGAGCAGCGGCGGGGTGAGGATGCCCCAAATATCCCCAAGCAAAAAGGGCATGGGCATCCCGTCATCGGCGTCGGCACCGCCGCCTGCCCGAAGCCACCGAGCCCGGCTATCGAGTCCCACCAACACCTCCGTGCCCGCCCCCGTCGATTCATCCGGCCCCGCTGCCGCTGCCGCCACCGCTTCCACTGCCGCAGCCACCGCCGCCCCTGCCGCCGCCGCCGCCATTGCTCCCGCCCACGCTACCGCCGCCGCTGCCAGCACTGCCGCCGCCGCCGCCGCAGCCGCCGCCGCCGCCGCAGCCGAGGAGGAGCAGGATGCCTCGCTCGGTCCCCGCCCTGAGCTCGACGACGAAGCCGTAAAGGCGATGCGCGAGGCGACGGGCAGTGGGCGGCTGGAGATCAACGCCCGGGGCTGGCAGAGGCTTCCGGAGAGGCTCGAAAGCTTCATCCAGTCAAACGGTGGCGGTGGCGACCGGGGCATTGGCGGAGGCGGCGGCGGCGGCGGTGGGGGCGGCGGCGGCGGTGGGGGCGGCGGCGGCGGCGGAGGGGGCGGCATAGGGGGCGGACTGATAGCCGTTGTCCTCGAGGGTCACCGCCTGACGCGCGTGCCACCAATACCCGCTCCATACACCGGGGGAAGAAAGCTGACTGAGCTCCGCCTCGCGGCAAATCTACTGCAGGACATTCCACGAGACGCGATATCTCCCGCGGTGGCTGCCTCCCTCACTGTTCTGCGACTGGAACGCAACGAACTCCGCGACTTACCCGAGGAGCTGTCTAAGTGTGAGAAGCTGCAAGATTTTGATCTATCGGAGAACCAGTTTGTGGCGTTTCCCCCGATGCTCCGCATCGCACGCTGGCAGTCGCTCACGCGCCTCAACCTTGCGGGCAACAGATTGTCGTCGATACCCACGTCGGTATGCGCGCTGTTCTCGCTTCGGGAATTGATACTTTCGCACAATCAGGTGACCGCGGTGCCCGCTGAGATCGGGCAACTGAAGGCGCTCACGCGGCTGTCACTGCACCACAACCGGCTGTCGGGCAGGGGCTTACACTCGTCCGCTTTTCGGCTCAACTTACGAGCATTCTGATTGATAGGGGTGCATTCAGGGGTTAATTAGGGGTGTTAAAGGGGTGTCACGGGGTGTTCAGGAGTATCAGGGGGTGTGCAGGGTGTATTTTGTGTCAGAAACGGCTCAGGTTGAGCTGAGAAGTGGACGAGTGTAAGCCCCTGCTGCCGGGGCTACCAACCACAGTGGGCGGGCTGACCCGCCTCACCGACCTCTCATTGAACGACAACGAGCTATGGCAGGGTCCTGACCCCCCCACAACCCACGAAATAGAATGCTACATTGGGACATATTTTGGTACATATTTCACCTGTCGGGGATGCCCTGGTAAATATTGCCCGCCGCGTTACCAGTCGTCATTTGCGTGAACAGATCATGCGTGTCGATGATGTGGCGGGCGACTTTTGCGCGTCCCTGCGCTTTGGTTGCTGCCCCGTGAGGTGGGCCACATTGAGTCTCTGAAGAACCTCACAACGGGCTGCAACCCGATGGTGATACCGCCACCTGGAGTATGCCGAAAGGCAGGGGCTTACACTCGCTCACTTTAGAGCTCAACTTGAGCACCGTCGGGCCACATCCACGGATTAATTTGGGTAATATGGGGTACAAAGTGAGCTGAAGTTGAGCGAGAAGGGGCAAAGTAAGCTCAAGTTGAGAGGGAGTGGGAACGAGTGTAAGCCCCTGCCGCCAGGGCGCCAATGCGGTGCGGACATACCTGCTCGGACTCCTCAATCACACGGATGGGCTGCACTCTGTGTTGAAATTCGGAGGTGGCTACACACCGGCACATTCTGACAATGACACAGAAGGGGTTGGAGTTGATGGAGCTATGAACAAGGGTGATGCTACCGACACCCCGTGCGAGAAGTGCGAGGAGCACCAACGCGCGGAGCGGTCGGCGTCGGGGAAAGTCGCGCGCGCCGAAAATGAGGCTGCTCGATCCAAGAGCATGCTCGTCAAGAAAGACTCCCAGCTGATGGCCGTGGAGAAGGAGCTCCAGGCGCTGCGAAGTGCGTCGAGTGCGACGGAAGTCAAGCTGCATCACCGGAGCTCCAAAGCGGCCATGTCAGCAGAGGCGGGGCCTGCCAGAAAATGCTCAAACTGTCCTTCAAGTTTAAGCCATCATGACTTCAGTTGCATTCGCCATCCGGTGATGCTTTGAGCGTTTTCTGTGGGACCCTCGTCGGAGGAGGCGGCAGCGCGGGCGGCGGCGGCGGGCGCCGATGTTGAGCGGGCGCGGGCGGCGGCCAGAGAGTCCGCGCGTGCAGCAAAGGCCTCCGAGGTGGGGGCTCCCACTCGTCCACTTCTCGACTCAGCCTCAGCCGTTTTTGTCACTGAAACTCTGCAACCACCAAACGTATCCCACAAACCGTGCTCACCTCAAGCCGAAAAGTGGACCAGCGTAAGGCCCTGGGCAGAGGAGGGCAGGGTGGCGGAAGAAGGAGCGGCGGCGGCGGCGGTGCGCTCTGCAAAGGTAAGGTGGTGCAGGTTGACCCTGGGTTAATGGCAGGTTGACCCCGGGTTGTTTGCAGGTTGTCCCCGGATTTATCGCGCTTGGTGTCAGCGCGTGCTGGTTGATCCCGAGTTGACCGCGCTTGATTTCGGCGCTTGATGCTTAAATATGACGAACCGCTTTCAAACGATGCTGTCAATTTCAACTAGCGGCGCTTCAGCAAGGCGTCAGAGGAGGGCAGGGCGGCGGCGGAACACGAGGCGGCGGCGGCGCGGTCTGAGGCGGCGGGGGCCACGGCGAGCGCTCAGGAATCCGCTGCCATGCTCGCAAAGTGGGGTGGTGCAGGTTGACACGTGTTCAAACCGGCGCTGAAACCGCATGGTTGCAGCGCTTGAATCTAACATATGATTACCTGCTCTCGATTGTTGCTCAATGTCATGTGCACTCAATGTGATGAACTGCTTTCGATGGCTTCTAGACTCAAATTTCGCCTCTACAGCAAGGTTGCACGCCAAGCTCGCCTCCGAACAGGCTAAGTCGGCCCGCCTTGAGGCCGCAATCGCGGATAACCAGCGGCGCAGTCCGCCGGGTAGGGTGGTGCAGGTTGACCCTATCAAACCCACGTTGAAAGCGTCTGAAACTAAGCGCTTGAAACTGGGATCTGAAGAACCGCGTTCAAAAGTTGCTTTCAAATTTTAGTTGCGCCGCTACAGCCGGGTGCGGAATCGGAAGCGTACGATGAGCTGCTGGACACAGCGGCGGTGAGGACGGTGTCGGCGGATGCGGGGGTTGTATCGGCGGCGGCGGCGGCGAGGGTGGCGGCGGCGGAGGTGACCGCGGATGCGACGGCGACGGCGGCGGATACGCGGGCATCGGCGGCGGCTGCGAGAGTGACGGCGGTGGAAGCGCCGGCCGTGGAGGCGGAGGCGGCGGCGGAGGCGAGGGCTGAAGCGGCGGAGGCGGCGGCGGATACACGGGAAGCGTCGGCGGCGGCGAGAGCGGTGGCGGCGGAAGTGAGGGCGGTGGAGACGGAGGCGGCGACAGATGCGCGGGTTTCGGCAGCGGAGGCGCGGGCGGCAGCGGCGGAGATGGCGACGGCGGAGGCGGGCATGAGGGCGGTGAGGCGGTGCAGGTTGACCCTACCAAACTCACGTTGAAAGCGCCTGGAACTAAGCGTTTGACACTGGAATATCATCAACTGCTTTCAAGTTTTGGTTTCGGATTCAACTTGAGCCACTATAGGGCGCTGGCGGTGGCGGATGCGAGGGGGGCGGTGCCCGCGGCGTCGGCGTCGCCGCACGTTCAGCGCCATGCGGTACCACCAATCCCGGTGGGCGTGGACTTCACACCCGATATCGGGTCCGGCGCACACGGCGCGTCTTCGCGGTCGAGTCGCCTCTCGCACGGCGCGGCGGGCACCCCGGCGTCGTGGCAACTCGAGCGTTCCAAGCCACGGCCCAAATGACCAATCTTAGTTCTGTATAAAAACAGATTAGCGCCATCTGCTAGCCACGGCCCAAATGACCAATCGTAGTTCTGTATAGAAACAGATTAGCGCCTGTCTACTAGTACAGGACCTACTAGCTAGAACCTAGGTAGCCCAGACTAGCTCTACCAACAAATGAGTTGCAAATGTGTCTGGCGTTTCGACATCAGCCGTTTACGCTACGAAGAGGATGCTCCTAGAAACGAGTCAGGTACTGGTACACTTGAGAGGAGCCTGGATGGTGACAGTGATTCAGAACTTGAATTTCTTCTTGCTCCCCTCCTTGAAGCTGACCTCTGTATAGGGCCTCGCAATATTGCCCGCCACGTAACCAACACGCATTTGAAACTCCGTTTCTTGAGTGAATGGGATCCGGTACAAGGTTGCGGGAAATGGCCTTCGCATATTCACGGAGGTGATCTATTGCCGTTTTGGGATTTGTCGCTTTTCTTGAGTCAACTCGTCTTGGAAGCTTAATTATTAAGCTTCGGCCGACAAGTTGAGTCAAGAAAAGGGACAAATCCCCAGCCGGCAATAGATCACCACCGTGAATATGCGAAGGCAGGCAGGCCCTACCTCCTTGCTCATCTTGGCGTGCGCCGCCTCCGCCCAGGGGCTTGCACTCGTCCACTTTTCGGCTCAACTTAAGCGCATTATGTGGGATGGGGGTGCATTTAGGGGTTGTTTACGGGGTGTTTAGGAGGTGTCGGGGGGTGTTGAGGATTGTCTTTTGGGTGTTGTGTCAGAAACGGCTCAGTTTGAGCTGAGAAGTGGACGAGTGTAAGCCCCTGCCTCCGCCGCCACCAACTCGCGGCGGTACTCGTCCCCCTTGCGCTTCAAGGCTGACAGCATCGTCTTGTCTCCTGTCACCGCACTGTATGGCCCGGAAGATGATTATCGCCACGTCATGGGAATGGGATGCCATGCAACTCATGCAGCGAGGGTTCAAAGTGAGTTGAATGACGTGGCGGACAATGTGCCCTAAACCCTAAACCCTAAACCCTAAACCCTAAACCTGGCAGACATATCTCGCCCCGTCATAGGATGCCATTTAACTCCAGGAACGAGGGCTGGTAATGCGTTGGATGATGGGGCAGGGGCGGTATGTGCCCGGCCCTGCCGCGTTACGCTTCTCCGCGTCCGCCATCTTGCCCAACTTGACCTTCAAAGCGGCCACTTCATCAGCCTTGCTGGAGCGCCGCAAGTTTGGAAAACAATGTTTGACAGCGGTGCATCATAGCTTAGTTACAAGATCATAGTTCCAGGCGCTGTCAACACGGGTGTCATTGGTTCAAACTGCAACGCCCTTCCTTGCGCTGGATAGACTCACGCGACACACCCGGGGCTGCGGCCTTGGCACCAGCGGCGGCAGCGGCGGTGGGCTTCTTGCTAGAAGAGAAAGGGGCGGACGAAGAAAAGCGGGACGCGGGGTCGGTCACCTCTGCGTGCTTACCAACCAGTGACGAGTTGATGACACTGAACATGCCTCCTCCTCCTTCTCCTCCTCCTCCTCCGCCCCCTCCTTTGCCTCCTCCTCCCTTTCCGCCTCCCCCTCCGCCGCCGCCGCCCACACGCTCCCCAATCGCCGCCGCCGCTTTCTTTGCCTTCTCGGCCCGCTGGCGCTCGGCGTGTTTCCGCGCCCGCCCCCGCGCCCCACTTGATTTCTTCTTCTTGATGGTACCTGATTTACCGACCGACATGCCGCCTTCGCCGTCACGTTTATCCCCGCCCAGCCCGCGCCCCTTGCCGATGGGTCGTCGAGATTGAATCCCCGGTGTTTAGGGTTAAGGGTTTGGGTTAGGGTTTAGGGTTCAGGGTTTAGGGTTTAAGAATTAGGGTTTAGGGGTTAGGGATCAGGGGTTAGGGTCTAGGGGTTAGGGGGGTCTAAATGGAGGTTATAGCTCGAGTGTTTCGTGACTACTTAGGATTTGATCGCTAGACATGGCAATATAAGACGAATATATGCTCGCACAGAGATCGAGCATGACTTGCCTTCAGGGTGTACGCTCATAGTGGCGCGCGGAGGAGGGGGAGGCAACGTCGGTCGAGTGCATGTTCTCAGGAACCCTAAACCCTAAACCCTAACCCTAAACCTTCAACCCTAAACCCTGAACCCTAAACCTGGGAACGCCCTTGCCTTGTGCCGCATGTGCACGTCGATCGGAGCCAAGATACCGTTGCCGGTGAGCAGGGGCTTACACTCGTTCACTCTTCAACTCAACTTGAGCCTTGTCTGAGACACAAAAACACCCTGCACACCCTAAACACCCCCTTAGCACGGGCCACACAGCCCCTACGCGCACCCCCTATCCCACACAAAGCGCTCAAGTTGAGCTGAAAAGTGAACGACTGTAAGCCCCTGCCTGTGAGCCCCAATCCGGAGCCAGCCCGGTAACCCATGCCGGCCATCAGCCGAGACGCCACCCCCCGCGTGTGACTCTCCCATGCCGCGAACGACACAGTGTCGTTGACGGCTCCGACTCTGGCGGCGGCGAGGAAGGCTGGGTCGGCGATGTCTCGGCCACCGCCTCCGCCGCCGAGCCCCAGTCGTTCACCGCCTCCGCCGCCGAGCCCAAGGTTACCACTATCCTCGTCATCACTCCCATCGTTGTCCCTGTCCTCATCGTCGTCGTCGCCGCTCGAGGCGCCTACGTGTATGGCTTCACCGGTACACTGCTACGCTGTTAGCAAAGCGTTGGGATGCGAGTGGCCAGGCCAGGGAGGAGGATGCGGCGAGTGTGCACCCGTACATGGGTAAACTATGAGCGGACAGTAAACTATGAGCGGACAGTCAGGGAAGGGTGGGGAGTGGGCAGGCCAGGGAGGAGCAAGTGGTGAGTGTCAATCATTCATGACGCTAGCAAATGCCTAATGCCTAGTCTGTGGGTAAGTAACTTCTAGTAAGCTGGAGTTTGGTGATTTGGCCAAAAGTGAAATCATTTTCGGTCTAAATCACCAAACACCTACTTACTACAGGTAGTACGAGATACGACAGGTAGTACGCTTTACAGACTAGGCACTAGGCCCCACCCCCAGCGCTGCCATAGCCGCCGTCGTCGTCGCTGTTGTCGTCATCGGACACCGGCAATGGCTCCAGGTGCTGGGCGTCGAGGGCCGCGGTCTTGCCGTCGGACGAAAAGATGACTTCGTACCGGTGTTTCGTTGGTGCGGTGAGATCGATGGCGGCGGCGGCGGCGGCGGTGGATGCCAAGCGTGCAACCACCTCGGCTGGGCGCCACAGACCCCGCGATCGGGCATCCCGGGCCAGCACGCGCGTGCCCGCCTCCTGGCAGTGCCATCCCTAAGCATATTTCCCAGCTGAGTGAGAGCATGTTTGATATATGGAGTGGATGACCCAGAGGTTTTAGGGGCGTCAAGACTTCAAGTAACAACCAGCTGGGTAACATGTTTATAGCAATGGATCCAAAAGATACCCAAGATAACCATATCGGCAGCACTCTGCTTTCTTTTCAATATGGACTGTTTATTCATGTGAGGCCCTGCCTCTAAGGGCGCCTCGTCGTCCTCGTTGTTGATTCTTCGTTCACGGCCACCGCCATTGTTATTTCGGTTTTGGTTTTTCCATGGCTCGAGCGCCGTGATAGGCAGCCGCACCTCTTCGCGCAGCATCCATGACATCGTCAGGTAGGGCCTTCCCTCAATGCATTTTCAGCTGAATCATTGAGCCGTTCTGGGCAATCAGCCTGGCAGATATCGCCAACCTCCCCTCCTGTATCTTGCCCTCGGGCCACGTGATCATTTCTCTTCTCTCTACTTCTCTCGCGTATGTCCTATCTCGTATATCTTCTGCCCTCTCTCCTAAGAGAGAGGAGACGGTTATTTCTGATACCACTTAAACTATTCAGATATGAGGGTGTAAGTAGATCTGAAACAACACTTCAGAGGCCCCGCCGTGGGCCGTGCGAACCGCACAAGCACGGGCGCCTCCCACGCCCCACCCCCAGCCGCGCCCTTGCCCTAGTGCCTGACAGACAGTGATCGCCAGGTCACGTCATGATATGTAATCAAGACATGGGGGTCTACAACATGAAGGATGACGTGTCAGGCATTATCTGGCAGGCCCAACCCCGCCCCCGCCCCAGCCACCAGTCTCCTCGCACCAGCTCACGTCCTCCACGCTCCCGCTAGCAACCAACCCAGCCACGACGCCGCGGTGCATGCGCCCGTCGGAGTGCCGGAAGTTACACTCCACGCCTTTGCGGATCCAACCAGCAAGCACGTCCAACTGCTTTGCCCCCTCCTCCTGTTTTGGCTGCTTTGGCTGTTGCTGCTGGTAGTGTACAGGTGCACCGCTGTGTTGCTGCTGCTGCACCTGCTGCTGCTGTTGATGCTACTGGCAGGGCCTTACACTGACGCCCATTCCAGCTCAGCTGAGGTATCTTCAAGGTGTGAAGTGGGAACAACTTGAGGGATGTACAGGACAAAACAGATGTCGCCATGGCTAGTAGTTGATCTGAGCAGGACATTGCTATGAGTGCTACTTGCAGCCCGGCCTGATGCTGCTGCCACTGCTGCGGTTGCCACCGCTGGTGCTCCTGCTTCACTGGTACACTCTGCCAGGCATCCGCGTTGGCCGCCGCCGCCCCTTGTTGTTCCGCCGCTCCCCCGGCCTCCGTCCTTGACCCCCCTGCTGCATAGTAGTCCGCCCAGGCTTGTTGGTGAGCGGCCGCAGATGCCGCGTCCTGGCCGCCCGCCCCTAACCCTGCCGCGCCCGCCGCCGCCGCCGCCTGTTGTTCCCCAGCTCCATCTGTGCCCGTCTCTGTCCCCCCAGCTGCATAGTAGTCCGCCCAGGCTTGTCGGTGAGCGGCAGCGGCTGCCGCGTCATGCCCCCCGTCCGCCGCCTGCCACTGCTGTTGCTGCTGATCCTCCTGTTTTACGGGTACACTATGCCACTGCTGCTGTTGTTCCGCCGCTCCCCCTGACCCCGTCTCTGTCCCACCTGCGGCATAGTAGTCCGCCCAAGCTTGTTGGTGAGCGGCCGCGGCTGCCGCCTCCTGCCCCCCTGCCCCCGCCGCCCCTGCCGCGCCCGCCGCAGCCGCCGCCTGCCACTGCCCGTGTTGCTGGTGGTGGTCCTCCTGTTTGACCGGTACACTATGCCACTGCTGCTGCTGCTGTTGCTGCTGCTGTTGTTGTTGCTGCGGTTGTGTCCAACCACCCCCGCCCACGGCCTGCCCCGGCGGCCATCCTCCTGCGGGTTCCGCTGCACTATGCTGGTGCTGGCCCTGCGTCCAACCGCCGCTCGCGGGTTCCGGCGCTCCATACTGGTGTGCCGGTACACTAGCGGCGGCCTGGTGGACGACACCGAGCATTCGCGCCCTCTTCAGCTCCATCACGCTCGACTGCGACGAGGGCCTGGCAGATACCTCGGCACGTCATAGGATGCCTTACGCCACGTAAATCAAGCACCGAGGTTTCAAAATGCGTCGATAAGGTGGCTGACAATATCCGTCAGGCCATGGCAGTATTGGTCAGGCCATCGCATCTTGAGCGACCGTGTATCGCGTTGCATACTATGACCGTGGCGAGCAACATCTGCTGGACCCTGCCTCCGCCTCGCGCACTGACACGGCCAGCGCGTCGCGCATTTTCACGAGATCCTCATCCACGTCAAAGCCGGCCGCGAGCGTCTCCTCGAGGGATGACAGCGCCTCGCGTTGGTCGGCCAGGCTGTCGGCGAGCTGCGCCTCCATGTCGCCCTGCTCGTCGTCCGCCATTATCACGCGCACTACGCACGCGCGCGTCGTAGTGAGGTTGGTGACGCAACGCATCTAAACTCGCCTGTGGGTCGCTCATTGACTAATTGAGGGGGGATAAGCTTTGATTATTCATGGGGGGGGCGGGTGGTGAAAATAAGGGTGCTGCGGGCACACGTGCCGCTGCCGTGTCGCCTGCAGTGCCATCCCCCGCGCGCGTCGATGTCGTCGGCGACGGGGTTCTCCGCGGCGCCCATCTACTGCGTGCGGGCGCTGCGCCGTCGCTGCACCGCCGCAACGCGCCCGCCGCAGCCCGCTGTCGGCTTCCCCGCACACCAGAAACATCGCAGCGTGAGGTGGTGCCGAGTCGGAGCCTCGCGTGGCGCTTCGGGGGATGGGGCGGGCGCGGGGGCGGGGGCGGGGGGGGGGACGAGGTCAAGCACGACAGTGGCGGGGACAAGGACACATTACCCGCCACTTCAGCGACAAGCGTGGTAACCCTGGTTCCTTCACGAAGAGGATGAGGCGTTGAGGAGGAGGACGAGAAGAGGCGGAAGAATGGTTTCCTCTTGTATTACGTGGCGAGCAATATCTGCTAGGCCCTACGAGTGGACTCCGGCGGGGCCGCATGAGGGCTTGAGCAAACGCGAGAAGCGGGTGCTGCGGCAGCCGTACGAGCCCAGCGCCGATGAGCGGCACCTGGCCGCAGCCTTGGTGGTCGCCTCCTCCTCGCACGGCAACGGTCACGGCGACGGCTGCTCGAGCGGTGGCCGCGGAGGGCATGACGTCGCATTCCTGGTGGGCGCGAGCGACGCGGCGGACGCGACCGAGGACGTGGTGTGGTATGCCGCCGCTCCGAGGGACGCACCGGCGTGGGACACAGCTGTTGTGCGGCTGATTCTGGGCGCGCGCGAGGCGGGCGGGGCCTGCCAGATATTGTCATCGACACGCATTTTCAACCCTCGTTTCTTGAGCCATCTCGTGACGCGGCGAGCAACACTGGCAGGCCCCTTGAAGCGGGCGGCGCGAAGTATGCGAACAGGTGGATGCGGTGCCGCATCCTGAGCACCCGCCCGCTCGGGGCGCTGGATAAGGCGATGGTCAAAGTGGCGGCGCAGAAGGCGGTGTTCGTGGATCTGGGTAAATACGGGAGCGGCGACAGCACCTTCGGGAGCAGCAGTATCCGTGGGAGCCACAGCAGCGATGGCAGCGAGAGCGGTGGCAGTGGGAGCGGGAGCGGTGGCAGCAGGGCCTCGACGTCACCAGAGACAACTGCGGTGTGGGTCGAGCTGGGAAATAGCGGGGGCAGCAGAGGGGGCGTGACGTCGCCAGAGGCAACTGAAACTCGCCTGGACGCCCAGGAGCGGCGGAACGCCTCACCGTGGGCCGTGACGTCATTGGAGGCGGCTGAAACACTTGAGGTGCCTGCATCGCACCGGCGCCTGGGCACCCTGGAGCGGCGAGACGCCACGCCGTGGGCCCGCCATGCCATGACCCGCGGCATCCGCGAGTCTCGCCAAGGCATCGACCTGGGCGCCGCCTCGGCAAAGATGAGAGCGACTCCGGTACGTACAAGCAAATATCGCCGGCCACATCATGGACATGCGTTTGAACCCTGATGCATTGAGTCAAACGGCTTGCATTGAGTTGTACGTCGTAACGACGAGGCCAGCAATATCTGCAAGGCCCTATATTCCGGACCGAGCGGCTTCCGATGAGCAGTGGTTTACATGGGCGCGGGACGGCGAAAGTGAAACCGAAAGCAATGAAGGCGACAACGACGAGAAGGAAAACGAGAAGCAGGTAGAAACGGTTGGCGATGCGGAGTTGGACAACGGCAAGCGGTGGGTGCGCGACCGCCGGGTGGTGGCCATGTTAGTCTCGAAGGACGGGGCACTGCTAGACGCGGCGCGCAATACCAACGGAGTCAACAAGTGCTTGCACGCCGAGTTCAACTTGTTGGCGCCGTGGCTGCGGAGCGCTGGCGGGGGCGGCGCTGGGGGGGGCGGCGGGGGCGTCGCTGGGGGGGCTGGCGGCGGCACTGCGGGCGGATCAATGTTGCCGAAGGGCACGCGGGTGCTTGTCACGCTGCAGTGTTGCCGCATGTGCGCGGCGCTCGTGTGCGCGGCAGCAGATGCAGTGGCGGCGGAGGAGGAGGCGGCGGCGGAGGAGGCGGCGGCGGCGGAGGAGGCGGCGGCAGCAGAGGCGGCATCGGAAGAGGAGGCGGCGGCGGTGGCGGGGGGAGGAGGAGGCGGCGAGGGTCCGGGTATCGAGGTCGTGTTCGAGGCTAGGGACCCGGGTAAGTTGGCGCGGTGCACGGAGCTTCAGGCGCGGGGGTGGGAGCGCCACCACCGCGGGTAGCTGCCACCACCGCGGGTAGCTGATACCTGCTAGGGGTTTAGAGTTTAGGGTTTAGCAGGCGGGCTGTCTAGTTAGGGTTTAGGGTGGATGACGAGACGAGCACCGGTACACATAATGTGGTGGATAACGCGGTGTGCAGCGGTACACTACGAATATGTGGTGGGTGACGGAGGTGCAGGTGCGGGGATGGGAGCGGCAGCACGGCGGGTAGCGGCGGGGAGCAGGGCATGTCGGACAATGGCGTGTGACGCGATACATCGAGAAGAGCAATGCTAATGCGGAATAATCATATAATCACATCTAAGGTCTCATACCAGGTGCACAAAACACGGTCAACTTATATTCTTGGACGTACGAGTAGCCCTCATTGCAGCATGGGAGAGTCCATGGGGTCGCGGACGGCCACACTTTTCCCCATCTGTAGGGTCGAAAGATGCAGTTGACAACAAAACTGAAAAGCAGTGTATCATGTTTCAAATGCAAGAGCTGAAACTGTAGGTTGGCGCAAGCGACGGAGCGCAAATTGAAATTAAATGCAAAAGGTGAAACCATTTTATCAAAATTCCAGTTTCAACAGCTGGAATCAATGGAACCAGGCGCTATCATAATGGGTTTCAAGGTTTCAACTTGTACCACCCTACCCAGCCGCCGTTTCTTGGGCTTCTTGGCGCCCGTGTTTATGGCCTGGGCAGATGTGAATCGCCACGTCATAGGGTGCCGTGCCATTTGACTCAAGGAACGAGGGTGCAAAATGGGTGGCGGGCGAGCGTTAGAGGGCGATGTCTGCCGGGCCCAACCCACCCCCTTTGTAGCGGCGTCAGCGGCGCTGGTGTCGACATCTGCGTCAGTCCCGGTGCCGGCGCCACCGGCGGCATCAGCGGCACCGATGGCGGCAGCGGAGGTAGTGGCCTTTTTGGGAACCTGCAACGCGCGTAGCATGCTCTTCAGAGATTTGGCGGCAACGGCGTTCTCTTTGCCGCCGCTGCCCAACGCCTCCCCCGCCCCCACCTCCCCCGCCCTCGCCCCTGCATCCCCCGCCCTCGCATCCCCCGCATTCGCCTCCCGCGCATTCGCCTCCGCCGCTACTGCCTTGACCGGGCTGAGCGGACCGCGCGGGGTACCCGCTGTCTTCCGCTTCCCGCGGGTCTTCGACTTGGCGGCGGCGGCGGCGGCGGCGGCCTCCGTTTCCTGCGTGTAGCGCCGCCGCAACCATTCAAAGCATAACTTAAAAGCAGTTCATTGCACTTTAGATTGAAGCGCAGGAGAACAAGCGCGGTCCATCCGCAGGAGAACAAGCGGGGTCCATCCGCGGATCAACCTGGGGTCAACCAGGGGACAACTTCGGTCTAACCTGGGGTCAACACAGGGTCAACCTGCACCGCCCTACCTTGGCTGCATAATACTTGGCATTCCCCGCCTCGATCCCCATGCTCAACGCCTCCATGTAGGGCGCATGATGAAACTGCAAGCCAAGTTTGAAAGCGCTCCATCGTGTTGGCACCTCCAACGCTGAAACCAAGCGCAGTCAAGCTGGGGTGAAGCTGGGGCGAAGCTCGGGTGAAGCTTGGGTGAAGCTTGGGCGAAGCTTGGGCGAAACGGGGGTGAAACTCAGGTGAAGCTGGGGTGAAGCTGGGGTGAAGCTGGGGTGAAGCGGGGGTGCAGCTGGGGTGAAGCTTGGATCAAGCTGTATCAAGCTGGTATCAAAGTGGGATCATCCTGGGATGAAGCTGATGTCGACCGGGTGCACCGCCCTACCCTGAGGGCCTCCGGCTTGGCGCCCTCCTCCAAGCGCCGCACGCCGCCGCCGCCGCCGCGCTTCGCCGCGGCGTAGCGGCGAAAGTTGAAATGGAAAGCAAAATTTGAAAGAATTCATCATTCTTAGTTTCAAGCGCTTAGTTCCAGGCGGTTTCAACTTGGGTTTCATAGGGTCAACCTGCACCGCCCTACCGCAGGGGTGCTGCGAGTGGCACGCCCGCCGCGAGTTGCCGCCGCCGGTGTGCCGCCCGCCTCAAGAGCCCGGCAGATTTCGCTCGCCAAGTCACAGGGCGCCGTATGACTTAAGAAACGAGGGTTCAAAGTGATGGTTCAGGGTTCAGGTCCAGTGATGGTTCAGGGTTTAGGTCCTTAACCCAACCCAGTGCCTTGGCGGCAGCTGCGACGGGGCGACAGTAACACAGGGTGCCGTTTGACTCAACAAGCGAAGTGTTCAGGTGAGCTGGATGACGTGGCGAGCAACATCTGCGAGACCCTACCCGCCGCCTCCGCCGCAGCGCCCGGGTGTGTGGCCTGCGCGGCATCGGTGTTGAGGATCAGCTTGTGAACCTGTTTCACGGTGTAGGTCTCCACCCCGTTGTAGCGGCGCAAGTTGGATGTGAAAGCAAAGATTGAAAGCAGTTTGCCATATTTTAGTTTCAAGCGCATAGGTCCAGGAGCTTTCAACACCGGATTGATAGGGACGACGTGCACCGCCCCACCCCGTCGTCGTCGTAGGTCACCGTGACGGGATACTCCTGGTTGCAGCGGCGCAAGTTGAAGTTGAAAGCAAAGTTTGAAAGCGGTTCGTCAGATTGTATATTCAAGCGCTTGGTTCCAGGCGGTATCAACTTGGGTTTGATAGGGTCAACCTGCACCGTCCTACCTCGTCCATTGCCACGTCGCTCACCGTGCCTTCGTACCACCCCCGAGGGCCTGCCGGATGTTGCTCGCTACGTCATCAGATGCATGTTGGACCATTATGTCTTGATTGCAGATATTGCTCTCAGTTACGTGTCATCAAACGCATTTCGAGTCAATGTGGCGCTTGAGTGGAATGGTAAGCTGCCATCCTTTGACGTGGCGAGCAACGTCTGCCAGGCCCTACCATTTTCTGTCGTCAAATAATTTGCGCACGCGAGTTCCGACCGCGGGGGGCGCGAGTGGGAGGTCGCTTGCCTCCGCAGCCGCCTCCTCTTCCACCTCCTCCACCTCGGCCTCCTCCGCCTCTGCCTCCACCACCTCATGCTCGGGGTCCCCCGCTGCCGCCTCCGCCACCTCCTCCACCACTGACAGCTCCACCTCCTGCTCCTCCTCCTCCTCGTCGGAATCTGCTCCCGCCCCCGCCCCCGCCGCTGCCACCTCCGGTGTCTCAGCCACAGCGTCATCATCATCGCAGTCTTGGAACTCTTGCTCAACCTCCTCCTCTGAATCAACAGCCGCCGCCGCCGCCTCTACCGCCGTCGCCGCCGCCGCCGCCAACGCCGTCGCCGCCACCGCCGTCGCCGCCGGTATAGTATGCGCAGGAGCTCCAGCGGAAGCAGCCGCCACCGCCGCCGCGCGCCGCACGTGCACCAGCTCCGCCCTCAACGACTCACTCTCCGCCGCCATCGCCTCGCCGTGCGCGGTCGACTCGATGCTGGCCTGTTCCAGCTCCGCCAGGAAGCCCACGAGTTCCTCGTTGGTCTCGCGCATCCTCGTCACCTCCGCCGTGGCCGCCTCTGCCGTGTCCTGCGCTTCAGTCAGGCGCCAGGTAGCCTCCTCCTCTTAGGGCCTGGCAAACATTGCTCGTCACGTCATAAAATTCCGTGAAAGTCACTGGGGACTGGCATCTATTGCCCGCTGAGTCAACGGGTGCCACATTACTCAGTAGACGAGGGCTCACAACGCGTTGGATGATGTCGCGAGCGACAGCTGCCAGGCCCAACCTCCTCCGCACGTCGCGCCGCGCTCACCAGGTCCGCCGCGATGTCCTCGGCGCGCGCGGACGCCTCCGCCTCGTTTGCGGCGGACACGCGCCCGCTGGCCAGGGGCTTACACTCGTCGGCTTTTCGGCTCAACATGAGCGCATTCTATGGGACAGGGGTGCGTTCAGGGGTTGTTTAGGGGTTGTTAGGTGGTGTTTAGGAGGTATCAAGGGGTGTTGAGGAGCATCAGGGGTTGTTCAGGGTGTATTTTGTGTCAGAAACGGCTCAGGTTGAGCTGAGAAGTGGACGAGTGTCAGCCCCTGCCGGTGGCGCGTACAGCAGCGATCTCCGCCGCGGCACGCTCCTCGACCTCGGTGTAGCGGCGCAAGTTGATATTGAAAGCAAACCTTGAAAGCGGTTTATCAGATGACAGTTTCAAGCGCCTAGCTCCGGTGCTGTCAACGTGGGTTCGATAGGGTCAACCTGCTCCACACTACCTCGGAGATGGCAGCGTCTGCCTTGGCAAGCGCCTCGGCGGTGACGGCCTCGGCGGCAGCAACGGCGGCCTCGGCGGCGGAGGCAGTGGCGGTGGCCTGTGCGGCTGCGGCCTCGGCGGCGGCGGTACTTTCATCCGCGGCGGCGGCGCGGGTGTTAGCAGCTGTTGTCACGGCTGCCGTACGGGCCTCGGCGGCGGCGGCGCGGGCGTTAGCGGCGTCCGCACGAGCCTCGGCGGCGGTAGTCAGCTCCTCCGTCGCGCTGTCTGCCTAGGTGTAGCGGCGCAAGCTGAATTTGAAAGCAACATTTGAAAGCAATTAATCATATTATAGTTTCGAGCTCTTAAACAGGCGGTTTCAACTTGGGTTTGAAATGGTCAACCTGCACCGCCCTACCTTGGCGAATGCTTCGGCGGCGGACGCCTCGGCGGAGGCAGCACGTGCCTCGACGGCGGTGACACGGGCCTCGGCGGCGGAGGCGGAAGCCTCAGCGGCGGAAGCGGAAGCCTCAGCGGCGGCGACGCTGCCCTCAGCAGCGGTGGCGCGGGTGTCGGCGGCGGCCGTCCGTTCGTCAGCGGCGGCGGCGCGGATGTCAGCGGCGTCAGCGCGAGCCTCGGCGGCGGCAGTAAGTTCCCCAGTGACGGCAGCGGCGTCGGCGGCTGCGGCCTCGGCAGAGGCAGTACGTTCCTCAGCGGCGGCGGCACGGGCGTCAGCGGCGTTAGCGCGAACCTCGGCGGCGGCGACGGCGCTAGCGTTCGCCCCGGCGGAGGCGGCGACGTGCTCCTCCATGACGGCGACACGGGCCTCAGAGGCAGCAGCAGCGGCCTCGGCGGTAGAGGCGGCGGTCTCGGCGGCGGCGGCGCGTGTCTCGGCCGCGGCAGTAAGCTCCTCGGCGGTAGAGGCGGCAGTCTCGGCGGCGACAGCGGCGGCGGCAGCGGCGGCGGCAGCGCGGGTACTGGCTGCAGCTTCCTTGGTGTAGCGGTGCAAGTTGATACTGAAAGCCATGTTTGAAAGCCACTCATCATATTTTAGTTTCAAGCGGTGAAACCATAGGCGCTTCCAACACGGGTTTTGATACTTGCAACGTGCACCACCCTGCCATGACGTCAGCAGTGTTCGCGCGAGCCTCGGCAGCGGCGGTCAATTCCTCGGTGTAGGGGCGCAAGATGAAATTGTAAGCAAAGTTTGGATGCGTTTCAACACATGTCAGTTTTTAAGCGCTGATTGAGGCGTTTACAGCACTGGGATTCAACCAGCACCGAACTACCTTGGTGGCGGTCAAGCGAGCCTCGGAGTCGACCGTGAGTTCCTCGAGGACTGCGGTGCGAGCCTCGGCGGTGTTCGCGCGAGCCTCGGTGTAGCGGCGCAAGTTGGATTTGAAAGCAAATTTTGAAAGCGGTTCATCATATTTCAGTTTCAAGCGCTTAATTCCAGGCGCTTTCAACTTGGATTTCATCGGTTCAACCTGCACCGCCTCACCTCGGCGGCGGCGCAGCGTCCCTGTTCCGCGGATATCTGCGAGCGCAGGGTTACGAGCTCGGCGGAGGCGGCAACGCCGAGGGCACGGGATTGTTCGAGCTCTTCCCCGCCCGCCGCCGCCTCCAGCTGCATGCGCAAGGTTGCGACCTCGGCAGTAGCGGCGTCACGGAGGGAGCACGCTTGCTCCAGGTCCTCGCCGCTTGACGCTGTTGCCGTACACAAGAGGCTTACACTCGTCCTCTTTCCAGCTCAACCTAAGCATTTTTTATCACACCTCCAAGTGTCCCCCTGTCTAATAGACTTGGGGGAAATCATGCGCCAAACGGATCCCATGAAATGTGCTCAAGTTGAGCAGAATAGTGGACGAGTGTAAGCCCCTGCCGTAGACTCCACCAACCGTGCCGCAGCTAGCGCCGCCTCTGCCTCATCCGCTCGCACGCACTCAGATTGTGCCTCCACCCAGGAGCTCACACTCGTCCACTTTTCGGCTCAACGTAAGCACATTTTGTGGGATTACGTTGGGTGCAAGATTTTCCCCCAGTCTATTAAACAGGGGGACACGGGGAGGTGCGACCAAACGGATTAGGTTGAGGTGAAAAGTGGACGAGTGTAAGCCCCTGCCTCCGCCCACGCCGCAGCCTCCGACATTGTCGTCTCCCGCGCAGACACCTTCTGATCCTCAATTGTCTTCTCCGCGGCGGCCAGTTTCAAACCCGCCTCGGTCAGCTCAAACGCGGCCTAGCATGAGGGTCATTGAGAACAAGCACTCGAAGCGAGATCAGAGCATGACGTGCCGAGTACCTTCAGGGCTGGGTTGGTGATTTCCCGTATCTGGGGTCCAGGAATCCGTCCAAATCCATCCGAATCTGACCTACTGCGAGTACCGAATCTGTCCGAATCTGGAATCCATTTCTGTAGGGCCAAAATGCCCATGCAGACAGTGCGATACAGCGTTCGTTGTAAGACGACGTGGGTTGCGTGCTCGCTCCCGCTCTGAGTGCGCCCCGTAGGATTTAGGGTTGAGGGTTTAGGTTTTAGTGTTTTAGGGTTTCCCTGCCTTCGCCGCCGCTTCCTCCGCCGCGGCCGTAGCGGCGTCACCCCCTTCGCAGCTCGCCTCGATGTAGCGTTGCAAGTTGAATTTGAAAGCAAAACTTGAAGCAGCTCGTGCATATTATAGTATCAAGCGCAGAAACCAAAGACGCTTTCAACACGGGTTTTGATACTGTCAGCCTGCACCGACCTACCTGGACCGCCGCGGCGCGCACTTCGGCGCTCCGAGTTGTAGCGGCGCAAGTCGAATTTGAAAGCAAATTTTGAAAGCGGTTCATCATATTCCAGTTTCAAGCGCTAGGTTCCAGGCGGGTTTGATAGGGTCAACCTGCACCGCCCTACCGAGCCCGCTCGCGTTCCCCCACTAGCATGGTCTCCGCCGCCACTTCAGCACGCCACGCGCCAGGGGCTTATTCTTGTCCACTTTTCAGCTCAACATAAGCACCTTTTGGGGGATATTGAGTGGTCTTAAAGTCGAGAGCAGGTCCAGTTGAGCCAGAAGTGGAAAGTGTAAGCCCGTCCACTTTTCAGCTCAATGTGAGCACTTTCTGCCGGATGTATTGGGTGGTTTCTGTGTCAAAATAATTTCAGGTCGAGCTGAAAAGTGGACGAGCCGAGGCCCCTGCCGCGCGCGCTCGCGTTCACTCCCAAGCATAGCCTCAGCCGCCGCCGCCCGCCCGCGCTCCGTTGCCAGCTGTGCTTCAACCGCGGCCACCGCGCTGTAGCGGCGCAAGTTGAAATTGAAAGCAACGTTTGAAAGCGGTTTATCACATTTTAGTCTCAAGCGCTGAAACCAGGCGCTTTCAACTCGGGTTTTGACACTGTCAACCTGCACCTCCCCACCGCGCTGGTTTTATCCGCCTCTACTTAAGGCCAAGCGACATTGCTCTCCACGTCATGTGATGTCATTCAACACGAGAAGCGAGTGTCTAACATGTGGAGGAGCACGTGGCGGGCAATGGTCCCAGCAAACACGTGATGCGATGCCACTTCACTCATGAGGGTTTATAATGTGGATCATGACGTGGCGGGCAGTTTGTTCCAGGCCCTACATCTGCTTTGTCGAGCTCCCGCGCCGCCGCCGCCAGCGAGGCGTCCTCCGACTCCCGAGCTGTAGCGGCGCAAGTTGAATTTTAAAGCAACGTTTGAAAGCTGTTCATCATATTTTAGTTTCAAGCGCTGAAACCAGGCGCGCTTTGAACTCGGGTTGTGATAGGGTCAGCCTGCACCGCCCTACCGAGCGGCGGCAGCGTCGAGGCGCGCTGTGGCGGCGTCCCGCGCCGCGAACTTGGCGTCACGTTCCGACGCGTAGCGGCGCAAGTTGAAACTGAAAGCAAAATTGAAGCAAAATTGAAGCAAAATTGAAGCAAAATTGAAGCAAACTTTAAGTAAAGTTGAAAGCAGTTCATCACATTTTTGTGTCATGCGCTTGGTTCCAGGCGCTTTCAACGAGGGTTTCATAGGGTCAAACTGCACCGCCCTGCCGAGGCGTCACGCGCCTCCCTGTCGCCGGCGGAGGCCTCGACATAGGACCCGGCAGATTTTGCTTGCCACTTCATAACGTGCCATTTAACGCAACAGACAAGGGACCATATCGCATCGGATATGTCGTCGGATATGGTGTCGGATATGGCAACTTCTAATTGAAAGCAAAGTTTGAAAGCGGTTCATCACGTTTTAGCTCGAAGCAATGAAAACAAGCGAGCTGAAGTCGAATGCACCTGGAGTCAACATGGGATCAGCCAGGTGTCAACCTGGGGTCAACCCGGTGTCAACATGGGGTCAACCCGGTGTCAACATGGGGTCAAACCGGTGTCAACATGGAGTCAACATGGGGTCAACCCGGTGTCAACATGGGGTCAAGCTGCACTGCCCTACCTCGACAGCGGCGGCAGCTGCGGCGCGCGCCGCCGCCGACTCTTTACGTGCCGCCGCCATCCAGGGGCTTACGCTCGTCCACTTTTCGGCTCAACTTAAGCGCTGGCTGTGGGATAGGGGGTGCATGCAGGGGATGTTTAGGGGGTGTTCAGGGGGTATCAGGGGGTGTTACGGGGTGTGTAGGGTGTATTTTGTGTCAGAAACGGCTCAAGTTGAGCTGAGAAGTGGACGAGTGTAAGCCATACCGCCATCGTAACCGCGGCTTCCTGACGCGCCGCCGCCACATCTCGCCGGGCCGCCACCGCCGCTGCCTCAGCCGCCTCCCGTCCCGCCGCCTCCGCTGCCGTCGCCGCCTCCGCCTCGCGCCAGGGGCTTATTCTCGTACACCTTTCAGCTGAACTTGAGCCGTGTCTGTGACAAGAAAACACTGTGCACAACCTAAACACCCCCTTAGCACGGGCTGCACAACCCCTACGCGCACCCCCTATGCCATACAAAGCGCTCAAGTTGAGCTGAGAGTTTACGCCCCTGCCTCGCGCCGCGCGAAGTCGAGCGCGCGTGACAGCTCGTCGATCTCGGTGTAGCGGCGCAAGTTGAATTTGAAAGCAAAGTTTGAAGGCGGTTCATCATATTTTAGTTTCAAGCGCTCAGTTCCAGGCGCTTTCAACGTGGGTTTGATAGGATCAACCTGCACCGCCTCACCTCGGTGGATTTGTTGCTGCTGTGGTCGGCGAGTGCCCCCGTCGTAGAGCCCGGTGAGTCTTGAACCTCCATGTCACGTCACTAAACGTACCCTCGTCTCTCGAGTCAAATGGCACCCTACGACGTGGCAAGCAACATCTTCCAGGCCCGCAACGACTTTCAACGCACTTTGAAACCTCGTCTATGGAATTATGTGGCACATTATGAGGTGGCGAGCAACATCCGCTAGGCCATACCCAGTGGCAGCAACCGCCGCCGCAGCCGCCGCGTCTCTCTCCTGCTCCGCGTGCGCTGCGCGCGACTCCCACTGCCGCTGGCGCGACGCTCCGCTGGCGCGACGCTCTGCACGTTCCACCTCCCTCCTATCCGCCGCCGCCGCCGCCTCGTCCTCCGCCCAGGGAATTACACTCATTCACTTCTCAGCTCAACTTGAGCGCTGTTTATGGATTAGGGGGTGCGCGCAGGGGTTGTGTAGCCCGTGTTAAGGGCGTGTTAGGGGGGGTTTAGGGAATGTAGGGTGTTTTTGTGTGTCAGACACGGCTCAACTTGAGGTGAAAAGTGAACGAGTGTAAGCCCCTGCCTCCGCCGCCGCCGCGCGACGCTCTGCTGCCGCCGCACGACTCTCCACCGCGTGCAGCTCCCCGTCGATCCTCGATGTAGCGGCGCAAGTTCTAATTGAAAGCAAATCTTGAAACCAGTTCATCCACATTATAGTTTCAAGCGCTTACTTCCAGCCGCTTTCAACACGGGTTTCATAGGGTCGACCTGCACCCCTCTACCTCGACAGCTCCACCAGCGTCCTCTCGTGCTCGTCGTCAGCCTCCTTGCGCCTAACAGCCTCCGCTTACTGGTGCAAGTTGAAATTGAAAGTAAAATCTGAAAGCAGTTTATTACAATTTTGTTTCAAGCGCTGACACCTGGCGCATTCAACACGACTTTCAACCAATTTCAACATGGCTTTGAAACCAGTTTCAACATGGCTCTCAACCAGTTTCAGCATGGCTTTCAATCAGATTCGATTTGCATCGCCCCACCTCCGCGGCGTTGTGCGCACGCAGATCGGCGAGCATCTTCTGTTCATTGGCACCCCCAGAGCAGGGGCTCACACTCGTCCACCATTCAGCTCAACTTGAACCGCTTCTGCCACAAAAGCACACCCTAAATACCCCTTACTATCCCCTTAATATCCCCTAGACCACCCCGAAACAACCCCTATCTGCACCCCCTGTCACACAGAAGGCGCTTAAGTTGAGCTGAAGAGTGGACGAGTGTAAGCCCCTGCCCCAGAGTTGACGCGTGCCTCCATCTTCACGCTCTTCGCCGTGGCCACAAAGTTGAGCGTGGACTGCGTCTCCTGTACATGTCTGTACGCGGGGGTCACTGCGGCGATGATCGTCGTGCGACCGGAGCCAGCCAGAGTGTAACGGCGCAAGTAGAAATTGCAGCCAGAACTTGAAAAAACAGTTTATCATGTTATAGTTTCAGGAGCTGATAGCAGGCGCTGGGTTTCAACACGGGTTACAACCTGCACCGCCCCGCCAGTGCCGGCTGCAGTATGCGAGTCAGCTTTGAGTCACGGTACGGCACGTGACCGGTGGGGACGAGCGGATGACTGACCAGCTCCCCAGCCCCCCCCGCAGCCCCTGATCCCCCACCCGCCCCCCACGCCTCCGCCCTCGCTGCCACCGATCCCCCGGCCACCGCTGCTGCCTCCACCACCGCCGCCGCCTCTGCTGCCTCCGTCGTCGCCCGCTCACCCGCCACGTACGAGGGTCATTGAGGGTTTAGAGTTTAAGGTTCAGGGTTTAGAGTTTAGGGTTTAGGGTTTAGGGTTTAGAGTTTAGGGTGACCCTAATGAGAACAAGCTCTGAGCCGGGATCGGAGCATGACTTGATGGGCAACTTCAGGCTGAAGGCTCATACATCCGCATGGAGAAAGAGGAGGAGTCAACGTCGGTCGAGTGCATTCTCTCATTAAACCCCGTGCCTTGGCCAGTTGCGTCACGCAATTCCGCAGCGTCAGCAGGCTCTTGTTGATGGATGCGCCCTCTTGTTTGGTCAGCTTGCCGGCGGCGCCCGTGGCGTTGGGATCCAATCGTTCCGACCCGGTGAATAGGGACTAATGGATAGTGATCGCCACGTCATCAAACGCACTTCGATCCCTCGATGATACAGCTGAACGGCATCCCATGACGTACACGTCATCGAACGCACTTTGAACGCTAAAAGATAAATCTATGACGTGGCGAGCACGATCCATCAGTTCCTACCGGCAAGATCCACGATATACAGCGTAGACGCCAGCGGCGGCGCCGCGCCCTGTCCCTCGGTGAGCGGCGCGCTGGCCACCTGTAGGCGCAGCACGGCGCATGCCAGGGTCCGCCAAACAGTGGGTTCAAGACGTCAGGCGGGTGGCAATTAAGTCAAGAAAACCGAGGGTTGGCCAATGTGGTGAAGGATGGTTTTGTGCAGATTCTGCCAGGGCCGGACCCGGCAAAAAGTAATAGAACCATCGGGCAATAGGCCGATTTCGGTATTTCGCCTGGGTGAAATGCCCATACAGAGTTGCGGGCAAAGCGTCAGCGCTCCGCGCGTGAAAGCGGGCGCCAGGTTGAATGCCCATACAGAGTTGCGGGCAAAGCGTCAGCGCTCGGCGCGGCAAGCGATATACCGAAATCGGCCTATTGACTCATGAAAGGGATGGCGAATGTGTCGAAGGACGTTATGAGCGATCTCTGCCGGTGACCTACCGTGCGAGCGGCTGCTGGCGGCGTTGAGCGTGGTGCGTGCCACGTGTCGCCGCGCGGTGCCCGCGTTCAGGGGCTTACACTCGTTCACTGCTCAGCTCAACTTGAGCCGTGTCTGACACACAAAAGCACCCTACACACCCTAAACACCCCATAACAACCCATTAACACGGGCTACACAACCCCTACGCGCACTCCCTAGTGCCTAGTCTGTGGGCTAGTAACTTCTAGTAAGCTTGAGTCTGGTGATTTGGCCAAAAGTCAAATGACTTTTGGTGTGAATCACCGAACACCTACTTACTACGGGTAGTACGAGATACTGTATATAGTACGCTTTACCGACTAGGCACTAGCCCAAAAAGAGGCGCTCAAGCTAAACTGAAAAGTGAAGGAGTGTGCGCCCCTGCCCGCGTTGACCAGGTCCATGACGGCGCCGGCGGCGGTCACCTGCCGCCAGGGGCTTACACTCGTCCACTTCTCAGCTTAACCTGAGCCGTTTCTGACACAAATCACACCCTAGACACCCCCTAATACCACCTGACACCTCCTACACACCCCCTAAACAAACCCTAACTGCACCTCCTATCCCACAGAAAGCGCTGACGTTGAGCCGAAAAGTGGACGAGTGTAGGCCCCTGCCTGGCGGGTCTCCAGCCCGTGCACCTGCGTCAGGCCGTTCACTCCGTTGATCAGTTTGATTGGGGGGGTGCCTACAATCAGGGTCCAGCAGATGTTGCTCGCCACGTCAAAGGAAGTCATAGGACGTCATAGCATACCGTCTAGCACAACATAAGAGGGTTCGAAATGCGTTGGATGACGAGGTGAGCAATATCTACGTGACTACGGGGTGCTGGGCGAAAGCCTGGTGCCACCTTGTACACGCGTCAGCGTATTTTCTCGTGCGAGCAATATCTGTCAGGCCCTACCCGCGCTGGTGTCGCCGTCCGTGAGCAGGTCGCGGATCTCCTCGTTGTATATCTCCATGATGTAGCGGCGCAAGTTAAATTTGAAAGCAAAATTTGAAGGCGGTACATCATATTAAAGTTTCAAGCGCTTAGTTCCAGGCGGTTTCAACACGGGTTTGATAGGGTCAACCGGCACCGCCCCACCATGAAGGAGCACCGCACGTCGAAGCGCCGCGTGTGCGCGTCCACGTCCACGGCGTTGAAGATGTCCTCGCAGCAGGGTCGCTGAGAACAAGCACTCGAGCGATGTTGATGACTGAGTTAAGCAGACAATATCGTAGCTACTATCAAGATACAGGCTGTACTGTGTACTGCCAAAACATCTCCTCCTCCTCAGCCTCCCCCTCCTCCTGCTTCCTCCTCTTCCTCCTCCCCCGGCCCCTCCTCATCGTACTCCTCCTCCTCCTCCACACGTCTGCATGAGCATTCACAATGAAGGTGAGTCAAGCTCCGCTATCAGTTCGAGTGCTCGTTCTCAGTAACCCCCCTGCCTGCACGGCGAGCGCGATGACACCCGGGTCCGGCTCGGTGCCCACCGTGGTGTAGAGGCGCAAGTTGAATTGGAAAGGCTCATCATAGGGGGGCCAGGTGCTCATTGTAGGGGGGTCAGGTGC
>Ga0307489_10000320_pt1 | contig 27868 bp, 19 predicted proteins | sample SB12metaG_FD_202247 | JGI IMG/M metagenome (GOLD analysis project Ga0307489, IMG submission 202247) | Sea-ice brine microbial communities from Beaufort Sea near Barrow, Alaska, United States - SB 1.2 | ecosystem: Environmental > Aquatic > Marine > Coastal | place: USA: Alaska | collected... | reverse complement strand
GCGGGCGCACGGGTTATCCTTTGTGATGAACAAAATCAATTGGGCGGTCATTTACTCTGCAGTAAACAGCCCATAGATGCTCAAGCCCCCAGTCAATGGGTTGAACAGGTACTTGCACAACTGGTGGCGATGGAAAATGTGCTGTTATTACCTCGCAGTACCGTTTTTGGTTATTACGATCATAATTTAGTCGGTATTAATGAGCGTCGTACCGATCACTTAGGTGAGCACCAGCGACAAATTACCCGTCAACGGTTGCATAAAGTGAGAGCCAAACAAGTGATATTGGCGACAGGCGCCCATGAGCGTCCTTTAGTTTATGGTAACAATGACGTACCGGGTTGTATGTTAGCGAATGCGGTATCTACCTACATTAACCGCTATGATGTGGTACCGGGTAACGCATTAGTGCTCATGACGACCAATGACAATGCATACAAAACAGCGATTGATTGGCATCAGGCCAACCGTAGAGTGGTCACTATCGTTGATACGCGAAGCTCGTCCGATGGTGATTGGGTTAATCAGGCAAAAAAACTCGGTATCACTATTCTCTTTGGCCATGGCGTAATTAACGTCAAAGGGAACAAGCGAGTAACCGGGGTTGAGATTGCCCCCATTGATACCACTAATCATAGTGTGACGGGTAAGGCGGTATATTTTGCTTGTGATACAGTGGCCAGCTCTGGTGGCTGGAGTCCCGTGATCCATTTGTCTTCGCATACTGGCTCTCGTCCGGTGTGGCAAGATGACATTGCCGGTTTTGTGCCAGGAGAAACGGTGCAAAAGCAACATGTTTGTGGCGGACTTGAAGGTATTTACGCTTTATCTAGCGTGATCAATGATGGTTTTACCACGGGCGCAATAGCGGCACAAGCGGCCGGTAAAGGTGACGGCCGGTATGCTGGCGCATTACCTCAAATAGCCGATCCGACAGAAGCGCCGTCAATGGCCTTATTTCATGTTCCTCACAGCAAAAAAACCAGCCGAGCGCCCAAGCAGTTTGTCGATTATCAAAACGATGTCACTGCTGCGGGTATCGAGCTCGCTAACCGTGAAGGCTTTGAGTCAATCGAGCATGTCAAACGCTATACCGCTTTAGGTTTTGGTACTGACCAAGGTAAATTAGGCAACATTAACGGCATGGCTATCACGGCTAAGTCGTTAGGTAAAACCATTCCTGAAACGGGTACAACTATCTTTCGTCCTATGTATACCCCAACAACGTTTGGTGCGTTAGCCGGTGCCGATGTTAAGCACTTGTTTGACCCCGCACGTTTTAGTGCCATGCATAAATGGCACTTAGACAATGGTGCTGAATTTGAAGATGTCGGTCAATGGAAACGGCCTTGGTATTTCCCTCTACCGGGTGAAACCATGCAGCAATCCCTTGAGCGTGAGTGTTTGGCTACCCGTAACAGTGTCGGTATTTTAGATGCCTCCACGTTAGGTAAAATTGACATTCAAGGAAAAGATGCACGAGAATTTTTAAACCGTATATACACCAACCCATGGAGCAAGTTGGCCGTGGGTAAATGTCGATATGGTGTCATGTGTAAAGAAGACGGTATGGTCTTTGATGATGGTGTCACGGCCTGCCTTGATGATAGTCGATTTATTATGACGACAACGACAGGCGGCGCTGCAGGCGTATTACAATGGTTAGAGTTATGGCATCAAACTGAATGGCCTGAGCTAGAGGTTTACTTCTCAACGGTAACAGACCATTGGTCAACGATGACCATAGCAGGCCCTAATTCTCGGAAGGTGTTAGAAAAGATTTGTGATGTCGATGTGAGTAACGAGCAGTTCAAGTACATGGACTGGATAGAAGCGGAAGTGGCTGGGGTTAAAGCGCGCATCTTCCGTATCTCTTTTACCGGCGAACTCTCTTTTGAAATTAACGTTCAAGCAAACTTCGGTATGCATACATGGCAGGCAGTAATGGCTGCGGGGAAAGAATTTGATATTACGCCCTATGGTACTGAAACTATGCATATTCTCCGCGCAGAAAAAGGTTTTATTATTGTTGGACAAGACACCGATGGCTCGGTGACCCCACAAGACTTGGATATGGATTGGGTGGTGGGTAAAAAGAAAGCATTTAGCTATATTGGCAAGCGCTCTTGGAGCCGACTTGATAATACCCGCGACGATCGCAAACAAATGGTAGGCTTAAAGCCCAAAGATCCCAAGGTGGTATTACCCGAAGGCGCTCAAATTGTTTTTGATAAGAACCAAGCTATCCCAATGACGATGGTTGGTCATGTCACCTCTAGTTATTACAGTGCTTTTTTGGGGCACTCTTTTGCTTTAGCCGTGGTTAAAGGCGGGATTAACCGTAAAGGAGAAAGTGTGTTTTTGCCATTAAGTGATGGCACCACGGTTGAAGCGGAAATTTGCAGCCCGGTATTTTATGATCCCAAAGGAGAGCGTCAACATGTCTAATTCCATTCATCTAGAGTCACCATTACACCATGCCCAGCTTGATCAGTTAACTGGGCAATCGAGCTCAGGCGGTATTGTCTTGCATGAGAAAAAGTTAATGGGCCACCTTAACTTGCGGGGTAACTGTGCCGATGCGGAGTTTTTGGCGGGGGTGCAAGCAGTGTTAGGACTAGCGCTGCCAATCATTCCTTGCAGCAGTGCTTTGAGTGAACATACGCAGATAATGTGGTTAGCGCCAGATGAGTGGTTAATTATTGTGGCTTCAGGCACCGAATACGATGTTGAGCAAAAGCTTCGCGGCGCTTTAACAGGGCATTTTGCCGTCAGTGATATTAGTGGCGCCCAGACGCTGCTTGAGTTGAGTGGCAGCCATGTTACCGACTTGATGAAAATGTCGACAGGCTACGATTTACACCTTGAGAGTTTTCCTGTGGGTAAAGTTGTTGGCACCACGTTTGCTAAAGCAGGGGCACATATCTTACGTGTTAGTGAAGACACATTTCAACTCGTTATCCGCCGAAGTTTTTCGGACTACGTTTGGTTATGGATCCAACATGGTAGCCAAGAATACGGCCTAACTATCGTTTAAATTGATCCAAATACCTTTGGGATAATCTAACCGTTTGCTAATAAAGGAGTAGCAAGTATTTTGAGCTGCTGCTTTATCCCTTAATATTTAGCCATACATTTTTTACTAATCATTAGGCTTTAGCATAATATAGGATGACAATTATGGATTATCAGAACATTCCCAGGCAATCACTAGGCTTTTTCCCTACACCATTAGTTGAACTGACTAATTTAAGTAGAAAACTTGATGGCCCTAGGCTATTTATGAAGCGAGACGATAATACCGGTCTTGCACTGGGCGGTAATAAAACAAGAAAGCTAGAGTTTATTCTTGGCGATGCACTTGCTCAATGCGCCGACACCATTGTTACCGCGGGTGCTCAGCAATCAAATCACTGTCGTCAAACTGCTGCTGCCTGTGCTAGTTTGGGGCTTGAATGTCATCTTGTTTTGGGCGGCGAGAAACCAGGTATTCTTAACGGTAATTTGTTATTAGATAAAATTTTTGGTTGTCATATTCATTGGGCCGGCGAAAACAGAAAAGGTGAAGATATACCTGAGATTGTTGAGCAGCTAAAACAAGAGGGAAAAACGCCCTATGTTGTTCCCTATGGTGGCTCCAATGAATTAGGTGCTTTAGCCTTTGTGAAAGCATTACAAGAGCTGGAACATCAGCGCCAAGAAAGCCAAGTGTCATTTACACATATCATATTTGCATCAAGCTCTGGTGGAACACAAGCCGGGCTGATGCTTGGCAAAAAAATAATGGGCACCTCTTATCAGATAGTAGGAGTAAGCATTGATAAGGGGGAGAAAGATAACGTTGCCTTTGATCAGTCTATACTCTCTCTTGCTAATCGTACGGCGACACTCATAGATGTCAATCATGAGTTTTCAGATGAAGACTTAATACTTAACACTGACTATGTTGGTGAAGGTTATGGCGTGATCGGTGCTTTAGAAAATGAGGCCATTTCACTTACCGCCCAAACGGAAGGAATATTATTAGACCCTGTTTATACTGGGAGAGCTATGGGAGGGTTAATTGACATGATTCGTTTAGGCAAGTTCAAGCAATCGGATAGGATTCTATTTTGGCATACCGGTGGAGCGCCAGCGCTATTTGCTTATGCTAATACTTTAGATTTTTAAGTCTTGTGTACAAAAGCCATCAGAGGATAGCGGGTAAATGCAGAAATATAAAGTAGGGATCGTAGGTGCAACAGCGGATATTGCTAACGCACATATAGATGCAATTGATTTTTTAGATAACTTTATCTTAACTGCTGTCTGTGATCTCAACGTAAATAAGCTGGCCACCCAGTTTAACAGTAGACCGAATATATTACAAACCACTGATTATCAAGATATTATAATTAGTGATACAGTAGATCTGGTTGTTTTGTGCACACCTAATCATCTTCATATCCCAATGGCACTGGACGCGCTTAAAGCAAATAAGCATGTTCTGTGTGAAAAGCCTATGGCTGTTAGCATTGATGAGTGCGATGCCATCATAAAGGCGATAAAAGACAGTTCAGCGACTTTTGTCGTTTCTTATCATTTTCAATTTTTTCCAGAAGTCCAATATATGAAGAAGCACTTAGCTTCATTCGCACCAATAGCTAAGTTTCGATTTGAAAGTAGCGAAGACTTAGGGGTATGTAAGCCTTGGCACTTTGAGAAAAATATTGGTGGGGTTTGGTTAGACTGGGCACCAAACGCTTTGAGTGTCTTACGTCAAATTATTTCACCTACCGAGCTATCTTCCTTTGAGATAAAAAATATCGAGTTTTCAAGCTGCTTTGATATGGCTATTGAAACCCGAGCTAATATTGAATTAACGATTAATAATATCCCCGGTGAGCTGCTTATTGATTGGGAAGCGGATGAAAATATTTTTGTTGTCATAAGTACATTCTGGGACGAAAGTGGCGTTAAAATAGAATTAGATCATGCGACCAACCAAATGTATGTTAATGGAGAAATGGTCTACCAAGGGATCGACACTCGATACCGTGATGTTTACAATGAACTGATTAACAGAATAGCATCAGCATCGAGTAATATAAGTGATGCAGACTTTGAAACAACGTTGATTTGTCAAGTGTTTTCCCAAAATACTTAAGAGATTACCTTCGACGTACGACTCCTTAGAAGGAGAGATAATATCTGTCTATGTCAGCATAATTTCCTAGCAAGCTAACACTTGCAAATAACCATAGTAAAGTCGCTTCGGAAATTCAGGCGAAGTATTTGAGCTTCCCTTGTTTAAATTAAAAGGGGCCTGTTGTTTGGTCTGGATTTTGCCAATCACTTCGCCAAACATCGTTGCCATGCACATAATAAATGTCATTGTTGTGCAAAACTGCTCGGTCATTCCAGCCAGAAATATAATTATAGTTGTCATTGTTATTATTTTCAGCTTTTACCTTACCTTTATCAATTAAGGTCGCACTGGCGTCACTACTAGAGACTTCAATTAAAGCTAAGAAATTTTCGGGAGACCAAACGTCATAACTTTGATCGCCGTCTTCAATAAACCTTATTGCTCCCCAACGCTCAATGGGCAAGCTAAATCTGTGCTCTCCTGTTTCGCCACGAAGGTAGGTTAGTGCATGATAGTCATATTCGACTGGAGTGTAGCTGTTTTCATAAACTAAAGATGAAATTTCTTGCGGATTGGTCAAGTCGCTAATGTCAAAAAGACTGACCTTAGCTCCTTCAACTATCGGTGAGCTTTCGTCAGCATTGACAGTCCCATCATCATTGAAATCCATTATTGGTGCTAAGCGGTTAGCGTCAACATTTTGTCCAATACCAAGTAATAAACTGTCTGAAATTGGATGTAAATAAGCGGAATAGCCAGGTATTTCTAACTCGCCAATAATTTTGGGCGCTATGTTATCAGTCAAACTGATAACATAGAGAGGGTCGGTGACTAAAAATGTCACTATGTAAGCATTGTTCTCATAAAAGCGAACGGCTTTAATATCCTCTTGTACTATACCATCACCATTGACCTTACCAATAGGCTTGTTATTAACATTATTGGGTAGTTGAGCAATGAGATTTAGTTCGTTGCCATTTTGGGCTAAAACGTTAAGCCGGTGTTTAAAACCTTGGCTTCTATTTCCTGAAGTCGTAACTACCCGTAAAAATTTTTGCTGTTCACTAAAACGCAAGTTTGACATTTGCCAATTAAAACGGCCTTCTAAGGTACCTGATGCCTGATAGTTAATATCGAGACTATTAACTGAAAATTTATGAATAATGGATGTTTCTGTACTTTGACCATTAACGTATTGATAATCAGTACCATAGAGGTATATCGATTGTGACGTGGCATATAAACCACTAGCTTGGCTATTCACACAGACTGATACTAAATCTTCTGGGTGGTTTATATCGATGGCAGTTAACGTAACAATACCGTCAAAGCCGTCTCTGTCGGTGGCGCTTTGAGGAATATAGCAATTACTTGCGCTGACTAACGGATGCTCAATGCCATTGATGTCGGTATATTTAGGCAAAATTTGCTCTATTGTTAGGTTATTTATTAACTTGTAATTGGCAAGCTCTTCTTCTTCACTTTCATCGTAACTCAAGCCATCAACTGTTGGACTGTAGCTGCTAATGATGTATAAAATATTACCGACACTGCGGCTATTTATCACATAGCCATCAGCAGTGAAGGAGGTCGTAATTTCTGCATTTATTGGGTCATTAACATCGACTATGGTTAAATTGAATTTTTCCTTCATTGGAAAAAATTGGTCAGCGACTATGTTAGGAGTGAACAGATCTTCCTGATATGAATAAATGGAAGATAAGACGGCCAACCGACTATTATTTAAATATAGACCATTAATATCGTTGGCTTTATTGTTATTAATCATAATCTCGGCATGCGCCTCAATGGTGCCATCACTTTTGCGTTGCATTACTCTTACGGTAGTTTTGTTTTGTTCATCACTGCTAATATCCCCATCAGTAAATGTATGCAAAGCATATTGATCGTTAGCAATAAATAGATATTGACCATCATATTTTATGCGATCACCTTCTGCGACACCAACCTCTTGACTATTTGTAGCTGAAAAGGTTTCAGTACTCGAGTCAGCGCTAGTTGCTACCGGTTGAGGGTTCAATGCCAGCGTATCATTAATCATGGTATTTTGACTGCGCAGGTACATACCATTTTTGATATGTTGCTCAAAGGTTGTTTGAGCATTTTTTGATAGGGGGTTTAATGACATTGATAATGGATTTAGTTGTGGTATCTCTGTTAATTCATTGATGACATTCCCATCAACATCAACATCACTATTACCACAGCCCAACAGTATAAGTACAAATAATGAAGAAAGTACAAAACGAAGCTTTTTCATGCTTTAATTACCTTGAAATGTTATAAGTTATTGTTTATATGAAAAATAATTATAGTACACTAATAGAAAAAAAAGTCTATGAGAAAACACTTTACTGAAATATCGATGATAAATGGAAAATAGTCATGACATCCACTATGGTTAATTCACCATAGTGGATGCTTTCTTGTGACGACCACTAGTCATAACGAATGAGTTTCGAGATCTTATTAGCTGATATGTTTGAACAAAAATTATCAATTTTTGAACGGTATTTAACACTATGGGTCATGCTTTGTATTACCGGTGGTATTGTCTTAGGAAAAGTGGCACCTAATGTAGCAACAACCCTTAATGATTTTTCTGTTTATCAAGTATCCATTCCTATAGCTGTCTGTTTGTTTTTCATGATGTACCCAATTATGGTTAAAATAGATTTCGCGCAGGTCCTTAAATCAGCAAAAACACCTAAACCTGTGATCTTGACGCTCTTTATCAATTGGGCGATTAAACCTTTTAGCATGTTCACGATATCCTATTTATTTTTGGGGTATCTGTTTCGAGATTTTTTACCGGGTACAGAGATATTAGCGAATGGTGAGGAAGTAGAGTTATGGCGAAGTTATATTGCGGGTACCATTTTACTTGGCATTGCTCCATGTACGGCTATGGTTTTAATGTGGGGACATTTATCCGGAGGAAATGATGGCTTAACGTTAATTATGGTGGCAATTAATTCACTGATGATGCTATTTCTTTATGGACCGCTTGGTGGGTTACTATTAAACGTGAATTCTATGCCAGTACCTTGGCAGACTATGGTTCTTTCAGTCTCCATCTATGTGGCAATGCCACTGGTTGCTGGATATTTTTCGAGAAGAATCATTATTAAATACAAGGGCATGGAGTGGTTTAATACCAAATTTATTCACTGGTTGACACCTGTCAGCATTACGGCGCTATTATTTACCCTAGTGCTGCTTTTTTCTTTTAAGGGCGAGGTTATTGTTTCAAATCCTTTAACTATTTTATGGATAGCTATTCCACTACTCATACAAACAGTCTTTATCTTCGTCTTAGGATATTTTGTATTATCTCGCTGGTTTAAGCTCTCTTATCAATACGCTGCGCCAGTTTCACTCATAGGCGCTTCCAATCATTTTGAAGTGGCAATTGCTACCGCTGTTATTCTTTTTGGTTTATCCTCTGGCGCAGCATTAGCGACAGTTGTTGGTGTTTTAATTGAAGTCCCCCTCATGCTAATGTTGGTTGCTTTATGCAAGCGAACAAAGTATCTGTTTACAAGTAGCTCTGACAAAACAGCCTGATAATGATGATTGATTTGGAGATTTATCCCCTCGTTAGCTCATATTATAGCTAGGGCTTATTGAGCTTAAACTGCACTATAAAGTGACAGTGATTGTTATGCGTTAACCCACTTGATTTAACGCATAAACAAACTAGCTACTGCCGGTATTTATTATATTAATGAGATAAAAAAACTCATTTCTAAAGCTTTTTCATTCAAACTTTTAAAGCGCCCTGATGCCCCACCATGACCGGCATCCATATCTGTTTTAAAGACGAGTAGGTTATTATCCGTTTTAAATTCTCGCAGTTTTGCTACCCACTTCATTGGCTCGAAGTATTGTACTTGCGAGTCATGTAAACCGGTAGTGACTAGAATATGTGGGTAGTCCTGTGGGCTAATATTATCAATGGGTGAATAAGATAAAATGGTTTGGTAAGCCTGTGCTTCATTTGGGTTGCCCCATTCATCGTATTCATTGGTGGTCAGTGGAATGGTTTCATCTAACATTGTCGTTAATACATCTAAAAATGGGACATGGGCACCAATGCCTAAATATAACTCAGGGGCTTGATTAACCACAGCACCCATTAATAAACCGCCAGCACTTCCGCCAGAGGCGAATACTTTATCTTTAGCACCATAACCTTGTTCAATCAGTGCTTTGGTGACATCAATGAAGTCATTAAAGGTATTTTGTTTAAGTTGTTTTTTCCCACTTTCATACCAGTCTCTCCCCAGCATTTCTGAGCCACGGATATGGGCAATAACATAAACAAAACCTCGGTCAAGTAAACTTAATGTTTGGCTAGAAAAATTGGGATCTATGGTGATACCGTAAGCGCCATAGCCATATTGTAATAAAGGATTAGTGCCGTCTTTTTTAAAACAGTCGGTACGATAAACAATCGATACAGGTACTTTTACACCATCACGGGCATCAATAAATAGTCGTTCAGATTGATAGTTTTCTTTGTTGAAATCACCCAATACTTTTTGTTGTTTAAGGAGCTTTCGTTCCCCTGTTGCTAAGTCAAATTCATAAAGTGAGCCAGGAGTTGTCAAACTTGAATAATAAAGTCTAGCGGTAGTGCTTTCAGGCTCTGGGTTATCACCAAGACAGGAAAAGTAGCAGGGATCATCAAAAGCTAATGGGTATTTTTTTCCGGTGATACTGCCTTCTAAAGTGGTATCTAAGGTATGAACGATAAAACGTATTTGTCCTTGCTCGCGTTCAGTGACTACTAGAAAGCGGTGAAAAAGTTCGATACCTTCTAGTAAAACATTATCTCGGTGTGGTATGACTTCTTTCCAGCTATTGATATCACCAATGTTTGTTGTGGTTGCTGTCATTAAACGAAAGTTTTTTGCTTGGTAGTTAGACACAATATAAAAGTTGTCACCCATTTTATCAGCATGATATTCATGTTGTTCTATAAAAGGTAATAACTCGATAAATTCGCCATTAGGTTCGTCAGCACTCAATACTAAATTGTGCGTTTCTTCGGTGGCGTGCAAACAAATATAGATGAGTGAGTCATCACGGCTTTTATCCAGGCTCATATAAAAGCTGTGGTCGTCTTCTTGATAAACTAAAACATCATCAGCTTGTAATGTACCTAATTTATGACGATATACTTGTGTTCCTAGCAAAGTTTCTAAGTCTTTTTTTACATAGAATACGGTTTTATTGTCATTTGCCCAAACAATTTGGCCTTCGGTTTCAACTAAAATATCAGGTAAATAGCACGTATCTGAGTTTTTTTGCGATGAGAGGTTTTTAAAAATGATGGTGTAGATTCGTCGGCTATCTGTATCTTCAGAAAGTGACAGAATTTCATCATTAGGACTGAGTGATAAATCACCTAAGTCATAAAAGTCATGCGATTGAGCACGCTCATTGACATCTAATAATAAGGTTTTGTTTTCACCTGAAAAGCTAGTGGCACGATAGTAACGTGAGTACTCTTGCTCTCCACTTATTTCACTGTGATACCAATATTTACCATCTTTTTCGGGTACTGTTTTATCATCTTTTACTATACGAGCTTTAAGTTCATTAAAGAGTAACTCTTGAAGGGGTTTTTGCTCTGCTAGCATTTCATCAGCGTAGTTATTTTCTGCTTCAAGGTGTGCCAATATAGTTTTATCTTTGCGTTCGTCATCTCGCATCCAATAATAATTATCAATGCGGTGGTGGTTATGTATCTGCATTTTATGGGGGATTTTATTGGCTATTGGCGCAAGGATATTTTTTTGTCGCATGGTTGACAATTGTGGCACTAAGTGCTCCTAGTTTAGATAAATAAAAAAAAGCTGGGTCAATACAGTTATCGGGCTTTTTTAAGCTAAGTTATTTTAGGTTAAATTAAAATATTAAACACCACATTATTTTGACTAATTATTAATCGGTTGTTTAATCGTTGACAAGGAAATGAATGAGATCAGTTTATCACTTTAACACTGATATGTTCTATTACTGTTAAGTCATTAATAATTATATATTTCACAAATAAACACAACTAAAACCCCTCGATTGAAATCTGATTTTTAAAGATCAATATTGACGAGTCATTAATGATAACTTGAGGGCTTCCCATTATAGCTCTCAGCAATTTATTGATGGTACGTAGAGCCAATAATTAACGTGATAACCTTGCCATAGATATTAAAAAATAAGGGAGCAAAAAAAGACATTTTCAACTTGTCTTTAGTCCCTTTATTAACATCAGGATTAAGGCATTTGTACCGATTTTTTACTGTACATTGCGCTGTTAAAGTGTAGAATGCAAATAATAGTGATTCTCATTAACATTTTAAGATGCAGTTTATGACCTTAGCCGATTTAACTAGAAACCAAAAAGCCCACATTAGCGTGCTACCTAATGATGTAGAATTAGCTTCACGTCTTTTAGAGCAGGGTTTTGCCGTTCGTACTGAAATATCACTGGCTCATAAAGCTCCTTGGAATGGGCCTCTTGCTTTTCGCCTTCACAATACTAAAGTGACTATCCAGCCTAAAATTGCACAACAAATTAAAGTGATACTGGCTTAATGGGAAGTTCTGACGTTTCAACTGCTCAAGGTACAAACACAGAAAATCCTCATTATGCCTTAGTTGGTTTTGCCAATTCAGGGAAAAGTACGTTATTTAATTTATTTCCGGGTGATAAACAAACGGTAGGTAATTGGGCTGGCGTTACTGTTAGCGCTAAACAAAAGTCAATTAAATTAGCGGAAGACACTGCTCTATTAACTGATTTACCGGGTTTAAGCTCATTAACGGCACATGATAACCAAGGCGAAGACTTAACCATTAGTCAAAAGTTTCTCCAGCAAAGATCATTTGATTTATTAATTAACGTCGTTGATGCTACACAACTATCAAGACAGCTTTACCTAACTACTCAGTTGCTCGAATTGGGTATACCTATGATAGTCGTCATTAATAAAGTTGATCGAAAAGAAGCTTTAGATATTAATGTTCAACAACTGTCGAAAGAATTGGGTTGTCCCGTCATTGAAATCAGTGCACAAAATCAAACGTCACTTGATAAAATTTATCCACTGTTAGCAACAAGGTTACCACCAAATGGTGATTGTGCTCTGCAAAGTTGCTTGTGTTTACCGAAAAATAATCAGGTTTCAGCTCTAAAAGAGTGTAAAGAAACACCTACTAATAAAGAGCAAGTATTAGATAGACACCAATTTGTTCATGACGTTATCGCCAAAGTTAGTAAATCAAAAACAGCGAATATAAGTTTTACCGATAAAATCGACGAATTTGTTTTGCATCCCATTATTGGTATCCCTATCTTTCTATCGATGATGTATTTATTGTTTATGTTCGCTATTAATGTTGGTAGCGCGTTTATCGATTTTTTTGATATTTTATCTGGCAGCCTTTTTGTCGAATACCCCTTGCACTTTCTTGCCCCATTAGATTTACCTGAGTGGTTACTGACTATTGTTGAGGGAGTAGGTAGTGGTATGCAAACTGTTGCTACCTTTATTCCTATTATTGCTTGTTTATTTATCGGTTTATCTGTTTTAGAGAACAGTGGTTATTTAGCCAGAGCAGCCTTTGTTGTTGATACGGTTATGCAAAGAATAGGTTTGCCAGGCAAAGCGTTTGTCCCACTTATCGTTGGTTTTGGTTGTACCGTTCCTGCGGTAATGTCTGCTCGTGTCTTAGACAGTGAACGAGAGCGTATTACTACCGTGATGATGGCACCCTTTATGTCTTGTGGTGCGCGGCTGCCAGTTTATGCTTTATTTGCTGCTGCTTTTTTTCCTGAAAATGGTCAAAACTTGGTTTTTTTACTCTATCTTATTGGTATTGCTGCCGCGATATTTACGGGTTTTTTATTAAAAAAAACTACATTACCGGGAAGTAGCTCATTAAATATTATGGAGTTGCCGTTATATGAAGTGCCAAAACTGTCCTATATTGGTCTGCGTGTCTGGCAACGGACAAAAGGCTTTGTCTTAGGGGCAGGTAAAACGATTGTCATTGTTGTTTGTCTACTTAACTTCCTTAATTCTATCGACTTAAACGGTGAATTTGGTAACAAAGACAGTGAAAATTCAATTTTAAGTCAAAGTGCAAAAGTAGTGATGCCTTTATTAGCCCCTATGGGGGTAAAAGAAGAAAATTGGCAAGCCGGTGTTGGTATAATTACTGGGATTTTTGCTAAAGAAGTCTTGGTTGCAACGTTTAATAGTCTTTATTCTCCTCAGGTTAATGATCAAGGTGCTGAACCTTCATTAAGTAACAGTTGGGATGAAGCTGTCGCAAGTATTAAAGAAAACTTATTAGGGATTAAAGCCGAAGACCCTTTAAGCATAGACGTTGGCGATTTAAGCGATTTGGCTGTCGTAGCTCAAGAACAGGGCGTCAAAATAACCACCTATCAAATTATGCAAACTGCGTTTGCTGGACAACTTGGTGCCTTTAGTTATTTACTCTTCATTCTTCTTTACACACCTTGTATAGCAGCAATGGGTGCGATTAAAAATGAGGTGGGTACGAAATGGGCTGTGTTTGCTGCTACCTGGAGTTTCACCTTAGCCTATCTTGCGGCAACACTATGTTATCAAATTGGAAACTTCTTTAATAATCCTCTATACGCCAGTATTTGCATTATTACTGTGTTCATTACGTTTGCAAGTATTTATTTTTGGCTTAAATACCAAGGCAGTAAAATACTGACCATTCCCATTTCAGTTAAGTATTATTAGTCAATATTGCAAACATACAGCAAAAGATCTTGGTTTCCTTAATGACGAAATTTGTTACTTGATTACTTTTCTGCATCTTCTAGTATGCATGCCACTGAATGAGTGGGTCATAAAAGGTCAAAATGTGATATCTTTATGATCAGATAACAGCGAATTATAATGTAGAATTAACATGATAATTCGCTAGTTTTTTATTCAGTACTGCTTATGGTCACACCTTCAAAAATAAATTTAAAAATGGAGTCATCTCAATGGACAATCAAGTCGCCGGTAGTTGTTTATGTGGCAAAGTCAGTAGTACGATAACTGGGCATTTTCAACGATTTTATCAATGTTTTTGTAGCCGATGCCAAAAGAAAACAGGTTCTGCTTTTGCCTCATTAATTTTTACTTCGCCAGAGAGTATTAAGTGGCATTCAGGAAAAGAATTAATTAAGCGTTTTGACTTACCTAATGCTATACGGTTTAGTAATTGTTTTTGTACTGAATGTGGCTCGCAGGTCCCTTATTTAAGTCGTGATGGTGTTTTTTTAGTTATACCTGCGGGCTATTTAGAAAGTAATCCACAGATAATACCACAAGCCAGTATATTCTGGGATGAACGTCCTTGCTGGTTTGATGACGGAAAAGTAGCTGATACCTTTAGTCGTTACCCTGAATAACGTTTAATGATTACTGCTTTGAGAGATAAGTATTTATTAACTAACAAGTAAGAATTTCTTACCTAAATAGACCACGTCATAAGATTTAATATGCAATGTATGGATAAATGTTTTACTCGTTTTGAGGCATCGACACAACATTTTTGTTTACCACAAAAGTTTACCTTTCCATTTTATTATCAGCCCCATCCTTTATCTTTGTTGGCGGTTCAAGAACTGCAAACTTACCTTGAAAATCAAACTGTTTGGCAACATGATTTTGGCTTTACCGATAGTAATATCTCAGCAAGTGGTAAGATGTTTGGTGTGTTAGTTGTGCAAAATCCTGAGGGTGATATAGGCTATTTATCGGCTTTTTCGGGTACGCTTGCAAAACAGAGCATAGTCCATAAATTTGTCCCTCCAGTATTTGATACTTTTGCTAAAGACAGCTTTTTTCTTACTGGCCAACGCGAAATTAATCAAATAACCAGTCAGCTTGAATGCTTGCAAAGTAATGAACAAATCACAGTATTCTCAGAGGCTCTTGCCGCATTAACTAGTAATAAAGAGAGTGATATTTTAGCCCATCGTCATCAGATGATTGAAGGCCGAAAGCAGCGAAAATTAAAACGTGAAACAGCAAAAAACTTCTGTGAAAAAAGCACTGTCGATGAGTATAAATTTGAGCAGCTTAACAACTTACTGAGCAAAGAGAGTATTAGAGAAAAAAATCAGTTAAGAGATTTAAAACTGTATTGGCAGGCAAAAATTGATTTAGTGGTACAACAACTCAAAAAATTTACTGATGAAATTGAAGAGCTAAAACAGCAACGAAAAATTTTATCTAATACTTTGCAACAAAAACTATTTAATCACTATCGTTTTTTAAATGTAAAAGGTGAAGAAAAAACGTTAAACACAATTTTTGGCGAGTTGCCCGATCGAACACCCCCTGCAGGCTCTGGTGATTGTGCTGCCCCTAAGTTACTGCAATATGCTTTTACTCATAATTTCAAACCTATTGCACTGGCTGAATTTTGGTGGGGCGTAGCACCTAAGTCCGAAATACGTCAGCATAAAAATTTCTATGGTTCATGCCAAGGTAAATGTCAGCCTATTTTAGGCCATATGCTTAGCGGTCTTGATATCGACGAAAACCCACTATTGATTAACCCTGCGTTGGGTAAGTCGTTAGAGATCGTTTATCAAGACACTGCACTGTTGATTATTAATAAACCTAGTGAGTTTTTATCAGTCCCAGGGAAAAATATTGACGACAGTGTTTACTCTCGAATTAAAGCACAGTTTCCTCAAGCGACAGGGCCATTAATTGTTCATCGCTTAGACATGTCGACCTCAGGGCTGATGGTCATTGCGTTAACTAAGAGAGCACATAAAAATCTCCAGCAACAGTTTATTTCTAGGACAGTAATAAAACGTTATGTTGCCTTAATTGATGGCGAGTTAATAGCGGATGCTGGCACTATTAGTTTACCACTTCGTGTTGATTTAAATGATAGACCACGACAGGTTGTTTGTTATGACTATGGCAAACATGCTGAAACATCGTGGCAAGTTGTTGGTAGAGCTGAAGTCATGAACCAAGGTGAAACTACTAAATTCACTCGGTTACATTTATACCCAAAAACAGGCCGTACCCACCAACTTCGTATGCACTGCGCGCATATCGATGGTTTGAATATGCCGGTAGTTGGTGATGATCTTTATGGTAAAAGAGCGAATCGTTTACATTTACATGCAGCTTATTTAGCTTTTTTACACCCTCTTACCAAAGAAAAAATGGTTTTTGAAGTTGCTGAAGAATTTTAGCGGCTAAATAACCTAAAAATTACAAGGTTAACATTTTCTGTGTCGCCGCTATTAAATGATGTTTAGTGTTTTTTTCAGCTGAGGCATGGCCAGCGGCTTCACTAACTATTAATGTCGATGCAGACAATTGCTGATGTAATAACCAAGCATTATCAAACGGGCAGACAATATCGTAACGACCATGAACAATAGTTGTTGGTATATCCTGAATTTTATTGCAATTATTTAAAATTTGATTATCGGTCAAAAAGCAATTGTTCACCATAAAATGGGCTTCATGGCGAGCAAGTGTCCACGCTGACTCATCATCAGTCGCGGCATCAACAAATTCTTGGTTAGGCAACAAGGTGCAACAGCGAATTTCCCAGACACTCCAAGCTTTGGCAACTTTCATCGCCAGGTTTTTATCTGCCCCTACCATGATATGGTACGCGCCTTCTACACCCCCATCTTTTTGACTATCAGGCAATGCTGATAAATACTCTTGCCAGTAATCTGGATAAAGTCGTGTTGCGCCGCCACCTGAAAATGTCCAGTTGGTATCAATATCTCGAGCAAGAAAAATACCACGTAATACTAAACTTTTAACTTTAGAGGCATGAGTTTGAGCATAAACCAATGATAGAGTAGAGCCCCATGAGCCACCAAATATATGCCAGTGGCTAATATTGAGTGTTTCACGAATCTTTTCAATATCATTAACTAAAAGTGAGGTGTCATTATTTTCTAAGCAGCCATGGGGTAATGAACGTCCACACCCTCGTTGATCAAATAAAATAATATGATATTTTTCAGCATCAAAGAAACGGCGATCATTTTTAGAGCAGCCGCCACCTGGACCACCATGAATAAATAACACCGGCTGGCCATCAGGGTTACCGGATTGTTCAATGTAAATCTGGTGTTGATGATCAACACTGAGTAAGAAATGATTAAAGGGAATTATTTCAGGGTAAAATTCATTCATCAGTGGCTCAATATCAGCTGTCGTTATCCTTGGATATTGAGATGAGATGGTTAAATAGTCAAGATAAACCATTGTGTGTTCAATTATTTCAGTTGAGCGTTACTTAATTGGTTTTGTAAACCGCAAAATAAGTTTAAAAACGGTAACAGATTGATAGATTGAATCACCCATGAGTAGAATCATTAAAGAATAAATAGTTATTAGGATTATTGTCTATGGTTAATAACTAAAGACTTTAATCCCGCAATAACGGTGGATGATTGCTTATAAGCAAAAACAATTTCACGCATTAATTTTAATCCTTCAATTTCACGAAAAACGATGTCTGATGTATTCAATACTTCGGGATGAGCAGGCACCAGTGCGCAGCCTAAACCTGCATGAACAAGACCAAGAGCGTAATCGATGGTTTGGATCTTTGCTCTTATATCGACAGTAAAACCAGCAAGGGTTAAGGTGTCGGTTAAATTGTCCCAAGCGGTACAAGGGTTACGGTGAATAAAGGGGAGACCATCAAGGTCGGCTAGAGTGATTTTCTCTTTTAATGACAATAGGTGGTTATAGGGTAGGGCAAGTTTGTAGTCTTCTTGCCATAGAGAGAGAAAATTCTCTGTTTCAACTAATTCTTCTTTGATAATAATGCGAGCGTCACAGGTTTCATTAGGTGAAACTAATGTCAGTTCCATGTGATCCTGGGAGGCAGTGAAGTCTTTTAATAAGGCACTCATTCGTTCAACACCTAATCCTTTTGTTACTCCTAAATAAAAAGGTTGTTTAATGCTCTGATCGGTAAATAAATTTTTTATCGCATCCGCTTGGCCAAGTAATTGTTTAGCTAAAGGATATAAACGTTCACCGGTATCACTTGGTTTGACGCCTCGGGCATGTCGAATAAATAATTGTGTCGTTAGTGTTTGTTCAAGCTGTGATATGGCCGATGAAATTGACGGTTGAGCAACAAAGCATAACTTTGCTGCACCACTGAAACTTCTCTGCTCATATACCGAAACGAAGTATTTAAGACTGCGTAAATCCATGAATAACAGTGCTCTAAGGATAATAATTATTGATTATAATCTCTACTATAGTTAAAAGCTATAGCTAATAAAGGAAATTGATATTTTAACTCTGGCTAGGTTTTTTATATTATCTTATTCATACTAAAATACTCTTTGATAATTTTGTAATAAATTAAGGTGCTTAACATGTCAAAAACAAACGGTCCTACTTTTAATTGGCAGGATCCATTATCACTTGATTCTTTATTAACTGAAGAGGAACGTATGATACGCGACAGCGCGCATCAATATTGCCAAGAGAAGTTAATGCCGCGTATTTTAGAAGCTAACCGCCATGAAAAGTTTGATGTTGAGATCATGAAAGAATTAGGTGCTTTAGGTCTGTTAGGTGCAACTATTCCAGAAAAATATGGTTGTGCAGGTGTTAACTATGTCGTTTATGGCTTAGTCGCACGAGAGGTTGAACGGGTCGACAGTGGCTATCGTAGTGCGATGAGTGTGCAATCATCATTAGTAATGCATCCTATTTACGCTTATGGCAGTGAAGAGCAACGGATGAAATACCTACCTAAGTTAGCAACTGGTGAATATATCGGTTGTTTCGGTCTAACTGAACCCAACTCAGGTTCAGACCCTGCAAGTATGCTAACCAAGGCGAAAGTGGTCGACGGTGGTTACTGCTTAACAGGGACTAAAATGTGGATCACCAACTCGCCTATTGCTGATGTTTTTGTTGTCTGGGGCAAGCTCGAAGGAGTGATCCGTGGTTTTATTCTTGATAAGGGCATGGAAGGATTAACTGCGCCGAAAATTGAAGGTAAATTTTCACTTCGTGCATCAATCACGGGCGAAATTGTTATGGACAATGTTTTTGTACCCAGTGGAAACATGCTGCCAAATGTTAAAGGTTTATCAGGGCCATTTGGCTGTTTAAATAAGGCACGTTACGGTATTGCATGGGGAGCATTAGGCGCGGCAGAATTCTGCTGGCATGCCGCTCGTCAATATACCCTAGACCGTGAGCAGTTCGGCAGACCTCTTGCTGCTACTCAGCTTATTCAGAAAAAGTTAGCCGATATGCAAACTGAAATCACCACGGGTTTATTTTCTTGTTTGCAAGTCGGTCGTTTAATGGATGCCGGGACTTTAGCGCCAGAGTCTATTTCATTAATCAAACGTAACTCTTGTGGTAAAGCCCTTGATATAGCTCGTACTGCTCGCGATATGCATGGCGGTAATGGGATCAGTGATGAATTTCATGTTATCCGTCATGTGATGAATTTAGAAGCGGTAAATACTTATGAAGGTACTCACGATGTTCATGCTTTGATTTTAGGTCGTGCCCAAACAGGTATTCAAGCTTTTTACTAAGTATTTATCACATTTTAGTCTAGGTTATTTAGTTGATTTTGACGTTGAAATCTAAAAATTCAGCTTCTAACCTCGATAAAATAACCTTGAGGATAATGTTGTAAATAAACCTTTCCTTTGTGGAGTCACCATGTCAGATCGTAACCAATTGGTAAGAAATAATTTTATCAATGCCGTTAATACCAATATTTTACCAACATCGAGCATTACGCTAACACCAAAGGATGTGGGTTTATCTGCTACAGATGTAATTGATTTATTTGAAACACAAGTGATCAGTCGCCATCTTGATTTACAATCACGGATTATGCAGAAGAAAGGGCAAAGCTTTTATACTATCGGTAGTTCAGGGCATGAAGGTAACGCAGCTTATGCTAAAGCTTTTAGATCAACGGATATGGCTTTTTTACACTATCGTAGTGGCGCCTTTATGATCCAACGCAGCAAACAAGTGCCAGGTCAAACGCCTATTTACGATATGTTGCTCTCCTTTGCTGCTTCAAAAGATGATCCAACCTCAGGGGGGCGTCATAAAGTACTTGGTTCTAAAGCCTTAAATATACCGCCACAAACCAGTACTATTGCCTCTCATCTACCTAAAGCTATGGGCGCTGCTTTTAGTGTGCCATTGGCAAAAAGATTAGCCCTTAGTGACAAGTTATCTAAAAATATGCCAGCAGACAGCTTAATTGTCTGTAATTTTGGTGATGCATCTTCTAATCATTCAACCACGCAAGGGGCACTAAATGCAACAGCCTGGGCAGCTTATCAATCGATCCCTATGCCTATCGTTTATGTCTGTGAGGATAATGGCATTGGCATTTCAACTGCTACGCCAGAGGGCTGGATTGCCGCCAATTATAAAGACCGTGCCGGACTCAGTTACCTTTATTGCGATGGTTTGAATTTGCTCGATACTTATCAAAAAGCTAAACAAGCAGAGAAAATGGCTCGAGAGCAAGGTAAGCCGGTATTTTTGCACATGAGAACGGTTCGAATATTAGGCCATGCAGGCTCTGATGCTGAATTTGTTTATCGAGAAATAAAAGATATTGAAGCCACCGAATTTAATGATCCATTACTGCACAGTGCACGCATCTTATTAGAAAACAACCTCTTAGCTAAAGATGATATTATTAATATTTATCAAGAGGTTGAAAAGCGAATCGCTGAGGTGGCTCAACAGGTGATCACTAAGGCTAAACTTGACAATGCCGAAGAGGTTATGGCGAGCATTAAACCGCCAGTCTTGCCAGAATCAGTAAGTGGACAATATCATCAGTTAGTTAATGAAGAGCAACGTAACGCGTTATTTAGCCATGAAAAGCATAATATCAATAAGCAACAACACTGTGCTAAATTACTTAACTGGGCATTGATGGATTTAATGGCTGAGAATGAAAACATGGTGATGTGTGGTGAAGATATAGCTAAAAAAGGGGGTGTATATAACGTCACCGCTAAATTAAGCCAACGTTTTGGGACCAATCGAGTGATTAATACCTTACTTGATGAACAATCTATTTTAGGTTTAGCTATTGGTATGGCGCATAATGGTTTTTTACCGATCCCAGAGATCCAATTCTTAGCTTATGCTCATAATGCTGAAGATCAAATTCGCGGTGAAGCGGCGACCTTACCTTTTTTCTCTAACGGACAATTTAGCAATGCCATGGTTATTCGCATTGCCGGATTAGCGTATCAAAAAGGCTTTGGTGGGCATTTTCATAACGATAATTCATTTGCGGTATTTCGTGATATTCCAGGTCTTATCATGGCATGTCCATCAAATGGCGCTGATGCAGTGGCTATGATGCGAACTAGTGTCAAACTTGCAAGAGAACAGCAACGTTTAGTTGTCTTTTTAGAGCCCATTGCGTTATACATGACCAAAGATTTACATGATGAAGGTGATGGTCTGTGGACATCAAACTATGTGATACCAGCTGAAGATAATGTCAACTCGGCTATGGCGATTAAAACCTTTGGTGACGGAAAAGACCTTTGTATTATCTCCTACGGAAATGGCTATTATCTGTCACGCCAAGCTGAAAAAATTCTTGGTGAGCAAGGGATAAAATGCCGAGTCATTGATCTGTGCTGGTTAGCACCTTTAGATGCAAAAGGCATTATTGAACAAGCGCTGCAATGCCAACATATTTTGATTGTCGATGAGTGCCGTCAAACAGGCTCTATCAGTGAAGCATTGGTGACTTTATTAATTGAAGCACAAGCCGAACGTAATGAAAAAATGATACAGACTAAACGTATTACCGCCAAAGACAGTTTTATTCCATTAGGTGCTGCGGCTTATCGTGTATTGCCCTCAACACAAGAGATTGTTGATACGGCAAAAGCTTTAGTCAGAAGGACAACAAATAATGAGTAAGGCCAATACTAAGATTAATCTAACTCATCAAAAAAAACAAAGAGCGGTAGTCATTTGCCCCGGCCGGGGTACTTATAATAAAGAAGAACTCGGTTATTTACAGCGATTGCATAGCGATAAATCAGCATTGATTCAAAGGATAGATGATTTTCGGCATCAACAAGAGCAAGTCACAATCGCCGAGCTTGATGCAATGCAACAATACAGTATGCGCTTACATACAGCGGGTGAAAACGCTTCTGCGCTTATTTATGGCTGCGCCATGAGTGATTTTCAAGCGATAGATAAAGATAAATACGACATTGTCGCGGTAACTGGTAACTCTATGGGTTGGTACATAGCTCTTGCTGTTGCCGGGGCTTTAAATCCAGAAGCGGCCATTAAACTTATAAATACCATGGGGTCGATGATGACCGAGGGTATTGTGGGTGGTCAAATGATTTACCCAATCACGGATGAAAATTGGTGCATTGATACCCAAGTAGTTGAAAATATCAAACAGTGGTTAGTTGAAGTCAACAAACAGGCTGATTGTGAGGTTTATATTTCTATAAACCTTGGCGGCTATACTATCTTTGGAGGTAATAAAACCGGATTAAAAGCATTGGAGGGTTTATTACCTGTACTGCAAGACCGTTATCCTATGCACTTGTTTAATCATGCAGCTTTTCATACCCCATTGCTAAATAACACCGCAAAAAAAGCGCAATCGCTATTGTCACCTGATTTGTTTAACAAAGCCAATATCCCATTAATTGATGGTTTAGGAACAATTTGGCAACCCCATAGTACTGATATTAATGCCTTGTACGATTATACCTTAAACACACAAGTAGTTACCCAGTATGATTTTAGTAAAGCTATTGAAGTGGCAGTTAAAGAATATGCCCCTGATAAGCTAATTATTTTGGGGCCAGGCTCTACCTTAGGAAGTGCTGTGGCACAAAGTTTAATCGATCATCGGTGGTTAGAAATGAGCAGTAAAAGTGACTTTATCGCCTTACAAAAAATGAATCCTTTTATTCTTGCTATGGGCTTAGAGCAACAGCGTAAATTAGTAGTGTAGCAAATAAATATTTATTGTTGGGTTTAGAATGAATGAAATAAATGTTCTGATATTGGTAAATAATAATTGTCTTGATTGAGTGAAAGATATTTTTTTTGCTTGTCCATAATAATTGTAGTTTGTTGGTCATTGTTAATCTCTGATATTTTGATATGTACTCATCAAATAATAATACTTTTCACTAAGAAGTAGATATCAAGAGTTGGTATTTGTTCATTTATAGATGTATGAAGGTGTTCCAATAATTCATACTCGACTATAAATTAGCACTTAGCTAACCTTTAGATTAAACTACTACTGAAATGCCCCTGAAACTTTTGTAAATAACTTGAGCAACATATGAGTGTCGATAAAAAACAACAAGAATCTAATCTAATTCAAGTGTTTAAAAAACTATTAAAAGAACAATGTTACGGTTCTCAAGGACAACTTGCCGATGCTTTAGCTGAGCAAGGTTTTGATAAGATGTCACAAGCAAAAATATCGCGATTATTAGCCAAACTAGGCGCGGTAAAAACACGCAATACCAATAATCAAATCGTTTATATTTTCCCTGATGAATTAGCTATTCCGCGATCTAAACAGTCTATCGAGTCGGTAGTTTCAGGTGTTAAAAACAATGGAATGCTCATTATTCTAAAAACAGGCATTGGTGGCGCACCCTTAATCTCTCGTATGCTTGATAGCTTAGGAGAACCGGTAGGCATTCTTGGAACGCTGGCTGGAGATGATACTATTTTTATCGCACCGACGGATGTAAACCGTATTGATGAAATAACTCAGTCTATTAGAGACTTGTTAGGTATTAAAAAAGATTGATTTTATATTTATTTTCAATAACTTAGTACTGCTGTCATCTTTTGTCATATGAAAGTTTTGTGACTGTCATTACTCTGTCGTCGTATAATCCACACTTTACTGTTTAACTGACGTCACTTCTATTAATTCAAGGGAAAACTAGAGTTACTTCACCTTTTTTGCATATCGGCGCTTTTTATAAGGCGCTTTTTTATTGACAGTAGTTAAACCTTTTAGTTGAGTAGGTAATTGCTCGCTAGCGATTTTAATTACATCATGTAAGGTCTGTACCAGTGGCATCATAAAATTTTGATAGCTGCTTTTTTTTTCACTAATAGCATTTAACGTTACTTCCCATTGTGCGGTCATATCTGGTTTTGTGGCAATATTAGGTAATGCAGCAATGAGACCTTTGCCAACGTCTGTTGCATGAATTTTTTTACCTTGGCGTATTAAAAAACCACGATTAAATAGTAAGTCTATGATGCCGCCCCTTGTTGCTTCTGTACCTAAGCCATCGGTCTCTTTTAATATTTTTTTTATATTGATATCGCTAACAAATCGCCCAATGCCTGTCATAGCAGACAATAAACTCGCATCAGTAAAATACTGAGGTGCGTGAGTGATTTTTTCGATCATTTCCCCGTGCTGGCAATGTAACTTATCTTCATTTTTAAGTTGTGGCAGTAATTGTTCGTTAAGTGAATACTCAGTATTTGAGTCAGTATTGGCATCGCTATTAATGTCTTTTTCAAGCGCTGATTGCTTGCTAGTATTATTGGTACTGTTAAATAATATCTTCCAACCACTATTAAGAGGGCTTTTAGCATTCGCTTTAAATAATCCTCTGGCGATTTCAATATCAATACTTGTTTCATGATAAAGATAAGGGGGATAAAACTGAGCCAAGTATTGGCGGACAATAAGTTGATAAATATTACTTTCAAAAGGGTTGAGATTGACCTTTAGGGATGATTTTTCTGTTGGAATAATAGCGTGATGAGCTGTCACTTTCTTATCATTCCACGCTTTACTTTTAATTTTGCTATCTGCGCCTTTTGCTGCGGTAGCAATGCTTGAGTTACTAGCAGCTAACATCTTGATAATACTGGGCGCTTGCTTAAAATGCTCATTAGGTAAAAACCGACAATCACTGCGAGGATAGGTAATCAACTGATGCTTTTCATACAGTGACTGACAAACATCTAGTACTAGCTTTGCATTCATTGAAAAGCGTTTAGCAGCGTCAATTTGCAGTGATGACAAACTATAAGGTAATGGTGCAAACTGTTTTTTTTGCTCATATTTTGCCGTTTTTACTACTGCGGACTGGTTTGTAATCCGCCTGATCACATTTTCAGCGAGACTTTTTACTAAAATCCTATTTTCATCATCCATATACGGTTGGCATTGTTCACTAGGCTGCCATTTTGCGATGAAATTCTCATTATTATTTGTTTGAAGATGTGCATAGACCTGATAAAAAGGTTTTGATTGAAAGTTATCTATATCTAGTCCACGTTGAACAACTAAACCAAGGAGTGGCGTCTGCACTCTGCCGACTGATAAAATGCCATTAAAACCGACTTTCTGTCCTTGTATCGTATATGCTCGGGTTAAGTTGATGCCATAAAGCCAATCGGCTCTTGAACGGGCAAGTGCCGATATTGATAATGGCATAAACTCACTATTCGCTTTAATATTTTCTAGTGCGCGTTTAACCGCAGGTATATTTAAATCACTGATTAATAATCTTTTAATATTCGCTTTTTTAGTCTTACTGACGTTGAGAAAGTCGATAACTTCGTCCACTAGTAATTGCCCTTCACGGTCGGGGTCGCCGGCATGAACAATTTCATCTGCTTGTTTGACTAACTTTCTGATTACGGTTAATTGAGCTTTAGTTTGGCTTTTGGCTTGTAACTGCCATTGTTCAGGTAAGATAGGTAAATGATTAAATTGCCATTTTTTATATTTTTCATCATACGCTTCAGGCTGAGCTTGCTCAAGGATATGACCGATACACCAAGTTACTTTATCGCCATTGGGTAATTCAATATAGCCTTGCTGATTTCTTTGAGGTTTAGGTAATGCGGCTGCAATGGCTCGACCTAAACTGGGTTTTTCAGCTATATATAATTTCATTTATTGCTATAAGTTAAGTGACTTATTTAATATAATATATTCTAACTGTTGTTTTGTACAGTTATGATGGTTATCTCAATATAAATAGCTCCAGCTAGATTATTGTTAATAATAATATTGAAGTAATTGAACAGTTATTCATTTTATTTAGCATCATTCATATGATGGGTATGAGGAAGTCCATCAGTATTTATGGCAGCAGAGTCTCCAGGATTATTCAACTCAACAGCACAAACTAGTTGCTTTACTTTTGTTGAAAATAAAAATCTGTATCACTCTCTTAGGATGCTAATTGCAAAATTGACTGAACCGTAAAGAGTTCAATTTTAAACATAGCTTTAATCAAGAGGGGGTATTAAAAGTAGATTTTTTGCTGTTTATATCATTGGTAATAAATTTCCTCAGATAAATTAACATATTGAAGAGAGATTAGTTGATATAAAACCAGTTAATAGCGATAGTATAACATCATTACTGTTTTAGAGGCTAATATAGGTGTTTAGTTAGGTGTTTAGTGAAATTTGAATCCGAAACCCTAACACCTAGTCATGATGTTTTATGAGAGTTATTATTAATAATTTAACTTATTATGGTAAAGATTACCTTGTCATTACAAGATTACTTTCCGATGCAGCCCACCTTAGTATGCTGATAAAATAGCAACTGAACTAATATGTTGGTTTCAACGCGATATTTAGAATAAAAAAGAGAGGCAGTGATGACCGTCAGAAAAATAATGACTAAAGCAGTTGTTACTGTGGGGATGAATGATTCATTGGCGGTAGTAAAACATATTTTTGATAATACGACCTTTCATCATTTATTGGTGATTGAGGCAGATGTGATTGCTGGGGTTATTTCCGATAGAGATTTGCTTAAAGCGTTAAGTCCAAATATTGGTAAAGCGGTCGAATCTGTAAAAGATGCCGCGACACTGAATAAAAAGGTTCACCAGATTATGTCTCGAAACGTGATTTGTCTTGGGCCTAACGCGAGTGTTTATGAAGCAATATCAGTATTTAATCAACATAATATCTCTTGTATTCCTATTGTTGATATTGAGGGAAGACCAGTGGGAATTTTAAGTTGGCGAGATATTTTTAAAGCGCTTGAAGCCCAGCGCAGATCATCCTCAACTTAGTGGTCATTGTTTATTACCACTAAACCTATAAATTTCTTGTTGTTAGAGATTTAATCTCCCTGGTAAAAAAAATACCACCAGAAATAAAATGATGGTGCTCTTGTATTTAATGAGTTTTACGCGCGGCTATAAATGATCACCCTAAGACAATAGATAAACTTTAGAATAAAAAAGCAATTGCTCTGCAGGCTTTACCCCACGATAAGTTTAGGGGCGTAAATATAAATTTTATACAGTGACTACTTCTTCTGTTACAATAGCGTAATTAAATTTAGATTAAGTGTTTTAAGTATGCATATAAAATTAATAGCTGACATTGAAAAAAAATCTGAACATGGTTGTTCAGCAGGAGAAGAGTTTGAAGCGGTTTTAATTCACCCTCGCTCAACTACTGTAGAGTTTATTACCGATTCTGACAAAGCGCTAAGAGCGTTTAGTTATGAATATGAAGTTATTGAATTAGTTGAATTAGATTAGCATTAAACTAATTACCTCGGTACAGTAAATTTCATATTTTAATAAATCACTACTATTTTTAATCTGCTTTTTAAGTAGCAGTA
>Ga0307489_10000319_pt1 | contig 27870 bp, 44 predicted proteins | sample SB12metaG_FD_202247 | JGI IMG/M metagenome (GOLD analysis project Ga0307489, IMG submission 202247) | Sea-ice brine microbial communities from Beaufort Sea near Barrow, Alaska, United States - SB 1.2 | ecosystem: Environmental > Aquatic > Marine > Coastal | place: USA: Alaska | collected... | reverse complement strand
CACGTCAGTGAAATGTGTGACGGTTTGCTCATTCGAGTACTCGCTTGTCCCTCACTCGAGCTGCTTCCCATGGCGACCAATACTAATACTCGCCACTTCACCCACCATGTTTTAGACCCTCGTTCACTGAGTTACGAGTACGCGCTTTGAGTTAAGAGGAAGTGATACTGTATGACATGTTGGGCATTATTCAATCGGCCATGATGCAAGCTGCTTCCGTTGGTGGGCGACGGCGCCATTCGCGCGGCGGTGGTGCGACACCCGCATCAGGTAGGCCCTGTCACAAATCGGTCAAAATATCCTGCAACACAATTCCCAACCCTGGATTCTTGAGTCACATGCCACCGGCCTCGACATTTTAAGCGTCTTCTGCTAGGACCCTGGCAGGGGATTCCGCCCGCCGGGTTGCACGCGCTGACGTCGAGCGGGCCGGTGACGACGAGGCCGGTGGACGTCGTCTGCAACGCGTGGGGGGTGCGCGGCGCCAGGGTGGATTTTGCGGCGGCGCTCCCGGGGGCTTGCTTTAGGGAGGGGCGGGATCCGGCGGCGGAGGGGGGGGCGGCGGTGGCGGGGGCAGGGGCGGGGTAGGGCCTGGCAGGTATGCCTGCCACTGCATCCATCGCATGTTGGACCCTCGTTATTTCAGTCAAATGGCATCTTATGACGTGGGGAGCAATATCTACCAGATCCTACGAGTGGGGCGGTGGGCGCTCCGGCGGCGGCGGTTGCGGGCTGCCTGCCAGGCGCGGGGGCGGGGGAGTCGGGGGAGTCAGCGCCGGCGCTGGCGACACTTCTGGCGGACCGCGTGGCGGCGGTGGAGGCGGCTGACGGCGTGGCGGGCCCGCCCGACTGGCTGTGCGAGGACTCGCCGGTGTTCTACTCCCACGTCGTGTTCGTGCCGAATAAGGACACCAAGCAGATTGAGCAGCAGGTCAGGAACGTGACAAGGGAGGTGCAGGCTGCGCTGGATGTGGCGGCGGAAGTGGAGGCAGCGGCAGCGGAGGTGACGGCGGCGGCGGCGGTGGCGGCGGAGGGGCCGGCCGGGGCGGGGGCGTCGGCGTCAGGTTCGGCGGAGGGGGGAGCGAAGTTGGAGGCCGCGGCGGTGACGCAGTCCGCGGCGATGGCGGGCTTGGAGGCGGCGGGCTTGGAGTTGCAGGCGGCGGCGAAGGCAAAGACAGCGGCGAAGGCAGCGGCGAGAACGGAGGCGATGGAGGCGGTAGCCACCGCTTCCCGGCCCACAACCGCCGCCACCACCGCCACAGCCGCCACATCCGCCACAACCGCCGCACCTGTGGCCACAACCACCTCACCCGTGATCTACATGGCCAAGCGGCCTTTTCATCCCGTCCGCCTGGCTGACTTGCTGAGGAGACACTTTGCGCTATCGAAGGACCCGGCGGGGGAAGATCCGGGTGACGAGTCAAGTGGGATGAATGTAGATGGGACGAGTGGAGGCGGGGCGGAGAGTTTACTTGGACCACTCTCGCTCCTGTCCATGGCGGGGGCGGGGGCGTCAGCCGGGGCGGGGGTTGACGCGGTGAGTGGCGTGGTGGCTGCTGCAGATGCAGCGGCTCGAGCCTCGGTGACGGCGGCGGCGGCGGCGGAGGCGGTCGCCACCAGCGTGAGCCAGTCGGCCGAATATGCATCCGGGCATGCGGACCCCACGCTGATGGCTGCGGCCGCCGTGGTGACGTCGTCGTCCGCCGCGGCTGCCGCCGCCGCCACCGCCGCCTCCGCCGCCGCCCACCTTCTATCCCGCCTGCTCATCGCCGCACCTCCGCCCCTCCCTTTCCCCTCCACATCGGCAACGCCAAACACAAGCCTTGCCAGGCAGGGCCTTCCCTAAGTATTTTTCTCAGGTGTAAGCCATTTGTCCCTGAAACCACTTGAATTATCCCACTCAATACCTCACACATAATCAAGTTCAGCTGGGGAAAGTACCCCGGAAATGCCCTACCTCAAGGCCGGAGCGAAGCGGAGTGTCCAATGGCAGCAGCAGCGGGCCGTTTGCGGGCGTGCAGCGCTCAGCGGGCGTGGTGTGGCTGGCCTCGCGCCTCGCGCTGTGCGGCGTTTGGTAGGGCGTGACAGACATCGCCCACCGCGTGGTCCATCGTGTTGTGATCCCTTGTTTGTTGAGTTGAATGGCATCCTATGACGCGGATAGCAATGTCTGTCAAGTTCTGACACATATTACCCGCCACATCATCCAACGCGTTATGAACCCTCGTCTCTTGAGCTGAATGGCATCCTGAGACGAGGCGAGCAATATCTGTCAGGCCCGAGCGTCTGGAGCCAAGAGGCCCCCGGCGCTGTCAACGTCGTGTGCGCGGGCGCCTGGGACCTTCCCATCCACCCCTCTGCCTTACCAGCGCTGATCTGCGATGACGGCTGCGCTTATCATAAAACGAAACTAGTCTTGGGCGAGAGGCGCCAGGAGCTGGTCTTTGAGGGCACGGAGGGTAGGGCCTTGCAGATGTTGCCCGCCACGTTGTTGACACGCATTTGAACCGTCATCAATTTAGTCAATTGGCGTCCTATGATGTGGTGAGCAATATTTGCCAGGCCTTTATGGGAGGGATGGACTCGGCAGCTCTTCGCGCTGCGCTGGATGACTGTTTGCTCACCGCGGAAGAAATATCACACAGCTGTGGTCCGGTCGACGAGACGGATGATTCGCCGGGCGCAAGGCTGGCCGCAGATGTAGGCGGCACGTGTTTTTCCGTTCCATGGCCGGAGCAGATTGAGCACTTGGCGAGCCTCGGGGTGAGGCTGGGCGGGCGGGGGTCGGCGGCACGGGCGTACGGTAGGTCCTCACACACCCTCCCCTTTTCAGCTCAACTTGAGCAACTTTGACGCATCATGTTGGTAGGTCATCCCACGCTGTCCCCTTTTCAGATCAACTTGAGCATCTTCGACGCATCTTGTCGGGATGACTTGGGTGATTTCAAGGATCAAAGGGACACCACCACAGGTGTCACGGCTTACGTTGACCCTAACCCCTAAACCCTAAACCCTCAACCCTAATTCCTAACCCCTAAACCCTGAGCCGGAAGAGAGACGCTGAGTGAGGCCCTGGCATACGGAGCGCGCCACCGGAAGAAAATGAACGGGGGAGCGGACGGCGGCGACGGCGACGGGTCACCGGCGGCGGCAGGTGTGGGGTACGCTATGGGCCCGCAAAAAGGGACCGCGACGGGGGCGGCGGCGAGGGCGGGGGCGGGGGCGGGGGTGGGGGCGGGGGCGGGGGCGGGCGGGTCGGAGTGGATGGGTAGGGCCTGACAGATAATGCTCGCCACGCCATACGATGTCGTTAAACTCAAGAAACAAGGGTCTAGTACGTCGATCATGACGCGGCAAGCATTATTTATCAGGCCATATGGACAGGATCTCTGAAGGCGAAACCATTCGGCATCGCCTCCCTCGCCTTTGGGGGCAAGGCAGGGCCGGGGGGCATGGCGTCCTCAGTATTTGCTCATACGAGTAGTGTACCATGGCGGTACCCGTGCCCTAAACCCTAAACCCTAAACCCTAAACCCTAAACCCTAAACCCTAAATTCTAAACCCTAAAGCCTAAAGCCTAAAACCTAAAGCAAGCCCTGCACGGCGTCCTCACTATCTGCTCATAGTGCACCGTCGTACCCGTGCGCACTCACCACATCCTCCTCCCTGCCGTAGCCACTCGTTCCCTTACTGTTTGCTCATAGTGTACCTGTTCACATTCCCCGCGTCCTTCTCCCTGGCCTGTCACGGCATCGAGTGAATACGGGTACACTGGTGGTACACCGGTATACCATGAGCGAACTGTCAGGTTGAGCCGCGACGGGAAGGAGTGGCGTGGGCCCTGCGGCGCCACCAATGGGTACACAACGGTCGGTCGGCCCTGCGGCGCGGTTGGCGTCATACGGTCGGAAGCGTTCCTGGTGCCTCCCAAGGGGGTGGACGTCAAGCAGTTCCCCGAGGTGGGGTCAACTTGACCAGGCTGTACCACCAGCAGAGTGACAAGATATCCCATATCGATCTCCAGGATGACCATATCGATACTGTCATCTTCCATATCATTAGACCATATCCCATATCGATATCCAGGATGACCATATCGATATGGTACACAACCATATCGATATACCGTATCCAAAATCGATATCCCATGTCCCACATCGATATCCCTATCGATATCCCATTGATGTCCGATCTCCCATATCGATCTCCCATATCGATCTGCCATATCGATATCGGATCATATCTTGTCACTCTGGAGGTGGGGTCAAGTTGACCAGGCTGTACCACCAGTCCTCGCCACGTCATCCACCACACGTGCCAACCCCGGTTTCCCAAGTTAATCGACATCCTTTGACGAGGCGATAACCGGCACACCACGGCCCAATTCCGAGGGGCTGGGGCACTTCTGGCCCAAGATGCCGTGCCTCGAGTGCGGCTCGCCGTGGTGGTGGGGGCCGGGTACATCTTGCCCACCTCGTCATCACTTACACATTCTGCACCCTCGTTTCTTGAGTACCTTACATCCCTTAACGTGGCGTCGGGCCTATCAGATGTCGCCTGCCACGTCATCAAGCACACATTTAGCTCACATCTTGAGTTACATGCGTCCTATATGACAAAGTGCGTGAAACCACTTAGACACTTAGAGAGACGTATTGCTCAGTTGTCCCGCTCGATCAATCAGAACGCTCCATTTGGACGACTTAGTACGACTCGTACTACTTGTTGTTAAAGTGCACAAGTGGTCTCACGCAGTTTGACATAACGTGGCTAGCAGTGTCATTCAGACCCGGCGAGGTGGCTAGGGGATGACTGGGACGCGGAGTGCGGGAACTGCGGCGGCAGCGCGGTAGGGACTGATGGACAGTGCTCGCCAAGTCATCAAACACACTGTGAATCCTAGTTCCTTGAGTTAATCGACATCTTATGACGCGGCGAGCACATGGATAGTGCTCGCCACGTGATCAAACATATTGTGAACCCTCATTCCTTGAATCGATTGACTTCTCATGACGTGGCGAGCACATAGATAGGTGTGCTCGCCACGTCATCAAAGCACATCTCGAACCCTCGTTCCTCGAGTTAATTGAAATCTTATGACGTGGCAAGCACTATCCATCAATCCCTATCGGACTGACAAGATATGATCCAATATTGATATGGGAGATCGATACGAGAGATCGTACATCAATGAGATATCGATAGGAATATTGATATGGGATATGTGTTCTCGATTTGGGATACGTTATATCAATATGGTCATCTACCATATCGATATGGGATATCTTGTCACTCTGGTCCCTAAAGCTCGGAGTCGTACGACAACAATCAGCTGCCGCTGCTGCCCTTCAAGCGCCGCTTCGAGGTGAGGCCGTGCAGGTTGACCCTATGAAACCCATGTTGAAACCCCCTGGAACCAAGCACTTGAAACTAAAATGTGGTGTATTGCTTTCAGCTTTTGCTTTCAAATTCTACTTGCGCCGCTACATCGAGCGGTTTCGTAAGCTGCTTCAAGAACTCATCGCCAAGCCGGCGGACGAACTCGTGACGAAGCGGTGAATATAGTTTAGTCTGTTAGGCGGGCTTCTTAATCGGAACACTATCTGCATTCACTCAGCTTAAGCTTTCAATCACTTATGCTTTCAATCACAGCTTGCACCGCGTAACCTTTTCAACATTTGCTTTCAATCAAGGTTTCCGCCTCTGCGCCATGCCGTGGGCAGCACGCTCGCCGTATGTGAAGGGCGTTGCAGGTTTACCCCAGGTTGACACGCCGTGCCCCCATCATGCGCTTCCAACACTGGTTACAGCATTGGTTTCAACCTGCACCGTTTACCACAAAGGCCAGGTGTGGATGCGGCCCGTGGTGGGGCGGTGCAAGTTGAAACCATTTGAAACCCGTGTTGGAACCGCCTGATTTCAGCGATTGAAATAACTAAAATGTGATACACTGCTTTTCAAGTTTTGCTTTCAAATTCAACTTGCGTAAATCTACTCTGAGTGGTGGTCGGGAACCCCGGAGAGAAGGTGACGCAGAGTTGCGAAAGACTGCTCCTTAGAGACTTGGTGGGGCACGGAAGATGACGAAGACGATGATGCGAGTTCGAGCCAGGGCAACGGAGAGAGTGAGAGCGAGTGATTAGAGCTCCGCCTGACGCGCAAGCCGCCAACACCGAACACATCCGCAAGTCATCAGACTAACAGAGCAACACGGTTGTGCACTACTTTTGCGTGTACCGCTGCCGGGACACAATGTTAACAACGTCGTTAATTTGCAGTGAGAAAGCTCGGATGACCAATGAACAATACTTCAAGGACCCGTCTGCTTGGGAGTCCGGCCCGCGTCATTCAACGCGAGCAAAACAGTGGGATTTTCATTACATACTCATAGACAGTCAAAAACGTCGCAGCTACCTAATATTCTATTTACACGCGCCAGCCGCCGCCGCCGCCGTCGCATCGCACATTATCCTCGCGTTCTCTCGTTCCGCGTGCGGCCGTTTCACCGCCAAAAACAGTTCCCTATCATTATGCCTGTCGCAAATAGCGTCGGGACTAACCTGCGGTCACCCGCGGGTGCGTGGATATTAATAATAAATATAGTCTTGATCGGATTTAATAGCCTCGGGATATTGCCCCTTGATAGGCCTCAAACCTGACGGTATACCTAGAGTATGGCCGCTTGAAATGGCGGAGGGGGTTGGTCACCGCCTATCTTGTGAGTGCCTTAGCAGCTCGGGCTCGATGAACGTTGGTAAAAAGGTTTTTTGTCCAGATCTAGGAGCGCGGGTCCTTGACGATTATGGTGGTGCAGCGTGACGCCTGCGCGCACCGGTCGCCAGGGTCTGGCGGCCACTTGTCCACGTTTCAGCTCAACGTCAACACGTTTATGTGGGATACATTGGGTGGTACTGTATGGTGTCAGTAACAGAAACGGCTGAGGTTAAACCCTAAACTTTAAACCCTAAACCTAAACCTTGAGGTGAGAAGCGAAGGCGTGTCCCGGCCCTGCCGGTCGCTGACGCTGCCGAGCACCGCGGCGGAGAACCCGTTGGTGCCCATTATGAGCACGTCAACCTCATGCTGCTTGGCGCTGCCCAGGATCAGGGGCTCAACACTCGTTCACGTTTCGGCTCAACGTAAGCTCATTTTGTGGGATACGTTTGGTGCATGGTTTACCCCAGTCTATTAGACAGGGGGACAGACACGAGTAGGTGACCAAAACGGCTTAGGTTGAGCTGAAAAATGGACCAGTGGAAGCCCCTGCCCAGGATGTCGTCCGCCACGTTGTGCGCGGCGTTGGAGTGGAGCGCCTCGGTGTAGTGGCGCAAGTTGAATTTGAAAGCGAATCTTGAAAGCAGTTCATCATAATATAGCTTCAAACGCTGAAACCAAACGCAGGTCACCCGGGAGTCAACCTGAGGGCAACCTGCACCGACTCTAAACCCTTGATCCTAAACCCTAACTCTAAACCCTGAACCCTAAAGCTGCACCGCACTGCCTCGGTCTGGCACTGCAGCCCCAGCGCCGCGCACGCCGCGCCGTACTTGCCAAGAACCTCCGGGTCCTCGCCGCCGTACACCAGGGGCTTACACTCGTTTTCAATTCAGCTCAACTTGAGCTCTTCTGTCCACCGTACAATCCGACGTAGCTCATGAACGTGTCATGGAGTTGCTCAAGTTGAGCTGTAACGTGGACGAGTGCAAGCCCCTGCCGTACACCACGAAGATTTTGTCCGTCGTCTTGGCCAACTTCGTGACCATCAGAGCAAAGGCCACCTGGCAGGGGCTTACACTCGTGCACTTCTCAGCTCAACCTAAGCCGTTTCTGACACAAAATACACCCTGAACACCCCCTGATACTCCTCAATACCCCCTGACACCTCCTAACACCCCCTGAACAACCCTTAATTGCACCCCTATCCCACATAATGCGCTCAAGTTGAGCCGAAAACTTGACGAGTGTAAGCCCCTGCCACCTTGGCACTGGGGGAGTCGTCCGTGGCGAGCATGAAGGTACGCGAGGTGTAGCGGCGCAAGCTGAAATAAAGCGGCGTTTGAAAGCGCTTCATCACTCGTAAGGTTTAAGCGCCGAAACCAGGCGCGGTCAAGCTGGGGTCAACCAGGGAACCATCTGCACCGCCCTACCGAGGACTCGAGGGCGTAGCTGGTGGACTTGACGATGCCGGTGGACAGCTCGGAGCGCCGCAGCGAGCCGTCCGAGGTGGACCCCATGACCAGGGCCTTTCACTCGTCCACTTTTCAGCTCAACGTAAGCTCTTTATCTGCAGGATGTATTGGGTGATTTCCGTGACCAAAATGGCTCAGGTTGAGCTGAGAAGTGGACGAGTGGAAGCCCGTGCCCATGACGCTGAAGCTGTCGGCGTGCTTCGCACCCGCCTCAATCTTCAGCCCCGTGGTAGGGCCCCACGGCTTACGCTCGTCCACTTTTCAGCTCAATAATTGAACATTTTTTGGGGGTATTTGGGTGTGCGAGCCCACGCAGACTTTCAGTGTCAAACACGGCTCGGGTTGAGCTAATAAGTGGACGAGTGGAAGCCCCTGACCCCTGGCCACACCCCGTGGCGCCGACGAGCAGGAGGTCGGCGTGACGGGACTCCGCGGCTTTCACGATGGTGGTAATCACGCCCGACTCCAGCCTGTCTTCAGGGGCTTACACTCCTTCACTTTCCGGCTCAACTTGAGCCGTGTTTGACACACAAAATCGCCCTATGCACGCTAAACACCCCTTGACACTCCCTTAGCCCGGGCTACACAACCCCTACGCGGACCCCCTATCCCATAAAAAGCGCTCAAGTTGAGCTGAGAAGTGAACGAGTGTAAGCCCTCTGCCTGTCTTCCACGTGGAACTCCGCGCTCACCGCATTTTGCGTGTCATGTTTCTCTCTCGCCATGGTCTTGAGCTCGCACTGGTGCTTGATGTGCGCGGGGGAGTGGTCGGCGGACGCCGTCGCGGGGTCCACCACGTGGAGGAGGTCCAGCGTGTCGCCGCGCCCGCCCACAAGGGACTGACACTTGTCTACTTCTCAGCTCAACCTGTGAGCCGTTTTGGGCACCTGGGGACGCCACCCAACGCCGGCAACCACCAAAATGCCCAGTTAAGCCGTGGACGAGTTGCAGCCCCTACCGGCGACCATGAAGCCCAGCGCCAGGTCTAGAGCCTTGAACCCCACCGCACTGCCGTCCACCGCGCACGCCACCTTCAGGCTCGGACCCGTCAAGCGGCGCACGAACGCAGTAGCCTCCTCGAATTCATCAGCCATGGTCAGAATCAAATTTAAGGTGCCGTTACGAGTGACGCGGCGAGTGTCCGCTGGGTTGTAGGGGTGGATGAGGTGGGGCGGGGACGGAAGAGGTCTGGGATGAAAGCGTGTGGTGGTGCGCGAGCACGGCGTCCGGCGTGGTGTGCGGCGCGTATCGCCCGACAAAGGGGGGCGTAAAGTTTCAAATGTGGTGTCAGCGCACTGCTGACGTGGCAGATCTGACCGGGCGAAACGTCGGCACCCCCTCGAATAAAAACGGCGAGTGTACGAGTCGGCCCATTCCTTACAGCGCTTGGACATGGCGCTGGCCCCGGGCATGCCCACGGGTGGCGGCGCGCCACCCCCCCAGGTACCGAGGGCATGGGACCTGATTCTGCACGGCCGTGACGCTAGCTCCGCCACCAAACGGGTATTGCTCGCGCTCGACCTCCGGAACATCCCGTACAGCCGCCGCCTGTACCCGCTCGGCGTCGGCACTGATGCGGCCGTCAACAAGCTGCAGCAGGTGAGGCCTGGCAGATTTGCCCGCCACGTACGCCTTTCGAGCCCTCGCTCCCGGATTTGAGTGGCATCCTATGGCGTGGCGAGCAATATCTGCCAGGCTCTAGGTCACTTTGAACCCTCGTTCCTTGGGAAAAATGGCATTCTATAGATGACAAGGCGTGCAATATCTGCCAGGCCCTAGGAGCACCTGCACCCTGGTGTCTTGAGTTTAATGGCATCCTATGACGTGGCGAGCGATATCTGCCAGACCCTGGTAGTAGGTTCCCGTGCTCGAGGTGCTCCACGCCGCGTCGGGGCAGGAGGATAACACAAGCATTCGACCCGAGGTTGAATCTCCTCCCCCTCCTCCGCGCGTCTGTGTGAGCATTCACCTGGTGAGTGATGCTCCGACCTCGGTTTGAGTGCTTGGTCTCAATGACCCTGCTGTGAGGCTGCACGCGGCGTACATCACGCAGTCGATGGCGATTGTGGAGTTCTTGGAGGACGAGTATCCGTCGTTCGGCCCGTCGCTGTTGCCGCCGCGGCAGGACGGGTTGGGACGAGCCAGGGTGCGCGCGATCTGCGAGACGGTGGCGGGCGGCATCCAGCCGCTGCAGAATTCCAAGGCAAGACAGTGCAGCTTGACCCGTGGGGATCCACGTTGAAAGCACCTGGTATTAATCTCTTGAAACTAAGACATGGTGGACTGCTTTCAACCAGTGCTTTCAGAGTCGGTGGCGCCGCTACACTAAGGTGGTGGCGCGCGTGCAGGAGCTCGCTGCGGCAGGCGCCAGTAACACGATGTTTCTCAACTTGTGTATGGGGGGCGGCGGCGGCAGCAGAGGGGAGGTAGATGAAGATGAGGTGGGGCGGGTGTCCTAGTTGTTTGCTCATAGTGCAACGGGGTACCCGTACCCACTCGCCGCATCCTCCTCCCTGGCCTGACGCTCGTCCTCATTTCAGCTCAACTGCCAGCTGTCACAGGACAAGTGTCAGGCCAAGGAGGAGGATGCGGCGAGCATGTACGGGTACACGTATGCCCTATTCGGAAACAGTCAGATTAACCTGAAAATGGAGCGCGTAGTCTTGCCAGGGAGGAGCATGCGGCAAGTGCCTACGGGTAAACTGGTGCACTATGAGCAAACAGTCAGGATGAGGTGGAAAGGGAACGAGTGGCCAGACCCTGGGATGAGGAGGTGGAGGCGGGGCTGGAGTGGACCTCGCATTGGATCTCCAAGGTGGGATCCGATGGATAGTGCTCGCCACGTCATAGGATGCCATTTAACTCAAGAAATGAAGGTTCATAATGCGGTTGATGACGTGGGGAGCATATCATAGTATGCTATTTAACTCAAGAAATTAAGGTTCTTCATGCGGTTGATGACGTGGCGAGCACATTGTAGGATGCTAGTTAACTCAAGAAACGAAGGTACATGACGCGGCTGATGACATGGCAAGCACTATCCATCAGCCCCTACTCGAAGGGGCTGGCGGCGCTGGAGGACTTGATAGGCCGCAACCCGCCAGTGACGGGGCCGAGGGCAGGGGGGCGGGGGAGGTTCGCCGCGGGCACTGACTCCCCCACCTTGGCGGACTGCTTCCTGGTTCCCCAACTCATCAACGCGCGGAAGATGGTGAAGGGCCTGGGCCGGGGAGGCGGGGGCGGCGGGGGAGGCGGGGGCGTGGGAGGTGGGGGCGGCCGGGGAGGCGGGGGAGGCAGCGGAGGCGGGGGAGGCGGGGGCGGCGGCGGCGGCGGAGGAGGTGGGGGAGGCAGCGGAGGCAGGGACTGATGGATAGTGCTCGCCACGTCATAGGACGCAGTTTAAATCAAGAAACAGACTGATAGATAGTGCTCGCCACGTTACCAAACGCATGTTAAACCCTCGTTTCTTGACTTAAAATTGCATCCTATGACGTGGCGGGCACAATCCATCAGTCCTGAGGGTAAGGCGAGTCTGCGGCTCAGAGTGAAACTTCCCTGGCGGCGTTCAAGGCGGCGTACCCGCTGCTGGCCGCGGTAGAGCGGTGCAGCTCCACCCTATCAAACCCACGTTGAAAGCGCCTGGAACCGTGCGCTCGAAACTAAAATATGATAAACAGCTTTCAAGCTTCGTTTTCAAGCTGCGCTTTCAAATACAACTTGCGCCGCTACACCGCGGTGGAGGAGGCGTGCAACGAGATCGCGGCGTTCCGCGCCATCGAGGTAAGGCGGTGCAGGTTGACAGCATCAAAATCCGTTTTGAAACCGCCTACGTTATCAGCGCTTGAAGCTATAATATGATGAACCGCTTTCAAACTTTGCTTTCAAGTTCTACTTGCGCCACTACATCGAGGGATCCGCGCGGCCGCTGCCGCCGTCGCCGTGAAGCTCTGGGGCTCGATCAATGCTAGATGAAACACAATTGAAATAGCCGTACACAAAACAAGATAACCGTGGTTGTATTTTAAGGTGAGAGAGGGGTGTTAGTATTAGGGGCAGCGTGCAGCACACGCGCGATAAAACGCTCTGTAGACGATTGGGGGCTGAGTGATATAGACGATTGAATGTTTCATGTGCGGTTGGAAACCGATTTCTAGAGCTAGCTATGTGAACAACCGATCAACCGAACAATGGAACAACCAAACAGGCCTAGAAGGCGGTCGCCGCGGGATAAACGCTGGACGCCCCCGCGAGATACACCGATGCGGTGATGACATGCGGCTTGATGTTGGCGATCAGCTCCTCCTGGGTGTAGCGCCGCATGTGGAAATTGAAGGGGTGTATTGAAGTTATATTAGGGATGTATGGCTGTTATATGAGGGATGTAAGGGGGGTATTAGGGTGGTATTAGGAGGGTATTAGGGGTGTATTATGGGGGGGCTAGGGGTATATCAGGAGGCGGCGGCGCTTAGGATATTGCGCACGGCGTTGACGGGGACTAGGCTAGATGTGCGGCAGTAGTGACGGTTCGCGCGTGCATGTCGTGGCGGCAAAGGGCGGCGTAACGCGTGGTACGCGACGCTGCGCATGTACGGCAAGCTTACACGCGTCTTAGACTCGGGGGTCGGCGGATCGAGATTTCAGCTTAAACTGCCTCCTTAGACCACACGGGGGGGGTGAAGTCCAGCTTTGACTAGTGCATTACGGGGTCGATAGGGGGGTACCATGGGTGTATGAGGATGCAACGCCGTGCCTGGGTGTTGTGGAACATGATGGCGTAGAGGGCGCGCTGGCGGAGCTGGCGGAGGCGCGGCACGTCGGGGGTCTGCACCAGGGGGGCGATGCTGCGCCGGCCCTGCTGCACTGCCAGGGGGCAGGGCCGTCACGCAACTCACCTGCCACTTGAGCATGTTTGAGAGGTATTGAGTAGGATAACCCAAGTGGTCTCGTTAAGTTCATTTTTTGTAATGATGTTCGTCGAGCACAAGGCACTCACATGTTGAGCATTAACCACTACCCTCCACCATTCCAAGCGACACCAGGGTGGGTGATTTCAAAATACAAATGAAGAATGTCAGGCCCTACTGCTGCCGCAGCGGCCGCCTCCTGCAGTTGGCGCGCGGCGAAGCTGGCGCTCGACGTCGTCGATGTCGATGGTACCATCGTGGCGGTGGGGATGATGCCGAGGCTCGGTTGGGTGGACAGTCTGCCCAGACTTGGTTGGCTGGCTAGTCCGCCCAGGCTTGGTTGGCTGGCTAGTCCGCCCACTCCGCCGAATGACGCTTCCATTCCGGCCGCGAAGACCTGCTGACTCGAGCCTGCGACCCCGGCGGGGGCAGGGGCGACTGGTGGTGGTGGTGCCGCTGCTGCTAGTGCTGCTGTTAGTGCTGCTGGTGCTGCGGAGTGTGAGCCCATGGTGTACTGGTACCCTCCTCCTCCTCCTCCTCCTTCTAGTCCTCCTCCTCTTCCTCCACCTCCTCCGCCACCTCCACCTCCTCCTCCTCCTACTACTACTCCTCCTCCCACTCCCCCTCCTCCTCCTCCTCTTCCTGATCCTCCTCCTGCCGCGGCTGCTACCGCCGCTGCCGCTGCCACTCGTGTCGCCTCCGCAGCTGCTGCTGCTGCCGCCGCCGCAGCGGCAGCAGTAGCTTTCTTGCCTTGACCCTTTGGTAGTGACCGTTCCCGTTTTCGCTTCACCCCTGTTGCCGCCGCTGCCGCCGCCGTCATCGCCGCAGTCGCCATCGCCGCTGCCGGCGCTACTTAGGGCCTGGCAGAAATGTTCCTCGCCACGTCATTCACACGCATTTAAACCCTCGCCTGAGTGGAATGGCATCCTGTGACGTGGCGAGCAATATCTGCCAGTCCCTATAATCCAACGCAGTTTGAACCCTCGTTTACAGAGTAAAATGACATCCTACGACGTGGCGAGCAACGTATGCCAGGCCCTACCGCTACTGGTGGTGCCGTGGGTATGGGCGCGCGCATGGGACCGCCAGCGCCGCCGCCATCGGGCTGCCCCTGCCCCAGCCCCGTGGCCTGGCTCTGGTACCCCCCGGGCCCGCTACCCGATCCCGTGCCCGGCCCTCCCATCGCCGGCGACCAGGGGCTTACACTCGTCCACATTTCAGCTCAACCTAAGCCGTTCCTGACACAAAATACACCCTAAACACCCCCTCATCCCCCATCACGCCTCGTACACACCCCCTGTACAGCCCCTAATTGCACCCCCTATTCCACAGAAAGCGCTCACGTTGAGCCGAAAAGGGGACGAGTGTAAGCCCCTGCCGGCGACACTGTCGGCGTGGTCAGCTCCTGCTGCAGGAGTGCCAGCTCATCCGGCGTGAAGGGTGTCAGTGCAGCCTCCGGCCCCGGCCCCGGCGCGGCCCCTGCCCCCGCCTAGATGTAGTGGCGCAAGTTGAAATCGGAAGCAAAGTTTGCAAGCGGTTCATCACAGTTTAAATTCGATCACTGGAATCAATCGCGCTCAACCTGGGGTCAACCTGCACCTCCCCGCCTTGGCGCCACCCTTCCCGCCCTTGCCAGGCTTGCCCCCCGCACCGTTTCCGCCGTTGACTCTCGTCGCTTCGAGCCTGACATCGCCACCGCCAGCCCCCGCTCCCGCTGACCCCCCTCCTGCGGGCCCTGACTCCAATCGCCCGAGTGCCACCGACGCAAGCTGCACCGCCCCCGCGCCCGCGCCCGCTCCCGCCCCCGCCCCGGCACCCAGCTGAAGCCGCTGCTGCAACTCCCCAACGACACCGCCCCCTCTAGCCGCTGCCGCCGCCGCCCACGCCCCCGCCCCTGTCATCGCCGAGCCCACCCCAACCGCCCCCGCCGCCCCCACCGACCCCGCCGCCCCCACCGCCGCCCCCACCGCTGCCGCCGCCGCCGCCAGCTCAGCTGCCTTGGCTGCTTTCTTTCCCAACTTGCCAGCCTTCTTTGGGGCAGCGGCACTGACCGACCCGCCGCGCACTCCCAAGATGTGCTGCACCTTCTGGCAGTTGCCCCGCCGGTGCCCCGCCAACGCCTCCCCGTAAGGCTCGGTGTCCAATGGAGCACTCATTTGGTCAGATGACCACTCCCTGTGTCGAACGGGGCATTCATTGGTGAGATGACCACTTGGTGAGATGACCACTTTAGCTAGTGAGGCGAACAGTCTGATGATGCCTGGTGGGGCGGTGCAAGTCGAAATCCATTGAAACCCGTGTTAAGCCTTTAGAGCGCCTGATGCCAGCTGTTTTGAAACGAAAACACGATAAACTGCTTTCAAGTTTTGGTTTCAATTTCAGTTTGCGCCGCTACAGCCCGGCCTCACCTCCACCGCCAGGACCCGCCCACACCCGGCGCACGATACCAGCCCCGTGCCCAGCGGCTTGTTGGTCGCGAAGCTCTCATCCTCCTGCAACGCGACATGATATGAAGAGGGGAGGAACCAACGTCAGAAGACGAAGAAGAGAGAAAAAAAAGAAAAAAAAAACACCGCGTCGCGCTCGCATACGAAAATCAGAAATCAAGAAAGGGATGATACTGTCAGTGTGACTTACGTCGAGCGCCATGGGGTCGTCAGCGGCCTTGATGTTGTCCTCCAGCACCCCCGCGGCCACTTCCAGCTCGCGAGTGGCGCGCGCTGACTCGTCGCGGCCCAGTTGCAGGGGCTTACACTCGACCGCTTCTCAGCTCAACTTGAGCCGTGTCTGTCACAAGAAACACCCTACACACCCTACACACACCCTGGCACCCCATTAACACGGGCAACACAACCCCTACGCGCAACCCCTGACTCATACAAAGAGCTCAAGTTGAGCCGAAAAGTGGACGGGTGTCAGCCCCTGCCCAGTTGACGCTGCTCGTCCATCGCCGTGAGGAGCCCCATCCAGTTCTCGGTGAATCCCGGGTGCAGGGGCTTACACGCGTCCACTTCTCAGCTCAACTTGAGCGCTTTTCATGCGATAGGGGGTGCACGTAGGGTTTGTGTAGCCCGTGTTAAGGGGGTGTTATGGGGTGTTCAGGGTGTTCAGGGTGTTTTGTTGGGTCAGACACGGCTCAAGTTGAGCTGAGAAGTGGACGAGTGTAAGCCCCTGCCCGGGTGGTCGGTTGGGACGCTCGGGGCCCGCTTGTAGTCCTCGGCGGAGAAGATCGGGCACACATCGTTGACGAGCGTCTCGATGCTGCACGAGCGCAGGGCCGGGGGCAGGCCCGCGATGGTCTTCGCCAGCGTCGCCCGCAGCGACTCCACGTCGATGCTCGCCATCCCCCCCGCACGCTCTTTTCAAGGCACTCTTCGAAAAAGGCGTGTGGTATATAAAAGGGGGGTGAGGGGAGTCACGGGACCCCGTCTCCTGGGAGGCGCCCCCGCGCCCGCGCTGGCCCCGGAGCCTGCAGTCACCGCGTCGCCATGATGTACGTCGCAAGGAGAGCGCTGTTCCGAACCGGGGTGGAGGGGCGCCCTCGTTGTGCGCGTCTCTTGGATGGCGGGCGATCCAGCCTGCGCGCGAAAGAATATCGAGAAGTGACGTGCTGACGTGTCACGTGCGGACAAGTGGGCGGTCGGCGGCTTGCAATCCGTGCCCCATGCTTCGTAGTATTACAGCGCCGCGTGACAACGCAACGTACGCAGAGAACGATGGCGTGTCACGCATTCGCACCCACGATGCGCGTTCAAGCGGCCGCGGCGCCCGCTGCCGCCGCCGCGTCGACTCGCGTAGTCGGCCGCCCGCATCACCTGCAAAGCTCGTCTTCGTCTCGGAAATGTGGCGCGCCTTCCGTGCGACGACGGGGCGGCGCGCGCGCCGGCGCCGCTCCCCCCGAGGGCGCGGCGTGCTCCGCGGCTTCCGACGACGGCGATAACTTCACTTCCGTTCCGACCGTCGCTGGAACGGGCCGCCGGGGGCTCTTCGCCAGCGCCGTGACAATGGCGGTGGCGGGGGCGGTGGCGGGGATGGGGGTGACGGGGGCGGCGTGGGCGGAGGAGGAGTCGGCGGCGGCGGCGGCGGGCGGGGGGAGGGCGGCGGCGTTGGCGGCGCTGGAGGCGGAGCTCGCGGGGCTGCGCGCGACGGCAGCGGCAGAGAAAGCGGCGGCGGCGGATAAGGCGGCGGCGTTCGAGGCGGTTGAGGCAGGGCCTGACACGTGTAGGATGCCGACCTCAGTTTTGAAGACATACGTGTCGTTTATCTTATCACCGGGCGCCCGACCATCCATGCAGTCAAAGCACGGCCTGCGACACGGCATCAACTCACAGCCCAACTGCCAGCCGTCCCACTGCGGTATGTATCTATCATCCCATCCCCGCTTGGTCCCACGAAGACTCTCAAGTAAAGCCACCACTGAAACCACTGGGGGATCCTGCAAGACCCTGGGTGGAGGAGGTAGAGGAGGTGGTTGTGGAGATGACGTTCGACGAAGTTCCGGTTGGCAAGGCGCCAGACATTGTATCGAAGCAGGCGTGGGCGCAGGAAACCAGCGAGATGGACCAGCGCGCCATCGACAACAACCAGGTTGGGCGGTGCAGATTGACAGTATCAAAGCCTGTGTTAAAAGCGCCTATGGTCTCCGCGCAGCGCTTGAAACTGATTTCAACGTTTGCTTTCGATTTCAACTTGCGTCGCTACAACCAGCGCATTAAGACTTACAACAACGCGCCGTCCGACTTCCCCACGTTCGTGCGCGAGGGGCGGGGGCTTACACTCGCTCACTTCTCAGCTCAACTTCAGCGCTTGTAATGGGATAGGGGGTGCGCGTAAGGGTTGTGTAGCCCGTGTTAAGGGGCTGTTTAGGGTGTGTAGGGTATTTTTGTGTGTCAGACACGGCTCAAGTTGAGCTGAAATGTAAACCAGTGTGAGCCCCTGGCGAGGGGTATGACGTGCGCATCATCAACCCCGTCGGGTATGTGACCCAGACAGACGGGCTTGTGTACAAGGCAGGGCGGTGCAGGTTGACAGCATCGAAATCCGGTGGAATGCGCTTGAAACTGTAATTTCATAAACTGCTTTCAACTTTTGCTCTGAATTTCAACTTGCACCACTACATCAAGGACTTCATAGTGGGGAAAGGGAAGTTCCCGGAGGATGGCCAGGAGGTGACGTTCAACTACATTGCGTACAACGAGAGCGGCAGTACCATCGACAGCACGTATCGCAAAGGGGTGCCGGCCAACACGCAACTCGGCATCAACGGCATGATCCCGGGGTTCGAAATAGGGATGAAGGGGATGCAGGTGGGCGGGAAGCGGCGTGTGGTGGTGCCGCCCGAGCTGGGCCCGCCCGTCGGTGGGGCGCACCGCTTCACTCCCGCTAGCCACATCATCAGATACTGCCACGTCATCGACACGTCATCGACACGTCATCACCGCGTCATCAGATGCCTTCCTTACCCTTGAATGAACAGATTAGTGACAAGCTGTGACGTGGCGTGCATGGGGAAGTCATGACTGCATGACGTCATGACCCCGCCCACGTCATCATCCGCAGTTGGAATCCTCAGTTGTCGAGCTAAGTGGCACCTCATGACGTGGCGAAGGATGGGGGAGTTGGGACCCCGCCCGCCGGCCCGGCCACGTTCTTCAGTGCCAAGCAGTGGGAGGTGTTCGACATTGAGCTGCTCGGGATCAAGAGCTGCACACGTCAGCAGCAGTTCGGGATGGTGTCCAAGGTGATTTGCGAGGCCGCCGAATGAGCGACGCAAGGCAACGAGGCGATTGTCAGAGAGTATGGGGGTGTGGGCGCGCATGTGAGCGACGCGAGAGAAAGAGGCGGTAGTCAGAGGCGCCGTGCGGGTGTGGGTATCGGCGCACGCGTGACGCGTGCGAACGCGAGTGGTGCCGCCGATCTGGACGGTGTCCAGCATAGTGTGCGGTTGATGCGTGCAGCACAGGTTGTAGGTGGTACGAAATGAGGCGTGTGAGTTAGAGGCAGCCTGTGGCTGGGTTGTTAGGGTGTGAAAACTATTGAAACTATCTTAGGACCTCCTACTGAGGCGATGAGCGTCCACTCCAATCTTAGCCTTGTACTGTCCAAGAAACTAAGTCCAAGCTTGTAACAGTAGGTATGCATGCAACATTGTTCTGTCGTCGATGAGAAGTATGTGTCACGGACGCCCCCGACTCGGGCGCGACAACCACACAGGCAGACATTGCTGACGCGAATGTGTACTACCTGCTTACATTTTCAGCTCAACTTCACTGTTTGCTCATAGTGTCACGGTGTACCCGTGCAAACCCGCTCACCGAGCTCTAGGGGCCGGCCGAAGGAGTCCAAAACATCAGGCAAGCGGAATTTAAACCACGAAACGAGGGTTGACATCTGTGTTGAAGGACAATTTTAACAATTTCTGCCAGGCCCTACCGTGGTCGCTCACGCGGCAGGCGTCGGGGTGCTGCTGTGTATCTCGCACGGCGTGAGTATGCTCGGGCAAAGCGCGGCTTGAAGCCGGTAGTCCGCCGCTGTGTTGACGGCCTGCAGCCGCAGGTTATGGGCACGCAGACATTGCCTGCCACGTCAGCCAACGCATTTCGAGCCCTCGATACATGAGTTTAATGGCATATTATGACGTGGCGAGCAATATCTGAAGGCACTACCGCAGGGCCGACTCCATCTGGCGCGATTGAAGTTGTTGGTCGCACGAACTACTGTTGAGAGCTTGCAGCCGCAGGTCGGATGCCGCGTTGCGCGATTGAAGTTGTTGCTGTGACGCTGTGTTGAGCGATTGAAGCCAAAGGTTAGGAGCAACCAGATGTTGCCCGCCGATTTCATTGACACGCACTTTCACACTCGTTTCTTGAGTCTTAAGTGGCGCATCCTGTGACGTGGCGAGCAATATCTGCCATGCCCTGCAACGTCAATCAACGCATTTTGAACCCTCGCCTCTTTAGTTAAACGGCATCCTTTGACGTTGCGAGCTAATTCTGCCAGGCAACGCGGGGGGCAGGATAAATACCTGGTGCCTCCTGATATACACGCGAAGCGTCTCTCTCTCTCGCGGGGGGCAGGGCGAAAGCCCGGTGCCTCCTTATACACGCAGAAGCGTCTCTCTCAGCAATATCCGCCAGGCCCCCACCGCAGATCCGCCGCTGTATCGAGCGCCGTAAGCAGCTGGTCCGACGCTTTGCTGTAGGGCCTGCCAGATACTGCTCGCCACGTCGTACAACGCAGTTTGAACCCTCGTTCCTTGAGTTGAATGGCATCGTATGACGTGGCGAGCAACATCTGCCAGGTCCTGCTGTGCTGTCTGTGTTGAGTATTCACAAAAAGCGCTTACGTTGAGCCGAAAAGTGAACGAGTAAGCCCCTGCCTGCAGCCGCTGATCGGATGATGCGGTGCGCGCTAAGAGTCGCCCATCCGACGCTGTGAGCAGCGCCTGCAACTCAAGGTCCGTCGCAGTGTTGAGCACGTTGAGTGAGTGCTCCCGGAGGTCCGACGCTGTGTTGAGTGAGTGTTGTTGGAGGTGCGTTGTTGTTGTTGTTGTTGTGTCGTCGAGTGGCGGTATCGTCGGCCGCGCTGACGCCGCGGCTGCTGGCCGCGTGTCGTCCGCGTGCGCGCGCCCGCCGCCGTCCATAGCATCCATCGACATCATGCCCCACGCGCCGCTGCCAAATTCTGCGCCGGCGGGGGGTGTGTATTGTGTGTGTGCGTGCGTGGGTGCCCTCGAGTGTGCGCCGAAAGTGTGTGTCGCACTTGGCCGACTTCAGCTGGGGCAACAACTTTCCACTTGGCACAAAAATTGAGGTGAGTCAGCACCCAAACGAGATCCCAAGTCGGATTCGGAAAGCAGCGTCAAAGGGCAGCGGCAGGCCGCTGCGCTGCAAGGGCAGTCGTCTCGCGTGGCGAAACCCGCTCACTGCGTGAAGCGCGCCGTGATCACACCGCCGCCGACGTCCCACCTCCGCGCTTGCATCGCAGTTCGCCCTCGTGGTCTTCCCCCGGCCGGGCGTGCACGACTTCTCCGTGGCCGTCGGCGACACCGCACGCTGTCATCAGATCAAAACTTCGCAACTTCCAATAACCTAGAAGCTGCGGGCCTGCACTTCCAAGTACCCGGCACTCGCCGCCTGTGTTGCATCGCAGCCTCCCTGCGGACTGACGGCGGGGGGGTTGTCGGCCGCGGGCGGCGGCCCTTGTGGCGCCTGTTTTATCTACTTTCCTTCCCGTCCGTAGGCGGCCGAGTGCCTTGGCGTGGCACGGAGCCGGTATGGGCTCCAGTGAGACCGCCAATACATGCGTGTCCCTAGCACCGGGAAGCAGCCACGCTGAAAGAGGAGGTGATGTCCCTGGACCAGGGCGAGGAGGGCGTCATGGCTATCGAGCCCACGCAGCAGGAACCCACCGAATACTGCTGGTGTTTGGTCGCCGTCAGCGGCGACTGCTCATCCACCGGCATGTCGGACAAGAGCGAGTGCATTGTGTTGTTGAACGAAGACGGCTCGGCTGTCTGGCATCAATGCATACAAGATTACCTGTCCAAGCAGCTCGACATAACATGCCTTCGTGCCAGAAAGGGCATCAGCACAGAAGACATTGAGAGCCTTGAGGACATCGAGTTGGCTAACCATCACGAGAAAGAATTATCGAACCTATTTGATACCCTAGTTAAATTTGGAATCTTTAGTCACAAGTATCACCGCAGGACGGAGTGGATGCTCGCAGCGTTCGATGAGGGTGCACAGTCGAGCGTTTTCGACAAAGTTGAGTTCCGTCGGCTCCTTAGTAATGTTCAAAATTAGCTAGCTTCTGTTCGCGTCAGCCTCTCGTACGTGCGCAGCGCCCATGTCTCTATGCGCGCTGTGCGCCAAAAGGTTTTTTGGGTGCAGTGACTTGATTTCGGTTGACTGGGTGTGCAGATTGACTGCGCATGATCGTACAAGCGCTTGAAGCTACCGTGAGATAGACTGCTTTCACATTTTACACTCAATTTCAACTTGCGCCGCTGCAGCATGCTCAGCGGCGCTAACGCTTTGAATCAGCCGCTCACGGGTCAGGTGCCCGGGTCTTCGTGCCAGCTTTAATGGAAACATCATAATTGTTTTACATTAGAGCTAGTGCCAGTCATACTGGAAACATGAAAAGGAACTATTCCCGTCAGTATGCCCACCTCCCTCCTCCCTCCCCCCCCCACCCTCTCCCTCCCCCCCCCCAAACCCACGACGCGTCATGCCATCGCATTCGCATCGTTGAGGTAAATCCCAGCCTGACCCACTGAGGCGGTGAATCTCTGACCACTAAGTCGGTTCACCCCCCAATCACTCACTCGCTCACCCACTGCGGCCTTCGCCACCAACCCCTATGTTTCGTTACTAACGTTCATCGAGCCCCAAGGCGCTGCACATGGGGAGCATTAACCAACCCCCTCCGCAAGTTCAAGCGGACAGACCCCAAAGTCTGAAACGGTTTATCATACCGGCAACCTCTATATACATAACAATGTAAAAAACAATGTAACCCCCCCCGTTCACCATAGTTTCCGCTTATAACGGGGATTATGAATGACACCCGTCACTTCTTGAGCCCCAGGAAGCGCTTGATCCCAATCCCCTTGCTCTTCGTCTTCTCCCCCTCCGTGTAGGGACTGACAGACATTGCTCGCCACGTCATCCAACGAATTGTGAACCCTCGTTTCTTCGGTAATGTCATCCTATGACGGGTCGAGAGCAATATATGCCGGCCCCCATCATCCAAAGCATTTGGTACCCTCGTTTGTTGAGGCGAACGGCAGTGTCTGTCAAACCCTGTCATCCAACGCATATGTAATGTGTGTCGGACCCTACCGTCTCGTACACCTCTGGCATCCCCTTTTCCGGGCTCGGGGCGTGGTTGCCGTTGCCGTTAGCGTAACCCGCGTTGCCCTCGAACTTTTCCAGCTTCTTCAGCATCGTCCGTGTGTCTTTCAGCCGGTCCTTGAAGTAGTGACGCAACGTGAAACAGAAAGCGAGGTTTGAAAGCGGTCCATCATATTCTAGCTTCAAGAGCAGAAAATCAAGCGCTGTCAGCACGCTGTTCGACACGATTCAACCTGCAACGCCGTACCTTGAAGTCCTTCTTCCAGTTCTCGAAGCGCAGCCCCAGGTTCTTCAGCTCGAAGTCAGGGTCCAACTCGGCGTTGGACGACCCGTCCTTGATGTACGGCCACAAGATGAAATGGAAAGCAAAACTGAACAGCAATTCATCATATTAGTGTTGAGCGCTGAAGCCATGGGCCTTCAACATGGGTTTCATCTTGCATACACGGGGGGCAGGGCGACAGCCTGGGGCTTGATTATACACGCGATAGCGTCTGTCTCTTGAACACGTGTTTGAAGTAGCAGCACCCAGCACCCCACCTTGACCTCCACGATGAAGTCGGCGTCGTCCTCGAACACCCGCGTGCGCGTGTCAAACTCCTTCTGCAGCGCACCCACGTTGTAGCGTCGCAACTCAAATTTGAAAGCAGGAGTTGAAAGCAGTATATCACACTTTGGTTTCAATCGCTTGGTTCCAGGCGGTTTCAACTTGAGTTTCAAAGGGTCAACCTGCACCACCCTACCACGTGCTCGTTGGACTCGCGGTTGGACTCCGGCGTGGACGCCCCGCCGCCCACGCTGCCGCCGCCGCGGTTCTGGTGGCTCGCCGCCGCGCGGGTCAGCTCGGCGGCCAGCGGCGGCGTGCCTTGCATGAAGGTCATGGAGAAAACGCAACTCGAATTGACATCAGAGCATGACTCACCTTCAGAGAAAATTGTACTATAGACGTGCGGACTTGGTTCGTTGATTCAAAGTCAGTCGATTGTTTGTTCTCAATTACCCCCCTGCCAGGGCTGCCGGTGCCCAGGGAGCTCTGCATGGACCGGGTGCCGTTGATGGCCGCCAGGAGGTGCGGGCTGGGCGGCTCGCCGCCCTCCAGCGCCCCGCGCACCGCCGCTAGCGCCGACTGCAGCGCCGCCATCTCCTCCGACCTCGAGTGAAGGCCTGGCTTCAGACATGCCTGGTATCAAGCGGTGAGCTTCGGTAAGCTTGGTGAGACGAGCATATGTACCAACGTGGATGGAACCGGGCATGGATGAGAGGTCTACCATGACGAAACATTCTGAGGGTGGCATTGGACCGGGCCCGACCACTCGCTCTCTGCCGCGTATAGGCGCCCCTGGTACTCCTCCCGCAGCGCTGTCTGCGTCGCCAGCGCCTTCTTCAGCCGCTGGTTCTCCGCGAGGTAGGGCCTGCCGGATATTGCTCGACGTGTTTAGGGTTCAGGCTTCAGGGTTCAGGGTTTGGGCATAGCGTTCAGGGACATACTGCCCGACATGTTTCTCGCCACGTCATCGACCCGCATATTGATATATCGTTTCTTGAGTGAAATGTCATGCTATTACGTGGCGAAGGAGGGCATTTACTTGCCGGGCTGTACCGCTTGGAGGCCCGCGACGGGCGCGGCGGCGGCGGCGGTGGCGGCAACGGTGGCCTCCAGCGTGGCCTTGGCGTAGCGGCGCACGTCAAAATTGAAACCGAAGTTTAAAAGCACTTCATCATGTTGTAGTTTCAAGCGCTGAAACCAGGCGCGGTCAACCCGGGGTCAATCCCAGGGTTTAGGGTTGAATTTGGGGTGTAGGGTTTAGGGGTTCAGGTGGACCTGCACAACCCTACCTTGGCGACCTCGGCGTCCACGTTCTCGCGGGACATGAGGCCATTGATGCGCGCCTCCGCCTCCATGCGCATGACGTCCGCCTCCGCCGCCGCGCGCGCCGACGCCAGGCGTCGCACACAAGGGTCGAGTACAAAAATGCAAGCCACGTCATCAACCGCGATGTAAACCCTTGTTGATTGAGTTCAAATGACATCCTAAAACGTGGCGAGCAAATTCATCGTTGCTTAGAGTCGAATGACATTCTATGACGTGGCGAGCATAACCCACGGTGATTAAAGTCAAACGACATCCTATCACGCGGCGAGCATGATTGACATGTCCCTGCCGCTCCTCCTCATCCGCGGCCTCCTTGCGGGCCGCCGCCTCCGCCGCCGCCGCCTCCTTCTTGACGCGTGCCGCTTCGATCTCCGCGCGGATCACAGCCGCCTTCTCCGCCGCCACCGCCGCTGCCGCCTCGCGGTCCGCCGCTGTGGCCAGCATGCGCAGCTCCTCTCATGAGGGTCAACGAGAACAAGCACTCGTCCGAGATCTGAGCATGACTTATCTGCTGCAATAATACTCATACAGACGCGATAACTCGGCTCGTCGATACAACGTCGGTCGAGTGCTTGTTCTCAACAAGCCCCCTGCCTCCGCCTTGCGCCACTTGACCCGCAACAGCCACCGCCGCACCCCCATCTGCGCCATCATCACCAACGCCCGCTTCCTGGCGTACTGCGACCGCGCCGCCATGCCCCTCACGCGCGCCTGCAATAACGATGCCGCGGCGATTTGTCTTTTGAGGTCCAAGTATGCGTGTCGCGCCTTCTTGGCCCGCACGCATGCCAGCGCGGAGGGACACAGGAAATGAGGCTCATAGAATGACTCGCCACCTGCATTAGGTCCGAGCAACGTCCGGTAAAGTGACCCCAGAATTACAGATTACTTTAGGGTTTAGGGGTTAGGTCATCGGGATTTATTTTCACGAGACGACCCCCCTAATATCCCCTTGATACCCCATAAAATCAAACCATACCCCTCTTAACTGGTAAATTCTGGGGTCATTTTACCAGCCCTTGCTCGGACCAATCATGAAGGGTGACATTATGTGGTGGGTGACAAGGGGGGGATCGGACGTCATCAGATGACATTAGAATCAATGCATGAGGGTCGAGGGTTGAGTATGTGGTGGATGACGTGGCGAGCAACGGTATGGCACTAGCCCCTACCTGCGCGTGAATGATGGCTTTGCGCTGACGGGTGTAGACGGCCCTCGCCACGTGCCCGCGCTGCACCCGCTGGATCATGGTGACGGCGCCCAGGTGCAGCGCCGCAAGTTGAATTTGAAAGCAAAGTTTGAAAGCGGTCGAACGAAATCTAGTTTCAAGCGCTTGATTCCAGGCACTTTCAGTACGGTTTTCATTGGTTTTCATCGGATCATGTCAGATTTCAGATGTCAGATGTCAGATGTCAGATGAACTTGCACCGCCCTACCCAGGCGGCGCGAGCGGAGGTCCTCCATCATCCCGATCTGCCCCGCGCGCAAGAACACCTTGGTGTACGGGCACAATTGGGGTTCAGGAATTGGGGATCAGGGGTGAGGGTGAAATCAGAAGTAAAGTTCCGACCACTGGGCGCAAGCTGAATGGAAAGCAAAACATGGAAGCGTTTCATCATGTTTACATACATATAGTTCAGGCACCTCTCAGGCGCTGCCAAGTTTCAACATGGCAACCCTACCTTGGTGCGCCCGAACTGGAACATGTCCTCGGCAATGTGGAAGTGTTTGAGGATCGCATGGCAGAACTGCGTAGGGTCGGCGCCGTACGAGCTCTGAGCCGCCGCCGACATGAGGAAACCGAAGCGCTCTGTGAAAGCATCCAGCAGGTAGCGCGTGGGGTACCCCTGGCAGGAGGGTCATTGAGAACAACGTTTCGATCGATGTTGGATGGACAATATACCGACATCGGGAGGTGAGTAAATGCTCATGGGTCAATCGGCCTCCACGAGCCGTGTCCGTGTGTTTGTATGAGCACATACCCTGAAGGTTAGTCATGCTTGGATGGCTGTTCTCCTCAATGCCCCCCTGCCTGGCGCGAGATGCGCACCACCTCGAGGACGCCGCAGCATCGCAGCTGCTGCAGCACGATGGAGTGGTCGAACGCGTGCGGCACCAGCTTGGAGTTGGGCTTGATGCACCGGATGAAGTGCGGCGAGCACCGGTCCGCAGGGGCGTACACTGGTCCACTGTCCGGCTCGACGTTACACACTTGTTTGCGGGACACGCTGGGTGATGTCAGTCTGCCAGTGACAAAAGTGGCTCAGGCGGAGCTGGAAAGTGGACGAGTGAAAGCCCTGCCGGTCCAGCTTGGACACCAGCTCCTGCAGTTGTCCCTTGAACCGCGCGCCCACGCTCTCCTTACCAGCCTGGGTGTAGCGGCGCAAGTTGAGAGTGAAAGCAAGACTTGAAGGAAAGCAAGACTTGAAAGCAGACTATCATGTTTTAGTGTACGACATCGTCGAAATGAGGCTGTCAGGCGTTTGGGAACGGTTTATGCGCCGAAATCAGCAGGCGCTACTTTCAAAGTGGAATTGAAGTTGCACCCCCCCACCTTGGCCCTGGCGCGCAGCCCCCCGGCCTTCTCCACCGCCGCTGCCTGGCTCACCTGCATGGCCTCCGCCAGCGCCCGTACCATGCCCTCCTCCGACGCCGTCAGCACCTCCATGAGGTCCGCGTGGATGGTGTCCCGGTTCTTCTCAAGGAACCCCGTCATGTAGGGCCAGGCAGATACTGCCCGCCACGTCATCCACGCATTGTGAACCCTCGTTTCATGAGCAACATATGCCAGGCCAAATGCCTACCACCTCATCGAACGCATTTTGAACCCTCGTTTCTTGAGTTGAATAACATCCTATGCGTGGCGAGCAAAAGCTGCTTGGCCCTATGAGCGTGTGGACCCTCGTTTCTTGAGTTGAACGGCATCCTATGACATGGCGAGCGGTATCCGCCTGGCCCTACCGTGACGTCGTAGTTGACGTTGCCGGCGTAGTGGTTCACGTGGAACACGTTCTCATCCAGCTTGTCGCGCGAGTACCGCGGG
>Ga0307489_10000318_pt1 | contig 27875 bp, 46 predicted proteins | sample SB12metaG_FD_202247 | JGI IMG/M metagenome (GOLD analysis project Ga0307489, IMG submission 202247) | Sea-ice brine microbial communities from Beaufort Sea near Barrow, Alaska, United States - SB 1.2 | ecosystem: Environmental > Aquatic > Marine > Coastal | place: USA: Alaska | collected... | reverse complement strand
GACGCGTCGACGTCGCCAGGCGTCGTCGCGGCTGGCGTTCCATTGCGCACACCGTATCGACATGCGGTTCTGCGAATCGCTGCTGCATTTGGTCCACGGACGCCGCACATCTTGCGTCGAACGTGTGCCGTCAGCCTCCAAAAAAGAGCTCTCAAGACCGCTCGAAGCCGTTATGGACCCGACGTGAGGTCTCACGAGGCACTTCCGTACGGCACCGTTGGCAACGCGGACACGGCTCGGGTACGTGGATTCTCCCGGTCTGACTCCCCGCGAGACACCGCTCTGATGGGAGTCGTCACCGGCATGCGGGCGGCGCACCGTGTCGCGCGGGCGTTGCTGCCGCGTCCACCCTCGCGAGAATGGGGGCGGGCGTTTCTGATGGGACCTGCGTCTGCTCGCCCTCTCTGGCGGGACGCCGGCGACGAGCTCCACGCGCCCGGGGGCGCGGTGGCGGGCAGCGGGCCACAGCGCCCCCCGCTGGTATGGCCTGGCGGATATCATACTGCCCGCCACGTCGTTCGGCGCGTGTCGAAGCCACGTTGAGTAAATTGGCATTTTATGTTCATCTAAAACAGGCCTTACCCAGTGGTGGTGGCCATCGCCGGGGAGGGCGATGCAGCAACCGACGTGCTCCGGTTCCTGGCGGAGGAGGCGGGGCTGGGGCCGGCGGGGGCTGCGAAGGCCATCACCGGGCATCCCCCGCTGCGGAACCTGAGCGTTGCGGAAAAGCTGGCGCCGAGATTGCGGTCTCTGGTGGAAGGAGCGGGGCTGGGGCGGGAGAGGGCACCGCGGGGCCCCGGGTGCAGGGAATCTCGGTGAAGACTATCGCGCCCAAGGTTAGGTTCCTTGATGCGGAGGTGGGGCTGGGGCAGGAGGGCGCTGCGAAGGTTATCACCAAGTGGCCCCAGGTGCTGCGCTATGGCTTGAAGAACAGTCTTGCGCCCACTGTGAGGTACCTGGCGGAGGTGTTGGGCCTGGGGAAGGAGGGGGCGGCGAAGGTCATCACCAAGTATCCCCGAGTGCTGAGTTACTGCGTGGATGAGAGTTTCACGCCTACGCTCGGATAGTGGGAGGAGGAGGTGGGGCTGGGGCTGGCGGGGGAGGCGAAGGTCATCACCACGTATCGCAGCTTACTGGGTTGCAACGCGGAGAACAATCTTGCAATGAAGGTTGGGTACCTCGCAGAGGAGGTGGGGCTGGGGAGGGCGGGGAAGATGAAGGTCATCATTAAGTTCCCTAACGTGCTGAGCTTGGAACTGGAAAATATCGCGCACAAATTTAGCTACCTCGCGGAGGAGGTGGGGCTGGGGCGGGCGGGGGCGGTGAAGGTCATTATTGGGTTCCCCAACGTGCTGGGCCTGAGCGTGGACAATAAAATTGCGCCCACGGTGAGGTTCCTAGCGGATGAGATGGGACTGGGGCGCGAGGGCGCCGCAGATATCATCCTCCGATGCCCCACGCTGATTGGATTGAGCATCGAGCATAATCTGCGGCCCACGCTGCGCTTCCTCGTAAAGAGTTTCCCAGACACTGACGTAGCTAAGGTGACGCCCCTTGCTCTTTATAGTCTAGCAGGCAGACTTATGCCGCGAGTGCGGCTGCTGCGCAAGCACGCCTACGAGCAGAAGTTCACCGCTTCGACCATGGCAGCAGTCACGTCGGCGACGTTCTGCAAAAAGGTGGGCATCACGATGGAGGAATATAACGCCGAGGTAGGGCGGTGCAGGTTGACCCCAGATTGGCCAAAGTTTGACCCGGGTTGACCTCAGGCCGACCCCATGTTGACCTCATGTTGATCCCATGTTGACCCCAACTTGTCCCCAACTTGACCCCAACTTGACCCCAACTTGGACCCAACTTGACCTCAGTTTGTCCCCAGGTTGTCCCCAGGTCAACCGCGCCTGCAAGTAGAATATGATGAACCGCTTACCAACGGATGCTTTCAATTTATGATTGGGCCGCTGCACCGAGGTGGCGGCGTGTGAAAGGGAGCACGCGGAGCAGCACCCGAGGCCTGAGGCGCCCAGGGTGGAGGCGGGAGCGGGGGCGAAGGCAGAGTTGTGGGCGTGGGCGGGGGCTTACAATCGTCCACTTTTCAGCTCAACCTGAGCTGTTTCTGATACAAATTACACCCTAAACGTCCCCTACCATCCATCAACACCCTTTCACCACCCTGTAAACGACCCCTCAAACGGACCCTCGATGCACCCCCTGTATTACAGAAAGTGCTTACGCTGAGCCGAAAAGTGGACGAGTGCAAGCCCCTGGGCATTGGCGGGGGTGGGTGATACGCCCTACCACGCCATGATCTTCGCTGGCGACCTAGATGGTATAGAGTGATTTGTTACGGCGAGCGTACATACCGTACGTGCGTTGATCGATACGGTATGCGTGCAGTCGGGGGCGCGGGCGGGGCCGTGTGAGTAAGATGGATGATGGATTGATAGGTAGATAGATGCCTGCGCGTGCCTCAACACCGTCAACCCTGATTCACATTTTATTATTTTAGCAGCCTTAGCATGTACCCCGTGAAACGGCTCGACACCCTGACAGTCTTCAGTGACTGAACTCTATATATGGTGGAGGGGGTGAGTTACTCCTCACCATGCGAAGCGCCTGGGGGCTCGATGCGCGTTAGAAAACATTATATAAGATAAATAGTCGCGCGCGCGCGGCGGAAGAGTGTAATTCTTGTCCTACATCAAGGACCGTGTACATAAGTATACGGTGCACGTCACGTGCATGCCAGGAGGACTGATGGATGAGGAAACATCACACAACGACTGGAGAAATGCTTTAATACAGACTATGGTGCAAAAATGTTAGCTAAGAAGCCTATCGGTGCCTAGTGGCGTGTGAGCACACGTCAGTGTCCCACTGCCGGAAGGTGGTGGAAGTTTGGATTACACAACGCACATCACATCACATTACATGAATGCAAGGAGCACACCTCAATGTCGGCGGAGCTGGGAGTGTTCAGTACGTCGACGCACATCACATGAAGGCTAGGAGGAACAGGACGATGAGCAGCGCGGTGAGGACGACGATAATGATGCACTGTCCGCGGGTGCCCGCCTGGGTGTACCGTCGTCCTCATGCCCCAATGAGCGTCAGCGTCATGTCCCGACAACGCACATCGCATGACGGTCAGGAGGCAGAGGGCAATGACGCATACCACATCATCGCTGGGAAGAAAATAACTCACGTCAGATGAACGCTAGGAGGAAGAGGGCGATATCACATGAAGGCGAGGAGGAAGAGGATGATGAGGAGCACTGTGAGTAGGGCGATGATGCCGAGCTGCCCGCGGGTCCCCGCCTTCTTCAGCACCCAGCAGGAGGGTCACTGAGAGCAAGCAGGGTCTCTGAACTCAAGAACCACATCGACTCCCCGTAAACTGAGCACGTGCCAACACTCTCTCAGGGGCATCATTGATAACAAGCTCTCGAACGGAGATCGGACGTGACGTGCCCGCATGACTTACCTTCAGGATGAATGCTCGCGCATACACACGCGAGGAGGAAAAGGAGGAGAGCCTGCGTCGGTCGAGTACATGTTCTCAATAAACCCCCTGCCTGGCTCATCTTCCGTTGCGCCGCCTTGAGCCGCCCCTGTGTGCCCTCCACGTCCTGCTCCAAGTCCTCCAACATCTTCCCCTGCGTCGCCAGCTCCTCCCCGATGGTCAACCCCACCTGCCCATAGGGTCAGACGCCAATTCCCACCGTCACTGCAAGGCTCAACGCTCATGGCTCAAGGCTCAAGTCAATCCATGTTGACCCTGGAGCTGACATCACCCTACATTTCGGCAGACGCCTCAAGGCTTGAGGCTCATGGTTCAAGGCCCACTTAAGTTGCGTCGACCCAGGTTCTGGACCACCCTAAGTTCCCACAGTCACCGCAGGGCTCCAGGCTCGAGGCACAGTCAGGTATAGCCCCACCTGGCCGATGCGGTTGATGGACGCGCTGATGTCATCCAGGTCCACGTCCTGCCGCTGCACCAGCTGCTGTTGCATGTCGCTCTGTCAGCAGGGTCATACGCGGTACATGCCCCTCTACTTTACGGGAATGGAGGGCGGAGTGTAACGTTGCAGAGGTCCGGAACAATCGAACGACACCCGACCGACCGGTTTCCGTGCCTTCTCGAGTCATTAAGCCCCCGGCCAGTGAATCAGTGTGATTCATCCCCCATCTCAAAGTAGTCATCGAGAACCCCTCGACCAGAGATCGGAGCAAGACATCAGGGAGCATGCTTTATAGCCGCGCGGACTCGGTTTATGGCCGAGTCCTTGTTCTCAATACACCCCCCTCCCGTGCTAGGCAGGAGGGTCATTGACAACAAGCACTTGAGCCGGAGTCGGAGCATGACTTGCAATCAGGGTCGATGCGCATACAGACGCGCGGATGTGTGTCGTTGATTCAACGTCGGTCGGGTACTTGTCCTCAATAGAGAGAGTGACGCTTCTGCGTGTATACGTAAGCACCAGGCTTTCGCCCTGGACCCGTAATCCTCATCGATGACCTCCCTGCCTGGTCGTTGAGGTACCCGTCGTTCTGCTGCGACATCGCGTTGTCCAGTCGCGACCCCTCCCCACTAAACCCAGCCCCTCGCGCCTTCCGCGCCTCCAACACCGCCTTTGCGTAGGGCCGCACACTAGGTGGTTCCGTTGAACCATCGGCCTAGTCTGCATATACAAACTCACGATCACACGTACACAAACGCTCGCAATCACCCGCGCACAGACACACGCACGCATTCCCTCATGCATACAGTCTCGCAAGGCCCAAGGCCCGCATAGTCTGCGTTTGAAAACACACGTGCACTCTAAGAAGCCCACGCAATCACCCACGAACGCACTCACATATACCCGAGCACGCTATAGCATAAGGCCCTGCCTTGGCCGCCTTGTCCACCACCTCCACCCGCGTCTTTGTCGCCGCCGTCCACCGCTTGCGGCTCGCCAGCTCGTTCGCGTCCACCTTGAGCCACTGCCCTGCACTCCTGTGCTGTGGCAGCTCAACTTGTTGCTTCATCGTGGGAGCTAGCTTAATTCAAGCATACTTGAGGAAGTGAGGCGTGGTAGCCTAACTCGAGCAACTTTTTTGGTACGAAGTGGGGATAACTTGAGTGGTTGCAGGGACATAGCGGCTGAAGTTGAGCAGAACGGGGGACGCGTGTTGAGTCACTGCCTTGAAGCGCATGAAGTCCTGCTCCGCCATCTGCGTCGCGCGGTCCAACTCTTCCAGCTGCCAGAACACGCTCTCACATTCACCCGTTATCTGCGCCGCATACTTGCCGCGCTCGCCGTTTCCCTCGGGCTAAGGCCTGGCGGACATTGCTCGGCACTTCCTCTGACGCACTTTGAACCCTCGTCTCCCCCTTGAATTGCCTCGTTGATTTGAACGGCACCCTACAACGTGGCCTGGCGGGTTCTCCTCGGCACGTCAACACACGCATTTGGGACTCTCGACGCTAGAGTCAAACGGCGCCCTGAAGGCGAGCAAGACCATACCTCCGGAAGCCGCTCCATGCGCTCCCCCAGCGCCTGCACCTTGCCGTATTGGCGCAAGTGGAAATCGAAAGCAAAACTGAATGCATCATAATTTAGCTTCAAGAGCAGAGGATACCAACCGCGGTCAACCTGGGGCAAGCAGCGAAGACGGTGGCATGTGGTAGCGGAAGCGGCGGCGGCGTTGGTGGGAGGTGGCGGCGGTGGCGGCGGCGCAACCTGGGGTTACTCTGCACTGCTCCCTACCTTGATAACGCTGTCCTGGATCTCCTCCCGCACCAGGTAGAATGGGTCGTTGACGTCCCCCATGGTGGCCGGCCGGGGGACGGGGTGGGGTCGGGGTGGGGGCGCAAGCGGGTGCGGATGTCGGGGGCGGGCGTCAGCGGCTGGGAGGGGTGTCACGGGTGGTACCACACGGGTGGGATGGGCGTCGGCGTGTGCGCGTCCCGTCAAATTCTTGGCCGCTAGCTAGGCACCCGCACCCCCGCCCCTCATCAGCCCCCGGCGAAGCAGGAATCACTTTGCGGCTTAGGTTTTCGCAACCCTAACTAAGCCTACCCGTCCAAGTGGCGAGCGGCACAGAGAGCCACAACGACGCGCACGATGGACAAGGCACGCATGAAGGCGCTGATACAGGGCCTAAAGGCAGCGCTGGGCCGAGAGCAGTACGACACATTCAAGGCCACCAGCGTGCAGTTCCAGCGCGGGGAGCTCGACGCGCGCGCGTACCATGCGGTCGCCGCGAACCTCCTAAAGAGCCAACCAAATTTACTTCAAGTGAGTTCCCTGCTCGAGCACTGCTTATGGTACGCTGAGTGTCGGCCGAAGTCAGGAGCAAGGAGGCGTCAGCCTTTTCTGTTCTCGAACCAACGTAATGTTCGCTGGTTCGCGCGTCCCCTTCAGGACGGCTTGTGGCGTCCACGCTCCACCAATCCGGGAACCTGGGTTTCCTCCCCCTGTGTTCAAATGGTGGCATCGCATATCGCATATCCAAGGCCAACCATTAAATCCAGCCGTTGTCCCCACACGCCACAGGAGGTTATCGCCACACTCCCGGACGAGGGCAAGCGCGCGGATGTGATGCGGGTACATGCGGACGTTGAAGCTGCGGCGGCCCGAGCGCCGCCGCCTCCATCCGTCCCGGCGCCCAGGGCCCGAACGGACTCTGCGTTGGCGGGCGCGAGATTAGGCGGGGTGCCGACCCCAGGGCCCCCTGGTTTGCAGCAGGCGGCTGGTGCCAAGGGGTTCGCGTTCAGTCGCGGCGGCAAGGGGGGCGTGGGGGACAACGCAGGCGATGGTGTCAGCGGCGGCGGGGGAGGTGTAGGCGGCGGGAGCAGCATAGGACGCGAGCGGCAGTCACGCGTGGAGGTACTGGAACCGGGGATAGTGTGCCTGCGACGTGCCATCGACCTGGAGACACAGGCGTGGCTGGCGGATACGGCGTTCGAGGTGGGCGAGAGCGGCGGCAGCGAGGTAGGGCCCGACAGATATTGCGTCTACGTCATAGGATGCATATCATCATTTACGAACGGTCATCGAACCCTAAGGCGCTTCACCACCCACTTAACCAAGCCCCTCCGCTATATAAATCTGCCAGACCATGAAGTCAGTTAAGGCCGTGTCAAGGGACACTTTTGAAAGGCTATTTTATAACACTACGAGTAAAACAACGAGGGTTAACAATGCATTGGACGATGTGGCGGGCACCATCTGGCTGGCCCTAGCGGTCGAGCGGGGACGAGCGGCGGTTGGGGTTCTTCGACCGCGTGCCGGCCGACCGACCGGGGGAGGCGCCCGTGCTGCGCCTCAACCAGGGCTCGCGAGGCAGGGGTTGTTATCGATGACAAGCAATCGTCAAACGTTGAATCGACGAACCTCGTCTTCCTGTTTGACAGAGATAGAGGCAGAGAGACGCTTCCGCATGTATAAGGAGGCACAAAGGTTTTGCCCTGCCCCCCCTGTCTCCGCGTTTGAATGTGCATGCTAGCTGACAGCATGGAGGTGAGTCGTGCTACGATCTCGGCTCGAGTGTACGTTCTCGATGACCCTCCAGCGAGGGCGCGTTATTCTGGGCATGGAGGAGTTCCCGCCACGCTTCAAGCAGTTGTGTATGGACTGCGTGGCCGCCGCCCAAGCCGCGGACCCGAAGCACATGCCTTCGATGAACCCCACCACCGCGCTGGTCAATTTCTACAAAGAGGGTGCGCAGTTCAAGTGGCATAGGGTGAGGCCCCGGTACCTCAGGCGGTTTGCAGTTAGTTCACATGTTCGGTTGCTTCCTCATTCTGTACGTTCGCCTCCTGCTACTACTACATATTCTCCTCCTCCTCCTACCACTACTCGATTCCCTCCTCTTCCTCCTCCGTCACTTACTCCTCCTCCTCCATCTTTTCATGTTCCTCATCCTCTCCCTCTTGCTCCTCCTCTACTACAGGCGGTTGCTCGTAGCTGACAAAGCATGCCTGATTATCGACAACCTTTGCTTGCGCCTTCCGGGTCCAGCAAACTTTACACCTTGCCCCATGTACGTGTGAGCCGGGCCTTTGCTATAGGACAGCGAGGACCCCGATGTGTCGCGGACCAATCAGGCGCCGCCCATCGTCAGCTTCACCGTCGGTCTCTCGGCAGAGTTTGCGTACAAGCGTTCGTTTGAAGAAGAGAAGCATCAGACCGTGCGGCTGAACTCGGGGGATGTGCTGCTGTTTGGCGGGCCCGCGCGGATGATCGTGCACTCTGTGACGCAGGTGAGGCGGCAACATCCATATCGAGAAGAGTAATGTCAGTGCGGAAACTCATACAAAATGTCTAATGCCATAATACCATTCGTATAAGAGCTGATGCCCGGCAAAACATCAGAAATGCACCCAACCCACAAAGCATCGATGTACATACTATTGTACTACGTTGAGGATATGATACTATGTACTATGATGCCGGGCCTTGCACTCCGGTAATATCTCGCACGATGCCGGCGATGATGCGGGGGAAGATGCTGCACGGGTGGGGGCTTACAGTCGTCATCATTCCACCTCAATCGATACCTTGAATAGCTCTATGCTCAAGTGAAGCCACCACGGGATCACTCAAGATTTCCGCGTGTTACCTCTACATTGAGCTGAAGAGGGGGGCAGTATCCGGCCCTGCGGTCAGGCGGCTTAACTTGACCGTTCGAGACATCGGGCGCGGTGTCATCGACACCTCCATGTTCCCCGCGTACCGGGTCACTTACGGGTAGGGCCTCGCGGGTGGTGCTCGCCACCGAATCCAACGCATTTTGAACCCTCGTCTCCATGACCAAACTTCACCGTCCAACGTGGCGAGTGATATCCGCCGGGCCCTGCGTATGGGGGTGTCGCGGGCAAGGATCAGCTCTGAGCTTACCGTTGACCGCGACCCCTCCACCCGGTCGAGACCAGACAATGCACACGATAGCGATACTTAAAACCTGATACCTAAACCCTGGCTAGATAGCGATACTTCGTGTTTGATATCTGACTGTCACACCGTTTAGTTAGCCGTAGCATGTGTAACCGACAGAGTAGCAGTATGAGTTAACCATGATTATCAAAGCACAAGTTGTACACAAGTGCAGTTTTTTTCTCTCGCCAGAACTTGGTAAAAGCAATGTTTGTCGCGCCAACCCTTGCCCGGTTCCTCGCCGGGCTCCAAGCAACATGGTGTCACTGCCAGCTTTTCTTACCACCCGCCGGTGCAAGCGCTGCTACCTTGGTGGTCGCGCTATTCATGGGCGTCGGACCCCCCTATAATGGTTACCTGAACCCCCTGTAGTGGGAACCTGCTGCCCCCTATAGAGGCACTTGACACCCCTTCAGCCAACCGAGATGCTGATGTGACTGACGCGGATCCGGCGGGGGGCTGACAATTATACGTCCCCCCAACCGGATATGCACATTTTCAAACGGAGAATATTTGGGAACGGCATTTTCGCATACAAGAGACGCGATCCTCGACGGACACCGCCAACCGTACGACTTGCGCAGAGACCTCTGCGCGCCGGGCCGCCAATCGCCGCTGCCTGACGCGAAGGGTGGGTGGGCGAAACTCCGCTTGTTGACCCCATTCCATCTTTCCTCGCGAGAAATGTGGATGTGGCTGCGACGCTCATTCCGTCAATTGCCGTCGCGCCAGGAGTCACAGGAGAGGCGCCATGCGGAGCGCGGTGTCGCCCGGCGCGCGACAGCGCCGGCGGGATCCGCAGAAGCCCGGGGAAGAAGTGGCATCGCTCTCGCGGACCTAGAACTGAATACGCTGGGCATGCACCCTTGGTGGACGACGCAAGCGGAGGACCAAGAAGATGCCCTGTTTCGGGCGCTCGGAGCCGAGCTGTCGAAACTGTCAGTTGAAGGCGAGGCAGGGGGGGTTATTGGAAACAACGTCTCGAACGCACAGCTGAGCACGACTTACATTTACGGTGGTCGCTCATAGTCTATAGACGCGCGGACTCGGCTCGTGGTGGTAGACGGACTTGGTTCGCGTGAGCATGTAACCTTGGCCCGAATTCGGTTTTTCCGTCATTTCAACGTCGCCCGAGCGAGAGGCTCGTTTTTGTCAATGACCTTACTGCGAGGGTGACAGGACACCGCACTGGAGCCTGAGCTTCAGGGACGCGAGCGCGGATGTTTGTCGCGACGACCAGTTTCTCGGTGCGCTTCTGGAGGATTGCCGCGACCTGGTCGCCGTGCAGGTCGTAAAGCACCTGGACCCCACGGACTGCGCCATGCTCGCGCGGGTGGCCAAACCGTGGCTGGCACTGGTCGTGGTGGGGCCTGGCAACTTCATAGGATGCCATATACCAATTGCCATTTGCCCTTTGCCTCCCCACATCCCTCCAGGGTTACTTCGTATGAAGGCATTTGCCATTTGCCATTTGTCTCCCCTATTCATCCTCCCTCACCCTGCTTCCCCCAATTTGGGCCTGGCGGATTTTGCCCGCTTCGTCATAGGATGCCATTCCGCTCAAGATACAGCGGTCCACAATGCGTTGTTCGATGCAGCGAGCAATATCCGCCGGGCTCTAGGATGTGGAGGAGTGCAAGCGCGTGCGCGCAGGGGGAAAAGACGGCGTAGTTCCTCTGAGGCTTGTCAACTTCGTCGACACCGTGGCGCGGCTGCGCTGGGCGCTGCGGAACGGTAGGGCCTGACCGATAATGCCTGCCATGTCATTCCCAACACTGTAGACCCTCGATGATTGAATTACATGGATTCACATGACGTGTCGCGCATTATATCTGTCAGGCCCTACAGAAAGGATTGACTTGGAACGTGCGGAGCTGTTCGGTGATCGCTGAGCGTGGGAACCTGGAAGTCCTGCGGTGGGCGCGCCGTCACGGGTGCCCTTGGTCCGCGGAGTCCGTTTCGAAGACGTGCCGCGCTGCCGCAAGCGCTGGGCAGGGGCTTCCGCTCGTCGGTGGAATAATCGTTCAGGTTGAGCTGAATTCTGGACGAGTTAAAGCGCTTTACACCAGTCACATTCCAGCTTAACGCCTGTCACTCGTCCACTTCTCAGCTCACCGTGAGCCGTTTCTCTTACCAAAACCACCAATTTTCTGTCACTAAAATTGCCAAATGTACCCCACGAAAAAGGGCTCCCAATCAGCCGAATTGTGAGACAGTGTACGCCCCTGGCTCTGGAAAGCTACACGTGCTGCAATGCCTGCGAGAAGCGGATGAGCTTCCGTGGGCCGTCGCGCGGTCGTGTGCAGTCGACGCCGCTTTAGGTAGGGCCTTGCAGACTCGTATTGCCCACCGCCCGAACGTTGAAGCCATGTCTCCGGAGTTTGATGCATCTTATGACGTGGCGGGCAATATCCGCCAGGCCTTCGTTTTTTGAAGCAAAAGGAAACCTATTTTGTGGCGAGCAATTTCCGCGAGACTCGCGTTTCTTGAGCTGATTGGCATTGTATGACGTGGCGAGCAATATCCGCCTGGCCCTCGTTTTTGCGGGCCACCTGGAGGTATTGCAGTGGTTGTACACGCTGCAGTGGTCGGAGGGGTACATCAGTCGCAACGCTTTCATCTGCCACAGCGCCGCATCGGGTGGACATGTGCACGTGTTGACGTGGGCGAGGGCGCAAGCCCCGGTAGGTCCGGGCGGCTATTGTTCGCCACGTTATCACACACACTTTGAGCCCTAGCATCTTGAGTTAAATGTCGCCCTATGACGTGGAACCCTTGTCGCTTCAATTGTATGTCGCGTTATGACGTGGTGAGCAATATCTGGCAGGCCCTGAGTCCCGGTTTTCCCATGGACGTGTGACACAACTAAGAGAGCTGCCATGTCCGGCAGCCTCGAGACGTTGCAGTGGTTGCGGGCGCAGGCAGGGGGGTACCTGGAACAACCACTCGACCGAAGTTGCATATCCCCCTCTTACGTGCTTTTGTAAGAAGATATGCATGATGGTGTGTGAGTGTTCAAGTTTGTGTGCGGCTGTAGACTGTCTGTGTGCCACTGTGCACTAGATAGGATGATCACCTTTCAACCAATTTTATAAATGATAAGGCATCAGTACGATTCAATCTCGCTGAAGGCGGTACATGTTCCGATTTCCATTCAAGTGCTCGTTATCAACGACCCTCCTTACAGGATCCGCCGTGTCCCTGGTGCTCTGACACGCTGCGATACGCCACACAGAATGGCCACCTTCACGTGTTCTCGTGGGCTCTGGAGCACGGCGCCCCCGCGATGTACTGATATCAGCTGACTTCATTATCGTGCGTGTGAGTAAACAAACATCCGGGAGCGATGGAGGGGGAGAGAGAGGGAGAGCGAGACCCTTCCGCGTGTATAAGGAGGTACATGTCTTTCGTCCCGGCCCACGTGTGGTGACCCGCGAGCAATCGCGTCCGCGCATCGTTGATATCAGCTCATTTCATTTGCGTGTGTTAGTTACTTGTAGCATCATATGATCATAACAAGGCTTGTATTACTCATTCATCGCATTCATTATCGGTGTCAATCACACGCTTTGCGCCGCTTCCGCGCCCTGTTATGGCGTGCATATTATGTGGCTATGGCGCCTACTTGTGTCTTCGGTTATTCTAACGTTCATCGTATGATTCAATTGATGTGCTGCACCCTCCTTCTCGCGTCTCATATCGTAACTCCTATCCCTTGGATGTCCCTCTCTTATATATTCGCATGCGTTGGTCGTTTATAGCGCAAGAGTCATTCACGCGGTGTGCGTGTGAATCTCAATCGTGTCAGCGTTCGCGCCGCCAGCGTTGAAACCGGTGACGTCCCCGGCCCCGCCCCCGCTGCCAACGCCGGCGGCGGCAGCGTTGACCCGATCGCCCCCGCCCCGGCCCCCTCCATAGGGCCTGCCGGCTGTTGATCGCCATGTCATAGAATGCCATGCAATTTAATATACGAGATCTCCAACTGCGTTCATTGACGTGGCGAGCAATCGAGCAATATCCGCCAGGTCCTACCAGGCCCCTGCCCCCGCCCCCGCCCACGCCCTAGAGCCTGTCACTTATTCTTGCCACGTCACTCGCCACGTCATGGGATGCCGTTTAACTACAGAAACAAGATTTCCATATGGCTTATGGTGAGGTGGCAGGCAGTATCTGACAGGCCCTACCCGACTTCCGCCCCCGCCCCCGGCGGCGTCGGCGGTGACAACGCCGTCATCGGAGTCAGCGTCATCCACGTCGACGTTGCCACCCTTGAGCTCGCGGCTCTCGAGCAGCTGCATGATCTGGTAGTCGGTCGGCCGGCACGTGCTGCGCGCGCCGCGGTACACCATCTTGAAGGGCCTCGCACCTCGCCTCTTCGAAGTGCGACTTTACATGAAGCGTCTTGACATGCACAAACCCTAACATACCTTGAGTCTGTCCACTTGCATGGCGGAGGGGATTGATTGAGTTCCACTTGCAGGGTCTTGAACCTCAGCCACTCACAGATGAAACTCGGTGTCAGGTCTTTGGTCTGGTATCGACGCTGTGGTATCGAAGTCTGTTGGACCAATCAGGCATAAGTAACATAGGGGTCCAGTGATTGGAGCTATCGATGAATCGTCAATGAATTCAAGGGCTCTGTCAGAACAGTCCAAATCGGACGTACACTAGTGCCAACCGACCCACCGATGTGATGAGTCACAAGGCTTTCTACCAGTCTCCTGTTGCACAAGAAAAGAAAATCACCGGAGGGAACCGAGTGAGGGAAAGACGCTTTCGCGTGTGTACGGAGGCACCTGACTATGGTATGACAAAGTGCGTCAAAGTGTTACAGAGCAAAAGCAAAGCAAAAAGCATGGATCAATCACAAGCTCGGATCAAACCGTTCCGACCCAAATCCGAGTCTGTGATTGGTCCATGCATTTTGCTTTTGCTTTGCTCTGAAACATTTTGACGCACTTTGTCATACAGGCCCCCGTGAAGTAAAAGGAAGGGGAATAGGTGTGCGTCACCGGTAGGGTGACATAATATGATATTGTCATACCGTCCGGTTGACCGCCAGGATGACAGGATGACAGGATTTTGATGGTCATCCTCAGAATTTTAAGGCCATATACAGGATTGTCAGGTCATCCTCAAAGCGACAGGACGACCAGGATTCATGGTCATCCTGGAGACCGATCCTCCGTATCTTGTCACTCTGCGACCGGCCCTGCCAGGCGGATCACGTAGTTAGTGACAATTCAAAGCACAATCGTGAGCCAGATTCACTGTCGATCGATTGCGTGCTCTCAATACCCACCCTGCCAGGCGGATCACGTAGTTGGTGACCGTGCACAGGATAATGGTGAGCCAGAAGGAGGGCGACGCGTACAGCACCTTCGCCTGCAGGCGTGGGTTCAAATTGACAGTGGGTTAGGCTCAAGTTGACAGCGCTTTAGGCTCAAGTTGGAATTTGGTTAGGCTCGAGTTAGAGAGAGAGAGAGAATCGCTTTCGCGTGTATAGAGAGGCACCAGGCTTTCGCCCTGGCCCCTGTGTGGTGTGACCCGCGTGGACCCGCGCGCTCGAGTTAACAGCGGGTTAGGCTAAAATTGACAGTGGGTTAGGCCCACTTGAGAGTGGCTTAGACTCAAGTTGACAGTGGGTTAGGCGCAAGTTGACAGTGCGTTAGGCTCAAGTTGACAATTGGTTACGCTCAAATTCACAACGGGTTAGGCTAAAGTTGACAGTGGGTCAGGCTCAAGTTGAGAGTGGTTTAGTCTCAAATAGAGAGTGGGTTAGGTCCAAGTAGTAACGAGGTTGATAGGATGGCCGGGTACGCAAGCGGATGGGAGCCTCGCCTGTCCGTCCATCTCGTAGTAGGTGAACCTCCCGGTATGTCCCTACATCAAACAAAAACACGCGTCCGTCCCATAGGCAGGTTTCGATATTTTGCCAGGGTGAATGGCCATAAGGAGTTGCAACACAATCGCTAGCGATCAGCGTGGGAATCGACTGCAGAATAACCCAGAAAATGTAACCTGTGCAAAAACCAAACGTCGTGAATCGTGCATCACATGCTATATCGTCATCAGATATGTATTCCGATTGACGACGGGTAGTTCGATATTATCATCAGAGCGAGAGCTCAGGCCGCGTGACAGCATACGCTAACATATGTAGAACGTTACCGTGATATGGCCTCAAAGCTGCAAATAAAAGAAAGATTGACGTGAATCGCGCATCTCATATACTATATTGTCATCACATATGTACTCAGATGGACTTAAGAGGTATAGTTGGAGTTCATCATCGATGCGAGAGTTCAGAGTGTGTTGTATGACGCGGCGTACATGGAGGGCATAATGGCCCGACTGAGCCTTGCCACTCGGGCACGACATAGAGGATGGGGAACCGGCCGGCAGGGCCTCTACACCAGTTGTCTCACTGTTTGCATGTTACAGTGTATCGGTGTATCTGTACACACTCGCCGCGTCCTCCTTCCTGGCCTGGCCACCCGTTCTCTGATGTTCTGCACATTGTATAATAGTGTACATTTACACACTCGCAGCATCCTCCTTCCTGGCCGAGCCGTTCGTTCCTAAACTGTTGGCTCAACATGAACCGGTATACCAGGGCACACTGGCCGCATCCTACTCCCGGGCCTGGCCACTCAGTCCCGACGTATAGCTCAACTTATCGGTGTGCTCGTGTCGTAGCAGGTTGCCCGCACGCCGACGCTTCATCCCGGGCCTGGTCATGTGTTCCCTATTCCGACCCTCGACCGAATCCGTCCTAATCCGGCGTCGAAAATGTATCCTGCGGGGCTCGACACGACTTGGAATCCACCCGAATCCGAACGAATCCGAACGAATCCGACCCTCGATCGAATCGCACCGAATTCGGCACCGCCAATCCAGCAATTGTGTGATGCGTGGCCCCGCCAGATGCCGACGCTGAGGATGACAGAGAACACAAAGATCCAGGTCCAGTGCCTCGCCACCATGGCAATCTCCGCGACATAGGAACCCGAAACAGTAGCAGCAGGTGGTTAGATGGTCGCGTATCAACGCACACTACGTGGTACACGCCCCTCTACCTTAAGAAACTGGGGGCCTCAGTGTGTTTATACCGGATTATGGGATTGCGTCCGACACACGGCGGACTCGTTTCATTGCCTTCACGAGTTGTTAAAACTCAAACTATAAATCAGTGTGATTGACCCTCCATTTTCTGAAAGTAGAGGGGATCGTACCGCGTAGCAGGCATCTAGTTGAACACTCCAACGCCGCTTTATCCCCAGTGTGCTCCCATGCGTACCAACAGGTAATGAAAGGGTGTAGTCACTTTGGCATGCATCGCGCAATGTAGCAGAGTGCAGACCAGTTAACATAGACGTCACCTCCATCTCGCCAAATAAAAAAACGAATCAAAAACAGCTTTCTCCCAAATAAAAAATCGAATCAAACAGCTTCCACACCATGTTGACGGTGATCAGAGTGGCGGTGAAGGCGATCTTGCCGACCTCCCCCATGCCGTTGACGTTATCGCGAGGGTTAGCAGCCGTCCCCATTCAGGGACGCACATAGCCATTGATTGATCGAATGATTGATTGATTTCCAGCTTCACTTGTCGAGCAATTTCAGCAATCATATGTTAAGCATTATATGATGCTCATCAATACAAATGTGTTTGCCCATCACAATACTGTGCAAGTGATACAATCTTAACCGGCCCAGAGTCACAAGATATCATCTGGTCATACTGTCCGGTTGATCGACAGGATGACAGGATGACGGGATTTTGGGGATTATCCTCAGGATTTTAAGGCCACATCTAGGATTTTAAGGTCATCCTCAAACCGACAGGATGACAGGATTCAGGTCATCCTGGAGATCGATCCTCCATATCTCGTCACTCTGCCCTGCCCCAATGGCGAGCAGGGTGAAGTAGAAGCACACCGCGGCGGCGATCACCGAGTCCAGTTTAGGGTTTAGGGTTTAGGGTTTAGGGTTTAGGGTTCAGGGTTTAGGCCCCTGCCCCAATGGCGAGCAGGGTGAAGTAGAAGCACACAGCGGCGGCGATCACCGAGTCCAGAGCGGACTTCCAGAACGACTCGTACGTCAGCCGGGGCGCCGCGGAGTACAGCCCAGTAATAAAACAGAGGAACACCATCTTCAGCATTATCATTGCAGGTGGAATGCCATCGTTGCTGGTGTAAATGCACCATGAACACACGTGCGACGAGCAAACTGTATGATTGTATGATGACAACAAGGCCAATTCAAACGGTGCACAACGAGCGAACAGTTTCATCTGTAGGGGTGCACTCCGACCAAACAGTATGATGGCATCGACACCGGTGTTTACCGGTACACTGAGCACACATTGTCGGATGTGTAATGGTGTACCGGTGCACTACGAGCATGCAGTGTGATGACAGTGGCCATGCCGCAGAGTACAGCCATGGCTCCCGCAGCAGAGTCCGCTCCGTCAGCGGCTGGTCCAGGAGGGCGAAGATGAGCACCGGCAGCCAGGGGCTTACCCTCGTCCACTATCCATCTCAGTCCTTGCCGTTTTTGCCCGTGAAACTCAGCAACCAAACAATTTGTCCCAAAGAGAAAGCTCCTGTTGAGCTGAGAAGTGTTCGAGTGTCAACCCATGCCGGCAGCGCGGTGAGCATCACGTTGTACACCGCGGCGGTGATGGAGTCGTACAGCGCCTGCCAGGAGGGTCAATGAAGGTCACAACTCATCACAAGAGAAGAGGAGTGTGGGTATGGACAGACTAAATAGAAAACGGAGCTCAGTGTATGAGCAAGCATAAACGGCCCAACTCATAATTTGAGAAGAATGCTATCCACTGACGCTGGAAACCGACAGGATGTAATAAAGTTCTCATGGTCAATCGGCGTACACGAATCGTCTTAGTGCGTCCCTATGAGGCTGTATCCTGACTGTAAGTCAGACTCCGATGGCCGTTGATCACGGTGTTCGCTAAACCCCCCCTGCCTGACCCGAGAAGCCGCACATGAACTGGTAGTAGAAGAGCAGCGCGCCGAACTGGATGTTCTTGTAGAACGAGTAACGGATGAGGCGCGACAGGCGGTACTGCGACAGATGCCCGTGCTGTAGAGGCACAGGTGGAAATTGCTGGCAAAGCTTGTAAACAGCGCACCACATTAAAGGATCAATTGCTGACATCAAGCGCTGTTAGCCCCGGTTCGAACTCAGGTCATCATGCACAGCCCTGCCGTGCAGCAGAAGCAGGCGGCTGAGGTGGTGGAAGCGGTGGATGGAGTAGTCCGCCGAGTTGGACGCCTGCCGCCCCTCGCGCCCCTTGATGCCGATGCCAAAGCCAAAGGTCCCGCATCATACTCAGCCCATTGGGAAACTGAGGAGAAGGTTGAGGCGGGGGGCGGAACAGGCATAGAAAGAGAAGGAGGTTGAGTGTAAGGAGAAGGAGGATGAGGAAGAAGATGGGGAGGAGGAGGAGGATAAGAAGGAGGAGAAGGCTGAGGAGGAGGAGAAGGCAGAGGAATAATGGTGGGAGGAGGAGGAGGATGACGCAGCGAATGTGTAGGTACACTTCTATCAATCAGCGAAGACGAGGTACTGGTGCACTGTGATCACACATGCAGGACTGTACCAGGCCTGACCAAGGTCGGCCATGCCGATCATGGCGCAGTCGTTGGCGCCGTCACCAATTGCCAGGATCTTGCCTTTGTTGCCGGAGCTTAGGGGCTTTCACTCGTCCACTTCACAGCTCAACGTCAACACTTTCCAGGGGCACATTGGGCAGTTTCAGTAACATAGATGGCGCCGGCATATCTGAAAAGTTGACGAGTGTAAGTCCCTGCTGGAGTTCAGCCACGCCACGGTGCGGCGGACCCAGCTGGTGCCCGTGTGTCGCTGTGCGCGCCGCAGCTCCTTCACCACGCGCACCACCGCCGCTTTCTGCCGCGGCGACGAGCGGCACACGATCACGGAGCCCACCATGAAGGTCAGGAAGACATCAGTTACCACTTCCTTGTGGTATAAATTACAAGCTAGATGAAGGCATGGTGGCAGATGTTGATAAGGCGTGTGTGTAGAGATAAAGTATGCGACAGAGGAGGTTATGTGAGTTTGTACGGGTACATTTAAATGCATAGGGGGACATAAGATGGAGGAGGTAGAGGACAATGATCGAACATGGGTATACTTTGAGACGGAGGAGCTAAAAGAGTAGGCCAAGTGTGGGTACGGGCTGGTTTGGACCCGGCCCTACCGGCCATCTCTGCCACCTGTGCAAACAGCGCCTCCAGCTCCTTGTTTCCGAACACGTGCACGAGCGACATCCCGTCAATCATCAGCTCGGGTGCCAACGGACGACTCGGCTTCGCGTCGCCACTGTTGCTCTTGCCGACGTGTAGTGGCGCAAGTACTTGTTAAAAGTGAAGATTGAAAGCGGTTTATCAGATAAGCTTCAGACGCTGAAACCAAGCGCGATCCATAGGGGGTCAACTTGGGATCAACCTGGGGTTAACTGGGGGTCAACCTGGGGTCAACCTGGAGTCAACCTGGGGTCAACCTGGGGTCCACCTGGGGTCAAACTGGGGTCAACCTGGGGTCAACCTGGGGTCAAACTGAAGTCAGCCTGGGGGTAACACCCACCACCCTACCGTTGGTGAGGTTGCCGGTGTTGTACTTGACGGTGGTCTTTCTCACCAGCACGGCGTGCTCGATTTTCTTGGAGTTGGTCAGCTCGATGCCTCCGCCGCCGCTGCCTAGGGCCTGCCAGATGTTGCTCGGCACGTCATCAAACGTATTCTGAACCCTTGCTATTTGACTTAGATGGCATGCTACGACGTAGCGAGCGATATCTGCCTGGCCCTACCACCGCCGCCACCGACGCCGTTGATGACATCGTTCGCGGCGTAGTCAACGTCGGGGTCGCGGTTGAAGTTACCCCGCGCCGCCGCCGCCGCCGACATGATAGGACCGCCACCGCTGCCGCCGACCACGGTCTAACGCTCATGCTTTTACCAGTCTCACTTGAGCTTAGCATCTCTGAGTATACAGGCAGGGACAGAGCACCAACTCAATTCTCAGTTGAGTGACAGAACGGCCCGATAATTGAATGAGTGGCAATGACCTGCCGCCGCCGCCGGTGCCGCAGGAGCTGCCGCCGCCGTTGCCGTCGTGCCATGCCTGCATCACGAGCCGCAGTTGCTGAAGCTGGTGCCGAGCCTCCGCGATGTAAGGACCGGCAGGGAGATGCGGCGAATTAGAAGGGACCACCGATACTCTGTGAAACATGAGTAGGGCCGCATTGTTGGCACGATAATCGAAATCACAGAGGCCGAAACCTTTGCAGCGCCTGCGAGTACCGCTGCAACTTCACAACTTGTCACCACGTGGCACATCACCTTCTGGCAGCCGGTAAACGATCAAATAAGTGGATGACGTGCCGAGCCCTGCCACCGCGCTCTCCGCGGAGATCTTGAGAATGGTTTCCGCGAGAAAGGGCCCGACATGAAATATTACTCGCCACGTGGTAGGATGTGATTCAACCGGTCAAAGGAGGGCAAAAAGTGCGTTTGATGATGTGTTGGGCAATGTTTGCATTGTGTCCTGCCGCGTTGGTCACCAAGCCGCAGGACACGCCGATGTTGAGCGCGGTGACGTCCTTGTCTCCAGTGATGACCCAGACCTTGATGCCGGCGTCGCGCAGGGAGCAGATGGTGCGGGGCACCCCCTCCTGAAGTAAAGGTCGTGTAATCACATGTTACGGAATCAGAGCTGACCGGAATCATACACCGAGGGACTAGTGAAGTCATACCATCACACACCCTGACGGCCTAATATTCTTTTACTTTTTCTCGTGTTTCACCTGATTCGGGCATATGAATCACTGTGGACAGGCGCTCAACCACGACAAACATGCACACCCTGAACGGAGCGGCGCAGACATTATGGTTCCCATCCACGTGATGCACACACAGCTCCTACTCGCATAATGATACGTTCCTTGCCTGGAGCTTGTCCTCGATACCGGTGACGGCCAACAGGTTGAGGCCCTTCTCCACCTTGTGCATGCACGTCTCCAGCTTCTCCTCCTTGTCTGGCTCCGTGCTCGTGCCGCCCACCAGGGACCCAAAACCCCATATAATTATATTTCAGTGTTGAGAAACGCACCTCGCACGGTATGTAATGCCAATGAACATCAAAATCAGCAACCACTGTCAGACTGGATTATGCTTCGTATCCTTCATATTGTGAGAGATATATCTCTCAGCAGTTCCGCAGCCATACCGACAGCCTGGAACTCGCGGTCGAAGGTGGTCCACTCGTCGTGCGTAAGTTTGCGGCTGGCCACCACCAGGGTGCGCAGGCCCTTGCACGCGAACTCGTGGATGTGCTGCTGCGATGTCGCCAGCACCGCGGCCATCTCCGCACAATCGCCATGGTTTAGCGCCGCAAGTTGGACTTGAAGGCAAAACTAGAAAGCAGTTCATCATATTATAGTTTCAAGCGCTGAAACCATAGGCATTTTCAACACGGGTTTCGATACTGAGGGGCGCAAATTGAACTTGGATGCAAAACTTGAAAGCAGTTCAACATATTTTGGTTTCAAGCGCCGAATCCGAAGCCACTTCTGACACAGCTTTTTATACTGAGCGGCGCAAGTTGAAATTGAATGCAGAGTTACAGCGTGAAAGCAGCAGCGCTTTCAACACGAGTTGCGACACTGTCAACCCGCCACCGCCCTGCCGGGGTCGGCGAGTAGACCCAGCAGGCGGGAGTCGGCGCCTTTGCAGTACAGCGTGATGTCACCGCCGGCGGAGCTCGCGCCAGCTGTGTTGCCGCCCGACTCTTGCACCTGTGCAGACCTGGCGACAGGGCAGCGCACTACTTTCAATCTCATTCTTACTTGCATTTGCCTTTTTGCGTTCAGTTCAGGTGTAATGCAAGTTTAATCCCGTATCCAATGACATCAGGCTCATGTACAAACGAAAATGATAACGCGTTCGAGGCCAGGGAGGAGGATGTGGCGAGTTTCTACGGGTACACTTGTACTCCACGAACAAACAGCCTGCGACTGCAGCGGGAAAGAGTGCTCGACCCCGCGGCCTTGCCTGACGATGATGGACATGCGCTGGCGCTCCGACGAGAAGTCCAGGACGTTTAGCACCTCTCTCCAGGGGCTTTTCGGCTCAAGGTAAGTGCTTTTGGTGAGGTCCGGTGGGTTGACTTTGTGACATGGCTCAGGTTGACCAGGAACGTGGACGAATAAAGTCCCTGCCTCCCACGTCCGCCGCTTGGTGCTGGACCCATGGCCGGTCTCCACCGCGATGTGCCGGGCCGTGCGCTCGGCGAACTGGAAGCCTCGCGCCAGGGATGGGTGCATGATACCACATGAACTTTGACAGAAATTATTCTCTCATCCAATCAGGGTTGGAGTCGGTAAATTGGCAATCACTGATATGGTGACGTGGCAGTCGCTGCTCGTATCAGCCGTACCCAGCGCCGCAGCACCTTCCGCCAGCGCCACCTCATCCGGGCTCGCGCCCTAGTAGTAGCGGCGCAAGTTTGAATTGAAAGTTAGGTTTGAAGCGGCTCATGATAATTTAGCTTTAAGCGCATTCAACTTTGGTTCCAAGTTGAGGTTGAGAGCAACGTTTGACAGCGGTTCATCATATGCTCGCTTCAAGAGCTGAAACTCTGTGCGGTCAATACTGGTTCAAAAGGCTACAACTTGCCTCGACCTACCTGGTACGATTCGGCGCCGGTGCTGTCGTCCCGCTCGATCATCAGGGTGTGGCACAGCGCGAGGGCAGTCAGCGCCTCTGCCGCCGCTGCCGCAGCCGTAGTGCAGAGAGATACACTCGTTCACATATCAGCTCAACCGTAGCGAGTGCAGATCTTGTGACTTGACTTGAACACACAACCTAGCCTACAACAAGTGATCACGACAAACTGAAAAGTGGAGGTGTGCAGCCCACAAAAGGTGGGGCTCACGTTGAGCTGAAAAGTGGACGATTGTAAGCCCCTGCCGCAGATTCCGCCGTTGAGGGCGGAGTGAGGAGCAGGTCGACGAGCTTGGGGTCAAAGTCGGCGATAGCCCCACGCGCGCCGCAGTGTAGGGGCGCAAGTTTAAATTGAAAGCAAATTCTAGCTCAAGCGCTGAACACAAACGCAGTCAATCGGGAGTGAATATGGGGTCAGCCTGGGGTCCACCTGCTGTCAACCTGCGGTCAACCTAAGTTCAACCTGGGGTCAACCTGGGGTCAACCTGGGGTCGACCTGGAGTCAACCTGGGATCATCCTGGGGTCAATCTTGGGTCAACCTGGGGTCGATCTGATGTCGACCTGGGGTCAACCTGGGTTCAACCTGGTTACAACCTGGGGTCAACCTGGGGTCAACCTGGGGTCAAACTGGGGTCAACCTGGGTTCAACCTGGTTTCAACCTGGGGTAGACCTGTTTTCAACCTGGGGTCAACCTGGGGTCAACCGGGGGTCAACCTCGGGTCAACCGGTGGTCAACCTGGGGTCAATTTTGGGTCAACCTGTGGTCAACATGCCCCGCCCTACCGCGGTAGCTGGCGTCTTTGAGACCGCTTCCGCCCTTGGAGCCGAAGTCCAGCGGCGTTGAAACCGGCTCGTCGGGGTTGAAACCCGGGCTCATGAACCGTCCATAGGGCGTTCCGGCGACTAGAGCCTGGCAGATATTGCTTGCCACGTTATAGATTGCCTTACATTCAATTCGTGATACTACGGTTCTAGATGCGAGCGATGACGTGGTGGGAATCGATACGCTAGCCGCTAATGCCTCGTCTGTGGGCTTGTAAGTTCAAGTAAGTGGTTTGTTTGGTGAATGACCAAAATACATAAGGCCAAGGGAAGCACACTACAGGTAGAATCACATACTGCAGGTAGTAACCCTGTCAAGGCACAAGCGGCCTAGCAGCTGTCGCTCAACCTGGGTTGACCCTATACACGCGGGTTCAAGATGAGTGTCGATGACGCGGCGGGCTACCTCTGCTAGGCCATACCAGCAATGGAAAGCGTCCGGAGCCGCATGATGTTGGCGGTCAGCGTCCCAGTTTTGTCGGACACAATGAGGTTCACGCATCCCGGGAACAGGGGCGAGAAATCAAATTCGAAGTAAAATATGATAGCAGATAAAGTGAAAAGTGCTGAAATCAGCCGTAGGATATCCGTCGTTTGAAAATTGCGGACATAAGTAGCGGTCGACATGGGAAATAATTTCCGTCACTTGACCGCAGACTATCGTATGTTAGTATCTAGTACTGAAGCCACCAGGCACTTGCAACACAGGTGTCAACGAGCACCACTTGGAAGCAAATTATCGTATTTCATACCGCTGAGCCCAGGCGCCTTCAACATGGGTTTTAACTTGCACCAAACTCACCGAGGTCTTCGTTGAGGTTGGTGTTCTTGGCAGTGGCGTGCTCCAACACCGGAACAGGTCCCTCGCGTGATGGTCATTGAGAACAAGCACTCCAACCAAGGTGAACCGAGCCAAGGCGAAGGCATGGTGCCTCCGCATACCTCGCTATACGTTGGCAGCGTCTCTTTGTCTCGAAGCGTGGTCGGACGGCCCTGCATGACTCATCATCGGGTAAAGTACTCATATGATACAAACATACGGACGCGTACACAGTTATGAAAATGTTCCCCTTGCCTCGCGGATGCACGTCATTTTGTTGTCCATGTTGATAAAGATGACGCCCTGCATGTACCGCACTGTACGGCCACAAGTTGATATGTCAGTAGCACTTGAAATCAGCTTATCGTGTTACAGTTTCCAGCGCAGAAATCAAGCTCTTGCAACACGTTATTCAAGCCAGGGGCTCAAACTCGTCCACGTTTCGGCTTGTCGTGAGCACTTTTGCGGGATATGTTGGGTGGTTTGACGGAGCTTGAGTGACGAAAACGGCTGAGCTGAAACGTGGACGAAACCCTCAGCCCTCAAGCCCTTTTGACTTGCACCACCCCACCGCACGATCTCCATGGTGACGAACAGGGAGATGGGCACGAGGTAACTGAACAGCATCCTGAAGCCAGGGTCGGGCTCCTGGATTTGTTTACAAATTGAAAGGTAAAGGGAGGTAAACGAGTATCGCCTTTGTTGGTCTGAATATAGCATTGAAACCCTAGTAAGCACACCCACTGCGCGTGTTCGGACACTCATACTGGAACCCACACCAGGCTTGCACCACGCAATGCAAGTGTATTCAGATAAATTATGTGGTTTCGCGCTCCATCTCTGCCCCGCCAGAAGGTGATGAAGGAGATGATGATGTACACAAACCCGTTCTCATAGTTCCCTCTCACGTTCGAGCTCAGCTCCAGGCAGCAGGGTCATCGAGAACAACGTCTCGGACGACGTCAGATCGACTAAAGTATGAAGTTATGACCTGGAAAATTACTTGTGGATCGGTCGGCCACCACCAACTGTGCCCACGGGTCTGCAGCAGCAATTACCCAGAATGTAAGTCATGCTCAGACTCTGTTTAAGACGTTGTTGTCAAGAATCCCCCCTGCCAGGTACAAGGCGTCGCTTCGTAGAGCCTCACATACACGGCTCGCTACGTCATATAATGCGCTTTTAGTCAAGACAGGAGGGTTTGCAATCGTATCGATGACATGTAGGCCTCAGGGCCTGGTGCCTCCTCATACATGCGGTAACGTCATTCGCGTGTTATCTCTCCCTCGTAACCTCTCCATCTATCTCTCTCTTGCTCGCCGTGTCACTCCCCACGGAAATCGACTAAAGCGATGAGGGTTGACCACTCCCTTGATAACACAGTGAGAAGTGACAAATATCTGTCAGGCCCAACCGCTCCGGTGGCTCAGCTTCCACATGTACGCGCCAATAGCAAAACCCATGCTGTATGGTCGCCATTGTGATTGAAACAGACTCGGAGCAGTTGTTTTCTTTCCATCGGCCTAACCCACTGGAAGCAGGCACTCTCAACATTGGTTCTTTGGTTGAGGATTCTGGATTTGGACGGAATCGGTCGGGGGTCGGATTCGGGTGGATTCCTAGCTAAACCCGGGAATCTGAATCCGGCGACCCAGGTTTCGACCAGCATCGCCCCACCAGACAAAGCGCGAGCTGGAGAAACACCATGAAGTAGGGAACACACGGTACATCAGACACGAGGTCAAAGATCAACGTTGCCCCACATCAGGCATCACACACACGAGTTCATTCCGAGAAACCAACGACATAGATACGGGGATTATTGGATGAATCGGTGCAGGGAATGGGCATACATCAGTTACAGATGGATCGAAAGCAGAGAAATCAATCATGTCCAGCAGTCCGAGGACAAGCAGTGCATTAGCAGCGCGAGATTGCGGCTCGTCGCTCGATGACGTTGAGTCTGAGGATCCAACGATGTCATATCCCGCAAGAGATTTTATATGTGGGAGAATGGCACCAGAGCCCTTGGTTTAATTTACAATTTACCTATTGCTCCAATCATCAGATCCCTATACCACCTGTTAAAAAGTAAACCCCCTTTACGTACATACCCTGCCATCATAATGACCTGCACGTTGAGGAAGCGGTCAAACATGCCCTTCTTCTGCCGCGGCGACCGGGCCATGCAGGAGGGTCACTCATAAGTATACTCCACCCAATCTCGGATCATGATTCAGCTTCAGAGTGAATGGTCATACAGCCGTGCAGGTGGGTCACTCATAACAAGCACTCGACCCGATGTCGGATCATGATACAGCTTCAGGGTTAATGCGCATACACACGAGCTGAGGAGGCTGAGGAAATAGAGGCGATTCAACGCAGGTCGTGTTCGTGTTCTCGACATCCCCCTGCCATGTTCTGCATCACGCGGGTATCACGCCCGGTGTACACCACCACGCCCACCACGTCGTATGGACGCAAGTTGTCAATTGAATGCAACCCTGCAGAAACCATTTATTAGATTCAGTTCAAACAATGAAACCAGCAGGCCCTTCCAACACGGGTTTCAACTTGCAGAAACAGAAGTTTATACAGTATTGATTCATGGCTTGTTTCAGCTCATAGAAAGGCTGCTGCATGGTTTTAAGCACCGCCCCACCACGTAACCGCTGTTGCGCAGCCGGCAGCCCCGCAGTAGAGGCTAACACGCGTCCACACTTCGGCTCAACGGACGCACTTCTGGTTGTGGACGCCGTGTAATGGCAGTCTGGCAGGGACACAAACCACTCAGGTTGAGCTAAAAAGGTACACAAGTACAAGCGCCTGCCCCGCAGCAGCATCTCGTCCATGGACGCGCCGACGATGGCTCCCACGGGGTCTTCCTCCTCGGCAGCGGCGGCATACCTACCTCGAGGGGCTTGCACTCATTCACTATCTCGCTGAACGTGAGCCATTATTTTCACAGAAACCCACTGGTAGCCCCGTTGTGTCCCTCAAAAGGTGCTCACTCCAAGCTGAAAAGTGGACGAGAGTACCACTCATGAACCTCAGTCGTGATTTTCACTGAGATTCACTGAGATTCATACCAACCAACGAGTCCCTCGAAAGGTACTCACTCCACTGGACGATTGTAAGCCCCTGCCCACCACCGGACAGGCGCCGGACGTCGACGGCGGCGCCGCCGGAATTGCGCCGGACGTCGGTGGCAGCACCCGAAGTGTTTCGAGACAGCGTGCCCCCCACCAAAGTTTAGTGGCGCAAGGTCAGTTTGAACGCAAAGTCTGACGGCAGTTCATCGCATGCTAGATTTATGAGCCGAAATATGGCGCTGTGAGCTCGAGAACTAATTGGTCGCCACAAGCACAACTGGTGGCGGCGCTCGAGGAGTTCTGAGACAGCACCCATCCCACCGACGAAGTCCGGCGCCAGTTCCACAGTGTAGTGGCCCAAGTTGAAATTACAGGCACGAGCTCAAAGAGGTTAATCACATTCCAGTTTCCAGCACTGACACTTGGCGCTGCCCACACGGGTT
>Ga0307489_10000317_pt1 | contig 27890 bp, 36 predicted proteins | sample SB12metaG_FD_202247 | JGI IMG/M metagenome (GOLD analysis project Ga0307489, IMG submission 202247) | Sea-ice brine microbial communities from Beaufort Sea near Barrow, Alaska, United States - SB 1.2 | ecosystem: Environmental > Aquatic > Marine > Coastal | place: USA: Alaska | collected... | reverse complement strand
CGGCGCGTACCCGGCTGCCGGTGATGCCGATCACCGGCTACCCAAGAGAAGGCGGGCCTGTACCGGGACCGTCATGGAAGCCTCAGGGGACAAAAAACATGTGTGGGTCGTCGTCAAGTGGCGCGACCCCAGCGCCGTAGTTGCCCAACCCTAATTAGCTGTGGCCACCCCTCCCCTACACAAACCCGCAAGTCCCACAGCCACACCTCCGCTCGCGCCCCTCGCACGGGAAACCCACTCCCAACAGTCCCCTGAGGTCCGCCGAATGACAAGGCGCCTGGAAGGAGGCGTGCGTCCCAGCATCAGCGCGCGCCCGAATCACAAACTGGTCCGTCGATCATATGATTCCCCGAGCCAGTCGTGTTGCAGGGCTGCTGCGTAACGAGTATTTGCTCACCCCACGCTGCCCGCTCTACCGACGCACGCATTGCGTAAGAGCCCATGGGTTTTCGCACAAAGCCTGGCACACACCGCTTCATTCACCCCCCCGGAAAAGTTGTGCCTGCCGGCGCCATCGTCGACGCGCCCGGCGCGCCTCGGGCACCGCGCCCCTGTTTTTCCACAGTTCCTCACGCGGGGGAGGGGCAAAAGTGCACCAGAGGGCTGTGAAATGTGCGCCGTGAGGGTGCGAGCTCTGCACGGGCGACCCAGATGCGACGGGAGGAATGCTCGAGGGGGGTGTTGTGCGCAGCCAGCGCTTCTCGGCGCCGCCAGGGGATACCTAGCGGTCGCGGCAGCGCGCGACCAGTCGATGTGCGCGGATATGTGTGACATTTTGGGTTTTAGTATTTACTTGCTTCGTACCTGGCAAGTACTAACCCACAGGCTAGGCACTAAGGGGGTGGTGGCCCACCCCGTACATTTTACTATTATTACCCTACCCCTTGGTCGCAAACTCGCAATCCTGCCTCCGCCTCCGCTCCGGCTCCTTTCAAAACCGCCGGAGGCCCGGAGCGGATCCATCCGCGCGCCACGCGCCGCCGCCTCTTCAAACCCTGCTACCTAAGCCCTGTACCCTAATGCCTAAACCCTAAACCCTAAACCTTGTTCACTATTTTCATAGTAGGTACGTGGCGGGCGCTGCTCGCCGCTGGGTTCGGATGCCGAAGAAGATGCGAGTGCACGGTGCGATCGCGGCCACCACAAACCGTGGCTGTCCGGTCAACCCACTCTGCCACACACGCCTCCTCGCAGGCACCCACCTCCGCCGAGCTAAACGCTCACCAACCCTCGAGGTGCGCGCCCGCCACGGCCCCGCCGCCGCTCCGTTCGTGTGTCGCGTCTTGGGGGCTACGTAAAATAAAATGGCTGTGTGCCCTTATCCACTATTTGGCCGCCACCTTCCGGCACTTTTGTTTCTCCTGGGCGCGCTCCGGGTTCGTCGCGCGCCGCCGGCACGGCGGCCCAGCCTTGGACGTTTCGTCGCGACGACCTCGTACGCTTGCTTTCGCTCCGCCGCTTCCTTCTCACTACCTTGTCGCTCACATCTTCTTTCTTTTCCCCTCCGCCTCCGAAATCTTCGGAGTTCAGAATCATGTCGGCTGCCTTCGCCGCACTCTCTGCGCCCGCCACTGCGCGCGTGGCGCCGCGCGCCAATGGTGCACGACGCAGCCGCGCGCCACTGAGCGTGCGCGCTCAGGCGGTGGTCGAGCCCGCCGCCGCCGTCAACGAGCAAGCCCGCGACGACGTTCGCAACATCGCCATTATCGCTCACGTCGATCACGGAAAGACTACACTGGTCGGGCCTTACAAAAAAGCCTGGCGCGTCCTGCTCGCTCAACTTGACCCGGCATACCCTTGGAGCAACCGAAATCCACCCAGCGCAACAATTCAAAGTTGCTCAAGTTAAGCCGCGACGGGAAAACACGTAAGAGACCCTGCGTTTGGGTGGACTCGATGCTCGCGCAGTCCAAGGTGTTCCGCGAGAACGAGAAAGTGGAGGTGCGAATCATGGACAACAACGACCTGGAGCGCGAGCGCGGCATCACCATTCTGTCCAAGAACACCGCTGTCACCTACAAGGCAGGGGGGATCTTCAGGACACGTACTCGACCGACAGCTACTCTTCTCCTCTCCCGCGCGTCTGTGTGAGCATTCACCCTGAAGGTGAGTCATGCTCCTCCAGTGTTTAATCACAGTCGCAGAGCGTGAACTCCTCAACGTTCTTCTCGCCCTCCGACTGGCACACTTTCAAATGGAACAACATCACCGTGCGGGGAAACTGATCCTCCGCCCTGGTTTTCTGCATGACCTTGGTGCAAGGGCACCAAGGTGAACATCGTGGACACCCCCGGTCACGCCGACTTCGGCGGCGAGGTGGAGCGCGTGCTCAACATGGTGGACGGTGTGCTGCTGCTGGTAGACGCCATCGAGGGCCCCATGCCGCAGACCCGCTTCGTGCTAAAGAAGGCGCTGGCGCTCAACAAGAAGGTGGTGGTGGTGGTCAACAAGATTGACCGCGAGGCAGGGCCGCAACTGGCGTTCCCGCTGCACCTGGCACCTGTTTTCTTGTTTGTTCGTCGCATACCAGTCCAGTGCGCCCCTACAAAGTCACCACATCCTCCTCTTTGGCTAGCGACTCGATCCCTCCTCATCTCATCTGTAGTGGCGTGCCTGAAACTGGTCACGTTGGAATGGGCACCCCGTCTGTAGGGTGCGCGGCCGGACTGGGTGGTGGACAACACCTTCGACCTATTCGTCAGCCTAGGTGCCACGGACGATCAGTGCGAGTTCCCGGTGGTGTACGCCTCCGGCTTCAACGGCATCGCCGGCATGGAGCTCGACCAGATGTCTGAGACCCTGGAACCGCTCTTCGAAACGGTCATCAACGAGGCAGGGCGTGACACATGCTGCTTGCCGTGTCGTATGCTGCCAGGCGCGAAAAAACCGAGGGTTCACGACGCGTCGGAAAACGTGAGCGGCAATGTGTGTGCGGCCATAGCAGTGGGTGCCGCGGCCCGTGGTGGATATGGAGGCGCCGCTGCAGATGCTGGTGACCAACTTGGATTACGACGAGTTCAAGGGGCGCATCGCGCTGGGGCGCGTCAACCAGGGCACCATCAGCAAGTCGCAGGGCATCGAGATGGGCATCCCGGGGGGTGCCAGCCGCAAAGGCAAGATCGGCGAGGTGTTCGTGTACCAGAACTTCATCAAGACGGTGGTGGACTCCGTCGGCGCCGGCGACATCTGCGCCGTGGTGGGGCCTGGGGCCCGGGCAGCACATGGGTTCCATAGAGGACGAGGCGGGCGGCGTGTAACTCACAAAACAAGCTTTGGCAAATGCGATGAAGGATGTTTTGCGCGCTTTGTGGCAGGCCCTACCTCGCGGCGGGTCTGACCGACATCATGATCGGTGAGACCATCATGGCGGACGGCGCGGCGGCGCTGCCCACCATCGAGGTGGTACGGCCTGCCAAACCTTGCTCCAAAAGTCCTGCAACACGGTGGCCAACCCTGGTTTCTTGCGGTGAGACGCCGCCCGCCTGATGTGTTGAGCGAGTCATCTGCTGGGCCCTTCTCTCAGGAGGAGCCCACGGTGCGCATGACGTTCTCGGTGAACACCAGCCCGTTCGCCGGCAAGGAGGGGAAGTTCGTGACGTCGCGGAACATCAAGGACCGGCTGGACCGCGAGCTGGAGCGCAACCTGGCGCTCAAGGTGGAGCCCGGCGACACGGCGGACGTGTTCGTGGTATGCGGGCGCGGCGCGCTGCACATCACCATCCTCATCGAGACCATGCGCCGCGAGGGCTTCGAGTTCTGCATCGGCCCCCCGCAGGTCATTTACAAGGAGAGCGACGACGGCAGGGTCACATGCATGATGGGGACACGACGCCACACCGTCCTCCGCGTTTGACCCGTCATCGCGTCAGTCAACTTGCATCGTATGACGAGGCGAGCTATGACCATTACTTCATCTAATCCTATGCTCGCCACGCTATCCACCGCGTCTGTGTCCTCGTTTCGTACCTCAACTTGCATCTTGTGAGGCGGCTCCGCATTACAACACTCACCTGGTCGTAGCCCGAGGCAAGAAGCTGGAGCCGTTCGAGGAGGTCGTGTGCGAGGTGCCGGAGGAGTACAACGGCGCGGTGGTGGAGTTGCTGGCCAACCGCAGGGGTGAGATGCTGGACCTCATCACCAACGACAAGGGCATGACCACCATGAAGTACAAGGCGGGGTTCTGTCCGCGGCAAGAGTCCACTCGCCCGCCCAGTTTGTCGCGTGTCAAACCCCTGTCTATCGAGTGGATTGCCGCCCAGTGCGCCTTGTGCCGCGCGGGAGTTACTCACTTTCAACCAAACAATTCCGTTTGTGTTGCAAGTAGTAACGAACACAGTGATTGAGCTATGGGGGCCCTGGTGGTGGATTCCCACGCGCGGCCTGCTGGGCGTGCGCAACGCCGTGCTGACGGCCACGCGCGGCACCGCCGTGCTCAACACCATCTTCGACGGGTACTTCCCGTTCTGCGGCGACATTTCCATGCGCGAGACCGGCAGCCTGGTGGCCCACGAGACGGGCGCGGCGACGTCTTACGCGCTGTTCTCTGCGCAGGAGCGCGGCATCATGTTCATCAAGCCGCAGGTGGAGGTGTATGAAGGGATGGTGGTGGGCATCCACCAGCGCAACGGCGACCTCACGGTCAACGTGGCCAAGAAGAAGGCAGCCACCAACGTGCGGTCCAACAAGGATGCCACCGTGGTGCTCAACGAGCCAAAGAGCCTGAGCCTGGACGACTGCGTGGAGTACATCGGCAGCGACGAGCTCGTGGAGGTGACCCCCATCTCCATCCGCATCCTCAAGAACCCCAAGATGGGCAAGAAGGCCACAGGGAAGCAGGGCAAGTAAACGGTCCAAGCCGGGGGGGGTAACTGCGCTGAGTGTTGTGATGGAGGGTACCAAGTGTTGTGCTTGGGGGGGGAGGGCGGGCTCGGGGGTGGGTTCAAACTAGTGATTTTTTTTAATAGCCGTATCCATTAATTTTGTGTCGAATAATTAAGTTTTTTGATGCGGCAGGATTCAATCCCGTCTACTCCTCCGTGGCTAGTGGCATTCGTTCCAGTCCCTCTCCTCCCTCCACCTTACCGCCCCCAGAATTCCACGCTCATATTGACTCGCACGGATCACATCCCCGCCGTGGCGAGGTCGATAAGCGTCACCAGCCCCTGCAACGTCATCATCTCGTCGCCGCTCACCTCGAGCCAGGGCACGGCAGATATTGCTTGGCACCTCACAGGATGCCATTTAACTCAAGAAACGAGGGCTCCATATACGTGTCGACGAGGCGGCGGGCAACATCTGCCCGGCCCCGCCACAGGCAGGTACTCAACCGGGCCGGGCTCCTCCATCTTGAGGTGCGCGTCGAAGGCCATCGCCCCGTCCGTCGTGGTCCGTGGGAAAGCCTTCGAGAAGTTCATCAGCTCCATCGCGCAGAGTACCCGGTACACGGCGCTGCGATCGCCTCGTCACGGGGTGGTCCTTGACCCAAGAAACGAAGGTCTACAATGTGGTCAATGTCAAATACGCTGCCGCCATTTGGCTCCGGACCGGCGAGGGCGCCCCGCCTTGACGGTGAGCGCCAGCACGCCCTGGCCGCTCTTGGTCAGCGCGCGGCGCAAGTCACCGTCGCTCAACGTGCCCAGCAGCGTGCGGTGGTCGTCCACCACCAGCAGGCAGCCGCACCCCTTGCTGGTGCCTGCCATCTGCACCAGCGCCTCCATGCCTGCAGCCGCGGGGCAGGTGCGGATTGATAGGGTGTTAGCATCTTCATTGATAAGAAGGGGGCTCACGTGCGTGCTGAGAGGAGGAAGAGGACTGCTGAGAGAGGGGAGAGAGAGGACATAAGAGAGAGAGGAGAGCGGTGAGAAGAAAGTGGAGAGAGGAGAGAGGAGAGAGGAGAGCGGAGAGAAGAGATTGGAGAGAAGAGGGGAGAGAGGAGAGGAGAGGAGAGCTGTAGGATGGCAGGTTCGAGGATGGGTTTGAACCGTTTTGCTCCGGCTTCACCAGCGGCAGTTCGCTCCAGTGCTTCATCACATCCGACACCTTGAGCACCAGGCGCTTCCCGATGCGCCCCGCCGGATGGTTCATGGCGTACTGGTGCTGCGTCAGGCCCTTCACCTCCATCAGGTACACCGCGCACGTGTCTGCGCATGAAGGGTTCAAGTTTAAAGGTATGACAATTCAACGTGCTTCAATTTTGATTGCAGATGGCATCATGTGCGCCGGGACGCCAAGTGGGCGGGTAGGCACAGGGTGTGGCTACTCAAAACGGGGACCTAGTAATACGTGTAGACGTACACCTCCATCTAGCCTCGGTATCGAAGACAAATAAAGCGGGTGGGTGTCTCACCGCCGAACAGCATCTGCAGCGCAGTGTAAGTGACAGGCGGCGTCTGCCGCGACCCCCCCTGCGACGCGGGGAACGGCGTCAGCTCGCCGTTGACGGGGATGCGCACGTGCATGTCGCAGAGGTGCGCCAGCTTGCTGCCAGGGTCGTTGGTGGCGGCCACCAGAAAGCCGCCCTTGGCCCGCGCGTACGGCGCCAGCGTCACCAGCTCCTCCGTGTCGCCCGACTTGGAGAAGAACACCACGATGTCGCCGGGGCTCACGTTGCCGATGTCGCCGTGCAACGCGTCCACGGGTTACGGCCTGCCAAATTTGCGAGGAACAGGTCGTGGGATGCAAATTAGAAACGAGCGTTCAAAATGCGTGTCGACGACGCGGCGGGCAACAGCTGTTCATGAAAGAGGCCTTACCACAGGCGCGAGCCAGATGGAGCGGGTGCCCGTGGACACCAGTGTCTGGCACACCTTCTTGGCGATGAAGGCGCTCTTGCCCACGCCGGTGAAGAGCGTGGTGCCCTTGCACTCCAGCACCTTCTGGCAGAACTGTGCCACCTCCTCGTAGTCCAGCGCCCGCCAGGGCCCCAGTACAACGACGAAACCAGACCATCTGACGAACACTTTGGCAAACAGTCGTCAGGTGCGTCCCTCACAGCCAGCATATGATGAGCCTTAGCGGAATCTGAGCGACTGGTTTCAATCGCGCGCGTTTCCCTCCGTTACCATCATTTTTCCGAAGAAGCTCTCGAGGTAGCCGCGCCGCGCAACGAGGAGGACGCATTACCGTTCGTCAGTGAACAATCGTCAGCTGAGTCACACGACGTCGAGAATAAACGATATACAAGGCTGTGGGTCCACTTCAATCGCGGCGGTTCCTACGTCATCGAAGAAGCTCTTCAGGTAGCCGCGCTGCTCTGAAAAAAGCTTCTTCACGTCCTCGCACTTGACCTGCATTATGTCGGCGAGTGAAGCTGAGCCCGCCGTGCGCTTTTCGCCCATTGAAGATGGGATCGAGTTTAGGTGGAGAGGGAGCTGCTTGAGAACGAACTGCCGACATCCTACGACTACCTACTACGGGCAGACGGGACTCGAGCCCCTGTGTCGTAAAAAAATACTCATACGGCAGTTCAAATGACCTGCTTTGTATGGCGCAAGGATAGAGATCTGGTATCGACAGCGTCAATGGGTCACATCGCCGACCGGATTCGGCCGACTGAAAGTAGTTTCCACATTTGGGACCGGCCGACCAAAACGCCATTTTCTTACGACACAGGGGCCTGAGTCCCGTAGTACACAGTTCAGTCCCCGTACCAAATGGTCGCATTTGCTCCTTGTCCCTTTTCCTTGAGTCAACTCGTCGATTCCCGAACAGCTCTCGTGTGGCGCAACCTCTCTGTTTCAAAACGCTGCACGGTTTTTTTTCCCACCTCAAGGTTGATTAGACCGTCGATATCGAGAAAATCAATATATGTAAAACAAGTCGCGCGTACAAACATGGTTCAATCTGAACCATTTTAGCGAGGAGCACATACATTTGGTACGGGGACTGAACTGTGTAGACGCGGTACGTACGATCCCCACTACTCTAAGAAACTGAGGGGTAGTTCACACTGATTTACAGTTTAGGGTTTGATAACTCGAGACTGGTCGGCCGGGTGTCGGTCGTGAGTTCCCGAAACACGGAACACACCACTCCCCTCCAGTTTCTTAGAGTAGAGGGGCGCCGACCGCGAAGTGGACAGCGTGTCAGGTAAGAGCTACGAGAATCATACTGAGCAAGATCACTGATTATTCTATGGACACGACCGACCGACCTATTTTGCCACAATTTATCGCAAATGAGGTTATTGCGCGCACCGTAACGCAGCTCCGACACTCGGCGAGCGCGTATGGCGCTACGGACCGTCGAGCCCGAGCGTAGGGCACAAACCGCGTCCGAAACGTCGAGGGGACGGCGAAGATATGCGCGATGGGGCGTTCCGCTCACCCATTCGAATCTGTCACCGCCTGCGATGGCTTCCGCGCGGTCCCAGCGGGTCTCGCTTGCAGAAACCGCTCAAGGCATACGAGTAGAGCAATACTCTCACCGGGGGCGCGCGCACCACCACTCGGAAACGCGACGCAAATGGCGATGCCACTGGCGCAGCAAAAGCGTCACATCCTGTCACACCCTGTCACACCCATTCTGCGCCAGGGCCATCGCCAATTGCGTCGCATTTCCGTGTGGTGATGCGCGCGCGCCCGGAGACAGAGTTGTTCTCCCAGCGTGCCTTGAGGTGGAAAACCCGGTCGGCGCAGCTGTATCTGCGCGCGCAACCTCGACATTCGCACCCCGGAGCCGAACCACAAAAAAAAGGATGTCCAGTTTGTGACGAATAGGGTCTAGCTCTAAATACTATAATCAGTGATCTTGCGATAGAGCTACTCGCCTAGCTAGATGACGAAGTGAGTTTCCATCGAAGTGAGTTTTAGGCACTTTGTTGAGTCGTCAGACCGTCGATTCGCCACATTGGCTTTTCACGTTGACTTTCATTTGGGCAATCTGTGGGAGCTTTTACGGATCAGTTTCCAAAACACCCCCTCTGCCGCTGAACATCACAGAGCAGGGTACCATCGCTGCGATGCCGCGACAGCGTTCCGTACTTCTTCCCGAAGCGCACGCTTTGGTGCAACCGCCAAGCCCTATGCCTGCGCGCTTCGCGCGCACCCGCGCTCCGCGCTTTCGTGGTGGACTGTCTATTATTGTAACACAATTCCTATCACCTGTTCTAGGAAACCATGCCCGTAGCGCGTCCTGCAATTCACCCTAAACCCGAGTGCAGAACGGCGTTGGTACGCGAGCTGCGCGTCGTGGCGAGCGCTGCGGGATACGGCGATCGCTGCGGGACACGGCCGAGGGCGCGTCGGGTTTCCACGGGACCATAAAGAGCGAATCGTTTTCTCATCGTCTCCCTTCAGTGTAAGCAAGCGAAGAGGGGTCGGCAGAAACATATCAGTATTCTGGAAACTCACTTCCATGGAAACTCACTTCGTTATCTAGGCGCGTATATCTTGCCGCGGCGGAGACAAACTGTCTACGGGACTCGTGTCCCTGTGTCGTAAAAAACGAACCATACGGCAGTTCAAATGGCCTGATTCGTAAGGCGCAAGGACAGCGATCTGGTATCGACAGCGTCATTATGACGCTGTCGATACCAGATCGCTGACCTTGCGCCATACAGAAAGGGGGATTTTCTTACGATACAGGGGCCTGAGTCCCGTAGGTGACCAGATCCGCGAGTCGATAGTGATTTTACTGACAACACGTCGGGTGCAAAACAGCTTGGTGTGGTCTTTTCAGGCCGGTTTCGGTCCGCGTTTTTGGTTTTTTTCGTCATTTTTGGGCGTTTTGAAAATGTCTTACAGGTTATGGGTGAGACCAATTTAGACCAAGATCGACGAGTTAACGAAACGAGATGTCCTGGAATTGAGGGCGCCATTCACACGCGCTTGACAGGCCGCGATGGCGGCGTAGCCGGGAGGTACAAGAAATTGTGGCACGGTAGATCGCCGCGAATACACATAAAGTTTCGCGCGTCATCGGAAATCCCGGACGCCATTCGAGCATCTAGACGGTTTCCACACGGTGGCCGTGGAATTGAGCCATTTCTTCGTTCTGCCTGACTAGACACCATACGAAGACTTGGACGACTCAACAGCACGGCGCCGCGGAACACCACGCGCGTCGACGTCCGCGAGCACGGCGCGCGGCTGAAACGCGTACAGTACAACATCGATAAGCAGTACAGCTCTTCAGCGGCGGCGTGCAATGGCGCATCGCCGACTTATGGCGCGCATCAGCAGAGGGTCATTCACCGCTGTAAACAACACCGGCTCGTGGAGCGTGTAAGACCGTTTTTTGACGGAAAACACAGACTCCATTTTGGTAGTCTTACTAATTCAGGGGTACTCAGTTCGGTTACTTGGCCGATTTCGGACCTTTCGCGAAACGCGAGGAAAAAACGAAGATTCGTGCAGAAATCGATTCGCACGGGACGCGCGACAGCGACGCGTCGACGTCGCCAGGCGGCGGCGCGGCTGGCGTTCCATTGCGCACACCGTGTCGCCGTGCGGATCTGCGAATCGCCGCTGCGTTTGGTCCACGGACGCCACACATCTTGCGTCGATCGTGTGCCGTCAGCCTCCAAAAAAGAGCTCTCAAGACCGCTCGAAGCTGTTATGGACCCGACGGGAATGGGTTTGAATTTTGATGATTTTCTAGATCAGCCTTTCAAAACCCAGAACGAATTCCAAAATGACCAAATCAGGCTTTCAAATTCCTCACCACGTCGCCATACAAAGTTTCGTTTAAGCGCCGCCGCGCCGCAAATTGTCGCTAAACATCGGCGCCGGCGGCGAAGGCTTTCCGGCCAGGCCGGAAAAAGAGTCATAACGCTGGAGGTTTAGCGACAATTTGCGTGGAAGTTGAGGCGTGTTCGTGGTTTGTATGGGCAAACAGTGTAAACGTGTGTTCCGCCATTGTGATCTTGGACGGGTCAAATCATTATTGACTCGCGGATCTGGTCATGTACCTTCGTCGATATGTCGACATCTGACCACGAGACATCTACCGAGATCTTATCCTCGAATTAAATAAATCGATTGATCATGGAATCCACTGTTCTCCCCAGGAAATGATTCGGGAAACAACATTCTGCTTCGACATTCAGGTGGTCAAGGTCAAGAAGACAAAACAGGCGCATCATCTCTGGAACATGCCGAATCTCAAGAAAGTGCAATCTGCAAATGCATCACACATCAAGAGCTTAACAGTGCTGGTGTTGCAAAAGAGCTGGTCGCATGCAAATATTGCAAGAAGCCTGGATATCTTCAGACGAATGCATCAGCACTCCAAAATCCAAGCCATTAAACGAAGAGACCCCAGTTTCAACGGCTAACAGAATGCTCACAAGAGAGACACGGGCACGAAGTGCGGGAAACTTGGGCTTGTGGCTTCATAATGCAGATCTGGAATAGTTTGCACAATTTGTGGCTAACCCGGCCATACTGCCTCAACCTGCATCAGCAAAGCGTGCTCTCACTGTGGCAAACACTGCCCAAGATCAGCTAAACAGGATTTTGTGCCTGGTACCGGTAACGCAGGGAGCGGAGCGTTTCTTGGCAACGTTTGCAGGGTGATCACCGACATGGATATTGACATTGATAAATGTCGACAACCACTATGTCCAATCGGATAACAAACACGTTGACAAAAACAGCGAGATTGACGATCACTTCAGTGACAACACTTGTTTGTTCCCATCCAACTCCGAACTGCAGATTACGGTGAAGCAGGGGCGAACAGAAGAACAAAGATTTGCGGACAGTGACATTTAGACCGACAGTGACTCTGAGAGCCACCTGCAGCAAACTCCGTCGAAACAGTGTCCTCAGTGGTTGCTGAAGAACAAAAACTCACTGAATGTAAGTTTGATGAAACATCAATCAACAAATTTGATGCCAACCAGGCAGCATTTGCCAAGGAGATTGTCATGGATCATGAGATCAGGTGCCAGCTCAATGAAACAGAGCCTGAGCCTGACGATGGATGGTGTGGTCCTCGGTGGAAACGGCATGTGTCTCCCTGTCTTTCCTCACCTGTGACACCGGAGCATACAGAACAGGAGAATTACCTGGAGCTTGGCAGAATGCCCGCCACGTATGGCAGATACGCACAGTACACTGTCGACGAGTCTGACATCTCAGTGTCACTGCCTCAGGACATGGAAGATAAAACATCCGCCAAAAAGCCAAAGGACTCTGACTACCACTCTGAAGTAGGATATACCAGCCACAAGCTGCACGAGAGACAACGCGAGCATGAGCTCCAGGCACAGACAACCAGCGACCAAAATCATGCAACACAGCTGCACGTAATTGCCAGAGCAAATGCAAATTCTGTGATCTATCTTCAGCACGAAACAAATCATGATATCAGAATGCACCGACTCAACGGCATTGCACTGGACCAACAACAGTTGTAATGATTGAGATCCGTGCACCTATACCAGTGTCCGTCCGACTACCGACAATGTCAGTAGTCGGACGGACACTGGTATAGGTGCACGGATCTCAATCATTACACACCATCAGGTTACGGGCCCCTCCACGTTTGGAGATAACGATCTTTGCGAAAATGCTGAGGTCAGTGGTTCGACTTTCAGACGGATCACTCTGGAGAGATTTTTCACTCGTTGGCATTCCAAGAGTCTCTCGCGGGAGACAGGATGTATAAGCCCTATGGAAACGATGTCGGTAGCCTGCTCGGCTGACTGACTAGTGACCCGTGATTGATCTAAGAAGAAACCACCGTTCAGGGTGGTGGCTGGACTTGATGTGGTTGTCCGGTGGATATTCGCTGAAGGGGCGTGTAATGAATTGAGTACACACACTCAATACACATATCCCCGAATATCTCCACCAGACATGTGTTCGGACACCCTTTTGGGGATGCCATTAGGTCTAACAGCCCTCGTAGTCTAGTCGTCTACTCGTTGCACTTCAACAGTCGAGAATTCTCAAAGAACATGACGCGATGGATGAATATCCTACCTGTGCACGATTCATGCAAACAGGAGGAATTGACCCCTACGCAGCCGAGGACTGTTTCGAAATTGAGGGTTGGACAAAAGGTTGTTCCAAACTGAGACTCCCAAACAGTAGGATGGGTACCTCTAAGTGAGAAGAAGCTCGTTGGCAATGGCATTATTACATATGTTGCTCAACGCACAGACACTGCAAACACGGTCTTGACACGTTTTTCTGTCTTGATTCCGGTGCAACAGACCATATCTACAACACACAACAGTGTTTCCGGCACATGTGAGTCACACGTTCGAACGTGCACAGTCCTCGACGGCACAACAACGACGCGCACAACTTCCAAGACAGGAATCGTTGACAATATGAGTTTCAACAAGGTAGCATACATGCCTATGAGTATTTTATATCTACATGAGAAGTAAACAAAATCAACCTACATCCGAATACCGAGAAACAAGTTCCGTGTTCTTCATCACAACAACGTGGGTATCAAATACAATCGAGACACAATCTACTATATTAAGTTGCTGATTCCAAGCTCCTAAAGTTCACAGAGCGCTAAACCTAGATAACAGGAACAAAGTGTCTGTCTGGGCAACTTCATCGATAAGAACATCAATGCAGGAGCCTGAGTACCAAGAATATAATAAGTTGGACACAGCAGGTTTCAACGTGCTGAAATCAACATGCTGAACAAAAGATTCGGTCCATTCAAAATTGAGTTGTTTGCATGAAAAACGAGCGACTTGTTACCTGTCAACTACACCAAAGACGAGGATGCTTACTCGACAGGCTGGATTCGCACAGATTTCTATGACAATCCAGAATATGCAAATGATGACACATACAGAGCACTAGACAAGGCAGTATCAAAGTTCCAAAAAAGACCTCAAACCAACAAATTTAAGTGTATTCTTCCAAAATGGGAAAAAACTAATTGGTACAAAACGTTCATCCATCATTTTGAAATCGTTAAAGGTCACGCTCCCCCTAATTCCGGATTTCTACCGAAAAAAATTACGAACGAAAACACGACTCAAGATTCTTGAGTTAAATAGTCGCAAAAGATATTTTGACCCCCACTCAGTTCCAGGAGAGAAATCTTTTCGAAAACACCTTCTTTTTCAAAACTTTTTTGATTTTCCTGGGTATGGTCGCGCATCTCAGGGTTGGGCGGAACGGAATGTTGACAGTCGCCCTAAAACGCAACTTATTGGCGCGGAGGCGCCATTTTAGTTTTTGCTCAGAAACACAGAGCTGGTGTGTGATCAAACAAAATTCTCAACATTTCGTTCGGCCCAACCCTGAGATGCGCGACCATACTCAGGGAAATCAAAAATGTTTTGGAAAAAAAGTGTTTATCGAAAACTTTTCTCTCCTAGAACTGAGTGGGGGTCAAAATGTTTTTTGCGACTATTTAACTCAAGAATCTTGAGTCGTATTTTCGTCCGTAAACTTTTTTGGTAGAAATCCGGAATTAGGGGGAGCGTGACCTTAAGAACTTCCAAAAGGAAAACCAGACGTATCTTTACACATAGAAGTCAAACACACTTTTCACCTGGCAAAAGAGTGTGCCTTGGTCCACTACAATGGCCAGTGATAGCTGTACAGTATATGAACCCCTCCACACTCAAACAGAAGCGATCAATATCATGCGATAACATATGAGATGAGGACACTAGCTCTACAACGCTGCGAAGCTCAACATAGCTTGCGAACTATACACGGGGGCCATGGCGGAAGCCTGGTGCCTCCTCATACACGCTGACGCGTCTCTCTCTCTCTCTCTCTATCTCTCTCTCTCTCTCTCTCTCTCTCTCTCTCTCTCTCTCTCTCTCTCTCTCTCTCTCTCTCTCTCTCTCTCTCTCTCTCTCTCTCTCTCTCTCTCTCTCTCTCTCTCTCTCTGCGAACTATACAAAACAAACTTCAAAGACAAAATAAGGTCCAGAGACAGGTTGCACTGTTGCCCAGGCTACGTAAGCAAAGCACGAAGAAGGCTCCTCAGTAGAAACCTCAAAAGGAAACTATACAACACTACAACCTCGAATCAAGGGGGGGACACATCAGCGAGGCCAACTGAAGGGAAAGTTGCATTAACCATAAACGTATCCGGTTATCTGATCTACACAGACATCTTTATATATAAATGTAGAGTCCTTCAAGAACAAGCATAAGTATGTGCTAAGTTTCACCGACTGTGCTTCAAGGTATTGTAACGTCTACTACCTCAAGAGCTGAACATTACGATTGGCTCCAAGAGTACGTTGTTTGGGTAAAACCCACGAGGAACATGTCGGATGTCACTATTGTTTACCACATAAGAAGCTTACAGACTGGCAAAGCTGCCGGATACGAAAGCAAAGAATGGCATAACATATGTGCCGACAACGTATCCAAACAATACGTGCGAGCCCAACTGTGCATGAGATACAGCAGTAGCAGAGACAGCCTAAGAAACACTCCAAGCCGCAGGAATGGTATCAATGTACACCGCATGTATACCGCATGTATTAATGTACAAGGCATAAATACGAATGGCCTTTGGCTTCCAGCCATGCGACATACATCTACAACATAATGCCTCATCCGCATATGAAAAACACAATGTGCCCCTTCGAATGTAACAGGAATCAAACCTGATGTACGCAAGTTGAGGAGCTGCGGATGTGCAGCATATGCGTTATTCGATTCATCAAGAAGGATTGGTAAACTTGCTGACAGAGCCAAACTACATATTATATATTTTTGGGGAATGACGATGAGTCAAATGATCGTCTGCTATACAATCGAGTAGGATACGAACAACGACTCAAGGCATCGTGGAAGTTGTAGAGCATGTGGATGTGTGTGGCAAGTGCTAAGCACGCAGGATCAAACATTCGTCTACAACTACAGTGCAACAACAAACACACCAGAAGATTATATCTATGTAAACGACTACAATGATTGCAGTGGGAAATTCCTCGACAACAGCGTTTACTATAACACTGAAGACCTACAAACATGTGGCCCCGTACGATTCAAAAGACATCATGAGATGGTCTATGCCGACGCTGAATGTTTACTCAGAAATACACAACATCGTGAAGCAAACATGAAAAGCTTACGTCTCAATCCTCGCAATAGCAAGAACAAATAGAAAGTCAAAAGCTACGAATCAATCTACCAGACTGTGATATACGAACATCGGTACTTAAAGACTCCGGATGAATATATCGAAACTGTCATCGTATCAGGTGATACACATAACACGAGAGCACGGGGCTTAGCCGAGACATCTGATGATTGCTATGAAGATACTGCTGATGATAATATCAACTGGGACCAAACTGTAAACTCATTAGTTGACAACACATTGAGGGACGCTTCAGAAACTGACAGTCGGAAACTATACGACTACAATCCACACAGAGATGACATTCGATTGTGATGATTACAGAGGCTTGGTACAGTCCACTGGATGTACCGTCAGTACTCCAAATTCTGTGGCGCCTAACAATAATCTAATAACATCACTACGGGGTTTGAACTCAGCAGAAAATGTTTCAGATATTCCAAACTCAACTCAAATAATCAAAGTCACAAGTGCGGACACTAGAAATAAACTCTCCATCAATGCTAATAACGCTTCAAGTACAAAAACACCAACCAGTGTAAACAGCAAATATCTGCAATATGCAGAAGCTCTTTCATACAAACAAGCCATAACACATTCCGACAAGAATGAATGGCACGAGGCTACATATAAGATGCTGCAATTTTTCCCCGATTTACAAGCTATGTTTGCTCATCACACTTGAAGAAGTCCCCGAGGCAGCAAACGTAACAAAGTCGAAAACAGTTTACAAATTGAAGCTACTCCGCAATGGAGAGATGGAATTTAGGGCGAGAATAGTACGGGGGCAAAGGCGGAATTCTAGTGCCGCCTCATACACGCTGACGCGTATCTCTCTCGATATCAAGCGATAACAGTCTGCAAACGCCTCACGCAAGAATATGGAATCGATTGCACAGAAAAAATTACACCGACACCTCAAATCGCAGGAATACGGTTCGTACCGATCTTCATCTTGCGACGCCAACTCGAAAGAGTAAGTGAGGATGTAACATGATCGTTTCTGAATGCAGAACTGAAAGAAAATGTTTATCTCAAACTACCGGAACGTATCTTATTCCTAGGATCAAACATCGTACAATTGCTCAAAAGTCTACATGGACTGAAACAAACTAGACAAGACTGGAACGACCTTCATGACAAAAGAATCCGGAGTTGTGGCCCCAACTGCAAAGGATTCAAACATAACCCTGCATCTATTTCAGAATAACAAAAGAATGCATGTTTATCACATCAGTTCACGTTGACGACTTCATCGTTGGTCACAACGGTGAGCTATGCGAAAGGTTTATTTGAACATTACATAGGCATGTCGAATTTAAACAATAAATGATATTTCATGCTTTAAATGTCACTTGAATGGGAAGACAAATCACTCAATCTATCTTCAATCAGGCAAATCGAAAGGCTATTCGAAAAGTACATCCTAAAGGAATCAAAGCAAACGTTCAAAACACCAATGGAAGCAAAGCTAAACCATATGGTTGGACCCAAAGATGATTTACCTCACGTACCGTATGCTAAATTAGTATGTGCCCTTCTATTCATTGCAAGGTGCACAAGATTTGATATTCTATCTTCAATCACATTCCTATGCACATATCTCACAAACTATACATCAGCACATTCCGAAGCTGCCATACGAGTATTGACGTATCTCAAATGCACAATGGATTTCACATTAACATACACGCTAGTTTTGTCTGATGTATGTCCCGTGGAAATATGCATCGATTCGTACTGGTTAGGGAACAAGAAACTGTTCGATCCACAGCAGGATGTGTCGTTTACTTTACGAAGATCGGGTATCATGCTTTTGTCGAAAACAACACTGTGAGTCATATACCACTAGTGAGGCAGAGTACAAAACTCTAACCTAAGCGTCCAAGGAAGGTAAGTATTCCATAAAGCTCTTACAGAGCGAAATTAACATCCAAATAACTCCAGTGCAATCACACATTGGCAACATAGGCGCTGCTCATATGGCAGAGCAAGTTGTATCAAACAAGACAACAAACCATCTCTCATTGTCTTCTCACTACGAGTATGCACGGGAACAAGTTCAAATATTCAAGAACTATCACCTGACATATGGGAATACTCCACAAAATTGCAGTTACAAATTCGCAAGAGCACTTGACAGAGGATTATTTGAAAGACACAGAAACTACATGTTCAAAGTAGAAACCCACGTTGGCAAAAACAATCAAGTCAACAAGGATCATTTTTATAATCGCAAATACCAGGACACGTATCGCAATTGCAGGCAGAACATGGTGGACGAGTAATACTGTCCTAAGATAGTTCTGATTACAACACACACACACACGCACACACATACACACATGTAGTTCAATATAACAGTTGGCGTATAATCGTACGAGGATTTTGACCGTCTATGACTCAAGAAAAATGTAGGGGGTCTGACGCGCGCGCCAAATGTCTGCCCGTGGGAACGCCCGGGAGCTCTGTTTTGAGCGGTGAATCGGAGAGAATGACGCGCGAACAATGGCGTTCAAAGTGTTGGCGGCGGCCACGCCGAAGCGCGGAGTGCCTTCGTAGTGGCCAACATAGATAGGCGTGCAGGTGAAACGGCGTGTATCGCCGCCGACGAGCACGCGGGGCGTGCTCGCATTTAGACCGTCGTTTCCCGCGGGGCGTGCTCGCATTTAGACCGTCGTTTCCCAATCAAATTATACAGAAAGGGGGAAGCACCCCAATGGCGCGGCGGCGGTGATACACGCCGTTTCACCTCCATTCCGTACTTCTGTTGACGACTACGAAGGCGATCCGCGCCTTGGCGTGGCCGCCGCCGACACTTCATACGCCGTTGTTCGCGCGTCATTCTCGCCGATTCACCACTCAAAACAGAGCTCTTGGGCGTTTCGAAGGGCAGCGATTTGGCGCATTGCGCGGGAAGGCGTGATTTGATATGCGCCAGCTTGTCTATTGCTTTTATATATACAGGTAGTACGGACAGTCCGACCAACCAACACTGATTGGACGAGACGACGTCGGACTCGAGGCGGTACTCCAAGCGTTGTCACCAAGTGACAAGCACCTCTGAGCTACAATAGGTTGAGAGATATTTTACGAGATACACAACTAAGTCCACTACGTCTTGGGCGATGCGAGTGTTAACAACACAACCTCGTTCGGTCGGCGACAGCGACACTTGCGTCCCACTCGCAGCCATACTCCCGCGCCCACTTCACCACCCCAGGTGCCCGGCCCGAGCCGCGTACACGTTCCTCGCGTTCCATGGGCACCCATTCTCATTGGCCCAAGTCAGCAGCTCGACGGATCTGGCAAAGTCCTCGACGTCGAGCTTCACCGCGGCACGCTTGAGGACCCGCGCAAGGGAGCTTGGGGAACCGCAGCACCGCGTCCCGACACGCTTGCCCGACCCGCCCGAGCAGCGCGCGCGTGGTGGGGTCCAGCAGCGGCAGCACCTCTGCGTCGAAAACGTCGACAAGGTCCTCCAGCAGCCGCCCAAGCAGCTGGGAGTCGGAGAGGGCGGCGGCTCCGCGGAGACGCCCCCGGAAGCGCACGTTGAGCCGGCCGGCGGCGTTGGAGGCGCGTCCCGCCATAGTCACGAGGGTAATGACGAGTGGTCATGAAAACCAGATCCGCTGACGTGTCGATCGTTCGTAGCGCGCGTCGCCGTCTGTGCAGGGCGTTGTGGCGGCGGCGGTTGGAAGCTGATATCAAAAGAAGTGGGTTTCGCCCACTGGGTTTGCCTTTTCGTTAGAGCGGAAGAGGTGACCCTTGGCTTGGCTTGGCTGGGCAGGCTGCTGTGGGGATAACTGGTATTGGCAGTGTATTCGTTATCAGTCCTGCCAGACTAGACGGAGACGGAGAAGTAGCAGCAGCAGGCGGAACGATACGATACGAGAGGTAGGAGTCACGCTTCGGCTGAGCAGGACAACCCCGCGCCCAAGGCGCCCACGTGTATGACTGATCTATGTAATAACAACCCCATCATACAGAGCGTCGTATGCCCTGCCGAGCAGGCGCCGTATCACTCTGCAGCAATACCTCTCGCGTACTACACTGCGATACTACTCCGCCTTTGGTTGCCCTGGGATGTTCCTAAGCAGCGCATCAATTTCATCCTCCTCATCATCTCCGCCCCCCCCGCCCCTGCCGCTGCCCCCACCGTCCCCGCCGCTGCCACCCCCACCATCGGTGTCTCCGGTGTCAGCGGTGGCTGTGTCAGGCTGCGCCGCGAACATCTTGGGTGCGTCTGAGCCCCACAGGCGCCGGTGCGCCGCTTCCGCTGCCGCAACCTAGGGCCTGTCAGACAATGCTCGCCATATCATAGATGCCATTTACATCAAGAAAGAAGGGTTCAAGATGCATTAGACGACGTGGCGGGCATTGCCTGGTGGACCCTGCCGCCATCGCGTGATGGTAGTCGGCGCTGGCGTCGGGCGTCGGACACGTCACCACATCACAGGGCCTAGGCAAATCACTTGTTTCCAATGACAAGGCGTGATGCAGGTGACCGTCTAAGTGTTTTGGTAGGTACTCACTCCGCCACGATGCGCAATGCATGCCTGAGTGACCACACCCTTTGCCTGCCTTACATACGTAAGTTTTCCGGCTCATATGTTGGCAGTTTGTCCCTGAAACCACTTGAGTTATCCCATCTGACACGTGTACGTAAAAGTTACTAAGATGAAGCTGGAAAACAACTGATCCCGAGGCCCCCTACCACGTTGGCCGGCAGGTGCGCCCACTCGTCCTCTGCCGGTACGCCGGGCGCGGGAACGGCTTGCCAATGCATAGGGCATGCCAGATATTGCTCGCCACGTCATAGGATGCCGTTTAAGTAAACAAACAAGAATTTGAAAGGCGGAGGATGATGTGGCGGGCAATATCTGCAAGGCCCTACCGGTAGAAGATGCACCAGAGGAGCCGCGGCTTGGGAGCGCCGGAGAAAGCACCAGGCTGCTGCGGCGGCGGTGGCAGGGGCGCTGCGCCCACCGCTGCCGCCTCCGTGTCGACTTCACCTGCCCCCGTTCCCGCCGCCGCCGCCGCCCCCCCCTCCGCCGCCGCCTCCCCCCCCGCCGCCGCGGCCGTCCCCGCTGAAGCCGACGGCGGCGGCGGCGGTGGCGGGGCGGTGTCCACCAACATCTCAAGCACCCCTCGCAGGTCCGCCTCCGCCGCCCCGTCTGGCAGCTCGCCCGCAGCGTCCCCCTCCCCATCCCTCTTCCCCTCCTCTGCTACCGCCACCGACATGTACAGCAGATACTTGCCCGGCGGGCACACGGCGGCGGAGCTGCCGAGCTGCAGCACGCGGACGGCGGCGTGCGGCGGGGCAGGGTGCTGGCCCGGCGGGAACACCACCAGGGCTTGACCCACCGTGCCGGAGGGTCCTTTACAACAATCAATCGAGCCGAGATCGGAGCATCACTTGCGACTTCAGAATTCAGGGTGGATGCTCATACAGACGCGCGGACTCGGCTCGTCAATTTAACGTCGGTGGAGTGCTCGTTCTGGACAACCCCCTGCCTTGGGCGGCACCACGGGGCCGTCCAGCACGCACACGGCGCGGGACACCCAGTGTGATGCGGCGGCGTGGCGCCGCAGCGGCCAGGCGTCGCCGCCAATGGCCAGTGCCTTGCAATAGGCCCAGGCAAATAATGCTCGCTACGTCACGTGATGCCATATAACGCAAAGAACGAGGGTCTGCAATGCGGAGGATGACGTGGAGGGCAGTATGTGGCAGGCCCAACCTTGCAGCGCAGGCGCTGACCGCCCGCCGTCACCACCGCGGTGGCCACCCGGCCCCTGCTGACCCACCCACTCCCCTCAGCCCCTGTGCCCGCCGTGGCGCGGGCCCCCTTGCCTTCCTCCGCTCCCCCCTCGCCCCGCGAGTCTTCCCCCACGGTCACCGCGCGCACCGGCTGCCGCAGCAGGTACGTCGCCCCCCACACCGCCGCCACGCGACAGAACGCCTGTGGGAACTCCCCCGCGCCGTACAGCGGGCACAGCAGCGCGCCGGTGGTCGGACCAAACCGCCCCATGGACGCCAGGCAGGCGGGTCATTGCACAGATTCGAGCATGACTTACCTTCCAGGTGGATAGTTATACAGGCGCGCGGACTCGCTTCGTCAATTCAACGTCGGTTGAGTGCTTGTTCTCAACCCCCCCCCGCCAAGTATGCGGTGAGCGCCGCAAACCCCGGGCCCGCCGCACACGCTGGGGTGTCTCGCAGTGCCAGCGCGTACGACACCGCCGCACGCAGACGCGGGGACAGCCCGAGGCGCTCCAGTGCGGTGGCGAAGGGCTCGGCCGGGTCCAGGCACTAGGGGCAGATACATAATGTTCGCAACGTCATCAATCACGTGAGAGTCAACTTGCGTCATATGATGAGGCGAGCACCGGTACACTATGTGGTGGATAATCTCGTGAGCACCGGTACACTACGTGGTGGATGATGTAGCGAGCATTGTTATCTGTCCCTACTGGGCACAGGTCGTCTTCTCCGCCGCCGCCACTGTCAACGTCATCATCATCGCCGCCATGGCCGCCGCCGCCGCCGCCGCCGACGCCGCCGCCCTCGCCGTCGCCGCTCCACTCGCTGCCGGGCGCGCCGATGGAGGTGTTGGCGTCGTCAGGGTCCCTGGAGCCCGCCGCCCCCCCCGCCGCCGCCTTGGTCACCACCCGCTTCAGAAACCGCATCAGCGCCCGCTTGTCCGCCACTGCCATGCCGCGGTCCCGGACCAGAGGGCCTCACCTAAGCGCGTAATCCTTCTAAACAGTAAGCCGTGTGCCGCTGTCGCTGATACCACTTGAGTTATCCTGTGAAACACTTCCAAGATACTCTGGTCTATCCGCTTCGCATGGTGGTTTGGGGTTGGCTGACGCTCACCATGTGAGTGCCGTCGGGTTCGTAGATCGCTAGTAGAAAGAGAACTCCACCTCAAAGATTTTGAAGTTAAGCTGAACGACAGTACTTCTGTGGAGGAGCCTGCCTGAACACCTCGGAGCGCGACGCGGGCACCACGTGCATGGCGCCCTGCCACCACATCCAGGTGCCTTCCAACGCCTTGAACTCCAGGTACTTGTGAGCGCCGGAGCGAATCAGTGCCTCCACCAACCCGTCGGAGCAGTACACCACTTTGGGCGCCGCCAAGTCGATGGTGTACCCGCGGGCTAGAGCCTGGCAGCTCATGCTCGCCAGAACACATGTTGCCATTTCATCTAAACAACGAGATTCGAAGTGCGTGTCGATGTCGTGGCCGGCAATATCTGCCAGGCCCTACCCCGGGCGGGGCCGAGGCGGGAGGTCAAGGACTCGTTCCATTCGCCGCTGTCGCCGCCGCCGCCGCCACCACTTTCGCTTCCTTCGCGCCCGGGAATGAGCGTTGTGATGCCGGTGTAGACGCCGGCGACGGGCACGCCGCGCGCCGGGAGGGTGATCTCTTCCGCTTCCTCCTCGGCGTCAGCGTCGGCACCCCCGGGGTTTTGTTTGGCTTTTCCCACGGCAGGGACGGGCGCGTGTCGTGGGATTTCCCAGCCGCCGCCGCCGCCCGGCGCCTCGGTCAGCACTCCCCACGCGGCGCCGTAGCCCTCCGCGGCGTCTAGGTGCAGCACGGTGCGCCCCGCACGCGCCGCGGCGCCCGCGAGCAGCGCCTCGACCAGGCCGGTGCCGATGCAGACAAGGTCCCACACCGCCGGGTGCGGCGCCTCCCGCAGGTCCGGCTCCTCCTCCATCCCTCGCCGACCTCGCCTCCCTCCCTCCCTCCCTCCCTCCCGCCGCCGCCGCCGCGCTCACCAACCCGACAGTTCAGACCTGCGGTGCAAGGTGGTGGGACAGGACTCAACGGCGCGGACGGGCAACGGGCTTCCAAGTTTCCTTTTCCTATAGCTAGGTGCGACGAGAACGCGCGATGAGAAGAACTGCGAGTGTATAAAAGCACTCAGATGACACGACGAGAAACGCCCGCGACGCCGCCCCCGACGTCGCACAGCCTTTTTCTCAACGGAATCGAGCAGCAGCAGCACTCGTCGAGGCGCTTTATAGGTGTTAGGATGATACCCGGCGAGACGCTGAAACCGGATGGAGCTTGTCAGTGACGTCGCAAACACGACGGCCTCTTTGGTATCAGTGACGGCCTCGCTGGTATCGGCGCCAACTTTGACCGGCCCAACCTTCACGCTCACTGGGTGGTTTCAAACAACGAGACCGGTTTCGAACACGGCGCTCCAACCTGCGTCCAACCGTGGGTCTTGAAACCGAGGTAAAAATTTCTTCGCCGCGGACTCCTACCTAGGTACGAGTATCGGACAGAACCCGTTTACAGAAACTATTTATTTCCGTAAATACTCCGTAGTTTACCACGGGTTTTTGGGCGAAAATACCCGTTTACGAGAGTTGCGCCGCAGGCTTGATTTTCGGCTATTTTGGGCAATTTGGGGCAATTTTGGGCTTTTCGGGGCTGTTTTTGCATAAATACGCCGTTTACACGGGTCTTTTAGCCCTTTAAATTTTCTTTTACAGTCACTATTTCCTGTAGACGGGTTCTGTCCGATACTCGTACTGTACGTACACTAGCTTTGCAGGTCCAACCGGGGGGCATAACTGCGGGAAACCCAATTTGTATGGACAGAGGACATGTACCGGGACACATTTCCGCTCATCAAATCTCAAAATCGAATCGTGTAACTAATCGAAGTGAAATATCGTATGGACAAAGGACATAAATCGGCGTTCCATCGAAGCGCGGTTTAAGCTTGGTAGACTCTCTACCAAGCCTTATCCACACTTATGCCCCCCGGTTGGACCTGCAAAGCTCTTGAGCTCTGTTCCTCTTGCTTTATTTACTCTGACTCCACAACTTTGGGGTACCTGCAACACACCCAGTGTTGCAGCTATGTAACCTCGCGCTCAGATCGACCGGGCTAAATTCCTTCACGACATCGCTTCGTATGGGTATATAGGCGGGCCTCCGACTCTCAGCGGACGCTCCGGGCGCGCAACGCGCGAGCTTTAGCGTTTCCAGTAAACGCAGCGCCTCCTTTCAAGCTGATTCCAAAACAGGCTCAAAATAGGTGCTTCACCCATTTGGGTTGAATCTGGATCGGTCGGATTTGATCGGTGGCTGAGGGGTCACAGCTCACAGGCGCTTCCCTCTCCAACCATGGACAAATTCGGACGGCAACGTACGCGCCTGCGGACAAGCAGCGCACACCACCCCGTCTACGTGACCCGACTGCGCCGCCCCAACAGGGCATCACTGTCGTCTGACCGGCACTTGGTACAACCCGGCAGCCGAGTCAGCGGCATCGTGTTTTGGCTCGCCGCAGCAGACCCTCCATCGAAATGCGTACCACGTGGGAGGCACAGGGGGTCGATCGTGCACGGTGACCGCGGGGAAAGCACCAACGGGGGCTGCCGCGTTCGCGGGGTGTGTACGTGTATCGTAGAGGCGGCGGCATCGCGTGGACGACGCCGCCACGCCGTCCCGCCGCCGTCAGTCGGGGGGGGTAGAGGGGAGGATTCGACGTTCTTTCCCCGGACATCAATTACGACCAACCCGCTTTGTGAATGTGAACTTTGGCGAAGCCAGATCGGCGGATCCAGTTTGGCCGATCTAGTTTCGCTGAGCACCCCACTTGACTCGCTGAGCACCCTCACTTGACTCAAGAAATGACGGTTTACGACGGACACTTCGGCAGAAACGGCGGATCCAGCTTGGCCGACCCAGTTTGGCGGATTCACCCCCTGACCGAGCTTTATGTCAGCTCGGTGAATAGACCTATCCGCTACGAGTATGGTTCCCTCCCTTTGGGGGCGGGTGGTTCGGCAGCCAATGAAGTTTAATTTGAAAGAGGCTTCGGCCGTGAACTTTCGGTTTGAAGTTTGAAGTGCCAGCGGCAGTAAATTGTTATTCACCAGCACCAGTGAACGGACAGACCGAAGTTTTATATTCGGCGCGTGCGAACGGAAGTTTTATTCAGCTGTTTCTTTTGCCGATCTCGTCTGCGGAGTAGAGCGTGGGCATGTTGAGAATCGCAAAAGCGCCCTACGGAGACCTTACTGTGCGTTTTACGTCTCTGGTCTCTGATCTCTCGACACTTTAACTCGAGGAAGTAGACGTCAAGTACCAAGGAACGTCGCGAAAAGTAGGTGGTACATGCGGACAGAGACATTGCGTTCTCGCCGTACGTATTCGAGCGTGAAATCAGTGCGTTTGTGTGTAGTGTACCCCGGTACACCATACCAGGGAGACGGGTGGGTGCCATGATTTTCCTTTTTGAATGCCTTTTTGCCAAACTGTCGATTCGCCTCCCCACGAGTTTCTTTCCCAGTCCATATGGCATATGGGCATAGTCCGTTTGTCCAAGGCGGATTTGAGTGTCGAGGAGGTTTGACGAGAATGGTGTGTCATTGTTAGCGTGTACCACCTACTTTTCGAAACGTTGATTATGTCTTTCTGCCTGCTTTCTTGAGTCAAGGTGTCGAGAGACCAGGGACGTGTTACACAAAGTCATGTCTCCGTAGGGCGTTGTTCCCATTCTCGTAGGCCCCCCTCGGCTGTTTTCGATCACTGAGTGTTTGCGTGTGGTGTACCGGTACACCTCGATTCGCGAACGTGTTTTCTGACGTGCGTGTAGAGCGGCAGCTTGAGGCTACCGAGTATCAGCCGAAAATTCCTTGGTCTAATGATTCAAGAACGGAGATCACTGTCTATGTCTCTCTGCGCGCTCTGCGCCGACGACTTCGGTCGCCTGAGTCCGAGAAAAAAAACGCTGTTTTGAGTGGTGATTTGGCGAGAATTACGCGCAAACAATGGCGTACGAAGTGTCGACGGCGGCCGCGCCGAGGCGCGGAATCCCTTCTTAGTAGTCATGCCGTGGACTCCGTGGGGGTCGAACGGCGAGTATCGCCGGCGCCGCGCCGTTCGGGCGCTTCCCCGTTTCTTGAGTCATTTGATCGGGAGGTGACGGTCTAAATGTAAGCATCGCCCCGCGGCGCGGCGGCGGCGACACTCGCCGTTCGACCCCACGGAGTCCACGGCATGACTACTACGAAGGGATTCCGCGCCTCGGCGCGGCCGCCGTCGGCACTTCGTATGCCATTGTTCGCGCGTCATTCTCGCCAAATCCCCACTCAAAAGAGCGTTTTCTCGGACTATGGCAACCGAAGTCATTGGCGCTAGCGCGTCAGTGATATAGCGGAATAGGTCTATTCCCAAAAGCAAGCAGAGGAACTGTAGAGCTACAGTACTCATACTCGTACCACCCGTACGAGGCAGGGTCAGCCTATAGGATATAACCTTACTTACGGTCAAATGCCCGCGCGATTGATAGGAGTCTCGCTTTGAAAATTCAATAATATTCGGATTCAGACGGTTCGCGCGGTCAATGCACGCACGCGCCCGTCCGCTCCGCACGGCCACATCTCGTGGCAATTCCACCGAACAACCTCAAGAATGTCAGAACACGAGACGACCGGCCGTTCACCGTGAGGTGTGCCCTTCAAAACACCCTCCTGCGCGCTCGCCACGTCGTGTACGCGCGCAACGGCGCCGGCAATTCGCGTTCAAGATGCGCTTTCACATCGCCAAACTTTCCATCAACCGATATCAGGGGTACCAGTAGAGCTACTGTACAGGTGGAGCTACAATAATACTGCCGATCGGATGATTGGATGGGGATATCGTATCGCATGAGGCAGAGACAGCCAAGTTTTTTTCGTTTCGATCAAAGCTAAGTGTAATGATTGAGGTCTGTGCACCTGTATCAGTGTCCGCACGACCGGTCTAAACCCTAGACCTAAGTGCTACCAGTCTAAACCCTAGACTCTAAGTGCGCAGTATGGAAGCGTGGTGGACCCGCGC
>Ga0307489_10000316_pt1 | contig 27938 bp, 46 predicted proteins | sample SB12metaG_FD_202247 | JGI IMG/M metagenome (GOLD analysis project Ga0307489, IMG submission 202247) | Sea-ice brine microbial communities from Beaufort Sea near Barrow, Alaska, United States - SB 1.2 | ecosystem: Environmental > Aquatic > Marine > Coastal | place: USA: Alaska | collected... | reverse complement strand
AGGCCCTGAGCGTTGGCGCGACCCCCATGATGGCGTCCCCCGAGTACCAGGTGTGGCCTGGCGCCTAAACCCTAAACTCTAAACCCTACACCCTAAACCCTCAACTCTAAACCCTGTACCCTAAACCCTAAGCCCTAAACCTTGTGGGTCCGCCACGTCATCCAACGCATGTTGGACCCTCGTTTCTACAGCTGGATGGTATCTTATGACGTATTCCTGCCAACATCTGGCAGGCCCCTAGTACCAGGGTGCAGTCACCAAGGTGGCGGCGTCGGAGGGGGCGTCGGGGGGAGGGGGAGGGGGAGGCTCCGGGGGGGCGGGGGCGGGCTTCGGATTCGGCGGCCTCTTCGGTCGTTTCAAGGGCGGCGGGGGGGGTGGCGGCGGCGGGGGCGGGGGCGGGGGCGGCAGCGGGGGCGGCAACGGTGGCGTAGCGACCAGCGTGTCGACGGTGTCGTCCGTGGCCACGCCGACGTTCCCCGGCAGGTGCTTACACTCGTTCCCATCTCAGCTCAACTTGAGCCGTTCCGTCCTCCGCATAATCCAACGTAACTCATGAATGTGTCCTGGAGTTGCTCAAGTTGAGCTCTGACGTGGACGAGTGTAAGCCCCTGTTCCCCGGCATGTCCGGCGGCCTGGAGCGCGTGCGGACCTCCACCGTGAGCAACACGTCCTCGGCAGGGGCTCACACTCGTCCACTCTTCAGCTCAACCTGAGCCGTTTCTAACACACAATGCGCCTTAAACACCCCTTAATAGCCCCTGACACCTGCTGAATCCCCCACAGGCACCCCCTAAATGCACCCCCTATCCCATAGAAGGCGCTTACGTTGAGCCGAAAAGTGGACCGAGTGTAAGCCCCTGGTCCTCGGTGGAGAACTCAGCCGCCGCGGCGTGGACGCTGAGCACCGCGCTGGACGCCGCTGTGGAGCTCACGCCCGCCGCCGCCGCCGCCCACGTGCAGGCGAGGCCTTACGCACATAACTACCACCGTGCGAGCACCTCCACCGCCACCACCACCCCCATAGACGCCGCAATCCCCCGGCCGATGTCCACAATCGCCTCCGCCTGAATCTCTGCCTGCGCATCCGCTTCCTCCGTCGCCAGCATCCGGGTGTAGGTTGTCCCATCCTGCGGGCAGCCATTCCCCTGGGCTCACTGCAATACCTCCAGATGCCAAGCCGAGTACCTCTTTCCCGGCGTAGCTTGAGCGTCGTTGGAGGCATCAGGTGGGATGACGCAAGTGGTTACAGAGACAAAACAAACGGCTTAAACCATTGATAAAGACCAAGCTGAAAGAAAACACTGCCTGTAAGGTCCTGTATCGATTTGGCGAGTGTGTACGGGTGCACTGGTGCACTGGTACGCTAGGAGCAAACAGTGAGGTTGAGGTGTATGCAGACCCTTTGTGTGGGACACGCCCGGCGGTGCAGCTGACGGCGGCGGCCCCCTGCCGACCGGCCGCCTGTCGCCGCTCAAGGGCGGGCAGTCGCCGGTGGGCGTCACGCGGTAGGGTACTGCAACTCCAAACCCTAAACCCTAAACCCTAAACCTTAAACCTTAAACCTCAAATCCTAAACCTTAAACCCTAAACCCTGGGGTGCTGCAACTCCACACCACGGGCGTATCACTCCTCCACTTTCCGGCTTCACGTGAGCAACTTTTGTGGGATGCGTTGGGTGATTTCATGGAGCTTCGGTAAGAAACTCGGCTCAGGTTACGCTGAGATGTGGACGAGTGGAAGCCTTTGGTTCAAATCCGTGTTGAAAACGCCTGATTTCAGCTAAAATGCGTTAGACTACTGTCAAGTTTTGCTTTCAATAGGCCGATCTCGGTACATCGCTTCCCGCGCTGAGCGCTGACGCTTTGCCTGCAACTCTGTATGGGCATTTAACCTGGCGCCCGCTTTCCCGCGCGGAGCGCTGACGCTTTGCCCGCAACTCTGTATGGGCATTTCACCCAGGCGATATACCGACATCGGCCTATTGCAAGTTGCGCCCCTGCAGCACGGAGCTGGTACTCGGCCAACTCGCCGCTCTCCGAGGTGAACCGCTGATGCCAACAGGCTGTTTGCTCATAGTGTACCGGTGCACCCGTGTACACCCGCCGCGCGCTACGTGCAGTAAATGCGGTTTAGGGTTTGGGTTTAGGGTTTAAACCCTGAACCCTAAACCCTGCACTCACCAGTGACATTGCCGCCGGCACTGTCCATTTGTGTTAGAATTACACATGAACTATGTGCTGGGGTTGGCTAATGCTCGCCATGTGAGTGCCTTGGGGCTCGATGGACGTTAGTTTTCAATTTGCTCCAGCAAGAGAATACAGTCTTCGTGTATACACGTGTAAAATGAGCAGGGCGTAAGCTCCTATTATTTTTTATAATTTATCAAATGAATTATCCTTCGCACACATCAACTGCGGGAAAGTGAGTCGCTCGATGAGCATCCACCCGCGCCGCCGCACAATCCGCACCGCCGCACCGTACGCCCGGGCAGGATCCTGCTTCGTGGCGAAGTATCCCAAAGTATACACCATTCCAATGCCGCGTTCAATTGTACGCCATCGTCTCGAAAGGGTGTGTGACGACCATTACAAAGTTGCGTCGAAGCATCATATGACATTTAAAGAGAAGCCCACGTTCGAAAATATATGCTAACTCAAGACGTCTTGAGTTACACGGTCCCAAATTTACATTTTCGAACGTCGGCTTGTCTTTACACTCAGTGTCGGCGTTACATGTAACGCTGATCTCCTCGAAATCGAGGGTCTATTGACCCAAGAATCGCGACACGGTCGGACTTTCGGCGAGTCGGTCGGTGGGATTTGCGAAATGGGCAGTTGCAGTTCAGAACGGGATTCGACACCACATCGTTGATACCAGACCCGAGGCTAAGTTTAAATGTCATAGATGTATATTTATAAGATGTAGATGGGTAACGACTAGTTAGTGGGCGCGCTTCCGCGCGCTCGCTTCTTCGTTCCATGTTCATGAGGCTCCGACGGAGTGTGACTGCAGCGCCTTGAGTCAGGGGCTTACACTCGTCCACTTTTCGGCTCAACTTAGGCGCTTTTTGCGGAACAAGGGGTGATTAAGGTGGGGTTACAAGGTATTCATGGCGGGGGTAGAAGGGGTGTTTAGTTGTTTAGGGGATGTTTTGAGTGTCATAAACGGTTCAGGTTGAGCTGAGAAGTGGACGAGTGTAAGCCCCTGCCTTGAGCGCCCGCCGCCGCGTCGCCATGCGCGTCTCTGACATCCGCAGCCCACCGCCGCCACCGCCGCCGCTGCCGGCGCTCCCGGTGGAGGTGCGGTCCCTGAGGGGCTTACCCGTGCTGCCGGGCGGTGCCGTGTTCTCCGCCCCGCCCGCCGCCCCGCCGCTCCCCGCCGCCGCCAGCCCCGCCTTGGTGTAGCGGCGCAATTTGAAATTGAAAGCAAAGTTTGAAAGCGTTTCGTCACACGTTAGTTTCAAGCGCTTAGTTCCAGGCGCTTTCAATGCGGGTTTCATAGGGTCAACCTGAACCGCCCTACCTTGGACAGCCCGGAGAACGACGACGACGGCGGCGGCGGCGGCGCGTTCTCGGCGTCGGCGCCGAACGCGAATGTCACCGCCTTGGGTGTGCCCGCCCCCGCGCCCGCGCCCGCGCCGACGCGGGAGCGCTTGAGGCGCGGCGGCGGCGACGGGGTGCTGTCCGCCACCGTCATCTGCGCCGTCATGGAGAGGACGCCGGCGAGGACACGGCCGCCGGGTGACGCGGCGGAGGGAACAGCGGCAGCGGAGGGGGCTGCGGAGGGGGCAGCGGCGTGGTGCGCCACCGCCCGGGCCGCCGTCGTGGGCGCCGTCACGGGCGCCGCGTGAAGAGAACGCGACGATGATGACACGGCGGCCGGTGGCGGCGCTGCCGCAGTCTTGAGCGCGCTGCTTTTCTGCGCGGAGCCGTCGCCGAGTGTGGCGAGCGACTTGCGCAGAGCGGCGAGCTCTGGGGACACACCGCCGGCGCCGGGCCCGAGCCCGACGGCGGACGACCGGCGGCGCACCGCCGCCTCCTGGACGCTCGCCTGGAGCTTGGCGAAGCTGATCCCGCCCGCCGTCGCCGTCATCTGGCGGATGCTGTCCGTCAGCGGCGTCTTGGACCCGCTGGCCGGGTTGTAGCGGCGCAGGTTGAATTTCAAAGCAAACTTTGAAATTGGTTCATCACATTCTAGTTTCAAGCGCTTAGTTCCAGGCAGTTTCAACGTGGGTTTGATAGGTTCAACCTGCGCCGCCCTACCGGGTGCCGGTCGGCCGGGCCGCCGTCGCCGCTCAAAGTGCCGTCGCCTCTCAACGTGGCCCCTGCCCCCGCGGTCGAGGCCGTGGGCGTCACTTCCGCCTTCGGGACCATCCGCGACGCCGACGCCGGTGCAAAACGCGCGCGCGACGCCGGCGTGAGCGCCCCAGTCGCGTCGTTTCCGACCCAGGGCGCCGGGCGGGCGGCGGACCGCGGCGTGAACGGCACGCTGTTGTCGCTGTTGCGGCTGTTGCTGTGAAGCAGGCTGTTGTTGAAGCCGCTGAGTAGTGGCGCAAGTTGAATTTGAAATTAAAAGTTGACAGCGGTTGACCATGTTCTAGTGTCAAGAGATTCATTCCAGGCGCTTTCATCTTAGGTTTCACAGGGTCAACCTGCACCGCCCTACCGCTGAAGCCGGCGCCGCCGCTGCCGCCGGCGCTGCCGCCGCCGCCGCCGCTGCTGCTGCCGCCGCCGCTGTCCCGCGTGGAGCCGTTGCCGTCGCCGTGGATCACCTCGTCCAGCGCCCGCGCCGCATCCGCCTGCAGGTCGTGCGGCCGCATGCCATGGGCTTACACTCGTTCACTTCTCAGCTCAACTAAGCCGTTTTGGTCACACCCCTCCGTGTCCCCCTGTCTAATAGACTGGGGGGGAATCATGCACTCAAGGTAAGTGCAGCAAAATGTGCTTACGTTGAGCCGAAAAGTGGACGAGTGTAAGCCCCTGCCGCATGCCGTGCCCCCACATGGCGTGACCCAGCGCCGCGGCCCGCCCCCGCGCCGCGCCCAGCTCCTCCTCCAGCTCCTCCACGTGCTGCCTGTGCACCGCCTCCTGCCAGGGGCTGTCACTCGTCCACTTTTCGGCTCAACGTAAGCACATTGTGCTGGATACGTTGGGTGCATGATTTTCCCCCAGTCTATTAGACAGGGGGACACACCGGGGTGTGACCAAAACGGCTTAGGTTGAGCTGAGAAGTGCACGAGTGTAAGCCCCTGCCTCCTGCGCCGCCGCCTTGCGCTCCCCAGCCTCCTCGGTGTAGCGGCGCAAGTTGAATTTGAAAGCAAATTTTGAAGGCGGTTCATCATATTTTAGTTTCAAGCGCTCGGTTCCAGGCGCTCTCAGTATGGGTTTGATTGGGTCAACTTGCACCGCCCTACCTCGGCGCGCGACATGGCATCCGCCCGCTCGTCCCGGCGCCGCTCGAAGCCGGCGGCCAGCTCCTCGGCCGCGGCCTGCGCGGCGCGGGCGCGGTCACACTCCACCTGCACCTGCTTGTTCGTGTCCGCCGCGCGCCCCAGGTCCGCCCGCGCGTGGGGCCCGGCGGATCACGTTTTATTTTTTAGTTTCAAAGCTATGGAGGTTAACATAAACACGTCTTTGTAGGCCCTCAGGATATTCGTCACTCATGATTATGCGTCATCTTGACCACACCCTTCACGCTGGTCGTGTCTCAGAGTCACCCTCGAGTCAACACACGTGCGAATGACCGCTGCGTACGGGCAACTGGAGGCGTTGAAGTGGGCGCGAATTCACGAATGCCCGTGGGATGAGAAGACGTGTGAAAGCGGCCGTTCATTATGGGCTACTGCAGGCGCCACGGTGGTCGCGGGAGCACGACTGGTCATGGGATCAGTAGACGAGAGTTCAACACATGGTGGGTGATGCAGTGAGACTGCAGTCAGCAGAATCCGCGATCCGCCCAGCGTAGCAGCTAGTTCGGAAAAGGGCAGGTAAAGTGACCTCAGAATTTACCAGTTAAGAGGGGCATATTTTGATTTTAGGGAGGTATTAGGGGGCTGTTTCGGGGGCTATTAGGGGGGTCGCCTCGTGAAAATGAAACCCAAAGACCTGAATTTTAAACCCTAAAAGTACTTTTACAGTCTGTTGACTGGTAAATTCTGAGGTCTCTTTACTGGCCCTTGCTCGGACCTAGCCGCACCCCACCTGCAGCTTCGAGATCTTGTTGCGGCGGTCCTCCAGGCTGGATTTCAACGACTCGTTCTCCATCTCCAGCATCGCCGAGTTGCAGGGGCTTACACTCATTGACGTTAGAGCTCAACTTGAGCGCTTTGTATGGGATAGGGGGTGCCCGTAGGGATTGTGTAGTCCGTGTTAAGGGGGTGTTAGGGGGTGTTTAGGGTGTGTAGGATGTCTTCTTGTGTCAGACACGGCTCAAGTTAAGCTGAGACGTGGACGAGTGTAAGCCCCTGCCGAGTTGCCCTCCACCTCCCCCTTGGCACACTCCAACTCCACCGCATGTGCGTCCCGCTCCGCCGCCGCATCCTCCTCCGCCGTCGCCGCCGCCGCCAAACAGGGACTTACACTCGTCCCGATTTCCGCTCAACTTGAGCAACTCCAGGACACATTCATGGGTTAAGCTGGGTTATACGGTGGACAGAGGAGCTCAAGTTGAGCTGAAATGGGAATGAGTGTCAGCCCCTGCCGCCACCGCCGCCGCCAGCTGCTCCTCACGCTGCCGCACCGCGCTCTTGAGCGCCTTGATGCAGCGGCGCAAGTTGGATTTGAAGGCAAAGTTTGAAGGCGGCTTATCATAATTAAGTTTCAAGCTCTCAGTTCCGAGCGCTTTCAACACGAGTTTCATAGGTTCAACCTGCACTGCCCTACCTTGACCTCGGCGGTCATCTGCGCGATCATCATGTCGCGCACCGCCACCGTGTTGTGCAGCGCCACCATCTTCGTCTCCGCCTCCTTGATGCCCGCCTGCATCCAGGGGCTTACGCTCGTCCACTATTCAGCTCAACTTGAGCCGCTTCTGACACAAAAGCACTGCCTTAACACCCCTAATACCCCTTACCAGCCCCTTAACACCCCCGAAACAACCCCTAATTTTCTCCCCCTGTCACACAGAAAGCGCTTGAGTTGAGCTGAAGAGTGGACGAGTGTAAGCCCCTGCCTGCATCTCGCCCAGGAAGTACAGGCTCTCCACCTCCGTCTCCTTGGCCATCTTGCTGTAGCGGCGCAAGTTAAATTTGAAACCAAAATTTGAAAGCAGTTCCTCATATTTTAGTTGCAAGCGCTCGGTTCCAGGCGCTTTCAACGTGGGTTTGATAGGGGCGACCTGCACCGCCCTACCTTGCGCGCGTCCGCCGCGTCGCCCGCCGCCGCGCTCACCGCCTCGCCCAACGCGCCCACCGAGCTGTACCGCCACAACTTGTCATTAAAAGCAAAAGTTAAAAGCGGTTCATCGTATGTGAGTTTCAAGCGCTGAGACGAGGCGCTCCCAACGAGTTTCAAGCGCTGAGACCAGGCGCTTTCGACACAGGTTTCAATGTGGTCTAAACTCAGGGTCGGAAGGACTAGTCCTTTTTATTTCCTCCGAAATCGACAGTCTATTTAATCGACAGTCTATTTAATCGACAGTCTATTTACTCAAGGATCGCGACCCGGTCGGACCTTCTGCGAGTCGGTCGGTGGCATGCGAAATGGACAGTCCTGATTGGTCGAACAGGACATATTCGATACCAGACCCGACACTGAGTTTACACTTGTAGCACCCCACCTGGGCATTGGCGGCAGTGAGGTCGGTCTGCAGGCGCGCAGTGTGGTCGGACGCGGCGCCCGCGCGGGTGGCCTGCGCGCCCACCTCGCCGCGCAGGGTGTCCAGGGTGGCGGACAGTTGGTCCACCTCCCGCCAGGGGCCTACACTCGTCCACTTTTCGGCTCAACGTAAGCGCTTTTTGTGAGATAGGAGGTGCATTTATGGGTTGCTTAGGGGGTGTCTACGAGGTATCAGGGGGTATGAGGGGGTGCTTAGGGTGTCATTTGTGTCAGAAACGGCTCAAGTTGAGCTGAAAAGTGGACGAGTGTAAGCCCCTGCCTCCCGCGCACCGGCGTCGGCGGCGGCCTGCGCGGCAGCCAGTCGCGCTGTGACCTCGGCGTAGCGGCGCAAGTTGAATTTGAAAGCAAAATTGAAGCAAATTTGAAAGCGATTCATTATATTTTAGTTTCAAGCGCTTAGTTCCAGGCGGTTTCAACGTGGGTTTGATAGGGTCAAGCTGCACCGCCCCACCTCGGCGTGGGCGGCGGCGGCATCGTCCTCGCGCTGCACCTGCAACGCGGCGGCAGCGGCCGTGCTGTGGCGGCGCAAGTTAAATTTGAAACCAAAATTTGAAAGCGGTTTGCCATATTCCAGTATTAAGAGCTTAAGTCCAGGCGCTTTCAACGTGGGTTTGATAGGGTCAACCTGCACCGGCCTACCGTGCTCTGACGCGCCGCCGCCTTCTCAGCCGCCAGCTCCCCCACCGCCGCCGCCATCTGCGCCGCCAGCCAGGGGCTTACATTCGTCCACTTTTCGGCTCAACTTAAGCGCATTCTGTGGGATAGGGGTGCATTTAGGGGTTGTTTAGGCGGTGCTTAGGAGGTGTCAAGGGGTATTAAGGAGTATCAGGGGTTGTTTAGGGTGTGTTTTGTGTCAGAAACGGCTCAGGTTGAGCTGAGAAGTGGACGAGTGTAAGCCCCTGCCGCCAGCTCGACCCCGCGTGCCTCGGCGTTGGCCAGCGCCAGGCGCGCCCCCGCCGCCTCCTGCTCCACCTCGCCCCGCACCCGCGTCAGCTCCGCCCCGTCGCCGGCGGCGGCGGCGAGCGCGGCCCGGCTTGTGGTTTGCTCCGACCGCAGCGCCATGATGAGGTCCTGGGACCAGGGGCTTACACTCGTCCACTGTTCAGCTCAACACAAGCGCTTTCTGTGGGATAGGGGGTGCGTTTAGGGGTTACTTAGAGGGTGGTTAGGGAATTTTAGGGGATGTAAGGGGGCATTTGGGGGTTGTTTTTGTGTTAGAAACGGCTCAGGTTGGGCTGAGAAGTGGACGAGTGTAAGCCCCTGCCTGGGACTCGTGCAGCGCGACGGTGACCTCCTCCACCCGGGCCTCCGCCTCTGTCTGCACGTGCTGCATCATGGTCTCCGCCTCCGATTGCACCCGCTCCACCCGCGCCGCCGCCTCCACCTGCACGTGCTGCAGCCGCGTCTGCACCTCCACCCAGGGGCCTACACTCGTGCACTTCTCAGCTCAACCTGAGCCGTCTCTGAAACAAAAACTCACCCTGCACACCCCCTGCACACCCCCTAACACTCCCAAAACACCCCCTTAATGCACCCCCTATCCCACACAAAGTGCTCAAGTTGAGCTGAATTGGGAACGAGTGTAAGCCCCTGCCTCCACGAGCTGGGCCTGCACCACCTCCCGCACCTGCACCAGCATGCCCTGCGCCTCCTCCACCCGCGCGTCCGCCTCGCTCTGCACCGCCTGCAACCAGGGGCTTACACTCGCTCACTTCAGAGCTCAACTTGCGGACCTTCGGGAATACATCGCTTACGTTAGAGCTCAACTTGAGCACCTTCGGTACACATCTGCGGGTTAAGTTGGGATATACGGGGGACAAAGTAAGCTTGAGTTGAGCGGACAGGGGCAAAGTAAGCTCAAGTTGAGCGGAAATGGGAACGAGTGTAAGCCCCTGCCTCCAACGTGCCCTCGGCCTCCGCCTGCCACGCCTCCAGCATGCCCTGCGCCTCACCCACCGACGCCGACGCCTCCTCCTGCACCTGCAGCAGCCGACCCTCCAAAGTAGTTATCTGCTCCATGTTGGCCGCCTCCGCCGTAGCGCGCGCCGTAGCCGCCGTAGCCGACTCCGCCGACATGCGTTCCTCCATGCTGACGCGCCGTGCCTCGGAGCGCGCTGCAGTCTCCGCCGCCGCCGTGTAGGGCCAGGCCGAATATGCCGGCATTGCTTTTGGCATAACAGGAAAATGAGTCGGCATAATTGGGCATAATTGGGCATAATCCGAGCATAATAGGTTGAATTTGGGCAATTAAGCATAGGGAATTTGGGCAAAATAAAGAGCGTGTTCGGCCTGGGCCTACCGCCGTGAGCGACACGCGCTGCGTCTCCTCGGAGGCGCGCTCTACGGTCAGCTCCTCGGCGCGCGCCACGGTGTAGCGGCGCAACTTGAATTTGAAAGCAAAAGTTGAAAGCACTTAATCGTAATTTAGTTTCAACACGCTTAGATTCAGGCGCTTTCAACTTGGGTCTAACAGGGTCAACCTGCATCGCCCTACCACGGCGGCGGCGCGCCCGTCCTCCGCGGCGGCCAGGCGGACCGTATTCTCTTCCGTCGTCGTCGCCAGAAGCGCCTCGAGCGCCCGCAGTGAAGGCCCGGTGCATCAAGGGTTTAGGGTTTAGGATTTAGGGTTTAGGGTTCGCAGCGAAGGCCCGGTGTATCAAGCGGAGCACGCACTCGGTATATCGACTCCCCCGTAATGAGTTGTTTATATCGTGTAAGGTGAAGTGACCATGCAGTACTGACGCGGGGGAGTGGGAGAGGACGGGCAGGCAGCAGCGGGCTGAGGGCCTGACCCGCAACCGGGCTTAGGGCTTAGGGCGTAGGGATTAGGGCTGAGGGCTTAGGGCTTAGGGCTTAGGGCTTAGGGCTTATTAGGGCTTTGAGCTTAGGGCTTGGGGCGTAGGGCTTAGGGATTAGGGCTTAGCAGCGAGGTTAGGGCCTGACCCGCAGGCGTTGCTCGCTCTGGTGGACAGCGCCCGACATGGCGTCGCGCTCCTGCACGGCGGCGTCGCGGTGCTTGACCGCGCTGTCGCCCGCCGCACCCGCAGCCGCCAGCTGCTCGTCCATGTTGCGCACCATCTCCCCGCGCCAGGGTCACATATGACTGCTCACCACGTCGTCCGGTGTAATGTCACCGTCATAGGCCTAGGATATGTATTACTGGGACATAGCATCATCTTTTGGCATGTGTATTGGATGAGAGATGAGACGAAATGTTGGATGATGTAGCGAGCATTGTGTAGCTGAAGGTGTAATCTGTGTGTTGGATGATGTGCAGCGGAGCGCGTGAGTGAGGTGCCCCCAGCCCCCCACCTCGCGCTCGTTGAGCGACAGCTCGAGGCGCTGCGTCGCCGCGCTCTGCTTCTTCTCCGCGGACATCGCCTTGCGCAGCGCGTCCGCGCTGGCCGCCAGCTGTGTGTCGCGCGAGTGGATCTCGCCGCGCATCAGGGGCTTACACTCGTCCACTTCTCAGCTCAACTTGAGCGCTTTGTATGGGATAGGGGGTGCGCGGAGGGGTTGTGTAGCACGTGTTGAGGAGGTATTAGGGGGTGTTTAGGGGGTGTGTAGGGTGTGTAGGGTGTTTTCTTGTGCCAGACACGGCTCAAGTTGAGCTGAAAAGTGGACGAGTGTAAGCCCCTGCCGCGCATGGCCGCTAGCGCCTCCTGCGCGCCGCTCAGCGTAGCCTGCAGCGCCGGCAGCGAGGCGCCGCGCTCCCCAAGCTAGGGGCTTACTCTCGTTCACTTCTCAGCTCAACTTGAGCGCTTTTTATGGGAAAGGGGGTGCGCGTAGGGGTTGTGTAGCCCATGTTAATGGGGTGTTAGAGGGTGTGTAGGGTGTGTAGGATGTTTTTGTGTGTCAGACACGGCTCAAGATGAGCTGAAAAGTGAACGAGTGTAAGCCCCTGCCTCAAGCTGCTTCACCAGCTCGGCACGCGCCGTCTCGTGCGCGGCGAGCTCCCAGGTGTAGCGCCGCAAGATGAAATCGAAAGCAATTTCTTTAACTCAGTGTCGACGTGACATGTCACGCTGATCTACTATAAATCGAGGGTCTATTTACTCAAGGATCACGACCCGGTCGGACTGTCGGCGAGTCGGTCGGTGGGATTCTCGAAATGCACAGTCCTGATTGGTCGAACGGGACTCGACACCATGTATTCGATACCAGACCCGACACTGAGTTTAAAGCAGATCGTCACACTTCAGCTTCAAGCGCTCAGATCCTGATGCTTTGAACGTGGGTTTGATAGGGTCCAGCTGCACCACCCCACCGAGGCGGCATCGGCGAGGGCGGTGTCACGCTGCTCGAGCTCCTGCTGCATCTGCTGCACGGCGAATGCGCCGGCGGCGCCCTCAGCGTCCAGCTCGGCCTTGATGTAGCCGCGCAAGTTGCAATTGAAAGCAAAGTCTGAAAGCGGTTAGTCACATTTTAGTTTAAACCGCCTAGTTCAAGGCGGTTTCAACGTGGGTTTTATAGGGTCAACCTGCACCGCCCGACCTTGAGTGCCAAGATCTCTTCCTCACGCGCCAGGCTGCGCTCGCGGGTGCCGGGGCGCTGCGGGGTGCCCGCCGCCTCCGCAGCCGCCATGGCCGTGCGCTCCGCCGCTAGGGTGTCCAGCTGTTGCTGCAGGTTGACCGCGTATGACGCGGCGTCGTCGAGTTCGATTTCTTTGTTGTCCAGCATCGCGGCACCCTCACGGAGCAGCGCGTCGCGCTCCTCGCAAGCCGTTCGCGTCGCCTCCGCCGCCGTAGTGGCCTCTTCCAGACGGTCTTCCAGCGTCGCAATCTCCTCGGAACGCCGTTCCACCAGAAGCTCCAAGCCGTCCCGCTCTTCACGGGCCTTGGCGTAAGCCTCCTCGGCGCGGCGCCGCTCGCCGCGCTCCTCCTCCAGGTTGTAGCGGCGCAAGTTGATATTGAACGCAAAGATTGAAAGCGGTTCATCACATTTTAGTTTCAAGCGCTGAAACCAGGCGGGCTCTCAACTAGGATTTTGATACTATCAACCTGCACCGCCCTACCAGGCACCCCTCCAGCTCCTCCTGCATGAGCTCCAGCTCGGCGCGCCGGGTGTCGCACTCGCCCTCCCACTTGGCGGCGGCGGCGCGCGCCTCGCACACCTCGCTGTACCGGCGCAAGATGAATGTGAAAGCAAAATTGCAAGGCGGTTCATCATAATTCGGCTTCAATCGCTTAGTTCCAAGCGCTTTCAACGTGGGTTTGATAGGGTCAACCTGCACCACCCTACCTCACGCTCTGCCGCCTGCCGCGCCGCCACCAGCTCCAGCATCCGCTCCTGGCTCTGCCGCGCCACGCTCTGGGCGGCGCGCAGCTCCTCCGTGTAGCGGCGCAAGTTGAATTTGAAACAAGTTTGAAAGCAGTTCCGTCATATTATAGCTTCAAGCGCTGAGTTCCAGGCTCTTTCAACGTGGGTTTGATAGGGTCAATCTGCACCGCCTTACCTCAGTGTCGTCGCCGCCGCCGCCGTAGCACCCGCCGCCGTAGCCGCCGCCGCCCAGGCTCTCGCGGCCGAGGCTCTCGCGGCCCATGATATCACCGGCCGCACGCTGGCGCGCCGCCAACTCTTTCGCGCAGCGGTCTAGCTCGGACTGCAGCTTGCTGACTTTGTCTTGGCCGCTCACCTTGGTGCGCTCTGCGTCCTCCCGACAGGGGCTTACACTCGTCCACTTTTCAGCTCAACCTGAGCCGCTTCTGACATGAAGTACACCCTAGACACCCCCTAATACCCCCTGACACACCCTATACACCCCCTAGACAACCCCTAAATGTACCCCGTATCCTGCACACAGCGCTTAAGTTGAGCCGAACAGTGGACGAGTGTAAGCCCCTGCCTCCCGGCAGCGCTCCGCCTGCTCCAGCTCGGCGCTCAGCTGCTGCAGCATCCCGGCCTGCGCCTCGATGTAGCGCCGCAACTTGAATTTGAAAGCAAAAATTGAACGCGGTTTACCATTGTTTAGTTTCAAGCGCTTATTTCCAGGCGGTTTCAGCTTGGGTGTCATAGGGTCAACCTGCACCGCCCTACCTCGATGGTGAACTCGCGCTCCTCCACCCCGGTGTAGTGGCGCAAATTGGAATTGAAAGCAACGTTTGAACGCTGTTCGTCACATTTCAGTGTCAAGCGCTTAGTTCCTGGCGCATTCAATGTGGTTGTGATAGAGTCAATCTGCACCGCCTCACCGCGGCGGCCTGCTCGCTGGCGGCTGCATGAAGCGCGGCGGCGGCGGCGGCGGCGGCGGCCCTCTCGCGTCGCAGCTCCGCCGCCTGCTCCGTAGCCGATGACTCCATGGCGCCCACCTGCACACCCAGTACCGCCGCGCCGCAGGGCCAGTGGAGACATGTCACACAACCACACGTCAGAGACAGAGAGATGGTTGCTGATCGTGGGTTTTTTGGATTGGGTTTTTTTTGGGGCTAGTTTATTGAAAGGGAGTTTGGGTGGGACGTAGTGCGTCTGAAGAAGCATAGCATGGACGGAGGTTGGTGGACGGATGAAGGACGGTTGGACAGAGCGAGTCGCTTCCGCATGTTTATGGAGGCACCAGGCTGTCACCGGAAAGCACACGTTACACACTATGTTCGATTGACTCAACAACAGAAGGTCTCAAAACGTAGCGGGTATCAGGATGACGTGGCGGGTCTCGGACATCATGCACCGCGCCAACGCCCGGACGGGGGTTGGGGGCGGGGCTGAAAAGTCCTTCCCTCGGCGGCGGCACTAGTGGGGATCCGCGCGGGCGTATATTGATACCCGCGCGGATTCACTTCCCATCCGGGCGGGTGTACGTTAATACCCGCGCGGATCACTGGTGCCCCACCACGTCGGACTGCAGCGCCGCCCGCTCCACCGTCAGCCGCCGCAGCTTCTCCTCCGCCCAGGGCCACATCACGCCACGTCCTCGCCGCGTCAGAGGATGCGGTTAGCTCAATAGACGACGGTTTGAGCTGTGCCGGTTGACGCGGCAGCGAGCAAATTAGGGGGGTCTGGTGCCCATTATAAAGGGAACAGGTGCCCGCTATAGGGGGGCCATATGCCCATTTGTTTCCGCTGACCGCACCTCGAGGTCCGCCGCCTTGGTGTAGCGGCGCAAGTTCAATTTGAAAGCAGAAGTTGAAAGCAGTTTATCACACTTTAGTTTCAAGCGCTTAGTCCCAGGCGCTTTCACTGTGAGTTTGATAGGGTCAAGCTGCACTGCCCTACCTTGGACTCTGCGCGCTGCTTGCCCTCCTTGGCTTCAGCCACCGCGGCGTCGCTGCTTTCGCGCCACTGGGCGGCGGCCGCGGCCATGTCGCCCTGCTCCGCCGCGGGGGCGGTCACCGCGCGCGGGGCCGAGGCGGTGGTGGTGGCGGTGGCGGCGGCGGTAGCGGCGGGGGTAGCGGCGGCGGCGGGGGGGGACTGGGGCATGTGTGACTCGTGCGACAGGTTGCTGGGGCGGCGGGCGGAGCGCGCGAGCGCCATGGTGGCCGCGGCGGCGGCATAGGGCCGGGCGATGCTGATGCCGCTCGCCGGAGTGGAGTGGCCGGGCAGGGGCGGGGACCCGCCGCCGCCGCTGCCGCTGCCGCCGGGGCCTCGCGCGACGCTTATCCCCGGAGTGGAGTAGGACTGCCCGGTCGCCCGGGTCACGGATCCGAATCCGGCAAAGCCCTGGGACCCCCCCGCCGCCGCCGCCGGCGCCGCCGCCGCCGGGCGGGTGGGCACTGGGCTGTGGTGCACGGTGTTCTCGGCACGCAGGCTGGCCATGAAGGCTGCGACCGCCTCGGGGGACGGCACCATGGCGCCGCGGTCAGGCGAGAACGAGGCAGCGGCGTTCGTCATCATCTGCGGCGGTGTGTTCTCGTCGTCCTCGTCTTTGCCGCGCGCGTCGGGGGAGGCTGCCGAGGTCGAGGGCGACGGCGTCGATAGTTCCCCCCGCACGACTTGCACCTGCGCATTCTTCTTCCCGCTGCTCCCGCGACCATTGCCCTTCGAGCGCGACGAGGGGGGCGTCGCTCCGGAGCGGCGGCGATTGGCGACGTCCTCGGCTGCGGGTGGGATACTCACGCGCGCAGCCGCCCCCAGCGCGCTTGCACCACCCAGTAGCCCCTTCCTGGCGAGCGACCCCGCCGGCAATGAGGTTCCCCTGGCATTGGCTCCGCCGAGTGAGGTCCGGCTGTTCAGCACCTTCGTTGGCGGTGCCGCGGCCGCCGCCGCCCCGCCGCCGCCGATGGAGGTACGGCCCGCGCCGCTTGCCCCCTGCGCCTTCTTCAGCTTCCACGCCTCCAGCGCCTTGCGCCGGTCCGCCGCCGCGTCACCCTTCGCCGGCGGGGGGGCCATCGGCGCCATCCCTGCCCCCGAGCAACAAGACCGCGACCGTGACCCTCCCGAGCAACGATTTATCTACTTTTCCCCAGTCGCACCCCAGCGGACCCCGGGACGGGCGCACTGGACGCAAATGCGGTTCGCACGCGAGTGGTGCAGCGCGTTCAGGTATCGCCGTGGGGATGGCCGTCAATGGTCACGCGCGGTGCGCGATGCGGTCAGCGCGACGCTGCGCCGGCCGTTTTATGGTTCCCCTTCCGCTCTTATGAGCTTTCTTGTGACACGAATCTTTTCATCCACTACTCGTAGGGTTTCGTCAACGGTCTGGCCGGTAGGGTTTAGAGATGAGGATGGCGGTTTAGGGTTCAGGATCGCCGCCAAATGTAGGCACCGGATTTACGCAGAGATGGCACACGCCGCTCTCGCGCGCATCCCAATGTCGCTTCTCGCGCTCGTGCTCGCGCTGCTCACCGGGGCGTCGCGCGGCGCGGTGTTGCGCGACACCGGCGGTGGTGAGTGCCCTACCGCGCCCGAGGCGCCCAGCGACCGCCGCCTCGACAAGCGCGCCCTCACCCTGGCCACCTTCAACGCGGAATGGCTGTTCGACGGCATCGACGACCCCGCCCCTTCGCCGCGCAACGGCGACCCCACAGCCGCGCGCGCGCACCTCAAGGCCGTCGCCGCCGTCCTCGGCGAGATCGACGCCGACGTGGTGAACCTCGTGGAGGTAGAGGGTTGTGGTAGGCCTGACAGATAGTGCTCTCGCCCCGTGATCCAACGCACCTTGTACGAGTCCCTCATTTCTGAGTTGATATACTCGTACACATATTCTGTGACGTAACGAGCAATATCTGCCAGGCCCTGGGCTTCCTGTGACGTGGCGAACAACATCTGCCAGGCCCTACACTGCGGCACCCTGCGCCAATTAGTCGCCGCGACAACCACGGCCGCTCCCAACGTCGGCAGCAGCTACCGCCCGTACCTCGTCAAGGCGGGCCTTACTCACTTTATATACATTACATTGTTACACGCGTTCCCTTGTCAGCTTAGCTGCCAGCTGGTTTGTCTTTGGAAACCACTAGCGGCGTCGCTGGTAGCACAGGTGGGGGGCGCGCTCCGCCACGTCATAGCGCGCCGTGAGCTGTTGAGGGTCGCTCCCAATTCGCTCCCTCGAAGATGCGATGCTCGAGTTGAGCTGAAAAGGGAACGAGTGTAATGGTAATGGTGTAATGAGGCCCTGCGTCTTGGGCAAAGACACTGCGCTGGGGCAACAGGCAGGGGCTTACACTCGCCCACTTCTCAGCTCAACCTAAGCCGTTTTGGTCAGTGAGCCGTTCTGTGTTGGGTTTGTAACGAGCTATGACCCATCCGTCTACTGACGGTACCCAACGTATCCCACAAAAAGTGCGTACATTGAGCTGAAAAGTGGACGAGTGTAAGCCCCTGGCAACAGGCGGGGATGCTGACGCGGCTGGACCCCATCGAGGACGTGTGGCGCAGCGACGCGCGCGTGGAGTACCCGCTCGCCGGCTCCACCTGCAAGTACAAACCCAAATCCCGCTCCGGCGGCGGCGGCGGCGGGTCCGACGGCAGGGGCTTACACTCGTCCACTTCTCGACTCAACTTGAGCGCTTCCTGTGGGATAGGGGGTGCGTCTAGGGGTTGTTTAGGGGTTGTGTAGGTGGTGGTAGGGAGTATGAGGGGGTGTTTAGGGTGGTAGAACGGCTCAGGTTGAGCTGAAAAATGGACGAGTGTAAGCCCCTGTCCGACGGCTCCGACGGCTCCGATGGGTCCGACGGGTCCGGGTCTGAAAAAACACTTTCCACGGGGGCGTCCAAGCATTACTTTGCGAAGTTTGGCATCGGGGTGAAGAACATCACGGTTGTGGGCGTGCACTTCAAGGTGGGGCCGGCCAAATATGACAATGTGCGTGAAATCACTGAGACACTTAGCGACAAGTAGTGCTAAGTAGTCCAAATGGATCGTTCTGATTGGTCGAGCGGGCACTAAGTAGCACTAAGTAGCACTAAGTCTCACTAAGTGTCTCAGTGGTTTCACGCACTTTGTCATACTGCTCGCCACATCATCTAATGTCATTCGACTCAAGAAACGAGGTTTCAAAATGCGCAAGATGACGCGGCGAGCGGTATCTGGCAGGCCCTGCTTGAAGGCGCGGCCCAACGAGCCGCACAGCTGTGCCAAGCGCGAGGCACAGGCAGGGGGGTCATTGAGAACACGCACTTCACCGACGTTGAGTCGACGTACTGTGTCCGTGCGTCTGTATGAGCATCCATCCTGAAGGCAAGTCATGCTCCGATATTCATTCGAGTGCTTGTTCTCAGTGATAGGTCCGGACAAGGGCCGGTAAAGTGACCTCAGAATTTACCAGTTAACAGACTGTGAAAGTACTTTAGGGTTTAGGGTTTAGGTCTTAGGTTTCTATTTTCACGAGATGATGCCCCTAAGACCCCCCTGGTACCCCCCTAAAATATAAATATACCCCTCTTAACTGGCAGATTCTGAGGTCACTTTACCGGCCTTGCTCAGACCTAAATGACCCTTATGCCAGGCCACGGTGATCGGTGAAGAGTTGAAGCGGGCGCACGCGGCGGGCGACGAGATCGCTCTGATGGGGGACCTCAACGATTTCTCGGACCTGCACTTGGTAAGGCGGTGCAGGTTGACCCTATCAAACCTACGTTGAAAGCGCTTAGAATTAAGCTCTTAAAACTAAAATATGATAAACCACTTTCAATTTTTGCTTTCAATTTCAACTTGCGCCGTCACAACTTGGACGCATCCGGGTCGCGGCCCAACAGCCGCGTGCTGGCCATGCTGCGGGACTTTAACGGCGACGGAGTGGACGAGCTGACGGAGATGATGGGCAGGGGCTTACGTTCGCTCACTTCAGAGCTCAACTTGAGAACCTTCGATACACGTTAGAGCTCAACTCGAGCACCTTCGGGACACATCCACTGGTTAATTTGGGTTTCCGGGGGACAAAGTGAGCTTAAGTTGAGCAGAACTGGGCAAACTAAGCTCAAGTTGAGCGGAAAAGGGAACGAGCGTAAGCCCCTGATGATGGGTCGCGTGCACCCCGCCAGCGAGCGCTACACCGCGTGGTGGGACCACGCGCCCAAGGACGGCATCGATCAGGGGGGGCGGGAGCACTCGATGCTGGATCACATACTGCTGTCCAAGGGGTTGGCGGCAGGGGCTTACACTCGTCCACTATCCAGCTCAACCTAAGCCGTTGTGGTCACCTGCTCATCTGCCCCTGTCTAATAGACTGGGGGAAAACCATGCACCAAACGTATCCCACAAAATGTGCTTACGTTGAGCCGAAAAGTGAAAGAGTGTAAGCCCCTGGTTGGCGGCGGCGGCGGTTGACGTCAGAATACATCACGCCCACTCCGCGCCCCTCGTCAGCGACCACTGGTATGGCCTGGTTTATTTCGCCCTGCATGTCATTCACCACAATTTAAACCCTCGTTTCTTGAGTAGCATCATATGATGTTGTTGGCTCATGGCGACCAATAACGACAGGGTACTACGAGCGATCGTAGCTGCGTGCGCACTAGTGCGCCCGAACTGAGTTTAAGCGACTAGTTTTCGTCAGGCGAGGCCTGAGGATTCGGTTCGATCGTAATCTGGTGTTGGAGCACCCGATTTCCCTACATCAGTCTATTTGCCTGTGCAAACAGTCACTATTTGTGTACCGGTACGCGCGCACGGCAGGTTTTTCGTCGAGATGCCGGGAACGGATTTCTCACTTGCGCGCCCCAATTGTAGGGAAACTGGGTGCTCATTCGTGTGGGCAAATTCCGATTTCGATCGAACTGAATCCTGAAGGCCAAGCCGCCGCGTTTCTTATGTATTTGTGCTTCACGTGGCGAGCACAGTCCAACCGGCCCTGAGCGACGGCCGATGGTGGTGCGGATCCGGCTGGCGGGCGGCGCGCCCGGGGGGTGGGATGATGACGAGACGTGGTGGGAGTTTTGGCGGGGCCACATAACCAACGCTCGCCACGACACCGGATGTCATTGAACTCAATTGTAAATATTGCTCGCCACGTCATAGGATGTCATTCAACTCGATAGTAAACATTGCTCGCCACGTCATAGGATGTCGTTCGACTCGATAGTAAATCATGCTCGCCACCTCATAGGATATAAAATCTGTAACGAGGATTCAGGGTAGTGGATGACATGGAGAGCATTACTCTTCTGGCCGTACGCACTGGATCTGGCGGCGGGTGTGGGACGTGTCAGTGGAGGCGGGGCCTCACACACTCTTACTCGCTCCTTCACCGTTCACTCATACTGTACCAGTATACCCGTACATACTCGCCGCATCCTCGCTCTCTCTTACTCGTTCCTTCACCGTTTGCTCGTACTGTACCAGTATACCCGCACACACTCGCCGCATCCTCTTTCCTGGCCTCACACTCGTCCCCTTTCCAGCTCAACTGCCAGCCGTTTCGTTTCGTTTCGTTTCAGACTCACACTGCCTTTGTCATACCTCGAAGGTGCTCAAGTTCGGCCGCTGCTGGAACTGGTATACGAGGGGTCTAAACCCTAACCATAACCCTCAACCCTAAACCCTAAACCCTGAACTAATGCACGACCCTGTGTGTTGGTGGTGTTTGCCATCGTGTTTTTCTCCGGGATCTACAGACTAGTGGCCGGGGCACAAGACGTGCCCGAGACAAGGTGGACACGATTCATCAAACAGTTCTACGGGTGGGGGATGGGCTACGACTTTATGGATTCCCCGGAGGAATGGGCAAAAAATGACGCATATTGGGCAAAAATTGCCGCTGACAACCGAGCAGCGAGAAAAACGACAGGCAGCTCTCAGCATTTAGATTAGTGCCCCTTGGTACGGCCTTAATCCCGACAGACCGTTTGATCTGTCCGCTTGAAGTGGCGGGTGGGTCTGATTTATAATCTTCATCATGTAAGCGCCTTGGGGCTCGATGTTGCCTAAAATATGACGAAGTGCGCCAAACCACTTAGACACTGAGTCTGACTTAGTGCTACTTAGTGCCCGCTCGACCAATCAGAACGCTCCATTTGGACGACTTAGTACTACTTGTCGCTACGTGTCTAAGTGGTTTCACCTTCTTTGTCATACATAAGCTATCCTTGGACGTCCCTCGCGTAGCTGTCTTCTTCGTCAAACTGTAGTGCGCGCGATAATCAAAGCGCAGCTTGACATGAGTTGTGAATTAGGTCCGGTTTGTATATTGAGAGAGCTACATAATGAACATCCCGGGATTATCATTCGCTGGTTCGCTCCCCTCTCACTGCTGCGCGCACCCGTCAGGCGCGTTCTCCTTGCCCTGCTCGGCGGCGGCGGCGGCGGGGGCGGAGGCGGGGCTGGGGGGCGCCACGGCCACCGGAATGTATAGCCAGGCAGGTATGGCTCGCTACGTCAATGGTTCCATTTATCGCAAGAAACGAGGGTTCAAAATGTGCTGGGTGACGTGGCGGGCAATGTGTTTCAGATCCTACCGGGGTGACCTTTGCCTTTTTCTCAGCGGGCGCGGCGGCGGCGGCGGCGGCGGCGGCGGCGGCGGCGGTGGGCGGGGCGCCGAAGCCGATGGTGGTGCTGCCCTGGCCGGGCCCCATCATCAGGGGCTTACACTCGTCCACTTTTCAGCTCAACCTCAGGCGTTTTGGTCACACCTCCCAGTGTCCCCCTGTCTAATAGACTGGGGGGAAATCATGAACCCAATGTATCCCACAAAATATGCTTAGGTTGAGCCATAAAGTGGACGAGTGTAAGCCCCTGCCCATCATGTCCTCCAGCGAGCGGCGCGCGGGGGGAGCGGCCGCGGGGGGAGCGCTCATTGCGGCGAACGCAGCCGCCGCCGCCGCCGCAGACGCGGCCGGCGCCGCCGCCACTGGCGCCATCGTGATGTAGCAGCGCAAGTTAAAATCGAAAGCAACGTTTGAAAGCGGTTCATCACAGTTTAGTTTCAAGTGCTGAAACCAGGCGTGTTCTCAACTCGGGTTTCGATAGGGTCAACCTGCACCGCACTACCGTGATCCGCTGCGGCGCCTTGGTGGCGCCGGCGGCGACGCGCGCCACGCCGGCGCCGCGACCCACCAGGCAGGGCCGGACACATATCACCCGCCACGTCATCGACAGGCATTTGGACCCCCGTTTCTTGAGGAAACTGCCATCCTATGACGTGGCGAGCAATGTCTGCCAGGCCGCGTCATCCAACGCATTTTGATTACTCGTTTCTTGAGTTGCATGGCACGCTATGACGTTGCGAGCAATATCTGGCAGCCCCGACCACTACACCCAGGTTTACCGGCGCCGCGGCACCGGCGGCCAGCTGCGGCTTGGCGAACCCGGTCTCCTCCTCCGCGGCCTCGCCCCCAACCCCCGCCGCCCCATCACCGCCGCCACCGCCGCCGCCGCCGCCGCCGCCGCCCATGCCCCCGATGGAGGCGAACGCTCTCTTAATCTGGTCGCGCGTGGAGTCGTCCTCGCTGATGATCCCCCTGAGCTCCTCCTCCCGCGCCTTGATGTAGCGGCGCAAGTTGAATTTGAAAGCAAAATTTGAAGGCGGTTCATCATATTTTAGTTTCAAGCGCTTAGTTCCAGTCGGCTTCAACGTGGGTTTGATAGGGTCAACCTGCACCGCCCTACCTTGACGTCCTCCATGCACTTCTCCAGCAGCTCCACCTCGGCCTTGCCAGAGGGTAATTGAGAACGAGCACAGATTTAGGGTTTAGGGTTTAGGATTTAGGGTTTAGGGGGCACTCAAACCAAGATCGGAGCGTGACTACCTTGAGGGTGAATGCTCACACAGACGCGTTGACTAGGTTCGACGCTTCGAAGTCGGTCGTGTGGTCGTTCCCAACACCCCTCCCTTCGCAGTTTTCCAGGGTACCTCAAATGGCGGTTGCTAATTCTTGAGAAATAGACGGTCGAATCGCCATATGGTACCATTGTATGGCAAATCTGATGGTCTATTTACTGAAGGTCACAAATTCGAGACGCGTTGACCGCCACTTGAGGTACCCTGGGAAAGTCCGTAGCCTGCCTTGGCGGCGGCGATGGGGTCCACGCCCGGGGCCACCAGGGCGCCCATGGCCTCGATGCAGGGGCTTACACTCGTCCACTTTTCAGCTCAACCTGAGCCGTTTCTGTCTCTCAAAATACATTCTAAACACACCCTCATAGCCCCTAAGACCTCCTAAATACCCCCTAAACACCCCCTACATGCACCCCCTATCCCACAGAAAGCGCTTAAGTCGAGCTGAAAAGTGAACGAGTGTAAGCCCCTGCCTCGATGGCGGCAGCGTCCGAGGACTTGAGGCGCCTCACGCGCGCCTCCATGATGCTGATGGCGCGCGTGCACCCCGCCAGCGCCTTCCACCAGAGTCGGGTGATTCAAGATAACGCTCGCCAAGTCACAGACGATGCGATGCCGTTTATAAACTCACCAAACGAGGTTTCAAATGTGGGAGATGACGCTTACAACGTCCGAAGCTGCCGTTTAACTCATTAAACGAACGAGGATGCCGTTTAATTCATTAAACGAATGGGCTTGACATGTGGCGGATGCGGGAGATGACCCTCGCAACGTCGGAGGATGCCGTTTAAGTCATTAAACGAATGGGCTTGACATGTGGCGGATGTGGGAGATGATGGTCGCAACGTCCGAGGATGCCGTTTCACTCATTAAACGAATGGGCTTGACATGGGGCGGATGACGTGGCGAGCGTTTCACTTGGGCTTGACATGTGGCGGATGACGTGGCGAGCGTTTTACTTGGGCTTGATATGTGGCGGATGACGTGGCGAATGTTTGACTCGGGCTCGCCTTGTCGGGCTGGTCGATGAGCTGGTACGCCACCGACATGGAGCACAGCACGCCGCCGATCAGGGGCTGACACTCGTCCACTTTTCAGCTCAACGTAAGCACATTTTGTTGCAGCATATACGTTGAGTGCATGATTTTCCCCCAGTCTATTAGACAGGGGGACACGGGCAGCTGTGACCAAAACGGCTTAGGTTGAGCTGAGAAGTGAACGAGTGTAAGCCCCTGCCGGCGATGCGGCGGTCGTCCTCGTCGAGCTCCATCTCCAGGATGGCCAGGCACCAGGGGCTTACACTCGTCCACTTCCCAGCTCAACTTGAGCGCTTTGCATGGGATAGGGCGTGCACGTAGGGGTTGTGTAGCCCGTATTAAGGGGGTGTTAGGGGGTATTTAGGGTGTGTAGGGTGGTTTCTTGTGTCAGACACGGCTCAAGTTGAGCTGAGAAGTGGACGAGTGTAAGCCCCTGCCAGGCACTTGGCCAGGTCACCCAGCGCCGCCTCGAAGTTGGCGTGCTCCGTGTTGATCTCCCCCAGGGTCTCGTACACGTTGGCCAGTAGGATGGCCGCCTTGGTCTGCTCGCTCGGGTCCGACGACCCCCGGCACAAGGGTCATGAGAACTGGAGTTACAACCGATATCAGAGCATGACTCATCTTCAGGGTGATTGCCTATAACAGGCCGATTTCGGTAAATCGCTTCCCGCGCTGAGCGCTGACGCTTTGACCTAAACTCTTTATGGGCATTCAACCTGGCGCCCGCTCTTTCACGCGCGGACCGCTGACGCTTTGCCCGCAACTCTGTATACTCGTAGGCATTTGACCAGGGCAATATACTGAAATCGGCCTATCATAGACGACGCGCAGACTCGGTTTGTCGGAACACGTCGGTCGAGTGCTTGTTCTCAATAACCCCCCCTGCCTCGTCATCCTCGTAGCACAGCCGCGCGTTTTCGATCAGCTTCCACGCCAGCTCCATGTCATCCTCGTCCTCGTCGTCTTCCCCGCCGCCGCATAATGTCTGGCAGAATGTGCTGTCCACGTCATAGAATGCACCTTAACTCAAGAAGAGAAGTGTATATGCGATTGATGACGTGAAGTAGCGGGCAATGTTTACCGGGCCCTGCCGCCGCCGCCGCCCTGTTTGCCGCCGGCGGCGCCGGCGCCGCCATCCTCGTCGTCCTCGGACCAGGGGCCTACAGTCGTTCCGATTTCAGCTCACCTTGAGCTCTTCTGTCAACGTGTGACCCAGCTCAACTCATGAATGTGTCCTGCAGTTGCTCAAGTTGAGCTCTAACGTGAACGAGTGTAAGCCCCTGCCTCGGACCCCACGTCCTCGTCCTCGGCATAGGGTCTGGCAGATATTGCTCGCCGCGTCACGGACACGCGTTTTGAACCCTCGTTTCTGGCTTAAGTTGAATGGCGTCGTATGACGTGGCGAGGCCGAGGTCGTACCTCGGGAGCCGCCGCTGCTTTGTTCGCGCCGTCCCTGGCCTCCGCCGTGTAGCGGCGCACGTTGACATTGAAAGCAACGTTTGAAAGCGGTTCATCACATTTTAGTCTCAAGCGCTAGAACCAGGCGCGCTTTCAATTCGGGTTTTGATACTGTCAACCTGCACCGCCCCACCGCCGCCGCCTGCCCCTTGGCGCCGAACACCGTGTTCTCATCCTGCGCCTTGTAGCAGGGGCTTACACTCGTCCACTATTCAGCTCAACTTGAGCCGTTACTGACACAAAAGCACACCCTACACACCCCTAGTGCCCCCTAGCACCCCCTAAACACCCCCGAAACGATCCCTAACTGCACCCCCTGTCACTCCGAAGGCGCTTAAGTTGAGCTGAAGAGTGGACGAGTGTAAGCCCCTGCCTTGTAGAACAGCGCGCAGCCGTACTTATAGTACGACTCTGCGCACTTTATGTGTGTGTCGCCGTACACCAGGGGCTTACAATCGTTCACTTCTCAGCTCAACTTGAGCGCTTTTCATGGAATAGAGGGTGCGCGTTGGGGTTGTGTAGCCCGTGATAAGGGGGTGCTAAGGGGTGTTTAGGGTGTGTAGGGTGTTGTCTTGTGTCATACACGGCTCAAGTTCAGCTGAAAAGTGAACGAGTGTAAGCACCTGCCGTACACGCTGACGCGGATCTCCAGCGAGCGCGCGAGGCTCGTGATGGCCAGGTCCATATCGCTGGCTGCGGAACGTAGGAAGATGCCGTGGGTGGTTTGTGCGAAGGGGATGTCAATCTCGCAGGGTTCACGCTCTCGGGGTTCGCGAGGCTCTCGAGGCTCTCGAGGCTCTCAGGCTCTCGAGGCTCGCGAGGCTCTCGCTCTCCATGCTCTCGAGTGCTGGTGGTGATGGTGAGCGGGGACAATCTCGCGCTCGAATGCTGCGCTGCGCCGCGCCGCCGCGCGAGCGAGCGCGCGGCCTCGTGACGGCACGAGGCATGGGATGTTTCAGAAAAGAATGGGGTCACGCAAACTTTAGCGACTCACCCTTGATGGCCGCGCAGCCGGCGTCAAACGCCGTGACCGCCTCTTGTAGGAGTGCCATCTGCGCCACCTGTTTGTTCATACACGAGGCGCAACGAATCTCGTCAGTACCGTACACAGCACACGAAAGCTTCGCGCGCACGATACAAGGTGTGGAAATAACATGCGCGAGCGTATAAAATTTGAATGTCGAGGAGGCGGCGACGCGGGCATGCCGGGGGTGGGGGGACGGGGTGGTTCGTGCGGCGTCGGTACCTGGTCGACAGGCCCCTTGCCCTTGAAACTCGACGCCATTTCTAATGCTTTGTATTTTATTCAAATTGAGATTCCCCGCACTCTGGAGGACGTGTGGGGTTTGGTGCGGCAGGGGTGGAGCGCTGGCTCTCTCAACAACGAGGCGTCCTCCCCGTGATGGTGTCCAGTCGCTGACGCTTCTTCCCCGTGCGGGCGTTTGTGGCTCGCCGATACCACTCCAATTTGAAGGAGCGTTTGAAACAAGCACGCAAAATGTCGTGCCCCCCCCCGCCGGCCAGTAGACCCCCCTGTGCCCCCCCCTCGTATGGAAAAGGGGGGCATCGGACCGCGTTTACAGTCATCAAGTCAAGTCAAACAGGAATATGAAGATTCCAAGAAGATGGCGGCTGAGTCAGGATTGATAGTTCAGCCACGTCCCGAGCGCTGCACAAACCGCTGCGCGGGTTCGAGTCAAGGAGGCATCAGATACGCACGGCCGCCTGTGTGTCGTTGAGCAACCCGTCCGGCCCCAGCGCGCGGGTGCTTCGTGGGCCGGTGGCCCGTGGAGGGCGTTTAGAAAAGGCTTCCGAGGATTTAAATTGTGCAAGAGCGTCTTCAGCGCTGGAGTGGACGCGGGGTGCGGTCAGCTGCCACGCTAAGTTCCCTGAGTTGCGGTGAGTCCATCATCCCAGATGGCGGGAGTCCGTCACTCAGCGCACGTGTCAGACCCCGGTCCCGTGGCTGCCCCAGAGCCCGCGACGCGGCCTGTCGTGATCCCGCGCCGCACGTGGGGGCAGCATAAACCGTTAGAACGGTCAGGTCAGACAGTGCCGTCGCTGGCTGCTGGTAAAACGCGTCTGGCGGAATGAGCGCCCACGGTGTGTTGTGCGGCCGTGTGCCTAAGCTTGCCGGGTTCTGTTTGGATTTCGCGCGCTTGCGATATATTTTGCCGCGCAGACACCCTGGGGCCTGGCGAACCCCGAGCCGCGTTGGGGCGCCAAAAGGAATATTCCCTCCTGGCGACTCGACTCCTTCCTGAGCTCCAGCATTTATTTGTTTCCCACTTTGCGCAGGTCGCCTTGACACTTGAAGAGGGCAGCAGCAGCGTTAGCGGTCATGGCGGCAGTGGCGGCGCCCATGGTGATGGCGGTGGCGGCGCGGGGCGCACGAACAAGGCGCGCGGCGGCGGGGGGGGCGGGGGTTGTTCCCCCGGTGCATTGGGCTCGAGCTCCGGTGCA
>Ga0307489_10000315_pt1 | contig 28040 bp, 18 predicted proteins | sample SB12metaG_FD_202247 | JGI IMG/M metagenome (GOLD analysis project Ga0307489, IMG submission 202247) | Sea-ice brine microbial communities from Beaufort Sea near Barrow, Alaska, United States - SB 1.2 | ecosystem: Environmental > Aquatic > Marine > Coastal | place: USA: Alaska | collected... | reverse complement strand
GGCAGCAGGGTTGTGTAGTCCAGCAATCAGGAAAATGACTCCAACGGCGATAATGAACACCCGCTGAGTGATGCACAGATAGCAGGGTTCTAGCCCAAGATGATTTTGAAAATAGAGGATGGCAATGGCGATCAGTCCGCCACAGGCCGCTGCGACACAGATGCTGATTTTTTGGTTGCTGGGTAGGTTCATGCAGTGCTCCTCTTGAGGACTCCTTTTGTGGGCTCCTATCATGAGCCCCCTAAATGGCCAATCGCTTACTGATAATAGGCTGCGATAAATTCGTCGAAACTGAGGCTGTCAGAAGCTTCAATCTGTTCTTGCTTGAGCTGCGATTCCTCAGCCAAGCGACGGTATTTTTCTGCAGTCTCTGGCGTCAGCAGCTTACTCTGGAAGTATTCCCTATGCTCCTGGGCCTTGCGCATCGCCATGCCATAGTAAGTCTCGTTATTGGCGGTCATTTCAGCGATAAGCTGAGCGGCAGGGGTCAGGCTGCTGTCCTGCAAGCGCGCCTTCATTACTGCGGCAGTGGCACTGTATTGGTCAGTGCTGTTGGCTTGATCAAGCATCTCTGCCACCGGCTGTATCTCGGCCATCAACGATAGGCCCCAGTCCACCAGATTGCGTTGCTTGTCGCCATCCAATAGTTCCAGCTCAGGATCGCGACCACGAACCACAGTGCGGCGCTGGTTTTCGGTAATCTGACGATACTCATCATTATTGGTGCGGGGACTATCTTTGAGTAGACAGAAGAGCAAGAAGCTGTCCAAAAACTGGCTAGTTGGCTTATCTATGCCGTTAGGCAGCAGTGGATTTAAGTCGACACAGCGCACTTCAATATATTCGACGCCATGCTTTTCGATGGCTTCGAGAGGAGTTTCTCCAGGGGCGGCTGTGCGCTTCGGTCGAATTGGACTGTAAAACTCATTTTCAATCTGCAGCAGGTTGGTAGTCAGCTGCTGATAGTTGCCCTGGGCGTCTTTCAGTCCAATATCTTCATAGGCCTTGTAGGGTGTTTCCAACGCGCCTTTAAGGGTTCTGCTGTACTGACCAATATCGTTATAGCAGACCACCAGGGAGCTCTGTGCATCACTCTGGTAACCGAGGTTACCCATGCGGAGTGATGTGGCATAGGGCAGATACAGGCTATGGCTGTCATTGCCTAGGGGGACAAGATCATGCTCGCGGCCGCGGACGAAGCTGGCGCAAACTGCGGGTGCCGCACCCAAGAGGTAGAGCAGCAGCCAGAAATAGCGTCTGAAGTTACGGATCAGGGAAAAATAGCCCTCGGATTTAAAATCTTGCAGTGACTGCTGGTTGTTCTCTAGAGCCTGCAGCTGCAGCCAGAGCTCGTCTGGCACTGAAAAGTTGTAGTGGATCCCAGCAATGGTCTGCATCAGGCGACCGTAGCGATGACCGAGTCCGAGGCGATAGACAGTTTTCATTTGGCCGCTGTTAGAGGTGCCGTATCGGCCCACGGGAATACTGCTGTCGTCGCCCAGCTGGCAGGGCATGCTGCTGACCCAGAGTAGCTCGTCGTCTATATGTTTATAGGTATAGCTATGAATTTCCTCGAGCTCGTTGAGTACTTCATCTATAGAGGCAGACGGAGCAGTAATAAATTCCAACAGTGCTTCGGAGTAGTCGGTGGTAATCGACGGATGGGTTAAGGCGCTGCCCAGAGCTTTGGGGTGTGGGCTTTGCGCCATAAGGCCAGAGGGCTCTACTCTAAGGCTCTCTTTTTCTATTCCTCGGGCAATATTTTTCAGTACCGAGATCGAGTTTGGCTGCGCAAGCGCTGCAATACGAGTTTCAATTGACACGCATAGACTCCTGTTTAGGCTGCGCTGACTTGGTCGGCATTGGCGGGAGCCTCGGAAGGCATATCTGAATGCAAAGCTGCGGCATCCAGTACCAGTGCCGGTCGACCTTTTTTGTCAGCCTCGCACTCAGCAATTTCGGCGCGCAAATGGATGTCTTTGGCGTTTAACTCGATAAGCTGATTAAGGGCAATGTCTCGGTGCTGAGCAGTAAAAATCAGGTTGGCATTCGAACCCTCGACCCAGGTAAGGTCTTTACCTAATAGACTTCCATCATGACTTTTTATTATGAAAATTTTCATGCCAAATCCGTGACAGTTAGAATAATTTGCGCCACAGTGTAACGTATGTAGCTAAAGGATAAAAAGGACAAACTATGAATAAAACGGCACTTATTCCCATCGCCGAGGGAAGCGAAGAAATTGAGCTGGTAACCATTGTTGACGTGCTCCGCAGAGCTGGAGTTGAGGTCACTGTGGCCAGTGCAAACAGCGGCGACAAGCTGCAAATTTGTGCATCCAGAGGGACTCATATTGTCGCCGATACGATGTTAGATGACTGCGCCAAAAAGCACTACGATTTAATCGCCGTGCCCGGTGGACTGCCCGGCTCAGAACACCTTGCTGAACACCCAGTGTTGGATCGCATGCTTCGGGATCAGGCGGCTCAGGGCAAGCTGTTTGCTGGGATCTGTGCTGCGCCGGCACTGGTACTGGGCGCTAAAGGATTGCTGCTGGATAAAACGGCGACCGGCCACCCGAGTTTTCAGAAGTCACTGGAAGCCAAAGAGGTTGATAGTGCTGCCCGGGTAGTTGTGGATGGCAATTGCATCACCAGTCAGGGACCGGGCACTGCTCTGGACTTCGCTCTTGAACTGGTGGAACAGCTCTGCGGCGTGGTCAAGCGGGAAGAGGTCAGCTCACCCATGGTCCTGACTACAACTCCCACCGCTTACTATTAGATACTGGATATTTAATGCCAACAGACCAGATGCCTCAGGCGCCGCCTTTGGCATTTGAATCTGGACTTGGCTGTAGCATTTTATTTTCCCAGCGGGCCTTCAGGTTGGCCCCTGAGAGATAGAGACAGGGCACAAAGACCAGCGTAACAACGGTGGCAAACAGTACGCCAAATGCCAGAGAGGCAATCATTGGAATCAGGAAGCGCGCCTGCATGCTGGTTTCCAATAATATAGGCGCGAGTCCAATAAAGGTTGTCAGTGAGGTCAGAATAATTGGCCGGAAGCGTTCTTGCCCGGCGCGGATAAGCGCCTCTTTAACCGCCAGACCCTCAGCGCGCAGTTGATTGATACGGTCCATCAGTACCAGATTGTCGTTAACCACCACACCTGAGGCCGCCAGCACACCAAGATACGACAGCACACTAAAGTTGAGTCCCATAATAAAGTGCCCAAACACCGCGCCCATCATGCCGAAAGGCACCGCAGACAGAACCCCTAAGGGCTTCAAATAGGATTTGAATTCCACAGCCATAAGAATATAAATCATGCCAAGAGCGAGAATAAATAGCTTGGCTGCTGAGGCAAAAAATTCATCCTGCTCGGCGAGCTGTTCATCCTTGTTTAATGTCACTTCAGGGTAGAGCTGCTGTAACTCAGGGCCGATCTCGCCAAACAGAATCTGCGCCATTTCATCGACGGTCAATTTATTGGCTGTAGGCCTTGCCGACACCTTGACGCTGCGTTGACGATCTTGCCGATTAATGCGTGTGTAGCCAGGCACATAAGAGGTCTCCGCCACCGAGTAAAACGGCACTTCAGCACCACTGGGGGTGCGAATACGCATGCTATCTAGAGTGTCTACCTGAGAGCGATCCTGTTTTGGGTAGCGCACCATAACGCGAACATCGTCCCGGCCCCGTGGCACACGCTGAGCTTCAGCGCCATAAAAACCATGGCGTACCTGCCGCGCAACATCGGCCAGCCCTATGCCAAAGTTATTGCCGTAGGGGAGCAGATTGATATCAATATCTGAGCGTCCAGAATGAATGTCGTCGCGGATATTGCGGGCGCCGGGAATATCGCGCATACGCTGCTTGAGGAACTGTGCCGCGGCGCTGAGCTGATCGAGATTATTCGAGGTCAGTACCCCAGTAATGCGCTCGCCATTGCCGCGACCTGCAGCAGAGGCATCCACATTAAAGGTCTTGGCCTCGGGGATCTCGCCAATCAGCTGCTGCCAGCGCTGGCCCACCAGTGTCGGGCTCACCTGGCCACTCATATCAGGCTGCAGTTCGAGCAGCAGACGAATGGTATCGCCGTACATAAATGACAGCTGATTGGCTACCAAATCCTCTGTGTCGATCTGCGATTTGATGGCTGGGTCACTGGCCAATAATTTGGCTGCGCGTTCGGCTCGCTGGGTAATTTCAATTTTGCCTTCAACGGAATAGCCGTCGGGCATAACGATGCGCATGGAAATAAAGTCCGAGGGCACGTCGGGCATAAAGCGCTGCTTGATATAGCCGGCGCTGATCAATGTGATGGAGAGGGTAAAGGCCAGGCAAAATCCAATTAGTGTCAGGGCGCGCCAATTCAGCGCCTTCTCCAAAAAGGGGGTGTAGGTATTGTTGGAGAAATTGACCAATCCATCGGCAAAGCTTTTCCTGATATTGCGAATGGCTATGCCGATCTTGGTGGTCGCGGGTTTTTCCGGCTTCATCTTGGCTAGGTGGGAGGGCAGGATCCAAAATGATTCGATCAGGGAGAAAGACAGGGCAACCAGAGTGACCGCCGGGATCGCCCAGAGAAATTTGGGCCACATGCCAGGTAAAAACAGCATCGGCAAAAACACAATCATGGTGCTGACCACCGCTAACAGTACCGGCTTGGACACCGCCTGGGCGCCCATTCGCGCCGCAGTGTCGCCGTCATAGCCGAGCTGTTGATGTCGGTAAATACTTTCGCCGACAATAATGGCGTCGTCGACAATAATGCCGAGAATCAGTAGGAACGAAAACATCGACATCATATTTAGCGTCAGGCCAATACTGGGTAGTATCCACAGGGCACCCATATAGGCGATGGCGATACCAACAGCCACCCAAAAGGCCAGCTGCGGACGCAGAAATAGCATCAGCACCACAAACACCAGGATCAATCCACCGAAGGCATTTTTTGACAGCAGCGCCAGACGCCCGGAAAACATATTCGAGAAGTCTTTCCAGGTTTGCAGCTGCAGGCCTGGCGGTAGAAAGCTCGAGCCAGCATTAACATAGTCTTTCACCGCCGCAGTAGTGGCTACCACGTCAGGGTTTTTACCTACACGCACGCCGAGGAAAATAGCGTTTGCGCCATTGAATCTGGTGCGCAGATTGCGCTCTTCGAAGCCATCGATAACAGTGGCTACATCTTCAATTTTGATTTCAGTTCCGTCAGCGCGACTGGAGACTACGATCTGCTTAAAGTCTTCTTCATAATAAGCCTGACCACGGGTTTGAATCTGGATGTCACCGCTATCCGCACGAATGGTGCCGGCGGGCAAATTCAGTGAAGACTGGCGCACTGCACTGACCACATCATTAAATGAGATGCCGTAACGGCGCATGTTCATTTCCGATAGCTCAATATCAATCTGCGGCTCTCGCACACCCCAGAGCTCGACAAAATCCACATGGGGCAGGGCGGCCAAATCATTGCGAATGCGCTGGCCGTATTCCCGCAGTACTGCTTCTCCCGCATCCCCAAACAGGGCTACGCGAATAACCTCGTCGCGCATCTTCTGCTCAGTAATCACCGCACGTTCGGCGTCTTTGGGAAAGGTAATAATCGAATCCACCCGGGCCTTGATATCGTTGATCATCTTGGTCATGTCGTAACCGTCGGCGACTTCGACTGTGACCTTGCCGCTGTTTTGGCGCGCCTGACTGCGAATATGTTTGATGCCCTCGAGGGTATAGATAGCCTCTTCAATGCGCACCACTATCTGCTCTTCCACTTCCCGCGGTCCAGCTCCGGGGTAGGGCATAGAGATATCGATTATATTAATGCTGGTTGAGGGGAAGACTTCTTTGCCCATGCCCAAGCTGCCAATAATGCCGGCGGCCAAGATCAGCAGCATCAACAGATTGGCTGCAATCGGGTTGCGCACAAACCAGGCTATGGAGCTGTTCATAGGAGCTCAGCGCTGTTTGATGTTGAGCTTTTGGGTGGAGTGCTCTTGATTGGAGAGCTCTCGGCAGTTGCAGTTGCAGTTGCAGTTGCCGAACTGGTATCCACGCGCATACCGGGCACAGGTAAAGCAATGCGGGTACCCACAATACGTGTACCTGATTTAATACTGGTAGTTACCACCGAGTCAGTATCCGACTGCACCAGTGACAGAGTGGTAAAGCTGATTTCATCGTTGTCGTTGAGCACCAAGACTTCATTACCGCGATAAAGAATCGTTTTCGGCAGCTCTAAGGCGTTGGTCATCTGCCGACCCGCGATATCGGCTTCGACAAACAGCCCGATACTGAGGGGCGGTCGATCACTGTTGGGATCTGTTTTAAAGGGGTTTTGCACTTCCGCCACGGCGTAGGTCATGCGGCTCTGGATGTCGATAGAGGCTTCGGTGCGGACAATTTTTCCCTGCCAGCTGTAGGTCTTGCCGCCGACTTGGCGCTTCAACACCACCTCTGGATAGTATGCGCTCTGGGCATCTTCAAAGTTAACTGGCAGATCAATCAGAGCTGCCTGTCTATCGCTCAGAGGTAGGCGAACTTCCACTACATCAGTGCTGTATATTTTGGCGATTCGAGTGCCCGGAGTAATGTATTGGCCAAGGTCGACAAAGGTCTGTCTGATGCGGCCTTGAAATGGGGTTAGGATCGACGTGCGGCTGAGGTCTAGATTGGCTTTGTCGAGATCGGCACGGGCTGATTCAAGGGCCGCTTCTGCGGATGCCAGTTGTGGCGCACGCAAAAACAGCGCATTGGCGGTGGTATCGCCAAGATCACGCCATTCTCGTTTGGCCTGACGTGAGCGGCCTTTTTCTAGAGCCACCTGCTCCTCAGCTTTGGCTACCTGCGCCTGGGCGCGGATAACGGCAAACTGGTAATCGCTGGATTCCAGCTGGATTAACTTATCTCCCCGGCGAAAGAAGCTACCGCTGGCATAGTTCTTATCAACCGCGACTACCTTGCCCGATACCTGGGATACCAGATCAATTTCGCGCCTTGGCGCAACAGTGCCCTGAGATGAAATTCTTGGGCGCAGGGTTTGGGGTGCGGCATCAATCACGTCGACTAGGAGCAGGGCGGGTGGCAGGCGTTTGACTTTTTCCGGCTTGGGTTTGAGGGTTGCGACGGCGACAATAAATAGGATTCCGGCTACCAGTATGGCAACGGTTATTTTCCCTTGGCGATTAAACAATGGCATTTACAGACCTATATATCATGACGAGAGTTTCGCCTTAAGCGCTCAACAACGCTGTGGAAGCAGATAAGTTGACGATTGCGACTCGAGACCGCAACCGCACAACTCAGTTTTATACGCGCTGACTAATTCGCTGGATGCTAGCTATTCTGCTGTGGGCTACTGTACTCATCGCGATCCGAGACTTCATTGAAGATATCTTCATTGAGCAGCCCCTCACTCTTCGCGACCACTGTAGTGACCATGCCATCACCGGTGACATTGACCACGGTGCGCATCATATCCAACAGGCGATCGACGCCGATAATCAAGCCAATACCTTCCACAGGTAAACCCACCTGCTGCAGTACCATGGACAGCATAATCAGACCTACTCCCGGCACACCTGCTGTGCCCACTGAGGCGAGAGTTGCTGTGGCAATCACTGCAAGATATTCGGTGATACCCAGATCCAGACCGTAGGCCTGGGCGATAAATACGGTCGCCACGCCCTGCATAATCGCAGTGCCATCCATGTTGATGGTGGCGCCCAATGGCACTGTAAATGAGGCGATGGAATTATCCACACCGACACGTTTCTCAACCACATTCAGCGTGATTGGCATGGTGGCATTGCTCGATGAGGTGCTGAAAGCAAAGAGCATGGCCGGACGCATATTCTTAATGAGTGTCATGGGGTTTAAACGAGTAAAGAAACTGAAAATACTGGTGTAGACGACTCCCGCATGGATCACTAATACCAGAGTAACCGTCATAAAGTAGAGTGCCAGATTAAAGATCGCGGTGAAGCCTTCTTGAGTAAATAGCTTGGCCAGCAGACAGAAGACACCAAAGGGTGCCAAGTGCATCAGGATCGTGACCATACGCATAATCACTTCATTAAACGTCTGAAAGCCCACCAGAGTCGACTTGCCCGCAGTGCCAGCCTGTGTGATGGCAACACCAACCAAAATAGCGAAGACAATAATTTGCAGCATATTGCCGTCAGACATGGCTTGGATTGGGTTGGTGGGGAAGATGCCAATTAATACTTCTTTAAACGCAGGTGGCGTCGCCGCGACATAACTGGCGGTTGCCGAAGTATCTATGCCCACACCTGGATTAATAATGTTGGCCAGAGTCAGGGCAATGGTGATCGCCACTGCGGTAGTAAACAGATAGAGGGCCAAGGTCTTAAAGGCGATACGCCCCATCTTGACGTTTTCACCCATTGCCGCAGAACCACAGACCAGTGAGACAAATACCAGTGGCACTACCAGCAGCTTCAACGAGGCAATAAAGATACGCCCGACCACATCAAATATATATTCCACCACCCAGGCGGTTAATGGTCCGGGACCACTGCCATCGCTGATCATATTAAGTATCAGACCAACGGCAATGCCGAGTGCCATGCCGAGAAGTATTTTTGATGAGAGTTGCATTGTTTAATCCCTACCTTAATTATTTTTCTCCCGCAGTAATCGGCGAAGAGTGGCGAAGAGTTTGGACTCTACCTGTTTTATTGTTTAGCAGGCTGTCGATTATTCGTTATCCAAGCCAAAAAGCGAAGCTTGAATTCTGGCACACGCCATATCAACAGCAGCAAAAACAACAAATTGGCCCCGGACATCAGGGCAAAAAATTGTGGGATGCTCATCTGCACAATACTCAGGCAGACAATACCAATTAATGCGCCAGACACCATAAAGAGGGCATTAAACACATTGTTTGCAGCTATCACTCGCGCCCGCTTATGACTCTCAGTGCGGGATTGCACCATGGCATATAAAGGCACGATAAACATGCCACCAAACATGCCGATGGCCATCAGATCGACAAATATTCTGACGCCACCACTGAGGCTCAAAAATTGTAGGGGCATCACTGCACTTATGGTGGCATTTGCCAACTGATAGCTAGTGGAGGCAAAAAACAGATCGGCACTAAACAGAGTAAGGCCAATCGCGCCAAAGGGAATCAATCCCGGCTCAACCTGAGGGCCAGATATCTTAGCGCAGAGCAGTGAGCCAATCGCGATGCCGACAATAAAGGCGCCTAAAAGTACTGATATTAATGTGGCATGACCCTGGAGCACAGTCACGGCAAAATTGGGGACCTGCGTTAAAAAGCTGCCGCCAAATAACCAAAACCAAGAGATGCCCATAGTGCAGTAGAACACAGTCATGTTTTCACGGGCCAAACGAATATTGCGCGCGGCGTCGGCAATCGGGTTGAGACTGATACGAATATCCCGTCCCTCTGATGGCGCATCGGGAATCGCGCAGCTGGCGCGCCAGCCAATTAAGGCCAGCATAATTGCGGCAGCGCCTACCAGATGTGTGCCGCCCTCATAGCTCACCAGCCAGGCACCCAATAAGGTACCAATCAAAATTGAGGTAAAGGTTCCCATGCCCACCTGGGCATTGCCCGCCATCAGTTCTTCAGCGGCCAGGTGCTGGGGAATAATCGAATACTTAATTGGCCCAAAAAATGCCGATTGCACGCCGAGCAAAAACAGCACCCCGAGCATCAAGTTGATATTGCTGCTGTAGAGGGCGTAGCTACCGGTCAGCATAATAAGAATTTCGGCAAACTTAATCCGCCTGATCAGCCAGACTTTATCGTACTTGTCCGCCAGTTGGCCAGCAGTGGTGGAGAACAAAAAAAACGGCAGGATAAACAGGCCAGCGGCCAAGTTGGTGAGGAAGTTGGTATTGCTATCAGAAGCGGAAATGCCGCTGCTAACAATAATCACCAGCAGCGCATTTTTAAACAGATTGTCATTTAACGCGCCGAGAAACTGGGTAATAAAAAAGGGCAAAAAGCGCCGTTGGCGAAACAGATAGAACTGGCCCTGTTGTTTATTCACAGTTGTACCCTATTTATTATTGTTTTTGAGGGAGTGGAAACTGCGCCAAGCATACTACATTAATCTTCACGAGACAGGTGGGCCAGAGACCCAGCATTCTGTTCCCAATTTTGGCCATCAAAACTATCCACCACTATAGATTCAACATGAGTGCGGTCGAGACAGCGCAGGTTGACGCTAAAGCCATCCGGATTAGAGCGCGGGGTATAAAAGGCCTTGATGCCGCAGTGTTTACAAAAGGTGTGCTGAGCAGCACCTGTATTAAAAGTGTAGGTCGTAATGGCATCTTCGCCGCAGAGTAATCGAAATCTTGAAGTTGGCACAATCATCTGATCACCGCCACTTTGATAGCAGATCGAGCAGTTACAGGCATGCGCATGCAACTGGCTTGGCGCGTCGATTTCAAATTTGACCGCGCCGCAGTGGCAGGCCCCTTGGTGGGTCTTGAGCTCTGACATTATGTTTTGCTCCTCGGCATGTTGCGGGACCCGAATTATAATCGTCATTACGTCTTCGTGGTGAAAAATCCATTCTCCCCCTATCCAGTGACTGCTTTCCAAGGCCGTAGGTTCCTCCATTGGTAGAGTCCCCGCGGACTAATGGTTTTGACGCCGCTAAGGTTAATAGACATATTTTTCAGGAAAAAAGACCTTTTACTCTCTTAGAAGTCTGGAATATCTGAAAAGCTGTGCTAAACATAATAAATACCAGGTTAATTTTTCTTGGTAGATATAAAAAAAATAATTAAATCAAATAACGAAAAAGTCCAAATTTCTGATATCTCGGGGGGAGATTTATGAAAAATACATTCATCTTAAAACTAACTTCACTAGCCGCAGCCATTATTGCTGGCGGCACTATGTTGCCAACTGTCGTTTTCGCCGAAGACGCTATGGTTGAAGAAATTGTTACTACCGGCAGCCGTGCCAAAGCACGCTCAGCAACTGATACAGTCGCGGCGGTTGATGTAATAACCAGTGCTGAATTATTAAATCAGGGCGACATGGACGTAGCTAACCTACTGCGTAATTCTGTACCTTCCTTCTCAGTCAACGATCAGCCGATCAGTGATGCAGCAACACTTGTACGTCCATTCCAGCTCCGCGGCATGGCGCCGGATTACTCCTTAATTCTGGTGAACAACAAGCGTCGTCACAGAGCCAGCGTTATTGTTTGGTCCGCTGGTGGTATATCAGACGGTTCTCATGGTGCTGATGTGTCAACTATGCCTGGCATGGCTCTAAAAAGCGTTGAAGTATTGCGCGATGGTGCAGCAGCTCAGTATGGCTCTGATGCCCTGGCCGGTGTGATTAACTTTAAGCTCAAAGATGCCAGTGAAGGCGGTTCAGCTCAAGTGCGGGTAGGTCAATACGCTGAAGGCGATGGCGATATGGCTTACTTTGCGGGCAACATGGGTATGGAGCTTGGTGAAAATGGCTTTGCTAACGTCACGCTGGAATATGGTTCATCTGATGAAACGGTTCGTTCGGTTCAGCGAGATGATGCTGCTGGCCTGATCGCTGCAGGATTTCCAGTTGCTGACCCAGCTCAAAAATGGGGCCGTCCTTTTGTCGATAACGACCTTAAATTCTTCGTTAACTTCGGTACTCAGCTGACTGACAGTGTAGAGCTCTATGGTTATGCCAACTACACGAGCAGAGATGTAGACGGTGGTTTCTACTTCCGTAACCCGACAAACCGCGGTGGTGTATATGCCAGCACAAATGACAATGGCACACCAAGTGATGAAGATGATGATTTCAACCAGCTACTCGTAGGCGCATCCAATGGCGCTGATTGTAGTGCTTATGAAGTTCCGTCTGATGATCCAACAAGTGCAGCTCTTGCCGACGCAATCACCGGCCTCAAAGCAGATGATAATTGCTTTAACTTTAACGAAACCATTCCTGGCGGCTTTACTCCACGCTTTGGTGGCACCGTAACGGACACTACTTTCATGATGGGTTTGAGAGGTGAGTTGGATAATGGTTTGACCTGGGATGTCAGTGCATATCGCGGCGAGAACGAAGGCGACTTTTATATTAACAACACAGTTAATGCCAGCTTGGGTGCAGATACACCACGCAACTTTGATCCCGGCCTGTACCGTCAAATTGATGTGAACGTCAATGTGGACTTTACCTACCCGGTAAGTAAAACCGTCAACCTTGCCTTTGGTGCCGAGCACCGTACTGAAGAGTTTTCGATTGGTGCTGGCCAAGAAGAGTCATATGTCGATGGCGGTCTTGGTGAACAGGGCTTTAGTACCTCGACTAACGGTTTCCCTGGCTTCTCTCCTGACATCTCTGGTGACTTTGATCGTTCAAATGATGCTGTCTATATAGACGGGGAGTGGGATGCGAGCGAAGATTTGCTGTTAGCTGCTGCAGTGCGTTTTGAAGACTTTGATGGCTTTGGTAGCACGACCAACTACAAGTTGGGCGCTAACTACAAGTTGGATGATAATTTAGGTGTTCGCGCTACCTTTAGCACGGGCTTTAAAGCACCAACTGCAGGCCAACTCAATGCGTCTAACATCTCAACATTGATCGACGTTGCGACTAATCAGCTGGTCAATGAGGGGGTTATTCCTGCAACCAATCCAGTTGCCGCGAAGGTTGGTGCCGTAGCGCTGCAGCCAGAAGAGTCTGAAAACTACACCCTAGGCTTCTTTGGCAGTCTGGGCGAGATTGATATTACGTTTGATTACTTCAATATTGAGGTCACTGATCGTCTGACGCTATCAAGAAACTTCAGCCTCACAGCACAGGATATTATCGATTTGACGGCTGCTGGCGTTGCGGGTGCGGATGACATTACCGTATTCAAATTCTTTACCAATGACTTTGATACGGAAACCAGCGGTTTTGATATTGTGATGTCAACGAGCACTGATTGGATGGGCGGCACTACTGCTTGGAATTTGGCCTACAACCACACTAAAACTGAGATCACGTCTCGTGGCGAATATATAGATGACGCCCGCGAGCGAGAGATCGAAGAGCTGTCACCTGACACCCGCTACAACATTTCTGCTAATCACGTGATGGACGACTGGCGCGCTCTTGGTCGTATTTCCTACTATGGTGATTGGTATGACGCAAACCAAGAGTTGGTCTATGACGGCGAATACGTAGTGGATCTTGAGCTTGCATATGACCTGAATGAAAGCTCCAGCATCATGCTCGGCGGCAACAACGTCTTTGACGAAGCAGGGTCAAAGAAGCATAACGGTGCTGCTAGCGCCGGTAACACTTACAGTGAATTCGCTCCTATGGGCTTCAGTGGTGCCTTCTGGTATGCCAAGTACAGCTACAATTTCTGAGCTAATTAGAAAATATAGAAAGCATAATCAGTCAAAGCAAGTAGTAAAAAGGGGGTGCCAATTGGTACCCCCTTTTTTGTATCTAGTCATCTTAAATTATCGATTTCCTCCAATCCTAGGGCACTGCGCCAAACAGCGACGTCGCTCCGGGTAATCATCACAAGCAACGTACTTTAAAAAAACGGCCATTCGGCGAGACGAAAAGCTGGGTGATAAAAAACTCAAAAGCGCCGCTGACCAAACAGGCTGACCAGACAGGCTGACCAAATAGATAGTACCGATGCAGGCCCTATTTAGAGTCCTTGGTTCTGATATTTTATGGGCGCTGTTATCTATAGCTGAGCTTTCCCTCATAAAGGTTTCTTGCATATAACCTCCCATTGAAAAAGGCGGAGCCACTGCAATGCAAGTATCTCCAAGATTAATCGCGAATATGGCTACTTGTTTCAGCGTGTAAATTAATTACCTATATCAGGTATAGGTATAACCACATAATTGTGTTAGTGTGCAAAACGGCCAAAAAAAATAATAAGGCCGATAAACTAAAAAAACATCCCAAAATTCTAATATCTCGGGGGAGATTTATGAAAAATACATCCATTTTAAAATTAACTTCACTAGCAGCAGCGATTATTGCTGGCGGCACTATGCTGCCAACAGTGGCTTTCGCCGAAGGCGCTATGGTTGAAGAAATTGTTACTACCGGTAGTCGTGCAAAAGCCCGTTCCGCAGTCGATACAGTCTCGGCGGTTGATGTAATAACCAGTGCCGAACTGACAGGTCAGGGCGACATGGACATCGCTAACCTGCTGCGTAACTCCGTACCTTCATTCTCAGTCAACGATCAGCCGATCAGTGATGCAGCAACTCTGGTACGTCCATTCCAGCTTCGCGGCATGGCGCCGGATCACTCGTTGATTCTGGTCAACAACAAGCGTCGTCACAGAGCTAGCGTTATCGTTTGGTCTGCTGGTGGTATCTCAGACGGTTCTCACGGTGCTGATGTGTCCACTATCCCAGGTATGGCTCTAAAGAGCGTTGAAGTTTTGCGTGATGGTGCAGCAGCTCAGTATGGTTCTGATGCTCTGGCGGGCGTAATCAACTTCAAGCTGAAAGATGCAAGCGAAGGTGGTTCTGTCCAGGTCCGTATGGGCCAATACGCTGAAGGCGATGGCGACATGGCTTACTTCGCGGGCAACATGGGTATGGAACTTGGCGCCAACGGTTTTGCCAACGTAACATTAGAGTACGGTTCATCTGATGAAACTGTTCGCTCTGAGCAGCGTGATGATGCTGCCGCTCTGATCGCAGCCGGTTTCCCAGTAGCCGATCCGGCTCAGAAATGGGGTCGTCCTTTTATTGATAACGATATCAAATTATTCGTTAACTTCGGCACTCAGCTAACTGACAAGGTTGAGCTGTACGGTTATGCCAACTACACCAGCAAAGATGTCGACGGTGGATTCTACTTCCGTAACCCGACAAACCGCGGTGGTGTATATGCCAGCACAAATGACAATGGCACACCAAGTGATGAAGGTGATGATTTCAACCAGCTACTCGTAGGCGCATCCAATGGCGCTGATTGTAGTGCTTATGAAGTTCCGTCTGATGATCCAACAAGTGCAGCTCTTGCAGGCGCTATCGCTGGTCTGAAAGCCGATGATGACTGCTTTAACTTCAACGAAACCATTCCTGGCGGCTTTACTCCGCGCTTTGGTGGCACCGTAACAGACACCACCTTTATGATGGGTTTGAGAGGTGAGTTGGAAAATGGTTTAACTTGGGATGTCAGTGCATACCGCGGCGAGAACGAAGGCGACTTCTACATTAACAACACGGTTAATGCCAGTCTGGGTGCCGATACGCCACGTGACTTTGATCCAGGTCTCTACCGTCAAACTGACGTCAACTTTAACGCTGACTTCACTTACGCCATCAGCGAAACGGTTAACGTTGCATTCGGTGCTGAGCACCGTACTGAAGAATTCACTATTGGCGCTGGTCAAGAAGAGTCTTACATCGACGGTGGTTTAGGTGTTCAGGGTTTCAGTACTTCCACTAACGGTTTTCCAGGCTTCTCTCCAGATATCTCTGGTGACTTCGATCGTTCAAACGATGCTATCTACATAGATGGTGAGTGGGATGCCTCTGAAGATCTTCTCTTAGCCGCAGCAGTGCGCTTCGAAGACTTTGATGGCTTTGGTAGCACCACCAACTACAAGTTGGGTGCTAACTATAAGTTGGATGAAAACTTCGGTGTTCGCGCTACATTGAGCACAGGCTTTAAAGCGCCTACTTCAGGTCAGCTGAATGCCTCTAATATCTCAACACTGATTGATAATGGTGTTCTGGTAAACAAAGGTGTTATCCCAGCAACCAATCCTGTTGCCGCGTTTGCCGGTGCTGTAGATCTGCAGCCAGAAGAGTCTAAGAACTACACAGTGGGTTTCTTTGGTAATGTTGGCGAAGTAGATATCACGTTTGATTACTTTAATATTGAAGTAACTGATCGTCTTACTCTGTCTAAAGACTTCAGTTTGACAGACGCAGATATTACCTCTCTGACAGCTGCTGGTGTTTCTGGTGCGGATGATATTGCTGTATTCCGTTTCTTCACCAATGACTTTGCAACAGAGACCAGCGGATTTGATCTGGTAATGTCGACTAGCACTGATTGGATGGGCGGCACTACTGCTTGGAATCTGGCCTACAACCACACTGAAACTGAGATCACTTCTCGCGGCGAATATATAGATGATGCCCGTGAGCGTTCGATCGAAGAAATGTCACCTGACACTCGCTACAACGTTTCCGCTAACCACATGATGGACGGCTGGCGCGCCCTTGGACGCCTGTCTTACTACGGTGATTGGTACGATTCAAACCAAGGCCTGGTCTATGACGGCGAATACGTAGTGGATGTTGAGCTTTCCTATGACCTGAACGAAAGCTCTGCCATTATGCTCGGCGGCAACAACGTCCTTGACGAAGCCGGTTCAACTAAGCATAACGGTGCCGGTGGCGCTGGTAACACGTACAGTGAATTTGCTCCTATGGGCTTCAGTGGCGCGTTTTGGTATGCCAAGTACAGCTACAACTTCTAATAAACTCTTAATGAGTTAATTAGAAGACCAAGAAAGTATAAGTAGTAGCAGTAACAAGCAAGATGAAAAGGGGTGCCTATTGGCACCCCTTTTTTTGTCCCCAAGATACTCCGCTTTGCATAGAGGCGTTGATCAAAAAACAGGTCAATTTCAAGCCATTTAATTCCCTAGATGATCCCACACCAGCCGGCTCCTATAGCGCTTTTGGTTACATCAGGCATATTCATTACCAAATAACTTTCTAGTAAAAAGGTCTAAAAATATACGTTTAAGCATATATCTTATGTTATGGTGCAAAATAGTCTAGAAATATCTCTGGCCTAAATACCAAAAAAAAACGTTCCAAAATTCTAATATCTCGGGGGAGATTTATGAAAAACACATCCATTTTAAAATTAACTTCACTAGCAGCAGCGATTATCGCTGGCGGCACTATGCTGCCAACAGTGGCTTTCGCCGAAGGCGCTATGGTTGAAGAAATTGTAACTACTGGTAGTCGTGCAAAAGCTCGTTCAGCCGTGGATACAGTCTCAGCGGTTGATGTTATAACCAGTGCTGAACTGACTAACCAGGGCGACATGGACGTAGCTAACTTGCTGCGTAACTCTGTACCTTCTTTCTCAGTCAATGATCAGCCGATCAGTGATGCGGCAACTTTGGTACGTCCATTCCAGCTTCGCGGCATGGCGCCGGATCACTCGTTGATTCTGGTCAACAACAAGCGTCGTCACAGAGCTAGCGTTATCGTTTGGTCTGCTGGTGGTATCTCAGACGGCTCCCACGGTGCTGATGTTTCCACTATTCCAGGTATGGCCCTGAAAAGCGTTGAAGTATTGCGCGATGGTGCAGCAGCTCAGTATGGTTCTGATGCTCTGGCTGGCGTAATCAACTTCAAGCTGAAAGATGCAAGTGAAGGTGGTTCTGCTCAGATCCGTATGGGTCAATATGCTGAAGGCGATGGCGACATGGCTTACTTCGCCGGCAACATGGGTATGGAACTTGGTGCCAATGGTTTTGCTAACGTAACATTAGAGTACGGTTCATCTGATGAAACTGTTCGCTCTGAGCAGCGCGACGATGCTGCCGCTCTGATCGCAGCCGGTTTCCCAGTAGCCGATCCGGCTCAGAAATGGGGCCGTCCTTTTGTTGATAACGACCTTAAATTGTTCGTTAACTTTGGTACTCAGCTGACTGACAGTGTTGAACTGTACGGTTATGCTAACTATGCCAGCAAAGATGTCGACGGTGGATTCTACTTCCGTAACCCGACAAACCGCGGTGGTGTATATGCCAGTAAAAACAACAACGGCACGCCAGATGATGAAGATGATGATTTCAACCAGCTACTCGTAGGCGCATCCAATGGCGCTGATTGTAGTGCGTATGAAGTTCCGTCTGATGATCCAACAAGTGCAGCTCTTGCAGGCGCTATCGCTGGTCTGAAAGCCGATGATGACTGCTTTAACTTCAACGAAACCATTCCTGGCGGCTTTACTCCGCGCTTTGGTGGCACCGTAACAGACACCACCTTTATGATGGGTTTGAGAGGTGAGTTGGAAAATGGTTTAACTTGGGATGTCAGTGCATACCGCGGCGAGAACGAAGGCGACTTCTACATTAACAACACGGTTAATGCCAGTCTGGGTGCCGATACGCCACGTGACTTTGATCCAGGTCTCTACCGTCAAACTGACGTCAACTTTAACGCTGACTTCACTTACGCCATCAGCGAAACGGTTAACGTTGCATTCGGTGCTGAGCACCGTACTGAAGAATTCACTATTGGCGCTGGTCAAGAAGAGTCTTACATCGACGGTGGTTTAGGTGTTCAGGGTTTCAGTACTTCCACTAACGGTTTTCCAGGCTTCTCTCCAGATATCTCTGGTGACTTCGATCGTTCAAACGATGCTATCTACATAGATGGTGAGTGGGATGCCTCTGAAGATCTTCTCTTAGCCGCAGCAGTGCGCTTCGAAGACTTTGATGGCTTTGGTAGCACCACCAACTACAAGTTGGGTGCTAACTATAAGTTGGATGAAAACTTCGGTGTTCGCGCTACATTGAGCACAGGCTTTAAAGCGCCTACTTCAGGTCAGCTGAATGCCTCTAATATCTCAACACTGATCGATACAGCGACCAACCAGCTCGTGAACAAAGGTGTTATTCCAGCAACCAACCCTGTTGCCGCATTTGCCGGTGCTACAGCGTTACAGCCAGAAGAGTCTGAGAACTTCACAGTAGGCTTCTTTGGTAGCGTTGGCGAGATTGATATCACGTTTGATTACTTCAAAATTGAAGTAACTGATCGTCTGACTCTTTCTAAGGACTTTAGCTTAACAGACGCAGATATTGCCTCTCTGGCAGCTGCTGGTGTTTCTGGTGCTGATGATATTGCTGTGTTCCGTTTCTTCACCAATGACTTTGAGACAAAGACCAGCGGTTTTGATCTGGTAATGTCGACTAGCACTGATTGGATGGGCGGCACTACTGCTTGGAATCTAGCGTTAAATCACACTGAAACTGAAGTGACTTCTCGCGGCGAGTATATCGATGATGATCGTGAGCGTTCGATCGAAGAAGTGTCACCCGACACTCGCTACAACGTTTCTGCTAATCACATGATGGATGGCTGGCGCGCTCTTGCTCGAGTGTCCTACTTCGGCGATTGGTATGATCCAAACCAAGGCATGGCTTATGACGGTGAACACGTTGTTGATGTTGAGCTTTCCTATGACCTGAACGAAAGTTCATCGGTCATGATTGGCGGCAACAACATCTTTGACGAAGCCGGTTCTAAGAAGCATAACGGTGCCGGTGGCGCTGGTAACACGTACAGTGAATTTGCTCCCATGGGCTTCAGTGGCGCGTTTTGGTATGCTAAGTACAGCTACAACTTCTAAGAAACTCTTTATGAGTTAATTAGAAAAATTAGTAAAAGTAACACAAAAAAGGGTGCCAATCGGCACCCTTTTTTTATATTTAAAAATTACAAATATAGATTAATTAAAATTACATTAAGTCAAAAGAAAGCACGGTTGTGCTACGATTTCCAAAATCTCTGCGCTCTAAATCGACGAAGGTAGACAACTCTTTAAAACCTGCTTTTCTCATCATTCCAGCCGAGCCCGCATTTTCCGTATGGCGATCAACTAGCAATATCTCAGCGCCTAATAGAGCTGCACGCTGAATAATATCCTTTAGTAATCTCGTACCTATGCCTTGCCCCCCGTGGTCTTGATGCACAACCACTTCGGCAATATAGATCGCAGGCCGCCCCTGGCTAAACTGTAAATAGTGGTTCGGCAGCGCCTGGGGATGATAAAAAATCCCTAAACCCACTGGCTGCTTTTCACTGTAGGCAATCAGTGCTGATGCCTGTCCCGAGGCGATTAATGCAAATTCACTGTCGACGCCTTCCGCGGGTAAATGATTCCAAGGATTGGCACCATGATGCAAAAGAAATACTTTTAATTTTTCAAGTTCGTCAGGTTTTGCAAGTCTAAATTCTGTCATAGGATTATCTATACGTTTTTTACAAGCTGCTGACTTTTCAAAAGGCTGTTACGGCTCGGTGGGGTTAGCAAATCACCTTAGCATAGAGGCAGAGATAAAATAGAATAATCGCCATAGCGAGGCCGCTATATATTGAGGGCAAAACCATGGCCGACCAGATAAAGAGTTGGCTCAGGTTTTGCCTCAACAATTTATTCTGAAGTTGATGAGTCCTGCAGTGGAAATTTCACCCTATCGCTGGGGCTAAATTTAACCGATTTCAAATATTGCTTAATCGACTCTCGGCGCTGTTCTGGACTTTTCATCAAGGTTCGCTCCTTAGAATCCTCACCGCCTTTTAACTGGTAGGGCGCTTTAATATATTCATGGAGTACATAAGTATAATTTCCTCGAATAAAACTCACTGTTCCATAATAGCCGCCGGGTTTGATTAATAAACCTTCGTCCGGGCCTTCGATAATAGTGAAATAAGCTTGGATTTTATCGAGCTCTATCCAGTCCTTATGGATCAAATGATTAAGAGTTCTTGAGGTGCTGGCCTTGAGCCAAAAACCATGCCCGGATTTAATCATTGCTTTTCTTTTTTCCAGAACGATTTCACTCTCAGGTAATGCGATACGGTTGTAAGAAATGCCTTTTTCAATTGCCGGCTCAGGGAGGTTTCGGGTGTTTGCCCAGCCACCCAGTGGATGCAGCCCGTCATGCACGACGGCATCGGCTGGCAGGGGAAAACTAAAAGCATTGGTCGATGAGTAGTAAACGCCATTTTCCAGATTACCCTGACTAATCGACTTGGTTAGCGTGCATCCCGATAAAAACAGCAGGGCGCAAGCCAGAGTGACTAGGACCCTTCGGCTTAGATTGGCGGTATTGTTTTGCATAATTACAGTCTCCTAATTGAAAAAATTAAAATCCACAGCGCCGAGTTTGGCAGCCACGGAAGTGTAGGAATTTTTTTACATCAATTTGTGGAGCAACTAGACAAAATGGGCTTAGGGTCTAGGCGTTAGGAATCAGGGGAAAAAGTAGTAGAGCGGATTTTATTCCGCTGCGAGTTGAGCGCAAATTTTTGGTGCTGCCGAATACAAGCAGGAATAGTGAGATAAGCCTTTCAGCTCCTCAACACTAGCTCCGCCCGCAATACCATTGGCTAGATAGTTGGCCATAGCGATTGGTGTCCAGTTGTCTTCTGTTCCATGCCACAGCTGTACGCTAGAACTATGGCGACTAAGATCGCCAGACCATGTCACGTAGAAATTAACATCCCTTAAATAGCCGCTAGTGCGCTTCTGAAAGCAATGCTTTAACAGCCCGGTGATGGATTGCTTAAACTCGCGACGCGCACACAGTGCTCGGTCTGCTCCCGCAGCACTGGCAAAGAGCATGCTGAATAACAGACCCGGCGCCACAATAGCCATTAGTCTTTGATATTGGGTTAACAGTGAGAACAGCCATGGCCTCTTCATGGCTAACTTAAACACTGTGCCACCGGCCATATGATCCAAAAAATCACCGCCGCTGATCGGCCCGGCAGCTGATACAAGATGAAGTTGGCCAACCTGATCTTTTAAGACGGCACTTATCTCGAGGGCGACATGGGCACCGATAGAAAAACCGATCAAGTCTATCGGCTCAGTGCCGGCAATCTGTTTAATCTGATTGGCTAGCGCTTGGTAATAGGCTTCTCGATCAAGGGTATTGTTGATCGAGAATCTATCGAAGCTCAGTATCCTAAGATTGTAGTTTTTTGCATGACTATCAAATACGGAACACTCTTCGATGCTCCCGGGAACGCCGTGCAAATAGACCACTATTCTGCCCTCGGGATTACCGTATTCAACAAAGTCCATTTGCCCGTTCCTATGACTGTCTTATTTGGCCTTTAGAGCGAGTTGACTGTCTTTAGCAGGGCTTCTGCAACAGCAGTTGAGGATCCGGGGTTTTGCCCAGTGATAATCAAACCATCGACGACCGCCAGTGGGTGCCAATCTTCAACCTTCTGGTACAGACCACCCAGGGCTGTCAGCTCATCTTCGAGCAGGTAAGGTACTACGTCGGTCAACTCCACAGCGGCTTCTTCGCTGTTGCTAAAGCCAGTGACGTTCTTGCCCATGACCAGTGGATCACCGTTTGCATCCTTGGCTTTAAGCAGTACCGCAGGGGCGTGGCATACAGTGGCGACAGGTTTACCTGCGGCAATAAAAGCCTCGATCAGGGCAATGGAATCAGAATCATTGTGCAGGTCCCAGAGAGGGCCGTGGCCGCCGGGATAAAACACTGCATCAAAATTGTCTACCTGCATGGTCGAGAGTTTGACTGTGTTTGCCAGGGCCGTCTTAGCTGCTGGGTCATCTTCGAATCTATGTGTGGCGTCGGTTAAAAACCCCGGCTCGCTACTCTTGGGATCCAATGGCGGTTGGCCGCCCATAGGTGAGGCCAGAGTCAATTGGACGCCAGCGTCTAAGAGTGCGTAATAGGGGCTGGCAAATTCTTCCAGCCAAAAGCCAGTTTTATGGCCAGTATCACCCAGTTGATCATGTGAGGTTAAGACTATTAATACGTTCATCGAAAGGATCCTTTTGGGTGTTTTTTATAGGGAGTATTTTGTAGAGTTTACAGCAAAGTATTGATTGCGAGCCCGATGCTTAGGCTGCTCTTTCCACGCGGCATTCATAGGAACCCATCTCAAATTCTCGACAGATGAGTGGGCGGTTCTCATAGATTGAGCACATAAACGTATCGCGATCGATCGCCGAGCACCAGCCGTCATCTAAACGCAGCATGGTTTCTGCACCCCATTCATCCACTGAGATATGCTCAGCGGGCACACCTGTATCGGTGATGATCATCACCTCCAAGCGGCAGCAGCTCGCCTGGCAGGTTGAGCAACTCACCTCAGGTTCCGGTATATTTTGGATGTCGATGGTCATATGATTTAGTGGGCGCAGATGTTTCGCCAAGTTGACCATATTCGAATTTGCTTTGCGAGGGAATTAGGGAAACTAGGGGCAATAGTGTATTCGAGCGTCAGTTTGCTTGGTTGCTTGCCCATCTAAGGTCCCGGTTCAGCAGTAGCGCGACGCCCTCTGCTAGAACCGGTTCTTAGTGGCTGAGGTTTACCCTGCCAGCAGGCCTTAAGAGCCTCTAGCTGGCGTTATGCCAGATCGAAGCGGTCAAGGTTCATCACCTTAGTCCAAGCTGCCACAAAGTCTCTGACGAGCCGTTCATGGCCATCAGTGCTAGCGTAGACTTCGGCATAGGCGCGCAGTACGGAGTTGGAGCCGAAGACCAGCTCATTGCGAGTACCGCTGTACTTCAACTCGCCGCTACTGCGATCTCGACCCTCGAACAGTTCGGTCTGATCGCCCATGGCCTTCCATTCAGTGCCCATATCCAACAGATTGACGAAGAAGTCATTACTCAGCACGCCCACCTGATCGGTGAAGACACCCTGCTGGCTGCCGCCATGATTGGCTCCTAGCACTCGCAGTCCTCCCACCAGTGCGGTCAGCTCCGGCGCGGTCAGTGTCAGCAATTGCGCGCGGCTGATCAACAGGGCCTCGGTGGTTGCACCTATGTTGCCCTGTCGGTAGTTACGGAAACCATCGGCCAGAGGCTCGAGCACAGAAAAGGACTCAGCATCGGTCTGAGCCTGGGTGGCATCCACGCGCCCCGGCGTAAAGGGCACCTCCATTGGCATACCGGCCAACGTGGCGGCTTGTTCTACACCAACGCCGCCGGCGAGCACGATCATGTCTGCCAGTGATAGTTTAGAAGAAGCTTTCTGCATCTCAGCCAATGTGCTCAATGTACCCATGACGTCTTGGTTTACCGCCCAGTCCTTCTGCGGGGCCAATGCCAGACGGGCACCGTTAGCACCGCCGCGCTTGTCGCCACCGCGATAGGTTGAGGCTGACGCCCAGGCAACGGATACCAGCTCGCTAACGGATAGGCCAGACGCGGAGATCTGCGCTTTGGCATCGGCTATATCTGCGGCACTAGGATTGTGCGTCGCAGTGGGCAGCGGATCTTGCCAGAGCAGATCTTCCGCCGGTACTTCAGGTCCTAGGTAGCGTGTCTTGGGGCCCATGTCTCTATGGGTCAGCTTGAACCAAGCGCGAGCAAAGGCATCAGCGAAAGCTTCGGGGTTTTCCAGAAAGCGCTTGGAGATCTTGCCGAACTCGGGATCAAAACGCATGGTCAGGTCCGTGGTTAACATGGTGGGCCTGTGCATCTGGCCCTCTACATGAGCGTCGGGAATACTATTTGGCGCATTGACGGCGACCCACTGTTTCGCCCCAGCGGGAGATTCAGTCAGCTCCCATTCGAACTCAAACAGATTCTCAAAGTAGTTGTTACTCCAGAGGGTCGGAGTCGTGGTCCAGGTCACTTCCAAACCACTAGAAACCGTGTCTTTGCCGTGGCCACTGCCGAAATCGCTGGCCCAGCCCAAGCCCTGCTGTTCCATAGAGGCCCCTTCAGGTTCTGGGCCCTTGTGAGATTCCGGCGCAGCACCATGACATTTACCGAAGGTGTGACCACCGGCGATAAGCGCCACGATCTCTTCATCGTTCATGGCCATGCGCTCAAAGGTCGAGCGGATATCTTTGGCCGCCGCCATATAGTCACCACTGGCATTGGGGCCTTCCGGGTTCACATAGATCAGACCCATATGGGTAGCGGCAAGATTGTCGTCTAGCTCGCGATCCCCATGGAAACGTTTATCGTCTGCCAGCCACTCGGTCTCTGCACCCCAGTTGACGTCCATATCCGGTTCCCAGACATCATCGCGGCCGCCGGCAAAACCGAAGGTCTTAAAGCCCATTGACTCAAGGGCAACGTTGCCTGCGAGGATAAATAGGTCGCCCCAGGAGATCTGCTGGCCATACTTCTGTTTGATCGGCCACAGCAAACGTCTGCTCTTGTCGATATTGACGTTGTCCGGCCAGGAGTTGAGCGGCGCAAAACGCTGTTGTCCGCGACCACTGCCGCCGCGCCCATCGAGAGTGCGGTAAGTGCCAGCTGCGTGCCAGGCCATACGCACCATCTGTGGACCATAGTGGCCAAAATCTGCAGGCCACCAGTCTTGGCTGTCGGTCATAAGATGGGTTAGGTCGGCCTTGAGCGCGGCGTAGTCGAGTTGTTTGAACTCATCGGCATAGCTGAAGGTATTTCCCAGGGGGTTGGACTTGTTTGAATGCTGGTTGAGCAGATCCACAGGTAGCTGGTTTGGCCACCAGTCTTTGTTTGAGGTTCCGCCGCCGGCAGCGTGATGGAATGGGCATTTGGCTTCTTCTGACATGTCATCTCTCTCTTATTCTATGAATTTGGGTTCAATAGTTATATTCAAAAATAACGGGAAAAGTTGAGTTAGAGTTACTTATTACATCTAAGCAATGGTTATCTCGTGGCCCTAACTAAAGTTATCGCTATTCTTATTAAATGCTATTTGAGCCTAATTACGGCTCGTCAATTTCTATAGTCATCTAAGTTGGACATTTGACTTGAGGGGGCAAGATAAGGGTTATCAGTTCTATTCCCTCTTATTATCATTTCTCAGCTCATACTGTTTCACAGTTGAGTATAAATAGCTCGGTTTAGATGGCTTTTTACATAGCTCCGTTGTAAAAGAATAGCCCGTAATTACGGGTACTGTAATTGTATATACGCAGAGGTAGATGGGTTGTATAAAAACCGAGTGAAGGCTTGTCCTATTATTTGTAGGCAAAAAAGATGAATAGAATCGGGTGCTAGGGGAGAGGTGTAAGTTTTCGATTAAACAGTAATCTTGGCGATTGCCAAGATAGGTATCCTAGGGCCAGTATCACCGGCCCGTTATTAAAGGAGGGCCGGTTCATATTGCCGAGATTACTCGCCTTTGCAGGCTCTGGGGCTTTGTATCAGATCCAGTTAGGCTTTTCGGTAGCGCTTTTCCATACCATCAAGAAAATTACGCAACACCTGATCCAAGCATTCACGATAGTTCTTATGGTCTGGGCGACGGAACAGGGCGCTCAACTCATGCTTGCTCATGCTGAACTCATTAAGCTTCAGTATTTCAAGCAAATCATCCGCCTGCAGGCTCAGTGCGATCTTCAACTTGCGCAGCACACTATTATTGCTCAGAAAATGTTCCGGCTCAGGCGTACCCTTATCGCTAGGGCCTCGATTCTTAATGATAAGACCGTTGAGAAAACCCGCAAGATTAACATCCTCGCAGAGTACAAACTCAGGCTCGCCTTCTCGGGCCAACCAAGTGGCCAATTCAGCCTTATTGCTCTCATAGCCGCCGAGCTTAAAAATAGTAATCATCAGTTGATCACTAAAGTCGAAGATGTAGCGCACGCGGCGCAAGATATCGTTATTATTGATGGCTAGTCCTCCTCTACCGCAGGGGTTTCATCGTCGCTAACGACTGTTATTGTAGAGCTTTCCTCGCCGCCAATGGCCTTAGCGTTGATTTCTACATACAGAGTCATAATTCCCTTCGCCACAAACTCATCGACGTTTTTCGTCAGGGAAGACAGATGCACGTCCATAGCCGTCTCTTCAGACTCGCCGAATTTGCAATCAAAGGCCCAGTACTTAGCGCCAGAGGGCAGGGTATTGGCCCGTTCTTTTTTGAGGAATTTACGGATATCGTGCTTGACCGAGTCAACGACTCTAGGCAGTTTGATTTTCGGGTGTTCTAACTTAAAGGTCTTTTTCATGGGGATCCTACTGAGATGGGCAGCCGCGGAATGCGGGACAGTTGCTTAGAGCGGGGAGTGTAGTGGTTCTGAGGGGATGTTGCTACGTATTAAAGTTGGGCCAATACTTGATGGCTAGTTCTAATAAAGGTCTGGCCCTGATTTACTTATAGTCAGTTGGCCAAATCAGTAAGTGATTTCCACAAACTACTACTAGCATTGTATGTTGAAATCCACGCATCAGGACTGATCTTTTTTGTTGATTCCCATGCCTCATTACTGAAACTTTTTGTCTCATCCCAGGCGTTATTAACAGCTTCAGGGACGGCTTTTTTTACTGAAATAATTATTTCACTAGACTCATTTTTTGCATCACTCAAGCAATGTTTATAATCGAACGTAACATCTGTTCCAAATAGTAGGTTTTCATCTTCTTGAAGTTCCTCTCTATCCTCACAATAGTCATGAACTTCAAGCCCAGCTACTGTGATTACAACAGCAGCAGTTCCTATAGTTGCAGCACTCACAGCTGATGACGCAATTTTTCGACTAGAGCGTTTGACGAATTTTTTTGATGCATTCATTTTTTTAGTCTTGTGACGTTTTTTTACGTCCCCAATTATTTGGTGAGACTCCTGCAGGGTATTAAAGGTTTCAAGAGAAGTATAAACAAGGCCGAAGGCGCCCAAAATACTATTTATAAAAAGGCTGGCCGTAAAGGACGCAGCTACTAGCGTTGCCGAAATGGTGGTAAAAATCACTTTGAACATAAATCCCCCTAGCGCCGCAAGAAACTGCAGCTGTGATGGTGCCCATTTTATATGCATAGTTTTAAACAAAAAGAATAAGGAAAGTGTAGCTCTACGAGTCTGACCTTAATTCCAATGGTGGCAGTTCAGATGTTAGCCGGGTATTCATTCGTCATAAGGTGATGTAAGATCTCACTGCACAAAGGCCTTATCTAATTGCTTATATAGATCAAGGGACTTCTCGGATTCAGACTTTATATTCTCATAAAGGCTACGAGCGATGACCCGAATAGCATGCTGTTCGTTAATGTTAAGCTCTGGGTAGTTGTGTTTTTTGAAATTCAGCAAAATCTTATTTCGTCTTGACTTTGCATTGTCTCCATCGCCACGCTTTGCACAAACCTTGGTCAAGTGCTGCTCCCAGTTACAATACGATTTGTCTTCAAGACGGCTGCGCTTATTGCAATCTTTACAGCAGGGGATGATATTACCCGGATGATGCAGGCCAAATTCAGCTCGATTGAACATCAATACATGTTCAATTTGAAGATTCTCATTTTTCTGCCCGCAATATGCAGAGCAACCGAGAAAATCGTTGTCGCGGATACT